>Ga0209002_10001596_pt1 | contig 18332 bp, 19 predicted proteins | sample Rifsed16ft2_FD_184010 | JGI IMG/M metagenome (GOLD analysis project Ga0209002, IMG submission 184010) | Soil microbial communities from Rifle, Colorado, USA - sediment 16ft 2 (version 2) | ecosystem: Environmental > Terrestrial > Deep subsurface > Rock core/Sediment | place: Rifle, Colorado... | reverse complement strand
CTTCGCCTGGCCGGGCATGGGGCGGCTGTTCATTGACCACACCGAGCGCAGCGACTTTCCGGTGCTCATGGGCATCCTCATGCTCATCTCCGCCGCGGTGGTGATCTTCCAGCTCATCACCGACGTGACCTACTCGTTCCTCGATCCGCGCATCCGGCTGGAGTAGAGCAAAAGATGACGACCGTTGCGCTGCCTTCGACAGCCGAAGCGGTCCAGGCCATCGTCGCGCCCCTCTCGCCGGGAGAATTGGCCTGGAGACGCTTCCGCAAGCACCGGATGGCCATGGCCGGCCTGGTCACGCTCGTCCTGCTCAGCCTGTACGTCTCGTTGGGCGGCCCCTTGTTGTCGCAAGGCTACTGCACCCCCATTGGCCGGACCGTGCGCGGCGAAGCCTGGGCGAACTGCAACGACACGTCGCTCAAACTCCAGCCGCCCTCCGCGCAGCACGTCTTCGGCACCGACGTCATCGGGCGGGACATCTTCGCGCGCACGATCTATGGCGGACAGATCTCGCTCCTCATCGGCGGCGCGGCGGCGCTCATGGCCGTGATCGTCGGGACGCTGGCCGGCGTCGTGGCCGCCTACTACGGCGGCTGGGTGGACAGCCTGCTCATGCGTTTCACCGAGGCGATGCTCAACATCCCCACGCTGTTTCTGCTCATCGTCACCGCCAAGTTTTTCGGCGGCAGACTGCCCTCGGTCAATTTCTTTGGCCGGGAATTGACCGGCAGCGTGCTGGTCATCATCCTGATCATCGGAGGCACGTCGTGGATGTACCTGGCCCGCCTCGTGCGCGCTAACGTGCTCTCGCTGCGCGAGATGGACTACGTCCTCGCGGCGCAGGCGCTCGGCGTTTCCAACACCCGCATCATCTTCGCGCACCTGCTGCCCAACACGCTCGCGCCGATCATCGTCTCGACCACGCTCGGCGTCGCCAACGCCATCCTCTCCGAGGCCTACGTGAGCTTCCTGGGGCTGGGCGTGCAGCCGCCGACGGCCAGCTGGGGGAACATGCTGGAAAGCTCCTACAAGTACCTTGAAACTGCGCCCTGGCTGTGGTTTTTTCCCGGAACGCTGGTCCTGCTCACCGTCTTGAGCGTCAACTTCGTCGGGGACGGCTTGCGCGACGCTTTTGATCCGCACAGCTCACGGCATCTGTAAAAGCAATTGCCACGAATTTTCCTGACAGGCTGGCGGGGCTTAGGCTTTGCACCTTGCACCCTGGGCCTTATGATTGCCTTAGTCGCCTGCGCCGGCCCCCCCCCGCCGCCCACAGACAGCCCGCCGTCGCCCTCCGCGACATTTCCCGCCGTTCATCCCACTACGTTCCCGACGGCTTTGCCCACCCCGACCGAGGGGCCGCGCACTTTCACGATCGGCCTCGCCTCCGCGCCAGGGACGCTAGACCCCGCGAACGCGGTGGACCAGGCGGCGCTGCTCATCACGCGCCATCTGTACGAGGGCCTGACGGCTTATGAGCCGGGCGCGACGCGCCCTATCCCGGCGCTCGCGGAAGCCTGGGAGGCCTCGGCGGACGGCCTGATCTGGACCTTTCACCTGCGCCCCAACGTCCGTTTCAGCGATGGCGCGCCGCTGACGGCCCAGGCTGCGGCGCGCAACTTCGACCGCTGGCTCAGCCGCGAGCCGTCCGGCGCTTATACCTTCTGGCGCCTGATGTTCGGCGGGTTCGCGGGCGAGGCGGACGAGGACGGCGCGCCGCTGTCACTGGTCGCCAAAGTGGAGACGCCCGACGACCGCACACTCGTCCTGGCACTCAACCGCCCGGAGGCCTCCCTCCCCAGCACGCTCGCTATGCCCAGCTTCGCGCTGGTGAACCCGGCGGCCTTTGCGGATGGAAATTTTGGCGCGCCAACAGCGAACTCAGCCGGGGCTGGGCCGTTCAGCCTCTATAGCTGGACTTCTGAAAACATCATCCACCTCGTCCGCAATCCGAACTACTGGGGCGTCCCCCCCCAGCCGGATGAGTTGGTCTTCAAAGTCATCCCCGACGACACCCAGCGGCTGCTCGCCTTGCAGGTGGGCGAGATCGAAGGCGTCTCGCATCTCAACCCGAAGGATTACGCGGCGGACGGCCAACACGACACCCGCGTGGAGTTTGATCCCCCGCTCAACGTGCTGTATCTCGGCTTCAACCAGGCGCACGCACCCTGGAACATCCTGGATTGCCGCCTGGCCGTGGCCTATGCCCTGGACAAAGGGCGCTATGTGCAGGCTTTCTTCCCCGGCGACGCCCAGGCGGCCCTCGCCATGCAGCCGCCTTCCGTCTGGGGTTACGCCGCGCCTCCGGCCGACCGCTCCCGCGACCTCGCGCGGGCCGCGGAGCACTGGGAGGCCTGCCGCGCGGCGGTAGAGTTCTTCCCTAAATCCGCGACGCTCTACGTGCCTCCAATCCCGCGCTCTTACCTGCCCGACCCGGCGGGCCTCGGCCTGGCCATTCAAAACGACATCTCCACGACGCTCGGCCTCGACGTGCTCGTCGCCGCGCCGGACTGGCAAACCGCCTGGCTGCCGGATGTCCACGCGGGCCGCGCGGACCTGTTCCTCCTCGGCTGGACGGGCGTCAACGGCGACCCGGATAGTTTTCTCTGCCCGCTTTTCTGCGGCGCGGAGGGCGCGTTCAACAGCGACGAGCTCGGCCAGCCGCTCCCGCCCGACGCGGAGCTGGCCCAACTCCTGCTTTCGGCCCGCGCCGTGACTGACCCGGCCGAGCGGGAAGCGCTCTACGCGCAGGCCCACGCCCGCATCTTCGACCTGGTTCCCGCCATCCCCCTGGCCCACCGCCAAACCGCCTGGGCCTTTCGCGCCAACGTCAACGGCAACGTCCCCAGCCCGATTGAAAATGTATTTTTAAGGCTGACATTGGAACCGTGACGACGAACCGCACGCACCACGCATTACGTATTGCGTATTCCGTATGGCGCTTCAGTTCCATCTGTTCCACCCGCTGAAGAAGGATCTTCCTCATGCCTTTCCAGCCCCTCTCTGGCATCCGCGTCCTCGACCTCTCTCGCCTCTTGCCCGGCCCCTACTGCACGATGCTCCTCGCGGATATGGGGGCCGAGGTCATCAAGATCGAAACGCCGCGCGTCGGCGATTATGCGCGCTTCCTGCCGCCCGAGGTGGGGCTGAGCGGCCTGTTCGCGGCGGTCAACCGGAACAAGAAGAGCGTGGCGCTGAACTACCGCAACCCGCGCGGGAAAGAAATCTTTTTGCGGCTGGCGCGCGAGGCCGACGTAGTGCTGGAGGGTTTCCGCCCCGGCGTGGTGGATCGCATGGGCATCGGCTACGAAGCGGTGCGCGGCGTCAACCCGCGCATCATCTATTGCTCGCTCTCCGGCTACGGGCAGAGCGGCCCATACCGTGACCGCGCCGGCCACGATCCCAACTACCTGTCAGTGGGCGGCCTGCTGGGCCTCAACGGCGCCGCGGGCGGGCCGCCGATCCTGCCGGGGGTGCAGATCGCCGACCTGGCCGGGGGGATGCTGGCAGCCATCGCGATCCTCGGCGCGCTGGCCGGGCGCGAGCGCACTGGTGAGGGGCAATATCTCGACGTGTCGTTGATTGACGCCGTGGTATCGTGGACCGCGCCCACGGCAGGCGGGCAATTCTTCAGCACAGGCAAAGCCCCTGAGCGCGGGCGCATGGCGCTCACCGGCGAGTTCCCGTGCTATAACATATACGAAACCGCTGACGGCCAGTTCATCGCGCTCGCCGCATTAGAGCCGGATTTCTGGGCGGCCTTCTGCAGAGTCGCCGACCGCGCCGATCTCGTTCCGCGCCAGTTCGATCACTCCGCCATCATAGAGGTCGCCGCCGTCTTTCGCCAACGCACCCGCGCCGAATGGCTCAAACGCCTTGAAGGCGCGGATGGCTGCGCGGAGGCGGTCTACTCGTTTGAAGAGATGTTGAGCCACCCGCAGGTGCGCCACCGGGGGTTAGTTGTGGAAAAAGATGGCCGGGCCGAGCGCATCGCCTCGCCGCTCGTCTTCACCCACCGCGAAAGCGACTCCCCCGCTCCGGCGCTGGGCGGAAACACCATCGAGATTTTGAAACAGGCGGGGATGAGTGAGGAGGAGATCAAGGAGCTGGAGGCGAAGGGGATTGTGAAGTCAGCATGAGGCGAGGGTTTCTGCTTGCCCTGCCCCTCGTAGGCAGTTATACTCTAGGGCGCTTATGAACGAGGAGGCCCATATGAGCGTCGTTATTCCTGATGAAATCTTGCACACCGCCCACATGACAGCAGGTGAATTTATGCAAGAAGTTGCCATCCTGCTGTACTCAAAGGAAAAACTGACTCTGGGGCAGGCCAGCCGCCTGGCCGGACTGAGCCAGCTGCAATTTCAATTTCTGCTCGCCAGCCGCAAGATCCCTGTTCACTACGACGTGGCTGATTTTGAAGCCGACCTGAAAACTTTGCGTGCATAGTATGCTGGTAGTCACGCCCACCCTCACCATTGATGAAAGCGAGCTTCGAGAGACCTTCATCCGTGCTTCCGGCCCGGGCGGACAGCATGTCAACAAAGTCGCCACGGCTGTGCAGTTGCGCTTTGATGTCGAGCACTCCCCCTCTCTACCCAACGCAGTACGTGAGCGATTGCTGCGCCTGGCAGGAAATCGGCTAACTGCGGAGGGCGTGCTCCTCATCGAGGCCCGCCGGTCTCGGACACAAGAACAGAATCGCCAAGAAGCGCGGCGGCGGCTAATTGCCTTGGTTCGCCGGGCGGTTGAAGCGCCCAAGCCGCGTCGGCCCACGCGACCGACGCGAGCCACCCAGCACAGACGGGTGGAAGCCAAACGCCAGCGCGGCTTGCTCAAACGGCTGCGTCGCTCTGCGCCTGAGACGTAAGCATAGTCGAGCTAACTCTCCCCACTTGAAGACGACTCCGCCACATTTGCCTGCTTCAGTCGCCTGGCGCGCCAGCCCACCACGCGCTCCTCGCCGCGAATCAGCCGCTGGATATTCGGGCGCAAGGCCCAGGCCAGCAAAATAACCGAGCCGAGGCCGTAGACGACGAAGAACTCGGCCTCGGCGCCCGGCGCGCGCGCGTAAAACCGGTAGGCAAACAATGCCGTAGCGAAGAACGCCGCCGAGAGCGTGGCGACCGAAGCATAGCCAATGCCGAACAGCACCCCCGCGCCCAACGGCACGATAATCAACCCGCTCCACGGCCAGATGCCAATCGCGCCGCCGACGCACGGCGCGCCCCCCGCCCCGCCCTTGAATTTCAGAAAGAGTGAATAATTATGGCCGAGGATGGCGCACAGCCCGGCCAACGCCATGCCCAGAGGCTGAATATCCAGCGGCAGAACCGCTTTCGCGATCCAGACGCTGGCCGTGGCCTTGAGCATGTCGAGCAAGGCCGTCAGCAGTCCCGGCCAAAAGCCGGCCGCCCGCATCACATTCGTGCCGCCCGTGCGCCCGCTGCCCATCTGCCGCACATCCTGCCCGGAAAAGACCCTGACGATCAGGAACCCGCTCGGGATAGAGCCAAGCAAATATCCCACCCCCATGAGAACCGGGATCAGCCACATGAAAGCCTCCTGACAGAAAGAGCCTATCCGGGCCGGGCCAATCTGCAGCGACCGCCCGGCCTGGCGCGTGGTTCACAACGGCCCTGTTTGAAACGCAACCGCGAGGGAAAGTTACCCTGCCACCTGCACCGGCGTTTCCTCGACGCGCCCTTCGTCAATGCGAAATCCGCGCCCGCGCCACGCGCCGCGCTCGTCCGGCGCGAAGATGAGATACACGGATTCCGGATAATAGGCCTGAGCGACGTCGGCGGCCGAGGGGACGGGCGGGCCGCCGGGATGCGAATGAAAGATGCTGCTCAACTCCCAGCCTGCCGCTTCAATTTCGAGCATCACCCGCACCTGCGCGACGGGGTGCATCCGGTACTCCCACGGGTTGTGGGCGGCATTTTCCATCAGGTATACCTTCTGCACCACCCCGTTCACCCCGCCGAGCAGGCCGCAGGCCTCGTTGGGGAGTTCGTTTTGCAGGTGGGCGAGGATGGTTTGCCAGTGAACAACTTTCAAAATTAGGGGGCGGATCATCTGCTCCGATGGTATCGTGCCCTGGCCTGTTGGTATCGTCTCACCAATGTGCTGTCGTCAATCGCTTGTTCAAATTTCCTGAGCCAATCCAGAATGTAAGCATTATCCAGTTGTTCCCCCTGCTTTTGAATGATACTGGCGACATCAATTTCATCTTGCGGGCGGCCGGCAATGATTTTCAACACAATTAAGTCTTCCGGCGAACAAACCCGCGCCTGCCGGCCTGGGGCAATTTCTATCATTTTTGCCCGCGCAATAACGTGCTCGTCAAACTCAATATCGGTCAACATCACGTCAATACGGACTCCCTCCGGCGTGAGGATGAAGGCGATGCCATTGTGTCGCAAAGCCTGATCCCAATCGGCGTGTAGTGAGCGATACTTCGGCGCAAGCAAATCTAACAGCCGCTGGCGCTCGTCGCGGCGCAAGAGAATTTTTATATCCACATCGCGGGTTAGGCGCGCCTTGCCCCACGCGCCCACCGCCAGCCCACCGATAGCCGCCGAGGGAATCCCGGCCTCCTCGAGGAGACTTTGAAGCCGAGTCAGCGCCTCAATCAGTTTGTCCACTGGGTCTCCTTTCCACTCGTCCAGCCTCCCCAGTCGTTCCTGCAACCGGACAAGGTGCGCAATACGCTCCGCCCCTTCTGCCGCTTCATCCCGCGCCAGCCATGCTTCAAACTCGTTCCGCAAAGCCAGATACTCCCGAATGCCCTCGGCTGGCGTCATCTGGCGCAACAACCGCGTCTCCTCAGCCTCAATCTCGGCCCAGTTGACCTCACGGATGCGGCGCAGGTTGCTCACATCGCGCTTTTCGTCCATGCCGCCATTATACCCCGCCGGGCCTCGCGTACCAGTTGACAACCGCCCGGGAGCGCGTTATAATCCTCAAGAATTTAGGTGTGCCTAAATTTTGTGTTTGATTGGGCTAATTAAGCCTTTCGGAGATACGAAATGATTTCGCACGCCGCCGAGGACTACCTCAAGGCCATCTACGAGCTCGAAGAGGATTATGGCAAGGTGAGCACCACGGCGCTCGCCGAGCACCTCAAAATCTCTCCGGCCTCCGTCACCGGTATGCTCCAAAAACTGGCCGAGGGCCGCCCCAGGCTGGTGAACTACGAACGCCACCACGGGGTCGCGCTCACTCCGGCGGGCCGCAAGATCGCGCTCGAGGTCATCCGCCATCACCGGCTGATCGAGCTGTACCTGGCCGAGTCGCTCGGCTACGAGTGGGACCGGGTGGACGCCGAGGCCGAGAAACTCGAACACGTCATCTCCGAAGAGTTCGAAGACAAAATCTGCGCCCTGCTCGGCGACCCGGCGCTGGACCCGCACGGCGACCCCATCCCGGCCAAAGACGGCTCGGTGGCTGCGCACAGCCGCCTCAGCCTCTCCGAAATCGAGGCCGGGCGGACCGTGCGCGTCGCGCGCGTGAGCGATTCCGACCCCGCGCTCCTGCGCTACCTCGCCGAGTTGGGCATCAGCCCGCAGATCAAAATGGAGATCACCGAAAAATCGCCCTTCGACGGCCCCATGCATGTCACCGTAGGGAGGCGCTCGCACGCCCTCGGCAAGAAAGTCACCGACAAAATCTTTGTGGAAGTGGAGTGATGAGAGATGACTACCAAAGCAGTTTCTCGCAGAAGTTTTCTCAAAGCGGGTTTGCTGGGGGCGACGGGGCTGGCTGGCGCCAGCGCGCTGGCCGCCTGCAATGCTGTTCCCCAACCACCCGCCAGCTATACCGGCGCGGGCCAGCTCGTCATGCCGGGCATGGCGCACGGCGTGGCCATGTCAGGCATGGTCATGCCCAATTTCAACGGCGAGGTGAATCACGCGGCGAATGGCTTCAATCCCAGCGATACGCTCACCGAGTTTGACTACGGCGAGGCAAGCACCCTGCCCAACGGCCAGACGCTGCGCGAATACCGGCTGTTCTCTGGGGACAAGAGCATCGAAGTCGCGCCGGGCATCCAGTTCCCTGCCTGGGTCTACAACGGGCGCCTTCCAGGGCCGGCCCTGCGCGCCCGCGAAGGCGACCGGCTTCGCATCCATTTCACTAACGGTAGTGAGCATCCGCACACCATTCACTTTCACGGCATCCACCCGGCCAACATGGACGGGGTCTTCGAGCCGATTCAGCCGGGAGAGTCGTTCGTCTACGAGTTCGACGCCGAGCCGTTCGGCCTGCACCTGTACCACTGCCACGTCATGCCGCTGGCCCGGCACATTGCCAAGGGCTTGTACGGGGCGTTCATCATTGACCCGAAGGAGGGCCGGCCGCCGGTAGACCGCGAGTTCGTCATGGTCATGCACGGCCTGGATATTGACTTCGACGACGAAAACGACTTTTACGCGGTCAACGGCATCCCGTTCCATTATCAGAACCATCCGATCACGATCAAAGCCGGCGAGAAAGTCCGTGTTTACCTGGTGAACATCCTGGAGTTCGACCTGCTCAACTCGTTCCACCTGCACGCGAACTTCTTCCACTACTACCCGACCGGCACCAGCCTGACGCCGAGCGAGTACACTGACACCGTCATCCAGGGGCAGGCCCAGCGCGGCATCCTGGAGTTTAGCTATAAGTACCCCGGCCTTTACATGTTCCACGCCCACGTCACGGAATTCACAGAATTGGGCTGGACCGGCCTATTCAAAGTCGAGGAGGCTTAATATGTCCGACTCAACGCTTTCGACGCCGGCCTCGCGCCGGTCGCTGGACGTGAGGACGATTGGCTTGATCGTCCTCCCCCTCGTTCTCCTGGCCGGGGTGATTGCGCTCTTCCTGGCGACGAACGGCGCAGGCCTGCACGTCGAACCGGCGGCGCCGATTGAGAGCGTGACCTTTGACCGGACGATCCTGCGCCCCGGCGAGATCGAATTCCATATTCGCAATACCAGTCCGCAGGCGATCACCCTCGCCGCGGTGAACATCAACGCCGCCATCTGGCCCTTTACTGCCCAACCCAGCGCCACCCTCCCGCGGTTTGGACGGGCGGTCGTCAACCTGAGCTATCCCTGGGTGGAGGGCGAGGCGTACGCGCTCACGTTCTTCACTTCCAACGCGATTGCCTTTGACGCCGAAATCCCGGTCGCCACTGCAACGGCTGCGCCGGCCGGCAATACGCTCTTGAGCTTTACGCTCATTGGCCTGTATGTGGGCGTCATTCCGGTCTTGCTCGGCATTTGCTGGTTCCCGGCCCTGAAGCAGGCCGGGCAGAGGTTGTTCATCTTCCTCATGGCGCTCACGGCGGGTTTGCTGATCTACCTGGGCATTGACGCGACCAGCGAAGCGCTGGAGCTGGCCGGGGAGGTTGGCGGCCCCTTCCAGGGCGTCGGCTTGGTAGGGATCGGCGTCGTGGTCACGTTCATGCTGCTGGACGCCATCACGCGCCGCCAGGTCAGCATCGGGCGCAGCGAAACCGCTCAACGCCTGGCCCTGGCCTACATGATCGCGATCGGCATCGGCCTGCACAACCTGGGCGAGGGATTGGCGATCGGCGCGGCCTACAGCGTGGGCGCAGCGGCCCTGGGCACGTTCCTCGTCATCGGCTTCATCATCCAAAACATCACCGAGGGCCTGGGAATCATCGCGCCTATCGTGAAAGACCAGCCGTCGTTGCGAAACCTGGCGTTCGTGGGGTTGATCGGCGGCGCGCCAGCGATTGCAGGCGCGTGGGTCGGAGGCTTTACGTACTCGCAGCCGCTGGCCGTCCTGTTCCTGGCGATCGGCGCCGGGGCGGTCTTCGAGGTCGCCTACGAGATCGCCAAACTGATCCAGCGTGGAACGGCCAGGAACCCCATGCCGCTGACCACCTTCGCCGGCGTGACGGCCGGTATGCTCCTGCTCTACGCGACCGGGTTCTTCATCAAGTAGCTGTCTTACTCTGACACAGAGCGAAAGGATTTTCGGACTATGCAGATTCGTCGTGTTTACCGGGGTGTGCTTTTCAGCCTGGCGGCGCTGGCCCTGGCCGCCTGCGGCAGTCGCAGCTCTCTGCCCTCGCGCTCGATTGCGGTCGAGTTAACCGAATTCGCCATCACCCCCAACCTCTACTCGGCCCAGACCGGTGAACCCCTGGCCTTCGTGGTTATGAACAAGGGAGTTCTCGATCACAATGTCACCATCATCGACCCGGGGGGCAAAGAACTGGCTCATGTCGAAGTCAAGTCCGGCCAGACGGCCACCTTCGACTTCCAAACCTCGACCCCAGGCAGCCTGCAGATCATTTGCAGCATTGACGGTCATCATAAGGCCGGTATGAGCGCCCAACTGACGGTCAACGATCTTTCGGCCAATGCTTACTGACGACTTCAATGAACGAAATTCTTTTCAAAACTTTCTTCCTCGGCCTTTTTATACTGTTCTTTGTGGTGCGCGCCTATCACCACCACACAGCCCGGCGCGAAGGCGGCAAGATCGAGTACCGGGAGAAAAACTTGAAGGCGCTGCTCATCTTCCGCATGATCAGCGGTCTGATTCTGCTGACCTCGTTCGGGTTGTACTTCGTCGCCCCGCAGTGGGTCGCCTGGGCGGCCATTCCCCTGCCCGCGTGGGTACGTTTGGCCGGACTGATCATCGGGTACGCGAACCTGCCATTGCTATGGTGGATTGAAGCGACGTTGGGCAAAAATTTCAACACGGTCCTGCATCTCCGCGACGGGCATACGCTGGTGACGCACGGCCCCTACCGCTGGGTGCGGCATCCTATGTACACCTCGCTGTATCTCTTCACGATCGCCGTCCTGCTGGCCTCGGCCAGCTGGCTCATCGGCCTGCCGGGCCTGATCGGGTTGACCGTCATCGTCGTCAACCGCATTGACCGGGAAGAGGCATTGATGATCGAAAAGTTCGGCGACGAATACCGCGCCTACATACAGCGCACCGGGCGTTTCCTGCCCCGATTCGTCAAGAGACGTTCCGGCGGAACGTCTCTACTTCGGCCAAAGGATTCCCTATGAACACCGAAACCACTTTTCAAATCGCCGGCATCGTCCTATTTGTCATTGTCGTCAGTATCTCCGGCTATTTCCGCCGCCGTGCGGCCAAGGCCGGAGCGAAAGCGGGCGACAAGATCAATTGGCGAGGCGAGGGCGTGGCCATCATGATCTTGCTGCGCGTTTTTGGCTTCGCCATGTGGCTGAGCCTGCTGGCCTATCTCATCAACCCACGCTGGATGGCGTGGTCGGCGTTGCCGCTGCCCGCCTGGCTGCGCTGGGTCGGCGCGGCGATGGTTGCCGTGGCTATTCCGCTCATCGTCTGGATGTTCCGCAGCCTGGGCCACAACGTGACCGACACGGTCGCCATTCGCCGCGAACACACGCTGGTGACGCACGGTCCGTACGGCTATATTCGCCACCCCTTGTACACTTTCGGCTTTCTCCTGTTTCTCGGCTTCATCCTGCTGGCCGCCAACTGGTTCATCGCGCTCTCGGCCATCCTCGCCCTCGGCCCGCTGGCCGCGCGCACGCCGATTGAAGAAGCCAAACTCGTCGAGCAGTTTGGGGACGAGTACCGGGAATACATGCAGCGCACCGGGCGGTTCCTGCCTCGGCTGATGCAGTAAGCCATGGCGGCCCAACATTTACCTTCCCACCCAGGCGAGGCCGCCAGCCTGACGACGCGGCGGCTGGGGCTGGCGCTGGTCATCACACTAGTCTTCGTGGTGGTCGAGGCGCTGGCGGGCCTGTACGCCAACAGCCTGGCCCTGCTCACCGACGCAGCGCACAACTTCACCGACGTCATTGCGCTGGCGTTGAGCTGGTACGCCGTCCGCCTGGCGGGCCGGGACTCCCACGCGGGCAGGACCTACGGCTATCACCGCGCTGGCATCCTCATCGCGCTGATCAACTCGACGACGCTCGCGCTCATCTCGTTGGGCATCTTCTACGAAGCCTATCGCCGGCTCGTCGCGCCGCCGGAGGTCAACGCCGGGGTGCTCGTCGTCGTCGCCGTCGTCGCCTTTCTGGTCAACACCGGCACGGCGCTGCTGGTCAGGCGCGGGAGCGAAAAGGATTTGAACCTGCGGAGCGCGTTCGTGCACCTGGCGGGCGACGCCCTCTCGACCTTCGGCGCGATCCTGGCCGGGGTCGCGATTGCGCTCACCGGCTGGCGCTTCCTCGACCCACTCGTGAGCGTCTTCATCGGCTTGCTGATCCTGTGGAGCGTCTGGGGCATCGTGCGCGAGAGCGTGGATATCCTGCTCGAAGGCACGCCCCACGACGTGGACATGCGCGCGATGGTCGCCGACCTGCTGCGCGTGAAAGGCGTCTGCGGCGTGCACGACCTGCACGTGTGGAGCATCACGCAAGACATGCGCGCGCTCTCGGCCCACGTGGTGACGGACGACATTTCCATCAGCGCGGGCGCGGCCATCCAGAGCAACCTGAACGAGGTGCTGGCGCACAAGTACCACATCGCCCACGCCACGCTCCAGTTGGAGTGCGAGGGCTGCCAGCCTGATCTGCTGTATTGCGATATGACGACGGCGAATCACAATCACGCGCCCGAGGCGTCCGTACAATCCGCAGAGAAACAATGATGATTACCTCCCTCCTGCAATCCCGTCCCATCACCACCCTGCGGGCGCACGACGCACGCACGGGCGAGTGGAACGACAGCCTGGCCGGCGATTATCTGTGGACGAGCTCGAACTTCGGCGAGGCCGTGCCGGACATGATGACGCCGCTCACCTGGTCTCTCCTCCAGATTTACATCGCGACAGTCCTGCCCTTTCCCATCCCCGGCGGGCATCCGTACATGGGCAACGTCGGGGGGCGATTCTATCTGAACGTCAGTCTGGCCGCGTCGTTTTTCGCCGTGCTGGGCATGAACCGCCAGCGCCTGAATTATGAATTGGAGGAGTTCTTCGGGCGCATCCCGGAGGGCTTTGAGATTCCGACCGTGCCGCTCCCGCGCTGGCGCATGCTGCGCACGGTTCTGCCTCTCGTCCCGCGCCTGCTGAAGCGCGCCGCCGACAACCGCCGGCGCCTGCCCGAATTTGTGGACGCGTTCCCGGCGCGCTGCGAGGCCGTGCGCGGGCGCGTTCGCGCGGCGCAGACCAGGGCCGACCTGCTGAACGTCTGGCGTGAGGGGTTGGGACCACTGTACGGCGAAGCGTGCCGCATGCTCGCGGCCGGCACGAGCGGCCACGAGAACGCCTACCGCCCGCTGCGCCACGAACTGCGGCGATTGGTCGGCGAAGAAGACGCCAACGCGCTGCTCTCAGGTCTGAGCGAGGGGGCAAACTATCTCGCCAGCCTGGGGCCGCTGATCGGGCTGTCGAAGGTGGCGCGGGGCGAAATGAGCCGCGAGGCCTACGCCCAACAGTTTGGTCACCGGGGACCGCACGAAATCGAAGTGTCCCTGCCGCGCCCCGCCGAAGACCCGGCGTGGATTGACCGGCAACTCGCCAACCTGCGGGACGCCGACGTGGACGCGCTGCTTGCCAGACAGCAGGCCCAGCGCGCGGCAGCATGGGAGCGGTTCACGCGCCGCTATCCCCGGCGGGCCAAATCCATGCAGAAGCGCCTGGCGCAAACCGCGGCTGCCGCGCGGGGCCGCGCGGCCATCCGCTCGGAGGTCGTCCGCGTCATCTGGGCCTGGCGCGCGCTGGCGCAGCGCGCGGGCCAACTGACCGGCTTGGGCGATGGCGTGTTCTTCCTGTCGGTCAATGAGCTGGCCGACGTATTGGCCGGGAAAGAGGCGGTCACCGAATTTATCCCGGCCCGGCGCGAGACGCACGCTCGCTACTCCGCCCTGCCGCCCTACCCGGCGTTGATCCGTGGGCGTTTCGACCCGTCGCAATGGGCCGCCGATCCGAATCGGAGAAGCGACTTGTTCGACGCAAACTCTCCCTCTCCTGTTGCCTCCCAACAGAAGAGAGGGCTGGGGGGTGAGGACCTGATCCGAGGTTTTCCCGGCGCGGCGGGCGTGGTCGAGGGCGTGGTGCGCCGGTTGGATTCGCCCGACGAGGGCGACTGCCTGCAACCCGGCGAGGTCCTGGTGACGACGACGACCAACGTGGGCTGGACGCCCCTCTTTCCGCGCGCGGCCGCGATTGTCACCGACGTGGGCGCGCCGCTCTCGCACGCGGCCATCGTGGCGCGGGAACTGGGCATCCCTGCGGTAGTGGGTTGCGGGAATGCCACCATGCGCCTGCGCACAGGCGACCGCGTGCGCGTCAACGGGGGACAGGGGATCGTGGAAGTTTTGAAAGAGGCCTGATATGTGGCTGATTGGTCTTGCTCTGGTGGGGCTGCTCGCGATCACTGCCAGCGCCTGGCCGCGCGTGGGCTTGCTGGCTCGGTGGAGGCGGTTGCGCGAAGCCCGGCAACGGGTGCTGGCCGAAGACGCGCTTAAACACCTGCACGCCTGCGAATGGCGCGGTCACCCGGCCACCCCGGATTCGCTGGCTGGGGCGCTACGCCTGCCCTCCCGCACCGCCATCAACCTGATCGCCCGCATGGAAGCCCTGGGTTGGCTGCGCTCGGCGGCGGATGGCCTGCGCCTCACGCCCGAGGGCGAACAGTTGGCCCTGCAGGTGATCCGCGCCCACCGCTTGTGGGAACGCTACCTGGCCGACGAGGCGCGCATGGCGCTGACGGATGTGCACGCCGAGGCCGAGCGGCGTGAGCACGCGCATTCGACCGAGGCGCTTCAGGCCCTCGCCGACGCGATGGGCCATCCGGTCACCGACCCGCATGGCGACCCCATTCCCACGGCCCAGGGACAACTGGCGCGCCCGGTGGTCCAGCCGGTGACCGCGTGGCCGCTCAACCTGCCCGCGCGGATCGTTCACCTCGAAGACGAGCCGCAGACCGTCTTCGCGCAGATCGCCGCCGAGGGTTTGCGGCCTGGACAAGTCGTGCGGGTGCTCGAGGCGAATGCCCGGCGCGTGATCCTTTCCGACGGAGAGCGCACGCATACTCTCGCCCCCGTCGTCGCCGCGAACATCTTCGTCCGCCCGGAGGTGAGGCAGGTTGAGACTCCGAGCGCGCGCCGCCTGACTGCCCTACGCCGCGGGCAGAGGGCAATCGTGCGGGAACTGGACGAGTCACTGCAGGGCTTCACCCGCCGCCGCCTGCTCGACCTGGGCCTCACGCCCGGGACGCCCATCACCGCCGAACTGCCCAGCCCCTTTGGCGACCCGGTCGCGTATCGCGTGCGCGGCACGCTCATCGCGCTGCGCCGCGATCAGGCCGAAAGCATTCTCATCACTGACCATGGAGCTGACCATGACTGATTGCTCCTCTTGCCCGGCGCATGCCCCCCTGGCCCAGATGGACCTGGACGTCTCCCGCTTCGACTACGTCGTCGCGCTCGCGGGCAACCCCAACACCGGAAAGAGCACCGTCTTCAACGCGCTGACCGGCCTCAAGCAACACACCGGCAACTGGCCGGGCAAAACCGTCACGCGCGCCGAAGGCGGCTACACCTATGCCGGCCGACGTTACAAACTGGTGGACCTGCCCGGCACTTACTCGCTCCTTTCGGCCTCGCAGGACGAAGAGATCGCCCGCGACTTCATCCTCTTCGGACAGCCGGACTGCACGATCGTGGTCGTGGACGCCACCTGCCTGGAGCGCAACCTGAACCTGGCGCTGCAGGTGCTGGAGATCAGCGACCGCGTGGTCGTGTGCGTCAACCTGATGGACGAAGCCCGGCGCAAAGGGCTGGAGGTGGACGTTCGCAGTCTCTCGCGCGACCTGGGCGCGCCGGCCGTCCCGACTGCCGCGCGCACGGGAGAGGGGCTGCGCCAACTCCTCACGACGGTGGCCGACGTGATCGAGGGCCGCCTCACGACCGCGCCGCATCGCGTGCGCGGCAATGACGAACTTCAACGCGCCGTGGCCCAACTGCTTCCGCTCATCGAGCACGCAGCCCCCGACCTGCCCAATGCGCGCTGGGTGGCCATGCGCCTGCTGGACGGGGATCATCGCGTGCGCCAGGCCCTGCTCAACGGCGAACTCGCCGCCATCGCTCAGCGCCAGCGCGAAGCCGTGCAGCGCTTCAGCCGCAAGATGGCGCTGGAGGGGACACAATGACCGCCCGGCCCGCGCCTCCCCCGGCCTCGCCTGCCGAAGCACTCCTGGCCCGCGCGGACGAATTGCGCGCCGCCCTCACGGGGAACTTCCGCGACCAACTCGTTCAGGCGCTCTACGAGGACGCCGAAACCATCGCCCGACGCGCCGTGAAGCCCGTCGGCGCCCGGCGCCGGGATTGGGACCAGGCACTGGACCGGCTGGTGACCTCGCCGCTCTTTGGCCTGCCGCTCATGCTCGCGCTGCTGGCCGTGGTGTTCTGGCTCACCGTCGTCGGCGCGAACTACCCTTCCCAACTGATCGCCACGGCGCTGTTCTGGGTGGAAGGACAGGCCAGCGCGCTGTTCGAGGCCTGGGGCGTCCCGGGATGGGCGACCGGTTTCATCTGGCACGGCACATTTCGCGGCCTGGCCTGGGTGGTGAGCGTCATGCTGCCGCCGATGGCGATCTTCTTCCCGTGCTTCACGATTCTCGAAGACCTGGGCTACCTGCCGCGCGTGGCGTTCAACCTGGACTGGCTCTTCAAGCGGGCTGGAGCGCATGGCAAACAGGCCATCGCCATGAGCATGGGCTTCGGCTGCAACGCCGCCGGCGTCATCGCCACACGGACGATTGATTCTCCGCGCGAGCGGCTGATCGCGCTCCTCACCAATAATTTCGTCCCGTGCAACGGGCGTTTCCCGACGCTGATCATGCTGGCGACGGTGTTTGTGGCGGCCGCGTTCCCCCCGGCCTTCGCCTCCGTCGCCGCCGCCGGGTCGGTGGTGATGGTCGTCGTCATCGGCGTGCTGTTCACGCTCGTCGTCTCGGCGCTGCTGTCGCGGACGGTGCTCAAGGGCGAGGCCTCGGCCTTCACGCTCGAGCTGCCGCCCTACCGCCGCCCGAACATCGGCCGCATCCTGTACACCTCGTTCATTGACCGGACCATCTTCGTCCTGTGGCGCGCGGTGCAAACGGCCGCTCCGGCCGGGGCCGCCATCTGGGTGCTGGGCAACGTCTTCGTCGGCGGCGAGTCGCTGGCGCAGCACGCGGCCAACTTCCTGAATCCGCCGGGGCAGGCGATTGGCCTGGATGGCGTCATCCTCCTGGCTTATGTCATCGCCATCCCGGCCAACGAAATCGTGGTCCCGACGATGCTCATGGTCTACATGGGCGCGGGCATGATGACGGCGGACGCGCCGTCGTTCGAGGCTCTGCGCGCGCTGCTGATCGTCCAGCATGGCTGGACGATGCTCACCGCCGTCAACCTGATGCTGTTCTCCCTGCTCCACAACCCGTGCGCGACGACGATCTTGACGATGTGGAAGGAGACGCGCAGCCTGAAGTGGACGACGCTCGGCGCGCTCATGCCGCTGGGGATTGCGTTTCTAGTGACGTTCGTCACGGCGACGGCGGCGCGGCTGTTGGGATGGGCCTGAGTCCGGCAGTAGGGCGCCCGGTTCTCACTCAATCCTGCGGTCGCCTTTCAGGTACTTTTTTGCCCACCCTGCCTCCGTGCGCCCCCCATCTCCCCTACAGAGCGGGGAAGTATGGAGGACTTAATTGGGCAGCGTGGCGGGGATTTCATTGTTGAAGTAGATGCCAGCGACGCCACTATCAAGCGCGTTCTTCACGGGCAGTGAAGTTGTTTAGGGCTGATCCGGTTTTATCCGTCTTTACGCCAACCGGCCTGCCGCAGCACCTCGTCCACCCAGCGGGTGTCATCTTCGCTCAACGGCGGCTCGGGCGGCGGGGCGGTGTAATCCAACGTCGTGGCGTAATAGGCTTCGTCGTAGATCGTCGCCAGCGCTGTCGGCAGGTCAAGCGGCACGTCGGGGTCGGGCGCGCGCAGGGGGACAGGCAAAACCGGCAAACGGTCTCGTACGCTCAGCGGCCACATCTCTGCCTGCGCGTGATGGCGGCGGATGAGCGACATCACGTAATTGGAGGTCGGCCAGTCCTCATCCGCCCCGGGGCGCGTCCCGCGCCGGATCAGGTCAATTTCCAGCAAGTGTACGCCGGCCCTTTGCAGTCTGTCGCGCTTCTGGCGATACAGACCCAGACCAGGATTACGTTTGTTCGTGGGGGAGATGAGTTCAATGGAGGTGACTAACTCATTTCCGGCGGCATCGCGGATTTGCACATTACCAGAGAATCAAAACCGGGCCAGCCTTTTCGGCAACCCGGTCTGACTACTGTCTACTGACCTCTGACTACTGACTACCCTCCCCC
>Ga0209002_10001594_pt1 | contig 18342 bp, 18 predicted proteins | sample Rifsed16ft2_FD_184010 | JGI IMG/M metagenome (GOLD analysis project Ga0209002, IMG submission 184010) | Soil microbial communities from Rifle, Colorado, USA - sediment 16ft 2 (version 2) | ecosystem: Environmental > Terrestrial > Deep subsurface > Rock core/Sediment | place: Rifle, Colorado... | reverse complement strand
ATTATTAATCTGATAGATTCCCAGATCGTCGCTCGCTGCACCCAGATTCGTTCCCACCACAACAATATTCGCACCGACGAGGGGCTCCTTTGTCGTCTTGTCAATAACCTTGCCCTCCAAGATGCCGTAGACTCCGCGTTCGCCAGACGCGGAGGCCGGGAAGAAGACCCCCGACGCCGCGATAGCGAACAATATTGTGAGGGCCCGTTTCACTTTCATTCGCTCACGGAATCGCAGGGAACTTTTGAGCTGGGGAAATAAGAGCAGGGGTACGAGGTGTTGATCGGCGGGCAGACATTGACCCAGCCTGTCACATAACACAAAGAAGCCTGTTCAGGGCCGTAGGTGGCTGCCGGGACGTTATCGAACAATTTGAGTTTCGCAGTAAGCAGAAAGGCCTCTTCTTCTGCAATGCATCGAAACGAACAAGCGGGATCTCTGTAGTATCTGAAAAAAGAATTCTTCAGACTGTCGCCATTATCGTCGACAAAATCCCATCGAATCCGAAAAATCAACGTGTCTCCGGGGTCAAAGCGAAGAACTTTCGTCGACGTATTGTAATTCGGATATGATATCAGACTTGTGTAGTTGAAACTCACTGTTCTCTGGACCGAGGGTGTGCGCTCCGCCGCGATCGTGAGCGAACCATCCAGATTCGTCACTCCTTCGAGGGTCTCGTCATACTGCTGGCGCACGGTTAGAGTGATTTCCATAGAATTGTCGTCAACAACCAGAACATAACGCGTCCGAAGCACTCCTGCCCTGATCGGATTCGAAGGATCTTCGAAGGGCGGGAGTGCCTCTTCGCAGGTCAGACTGACCGCAACGAGAAGGACCGCAAACAACCCGCTGCAGGCGTTCTTCATTCTGCTGGAGACCAGTCTCTTGTCCTGCTTCACATGTTCACCGAGGTCTATTTTTCCGGCTTCATTTGGGGAAAGAAGATTACATCCCGAATCGATTCCTGCCCGGTCAGGAGCATCACGAGCCGATCGATTCCGATCCCCAGGCCGGCCGCCGGGGGCATTCCATGCTCCAACGCCCGAAGGTAGTCCTCATCGAGGACCTGTGCCTCTTCATTTCCGCGTGCCCGCAATTTCATCTGTTCTTCGAACCTTGCCCGTTGGTCCAGAGGATCGTTCAGCTCTGAGAATGCGTTGCATATCTCCTGGCCGTTCATGATCAGCTCAAAACGCTCGACGAGCCCCTCCTCTGATCGGTGCTTCTTCGCAAGGGGCGAAAGCTCAACGGGGTAATCGGTGATGAACGTCGGCTGAATGAGGTTCGGTTCGACACGTTCACCGAAGATAAGGTCAATGAGCGCTCCAACACCCATTCCCTGTTCTGCTTCAAGGTGAAGATCCTTAGCAATTGACCTGAGCTCTTTTTCATTCTTTCCGCGAAGGTCACGACCCGTGTATTCTTTGATCGCATCAAACATCGACACTCTCTTCCACGGAGGCGTCATGTCGATCTCCTTTGCTCCCGCATGAGCGACCATTTTTCCGTTCACCTGCTTCGCGACGTGCGTGATCAATTCCTCAACGAGGTCCATCATCCACTTGTAGTCCTTGTAGGCGACGTAGAGCTCCAGCATCGTGAATTCCGGATTATGCGAACGGTCCATTCCTTCGTTCCGAAAGTCCTTGGCGATTTCGTACACACCGTCAAAGCCGCCGACGATCAGCCGCTTGAGATAGAGCTCGTCCGCTATGCGGAGATAGAGATCGATATCGAGAGCATTGTGGTGAGTAACAAAGGGTCTCGCCGACGCGCCACCGTAGACAGGCTGAAGGATCGGCGTTTCCACTTCAAGGTAGTTCCGTTTGTCAAAAAACGAGCGGATTGCGCTTACCACTCTGGCGCGATTGACGAAAACCTCGCGCACCGCTGGATTCACAGCAAGGTCGACATACCTCTGGCGATAGCGAAGCTCTTTGTCGGAGAAAGGATCGTAGACAATCTTGTTCCCATGCTCGTCTTCTTTCTCCTTCACGACGGGAAGAGGCCGGAGTGATTTTGCCAGGAGTTCCAGCTTCTGTGCGTGGACGGAGACCTCACCCATCTTCGTGCGAAAAACGAATCCCTGGACACCGATGATATCGCCGATATCCATGAGCTTGAATGCATCATAGACGGACCCGAGATCGTCTTTCTTCAGATAAACCTGAATCTTGCCTTCAGAATCCTGGATGTGACAGAACGATGCCTTTCCCATTCTTCGCAACGTCATGATACGTCCGGCAATGGCAACGGTGCGCTGGGGCGCCTCATCTTTGAATGAAGCGATGATCTCCCTGGAGAGATCTTTTCGCTCGAAGGCAGCGGGATAAGGATTGATGCCCATCTCCTTCAGGTGGGCCAGCTCTTCCCGACGCCGTACCATCAGCACGTTCAGGTCCTCATGCTCAGGCGATGCTGGATTATCCTTCTTGTTTTTGTCAGTCATCATTATGCCCGTTGTTCGTTTCTCGTTTCGCCCTCTGTTGATTCGCTTTCAGGGCAAGGATCTCGCGACGCGTCAAGAACCGCCATTTTCCCCTCCCCAGTCCCTCAACCGTGATTCCGGCAAACGCAATGCGGTCGAGCCGTTTCACCTTATATCCCATCGCTTCGAACATTCGCTTTACCAGATGATTCCTTCCTTCTGTCACCGTCACAAGAGCCTCGCTCTTTCTCGTTCCGGGGAGGATCGAAGCATGTTTTGACCGCGCAATGCCATCCGAAAGCCGTACTCCCTTCGCAAGCTGCCTCATGTCGCTATCGGCAAGGCTCGTGTCGACCCGAACACGGTAGAGTTTCTCGATACCGGTGCTGGGATGAGTGAGCACGTGGGCCAGATCGCCGTCGTTTGTCAGAATGAGGACCCCAGTTGTGCCGCGGTCGAGGCGTCCCACCGGATAGACCCTCTCGCGGACGCGGACATAGTCCATAATCGTGGTGCGGCCCCGCTCATCGCTGAGGGTCGTAATGCAGTCTTTTGGCTTGTTGAACAGGATGTAAAGCTGCTTTCCCGACTGTACAACAGGCCTGCCGTTGACAGTAACGTGATCGCGGCCGGGCTCGATCTTGGTTCCGAGCTCTTTGACCACTTTCCCGTTTACTTTGACCACTCCCGAAAGGATCAGTTCATCGTTCTTGCGGCGGGAACCGACTCCGGAAAGCGCGAGGTACTTGTTCAGCCGAACAGCTTCTTGATGAAGGTCTGTACCTTCTCTTTCCAAACGGTCCATCGAGTCCTCCGAGGCTGAGACATCTCAGGCTCAGGATCAGGTTTTTGAGGCGGGATTACCAGAACATCTTCTTTCTCAACATCGGTTGATTGTTCGATATTTGCAAGGGGGACCTCGGGAGGAGCCTCTTTCACTTCCATCTGCACAGCTTCCACGGGCGCCTCCTCTACTTTCTCCACTTCAATTTCATCTTGTATTTCAGGGGCTTTTTCAATGGCCGGTTGTTCCAATTCTTCCACGGGCTCATCCGCTTTTTCTTCGGTCACCGTTTCGCGGATCGAAAACTTCATGTCCGGAACGATTCCACCACCCTCGGGCTCCGCGGCGACCGCGGGTTCGGCCTGCGGTTCGTCAGAGGCAACAGGTTCGGAGGTTTTCTCCGGTTCCCGATCTGCAAAGGGTATTGCGTTCTGTCCCTCGGTTTCCCTTAGATTGATCTTGGCCGTTTTTCTTCTCGGAATGATCTGAACCGTCTCATCCATTTCGGATTTCTTTTTCGGGATGTGTGGCAGCCGGGATTTGAAGTCGTCCTCTTCTTTCTTCATTTGATCCGCGCCGGCCTGTGCCTCCAGCATCCGCCGTTCCGTTTCAAACTGGCTTTCGCCGAGGATCTCTTCGATTTCCCTCGGCCGCGGCAGGTCGGTTACTTCATTCAGGCCGAAGTGTCTCAGGAACTCCCGGGTCGTGCCATAGAGCAGAGGCCTTCCGACCGTATCCGCGCGCCCGGTGATCGTCACCAGGTCCTTTTCCAGCAGGGTCTTCATCACGTAGTCGCAGTTCACACCCCGGATCGATTCGATTTCCGGTTTCGAGATCGGTTGTTTGTAGGCAACGATCGCGAGGGTTTCGAGCGACGATTGTGACAGCTTTCGCCGTGCCTGCTCCTTGTAGAGACGGCCGATCCATTCCGCATATTCCTTCATGGTGGCAAACTGGAAACCGCCGGCGATCGCCACAATGCGGTAAGCCTTGCCCTTGCTTTGGTACTCCGCGTTCAGCTCCCGGATGATTTGCTGAATCTCCGCCTGTTCGATGTGGCGTTCCTGGCCGTCGGGCGTCTGCTCCTCATAGATCGCCTTAATCTGACCGACCGAAAGCGGCTCATCCGAGGCGAAGACAAGACCCTCGATCAATTGCTTGAGCGCTGACGGGATTTCAAGAAGCACCGGGGCTGTTGTGGTTTGTTGTTCTTCCATATCCTTCCTTATGCTACGTTCCGCATGATCGAAAGGTCTCCAAACGTCTCGTGCTGTCTTACGATAAGGTGCTTGCCTCGAATCATTTCAAGCAAAGCGAGAAACGTGACAACAATCCGGATCTTGTCCTCCATTTGCGCCATCAGCTCAGCGAACGTGACCTCCGAACGATGCGCGAAGAGCTCTCTGAGGAATGTAATCTGATCCTCCACGCTGATATTCAGTTGGATGACCTCATGCACGAACTTCTTCGGCATGCGGTCCATGGCAAACTTGAATGAGGCAATCAGGTCGAAGAGCGAGACATCCCGCAGAAGATTCTCATCCTGAGTCTCCGTCATGACCTTCGGATCGGACTCCCGATATCCTCTCGGGTAGACTTTTCTCTGTTCGTCTTCCATGCCTGACATCCCGCCTGCCATTTCCTTGAAGCGCTTGTACTCGATAAGACGCTTGACCAGACTTGCCCGCGGGTCATCTTCTTCCTCCTCTCCCGGCTCGGGCGGGAGGAGCATCTTGACCTTGATCTGCATCAGTTCGGAGGCCATCACAACAAATTCACCCGCGACCTCGAGATCGAGGGATTCCATGAAATGCACGTAGTCGAGGAATTCCCTGGTGATCTTCGAGATAGGGATATTGTAGATGTCCAACTCGTCCCGCTTTATGAAAAAGAGCAGGAGGTCGAGCGGCCCTTCGAAGTCTGTGAGTTTGATGGTATACATTAGGCTATGAGGAAGACCCCTATGGTTTCGGGTTCAGGGTTCAAGGTTTCAGGTTTCAGCGGTCACCTTTTTTGAATTTTTACTTTTTACTTCTTCCTTGTTAACCCATTCCCATCGCATCATGAACTTGCGTCATTGTCTCATGAGCAACGGATTGAGCTCGTCGCTCGCCGTCTGAAAGGATGTCCCGAACCTCTGTTGGGTGCTTTTCGTAGTATGACCGTTTTTCGCGATGGCCGGAGAGCGCGTCCGCCACGTGCTTCGCACAGTTCATCTTGCAGTCGACGCATCCCAAAGCTCCGCTCTCGCACCCCTTGCGGATTTCGGCGACCTCAGCGACATTGAACTTGTTGTGATACGCGAAGATAAGGCAAACATCCGGCCTTCCCGGATCTCCCTTCCTTATCTTCTGCGGGTCCGTCACTCCTGTTTTCATCTTCTTTGCGATCGCTTCCGGGCTGTCGGAGAGCAGAATCGTATTCCCCACCGATTTACTCATCCTCTTTCCGTCAAGCCCCTGCAGCCGTGCAAACTTCGTGAGTTTCCCTTCGGGCTCGGGGAAAACCGGCTTGTACTGCTGGTTGAACCGGCGCGCAATCTCCCGCGTGATTTCAATATGCGGCAGCTGATCCTCTCCCACGGGAACGACTTCCCCCTTGTATAAAAGGATATCGGCGGCCTGCAGGACGGGATACCCCAGGTGCCCATAGGCGATCGTCTCCAGGGCAAGATCCCGGACCTGCTCTTTGAGTGTCGGATTCCTCTCCAGCCGTGCTGTTGTGATCAGCATGGAGAAGAGAAGATGCAATTCCGTGTGCTCCTTGATGCGGGACTGACGAAAGACAGGGCTTTTTGCAGGGTCGATACCTGCCGAGAGCCAGTCGATCAACATATCTATGCTGTTGTTCTCGATCTCCGACGTGTCCGGATTGGTCGTCAGGGCGTGATAGTCGGCGATGAGATGATAGTTCTGGTATTCGTTTTGAAGCGCCACCCAGTTTTCAAGGGCTCCCACGAGATGACCCAAGTGGAGCTTCCCTGTGGGCCGCATCCCGCTGAGAATAACCTTCTTCTTATGTGTCAATCCTTTGGTAGCTCCTTGAATCGATTAGTTCATAAACAGATACGGTTTCCACCGATCATCGACCGTACCGACGAAATCACGAATGAACATAACGTGGTTCGGGCGAATCGGCTTTCTGGACAAGGGCATCTGCGCTTCGGCTGGAGTCCTGTCCCCTTTCTTATTGTTGCATTTCACACATGCGCAAACAAGGTTTTCCCATGCATCTTCCCCGCCCCGGGCACGCGGCATCACATGATCGACTGTGAGTGCGACATCCGACCGACCGCAATACTGACATCGGTGGCCGTCGCGACGCAGGATATTCTTGCGGGAGAGAACGATCTTCTTATAGGGGACACGGACGTAGATGGAGAGGCGGACGATGCTCGGGAACGGCATCGCCATTGAAACGGAATGCAGGAGCTTCCCATCGAGGGCTGCTATCAATTCGGCCTTACCGAGATAGAGTAAGATAACTGCTTTCTTTACGTTGCAAACGCTGAGAGGCTCGTAATTATGGTTTAGTACGAGCACTTTGCGGTTCACCCCAAAAAATCTGGTTTCGGGGTTCCTCTTCCCATTCGAGCCGGCACTGTGGATCGCTGCGCTGAAGTCTCAAACACCTCCTAACTCGCAGGCACCTAGGCCTGTTCAATCAAACGTTTCTTGAAGACTTTCCTGTTACCTGCTGAAAAATATAGCATAAACACGAACAAGAGTCAACCATCCCCCCTGCGACCCCCCTTGAAACGAGAGCGAATCTCTTTCATGGAGTCGCCTCCGTACTTCTCCTGGAATGCATTCGCTAAAACCGGCGCAATGGCGGCTTCCGCGATGACGGAACATGCCGGTACTGCACAGACATCGGATCGTTCGTACCGCGCCTTGACCGACTTCATGGTCTTGAGGTCAACCGACTTCAGCGGATGCGCCAAGGTAGAGATCGGTTTCATGGCGGCGCGCACGACGAGCATCTCGCCGTTTGTCAGTCCGCCTTCCAGTCCGCCCGCATTGTTCCGGGTTCGGACAATCGTTCCGCTGCTGATTCCGAAGGGATCGTGTACCGACGACCCCGGCTTTCCCGCGTTGGCAAACCCCTCACCAATTTCTACTCCCTTGACCGCATGGATCGACATCACTGCCTGGGCCAGCAGGCCATCAAGCTTTCTGTCCCAATGAACATAGTTGCCCAAGCCGACGGGAAGCCCCGTAACAATCACCTCAAAGATTCCGCCAACCGTATCACCCGCTTTTTGGGCCCAACGGATCTGAGCGATCGCCTTCTTCTCAAGGACTGCGTCAAGCGTCCTCACGGGAGATTTGTCCGCGATTTCCGTGATCTTATAAGCGCCGCACGACGCCTTCGTCCATTTGCGGATGATGCGATCGACCTTTTCGCGGTGCGCGAGGGACGCTTCGCCGATCCTGATGACGTGGCTGCCGATAAAGATCCCGTTCTCTTCGAGAAATTTTCGCGCTATGGTCCCGCAAGCAACGCGCATCGCCGTTTCGCGGGCTGACGCACGTTCGATGACGTTCCGAATATCGTCAAACCCAAACTTGTTCGCTCCGCTGTAATCGACATGCCCGGGGCGGGGAATTGTCACCGGCTCAACGTCCTTCCCATCTCCCTCCGGCATCATTTTCGTCGACCAGTTCGCCCAGTCGCGATTTCGAATCACGAGGGAAATCGGCGAGCCAAGGGTCTTGCCGAACCGGAGGCCCGAGAGGATCTCCACTTTGTCCGATTCGATCCTCATACGTCCTCCTCTCCCATAGCCCTGCTGTCTTCGCCAAAGCTGATGGTTGATGTACTCGGACGAGATGGACAACCCGGCGGGTATTCCTTCGATAATGCCGACGAGGGCCTGGCCGTGAGATTCCCCAGCTGTGAGATACCGTATCACTGTTCTTCCTCTGTTTGAATCTGCAAATAAAGCGAAATTTCAAGGAATTAGCAATTCAGACATATGTGTACGCAAATATCTTACCTGGCAAGAAAGCCTAACCGCAAAGGTCGCAAAGGAGGCGCAAAGAGCGCTGAGAGGAGAAAGGAATGACTTTTGTCCCCTCATCGGCCTTGCCTCAAAAAAAAACGCAGGCCGACATCGCCTGCGCTCTTGCATTGCTCAACTTGTCAATTATCGCGAATTTCTTTTATCCGGTATCTGGATTGCCACATAGCGGATCTGCCTGGCCTGTGTTTTGACACGCAGCATAAGGGCATCGCCGGCCTTCATCCGTCCGATAGCCTCCCTGAACTCCTGGGGATTCTTTACTTCACGATTCCCGACATCGAGAATCACGTCTCCGGGAGAAATGCTTCTCTGATCAGCCACGCTGAACGGCTCAACATCGGATACGAGCACTCCGCGCTCGACTTCGAGCTGATTCTTTGTGCGATTGTCAAGAGATTGAACTTTGAGCCCAAGCAGCTCGACGTCAACGGACGAGGATCGCTCGGATTCGCGTTCGTTATCACCTTCGCGCCTCGAGTCGCTGGCTGCCACATCTCTCTCCTCTTCCCGCGCCTTCAGCTTGACCCGTTTTTCGATGGTCTTACCATCGCGAAAGACCTTCAAAACCACCGCCTGGCCCGGCTCTTTTGTCGCAACAACGGTCTGGAGCTGCTGAGATGTATTGACCTCCTGCCCGTCAACACTGAGAATGATATCTCTCGGCTTCAATCCCGCCTCTTCCCCTGCACTTCCCGGATTGACACCATGGATGAAGACTCCCTGCGTCTTCTCCATTCCCTGTGCCTTCGCCGTTACGGCATCCACAGTCTGGATATTGACCCCAATATAACCTCGACGGACCTCCTTGTAGCGGATGAGATCGCTTGCAACCTTGCGGGCAAGGTTGATGGGGATAGCGAAGCTGTAACCCTGGTATCGCTGATTCGTGGTTGCGATGGCGGTATTGATGCCGATGACAGCACCGCTGATATCGATAAGAGGACCTCCGCTGTTCCCGGGATTCACCGCCGCATCCGTCTGAATGAAATTCTCGATCTGGTATCCCTCGCTGTCTCTGATGATGCTGATTCGCCGTCCGAGAGCGCTGACGATTCCCTGCGTCATCGTGGAAGTCAGCCCCAATGGATTGCCGACCGCGAAAACGATGTGGCCCACTTCCACGCCGTCGGAGTTGCCAAGCCGTGGAACCGGCAGGCCGGATTCGTCAATCTTGATCACTGCGAGGTCGGTGAGCTTGTCAACCCCGACAAGCTTTGCACTCGTTTCGCGGCTGTCGGACAACTTCACCAGTATCCCATCATCGTCGGCATCCTCCACAACGTGATTGTTCGTGAGGATGTACCCGTTCGTGGTAAGGATCACTCCTGATCCCGCTCCAATCTCCGGGGTGCGTCGCGGCGAATCCAGTTTGAACTCAGGACCGAAAAAATGGAAGAACCTTCCCGATTCGCTCCCTTCCTTCGACCCGCTCGATTTCACCGTAATGTAAACGACGGAAGGCGTCACATCCTTCGCAACGGTGTGAAACGCATCGTTCAACGCCTGGAGAGCAGAATTGACCTTCGGCGCCGGCGCCTTGGATCCGATTTGCGGCGGATCCTGTGCGAATGTAACGTCGACTCCTTTGAAGCTTGAGACAAGAATGACACCAAACACAATGCCGAGACCGATCAACAGGACAGCGGTAACTATCGACTTCGTGGACATGCGTAAAGCCCTCCTCTTCGATCAATAATCGTTTGACATTTGTTCAAACACATGGGCCGATTTGAGCGGCCTCACACTCTCAAAGTGGTAACGCAAGTAAGAACGTAAAGTTGCGCCAAGTTCGTTCCCGACCGGGCCCGGATATTCCAATCCACCCAGACTTTGCAGTCGGGCGGCAAAAAGCCTTTCCATGATCATCGCCGTCGTCTTGCGAATTCTGCAATACGCCGGGCCTCTTCCATCATATTCCTTCCCGTCCCGTTCGACAATCCGAACCTGGGCAGGCGGGATCGCCCCTGCGCACGACTCACACAGCATTCCCCCCTTGTCGAGCTGAAAAACCGTCATGATTCCGGCTTTGTCGGGATCGAGCCTCTTTTCGCAGCTCACGCAATGATCGAAGACCGGCGCGAAGCCACAAACGCCGCAGAACCTCAGTTCAAATCCGTGGCGGAAGTTCACGATATTTCCCGGTGCCGACTCGAGAGCGTCGAGCGTCTCATCCAGGAGCGAAAAAAGCGCCGGATTCTCTTCCTCGTTTTGCGTAAGCTGATTCAGGAGCTCGACGATGGAAAGCCCGACACCCATTCTCTCCATTTCCGATTGAATCTTCTTGTGCTGTTTTCTGATGTCGCATTGCGAGACCAACTGGAGGTCACGCTGCTCTTTCTTATAGAGAACCAGGTTCACGGCCGTCATCGGCTCGAGCGCCGCTCCGAACTTGCTCTTTGTTTCGCGGGCCCCTTTTGCCACAGCAGCCAGTTTCCCGTACCGGCGGGTATAGAAGGTCACAATCTTACTTGTCTCACGAAACCGCATCGACTTTAGAACGACGCCTTCAGTCTTGACGATCACAGGTTCACCCCCTCACGATGCGTTTGCCTGACAGCGCAGAGCGAAACCTGGTATGGCGGGGCCGCCACACCCTGTTCCGTTACGATGGCCGTGACAAGGGAATTCGGCGTAACGTCAAATGCCGGAGAGTAAACCTCCGTCCCTTCGGGTGCAATCCTCTTCCCTCCACAAATTACCAGTTCATCCGGATCGCGCTGTTCCAGCGGAATCGCTTTTCCGTCGAGGAGTTCGAAATCAATACTCGAAGAGGGCGCCGCTACATAGAATGGAATCTGATGATACCGGGCGAGAACGGCGAGCCCATACGTTCCGACTTTGTTGGCAACGTCACCGTTCGCCGCGATCCTGTCAGCACCCACGATGACGGTTGAGATCTTCCCCTGCTGCATGAGAAAACCGGCGGTGCTGTCGGAAACCAGCGTATGCGGAACACCGACCTTTTTCAATTCCCAGGCAGTCAGACGCGCACCCTGGAAAAGGGGGCGCGTTTCGTCAATATAGACGTGTTTCAGTGTTTTTCGTTCCCAGGCAGTGATGATAGCCGCGAGCGCCGTCCCCTTGCCCCCGGTTGCGAGCATACCGGTGTTGCAGTGAGTCAGAACCGTGGCAGCATTGGGAAAAAGGTCTGCGCCGAAGCCTCCGATCCTTTCCCCCATTTCCTCGTCTTCTTTATGGATGGCCAGTGCCTCTTCAACAAGAGCTTTGCGAAGCCTCCCGGGCGATTCGATTGACAAGGAATCGATGATCCGCCGCATCCGTCCAAGAGCCCAAAAGAGGTTGACAGCCGTGGGCCTGGTCGAAGCAAGGTGCGTAATTGTTCCGAGGAGGTGTGACTGAAGGGGGGAACCGGTTTTTGTGGTCCTGACCGCAGCAAGGGCCACGCCGTATGCAGCGGCAATTCCTATGAGGGGAGCACCCCTGATTGACAGTTCCCTGATTGCACCGGCAATGACCGAGGGATCATCTGTCTCGACGAATTCCTCATTCTCCGGCAGCTGCGTTTGGTCGATAAACCGAACCCTATCATCGAGCCATTCTATGGGTCGCACGGTTCGTGTCTCGATTCGGAAATTTTGTAAAGGAGCGCAACAGGATTTTCTGAAAACAGATCCTCAGGACTCGACACTAAGACTCCTCACCAAACTGCGACAACTCCCTGAAGGAACGATAACGGTCCTTGATTTCGAGATAGGTAAGGTCTTCCAGACGCTCGACGCCAAAGCGCTCAACGCAGAATGAGGCGAGGGTGCTGCCGTAGATCACAGCGCGTTTCAGATTCTCAGGGGAAAAATCATCGGTTTTTGCCAGCCAGCCGGCGAACCCTCCGGCAAAGGAATCTCCTGCTCCCGTCGGATCGTTGATTGTCTCAAGGGGGTATGCGGGTGCGGAGAAGACCGTATTCTCGGTGACCAGAAGCGCACCATGCTCCCCTTTCTTGATGATGACGATCTTGGGACCCATTTCGATGATTCGCCTTGCGGATTTGTACAGGTTCGGCTCCTGGGTCAGCAGGCGAGCTTCAGAGTCATTCACCACGAGGGCATCCATCACCTTGAGCGTCTTCTTGAGCTCGTCGGCCGTATTCTCGATCCAGTAGTTCATCGTGTCACCGATGACGAGCCTCGGCTTTGCAATTTGTTGCAATACTTTTCTTTGAAGCGCGGGGTGGATATTGCCGAGACATACATAACTGGATTTGCGATATCCCTCAGGGATAATGGGATCAAACTTTTCGAAAACATTGAGCTCCGTATACAGAGTGTCCCGCATATTGAGATCATAATGGTAGCGCCCGCCCCATCTGAACGTCTTGCCGTTCTCGATAATCTGCAACCCGTCCACATCGATGTTGCGTTTCTCCAGGAACTTCAGATGTTTTTTCGGAAAATCGCCCCCGACAACCGCCACGATGCGGATCGGCGCCGAGAAATAGCTCGCGGAGGTTGAAATATAGACAGCGGATCCTCCCAGGGCATTTTGGACGTTACCGAAGGGCGTTTCAACCGAATCGAGAGCTACAGAGCCGACAACGAGGAGACTCAAGGGTGAATCCTTTCAACTATGATGGAATCCGAATCTCAAGCAGTTTGGCCTCTTCCGTTTCATTCCAGAATCGTTCAAAGACGGTTTCGACCGCGTTCCGCTGTCCCGTCCATGGCAGAAGCGAGAGCGCTCGTTCAAGGGTGCACCATTCAGCCGCACGATGTTCCTTCGACAATACCGGCTCAGCGCTCTCATCGACGGCAGCGGCAAAATTCGGACACAACTGGAGCATGTCGCCAAGGGGATCGTAAAAGGAGTTCACCACGGGAATCCGCCAGAGCTTTTTCGGAGCAAGCCCTGTTTCCTCCCGAACCTCGCGCAGCACAGCATCGACCGTCCCTTCCCCCTGCTCGATCTTGCCGGTCACTATTTGCCATATCCCCGGGTACAGGCGGTCATTGTCCGCGCGTTTCAGGATCAGGAAGAGCGGCTGCCCAGCCCGCGTCTTGAAAACGGTGACTTCCACGATTTGGCTTACAATGTTCGGCATTATTTCCCTGAATGGCAATCCATGCCTAATACTGAAAACCGAGGGCGATGCTGAATCCCGACGGATTTACGGAGTACCGGTATGAGCCAACCATGTCGTCCTTTTGTGAAGCCATGAAGAATCTCGGCTCGACGAAAACCCTTCCTACCAGTGCTCTGAGAAAGAATGTGAAGAACAGATTCCCGCCGTTTCTTGACACACTTTCAGAGGTAACGCCGCCGAGTATTCCGCCGGTGCTGGTGGAATATTCGACCGAATAAAAATAGAGATAGTATCCGACACCCGCACCAAGATAGATTCGGGAATCAGCATCGGCGACATCCAACAACTTGTAGGCCCCGCCGGCCCCGATCGGGATCAGTATGACCTGATGCTGTACGATGTCGGGTTTGGGATCCCGATAGAAGTTGAACGCCTGTTTAAAGTACAGGTCGGCGCTGAGGTTCAGGAAGAAATCGTAGTGCATGAATTCCGTGATCCCGTCGGCACCGATCATCAATCCATTGTTCAGTCCCTTATCAGGGCTGTAGAAACCGATCTTACCGCTGTACTGCTGGCGTATATTCTGTGCCTGAATCATCTCCACACAGACAAAAAACAACAGTCCGGCAAAAACCATGAAGTGTCTCACGGTATGAGCCTCCTTTATTGGTGATCTGGTTACACCAAATACTTCACTACGACGAATCCGGCCACGAGCAGGATCACAAATGCCAGCGTCAATGCCTCGAAGTACTTATCTATCAAGGGCTTAATCCTCGCGCCAAAAAAGAAGAAAAGAGCCGCAACAAGGCAAAACCGCGCGGGCCGGCTCACGGTAGATGCATAGACGAGCGTCGCAAAAGAGACCTGGAAAGCCCCTGCAGCAATCGTGAACACCTTGTATGGAATCGGCGTAAACCCGGCTATGGCTATTGCCAGAAATGCATTCTGATCATAGAGGATCTTTACCGCCGCATATTGTTCCTGCAGGCTGTAGAACTCGATGATCTTTCGCCCCACAAGGTCATAAAACTCAAGTCCTATCAGATATCCGAACATTCCACCCAGTACGGAGCCCACGGAACAAACCAATGCGTACCGAAACGATTTGGCGGGCACCGATATCGCAAGAGCAATAAGAAGCACATCGGGCGGGATGGGGAAGAATGAAGATTCGGCGAAGGCGATGACGAAGAGCGCCCATCCGGCCCCCGGTTTTTCTGCAAACCCTTCGACCCATGCCTTGAGTCCGCGCAGCCATTTCGAAATAGATTTCAATCAATCACCATTTGGAGTTAGATGGAACGATGAATATAGCTAAAGATGGAGAGAATTGGAAGGAGTGGGGGAGTATTCGAGTATATGAATAGTGAAGTATGTAAGTAGTGGAGTATATGAGCGTAAGAGGGTATGAGTGTTCGAGTAAGAACCTGTTACGCGAGGCCGGGAACACCGGGAATGGCTCTTGAGGCTCGGACTGCGCGTCGAACCGATTGTGCAACCAGGTCGGCAGCAAGCTCCGCCACGACATCGAGATCCGCATCGACCGTCCCATGTGAGAGCGCAAATGAGACATCCCCATCATAGCTTGTATGGACGGGAGTGATTGCGCGTGCGAGGCCGTCATGCATGCGCTGACTCACTTTGAACAATTGAAGTTTCGAAAGTTCGGCGTTGGTGGCAACAACGGCGAGAGTGGTGTTGGAGGCCTCCAAGACCTTTCCCCGGGCAAATACTCTTACGGGGTCGGTTTCCGCGAGGAACTTCCCCGCTTTGCGCGCGCCTGCGAGGATGGTGCCGTTTTCCCCAATGACGTCTCCAACAGCATTGACGACGGACAGGGCTGCAACCATCAACGGCCCGACCTTCCGGGAGGCAGTCCCGACTCCGCCTTTCATCCACGTCTCCATGCCCGCCCACTTTCCGACCGTCGTTCCCGTACCGGCGCCCACATTTCCCTCTTCGACCGAATCCGACGAGGCTGCCTCGCATGCCTTTCGTCCTTCAGCCGGTCCGGGCCTCACGGCGCTATTCCCGACGTTCAGATCAAAGACAACCGCCGCGGGGACAATCGGAACCTTGACCCAAGGTGTCTGATATCCGATATCGTGATCCGACAACCATTGCATAACTCCATCTGCCGCGGCAAGCCCAAAGGCGCTGCCGCCGGTCAGGAGAACCGCGTGCACCTCCTGCATCGATTTCTCCGGTGCGAGAAGGGCAAGCTCGCGGCTCCCCGGAGAGTTCCCGCGTACTTCGCATGACGCACGGGTTTTCGCAGGACACAGAATCACCGTGCACCCGGTCATATTGACGGAGTCAGTATAGTGACCAACTTTGAAGCCGGGGATGGAGGTGAGGGACATGAGAACTAAAAATTCAAGATTAAAAAGTTAAAAAAGATTGGAGTTTAGGATTTACGATTTACGATTTTCAGATGGGCCAGGACGATGCCACAGGCGACGCCGACATTAAGAGATTCGGCCCGCCCGAATTTCGGGATTCTCACAATGGAATCGGCGACCGAACGGACCTCCTTGCCGACTCCGTGTGCTTCACTCCCCAGAACGATGACGTTCTTTCTCCCCCATTCGGCGCTTTGATAATCTGTTTTTCCGTCGCCCGAGAGAGCCGTTATCCTGAAACCCGACTTCTTCAATTCGGCCAATTCAGCGGGCAAATTGACATCTTCCACGACAGGGAGATGGAACAGAGACCCTACGGTCGAACGCACCACCTTCTCATTATAAAGCTCAACGCAACCGCTCCCTAATAGAACCAGGTCGGCACCAAACCAATCGGAAGTCCGAAGCAACGATCCGACGTTGCCGGGATCTGAAACGGCATCGGCTGCAACGATGACATCGGATTTCTTCAGGATGCGGTCAGAAAGCTCCTGGTCTTTCTTCTGCACCACCGCGATGACACCTTGCGCATGCACGGTCTCGGAGATCTGCCTGAGTTCTATCTCACTCAGCTCTCTGAGCGGAATATGCCTTTGGCGCACTTCATTCAGAATATTCTGGTAGTCGGCATCTTCCAGGAAACGCGGAAGCACATTAATCGATTCGACGACAACCTGAGCGTTCATCGCCTCCTTCAGGGCACGCCACCCCTCAAGCAGAAATTTCCGTTCGGTCTGACGCACTTTCTTCTGGGAAAGCGAGCGAAGGTATTTTGCTTCATTTTTTGAGATTCGCATGGATGGTAATATAGGAAAATGAAGGTCGGAATGACAGGGTAATAAGAGGAAAGGAGAATGAGGGTAAGAGAGTATGAGGGTAAGAGGGTGGCTTCAGGTTGCAGGTTTCAAGTGTCAAGTCTCAAGGAGGCTCTCCTCCGCTCCTTGTCTCCTCCTCTCCCCCCTCGAGGCTACACATACTCCCCCCAGACCTTTCTCAACGTATCGGAGATTTCCCCAATCGTCGCGTAGGATTCGACGCACGTGAGAATTGCCGGCAAGAGGTTCTGATTGGAGCCGGCAGCGGAAGCAAGAGACCGAAGGTTCCGCTGAACCGCATCCCCGTCACGCTTCTTGCGCACTGCAGCAAGCCTTTCCATTTGTTTGGCACGAATGCCTTCATCAATCCTCAGGATCTCGGGCTTCGAGGACTCCTCGACAACAAACTCATTGACGCCGACGATGATCTTCTCTTTCCGCTCAATTCCCATCTGGTATTTGTACGCGCTCTCGGTTATTTCGTTCTGATAGAATTTGTTCTCGATGGCGCTTACCGCTCCTCCCATTTTGTCTATCTTCTTGATGTATTCCCTCACACGCTCTTCGATTTCGTCGGTCAGGGATTCAACATAGTAGGATCCACCGAGGGGATCGATCGTGTCGGTGACGCCCGACTCGTGGGCGATGACCTGTTGAGTCCGCAATGCCAGCCGGACTGATTCCTCGGTGGGAAGCGCGAGAGCTTCGTCCCGCGAGTTGGTATGAAGCGATTGGCATCCCCCAAAAACCGCGGCAAGAGCCTGGAGGGTTACTCGCACCACATTGTTATCGATCTGCTGCGCTGTGAGCGTTGAGCCTCCCGTTTGTGCATGAAAGCGGAGTTTCATCGTTTCGGGATTCCTGGCTTTGAAACGGCGTTTTAGGATTGAAGCCCAGATACGCCGGGCGGCGCGGAACTTGGCAATCTCCTCGAAGAGATTGTTGTGAGCGTTGAAAAAGAAGGAGATCTTGCTCCCGAACGAATCGACATCGAGGCCTCTCTTCATCGCCGCGTCGACGTAGGCAATCGCATTCGACAATGTGAATGCCAGCTCCTGCACAGCCGTGGCCCCTGCTTCACGAATGTGATAGCCACTGATGGAGATCGTGTTCCACCGCGGCATATGCTCGCTGCACCATTGAAAAACATCCGTCACAAGCCGCATGGACGGTACGGGCGGATAAATATGCGTTCCACGGGCGATGTATTCTTTCAGAATATCGTTTTGAACGGTACCGGAAATCTCCTTCAGGTCGGCCCCCTGCTTCCTTGCGACAGCCGCGTACATGCACAAGAGGATGGCCGCGGTTGCATTGATCGTCATTGATGTGGTGACTTGGCGAAGGTCGATCTTCTCGAAAAGCGACTCCATATCGGCGAGAGAATCGATTGCCACTCCCACCTTCCCCACCTCTCCTTCAGCCATCGGATGATCGGAATCGTACCCCATTTGCGTCGGCAAGTCGAAGGCGACAGAGAGCCCCGTTGTTCCTTGGCCTATGAGGTAGCGATACCTTTTATTCGATTCATCCGCCGTATCTGACCTATACGACGTATAAGACGTAGAGGATGTATAAGACTGATACGCCCTCACCCACACCGTCCCGACCGCAAGCGCGCTCAATCCCAACCCCGCTACAAACACTGTCAAAACGGTGATCAATCGCTTGGGATTTGGGATTTGGGATTTTATTTGAAATTTGGAGTTTGACATTTGGAGTTTACCTCAATCTAATTCTGTATACCCTCGACCACGTATGCACGAAAAGCCAGTTGCCGTCCGGAGAAAGCTCCAGCCGCCGAATGTCGATGATCTGCCCGCCATCGTCGTCTCTCACCGGCACG
>Ga0209002_10001592_pt1 | contig 18355 bp, 9 predicted proteins | sample Rifsed16ft2_FD_184010 | JGI IMG/M metagenome (GOLD analysis project Ga0209002, IMG submission 184010) | Soil microbial communities from Rifle, Colorado, USA - sediment 16ft 2 (version 2) | ecosystem: Environmental > Terrestrial > Deep subsurface > Rock core/Sediment | place: Rifle, Colorado... | reverse complement strand
GACCGAGAGGACAAGGCCGCCCTCCTTCTGCCAGACGAGCTGGCCTCCGAAGACGCGGACCCCTTCATGGTACTGGTTCAGCCGCTCGTGGGAGCGGCCCGGAATCTGTCCGTCGCGCTGACTCCTCGCCGCGACCAGACGGCCCGCGCGCAGCAGGGTCTCGACTTCCTGGGCCATCGCCGGGACTTCCGAAGCATCGCTCGCCCAGACCGTGCGGGCGGGGCGAAGCGACTGAGACCAGACGACCCCTGGAAACAAAAGTGCAGCGAGAGTGAGGAAGGAAGTCCACCAGAGCGTCATCGATTTCCTCCTGGCAGTGGGACGGCAGTATAGCGTCGGATTGTCAATTGCTCAACGCGCTACTCGTCCCGCCGCCTCGGGCGCTGATTGGAGGCGAGGATCTTCTTTCTCAGCCGGATGGAGCGAGGGGTCACCTCCACCAACTCGTCCGCCCGGATGAACTCGATGGCCTGCTCGAGGTTGAGCTCGCGGTGAGGGGTGAGACGGACGGCGATGTCGGAGGTCGAGGCCCTCATGTTGGTGAGCTTCTTCTCCCGGGTTACATTGACGTCGAGATCGGCCTCCCTCGCGTTCTCGCCCACGACCATCCCCTCGTAGACCTCGGTTCCCGAGCCGATGAAGAGCTCACCCCGGTCCTCGAGGTTGTGAAGGGCGTAGGCGGTCGCGCGTCCGCGCCGGTCGGCCACGAGCGCTCCGGTGAGACGCTTGGGAACGCTCCCCTGCCAGTCGTCGTAGCCGTCGAAGAGGGCGTTCAGGACGGCGGTCCCCCGCGTATCGGCGAGGAGCTCGCTTCGGATTCCGATGAGTCCTCGGGAAGGCACGCGGAACTGGAGTCGGACCCGTCCCGAGCCGTGGTTCACCATGTGGTTGAGAACGCCTTTGCGGATGCCGAGCTTCTCGACCACGACTCCCTGGAAGGTCTCCGCGACGTCGACCAGGAGGATCTCGAACGGCTCCTTCTTCACCCCGTCGATCTCCTTGACGATGACCTCGGGATTCGAGAGCGCGAGCTCGTAGCCCTCGCGGCGCATCGTCTCGACGAGGATCGCGAGCTGGAGCTCGCCGCGGCCGAAAACGCGGAAGGAGTCCGTGGCGTCGGTCTCCTGGAGCTGAAGGGAAATGTTGGTGAGGAGCTCCTTCTCGAGCCGCTCCTTCATCTTCCGCGAAGTCACGTGCTCGCCGTCCAGTCCGGAGAAAGGAGAGGAGTTCACGGAGAACACCATCGAGAGAGTGGGCTCGTCGATGCGAAGGCGCGGAAGGGGAGACGGCATCTCGGCATCGCTGATGGTGTCCCCGATTCCGATTCCATCGACTCCCGCGAGGCAGACGATGTCGCCGGCCCGGGCTTCCTCCGTCTGGTCGCGGTCGAGCCCGGCGAAGGTGAAGAGCTTGGTAATGCGCGTGCGCTCGACGAGGTCTCCCTCCTTCACGATGGCGACGTCGTCGCCGACCCGAAGCCTCCCGCGGGTGATGCGGCCGATCGCGAGCCGACCGAGATAGTCGCTGTAGTCGAGGTTCGAGACCATCAACTGCAGGCTTCCCTCGCTCTTCCCCGAAGGCGCGGGCAGCTTCTCCACGATGGCATCGAAGAGCGGCTGCAGGTCGGAGTCTTCTCCCTCGGGCTCGGTCCGCGCCGTGCCCTTGCGGGCGTTGGTATAGAGGATGGGAAAGTCGAGCTGTTCCTCGGCGGCATCGAGGTCGATGAACAGGTCGAAGATCTCGTTCACCACTTCCTGGATGCGCGCGTCCTGGCGATCGATCTTGTTCACCACCACCAGGATCGGGAGCTTCAGCGAGAGCGCCTTTCCCAGTACGTACCGGGTCTGAGGGAGAGGTCCCTCGCTCGCGTCCACCAGCAGCATGGCGCCGTCGACCATGGAGAGGGCGCGCTCGACCTCGCCCCCGAAGTCCGCGTGGCCCGGGGTGTCGACGATGTTGATCTTCGCCCCGCGGTAGAAGATCGCGGTGTTCTTCGCGAGGATGGTGATGCCCCGCTCGCGCTCGAGCTCGTTCGAGTCCATGACGCGCTCCTGGACCTCCTGGTTGGCCCGGAAAGCGCCGCTCTGATGGAGCATGGCGTCGACCAGGGTCGTCTTCCCGTGGTCGACGTGGGCGATGATCGCCAGGTTGCGGATGCTGCCGAAGGGTGCCAAAGGTTTTGCTCCGAAGGGATCGGAGCATCATAGCTCAGCGGAGCTCGGCTTCGGCCTCTCGGACCAGATCGCGGTCGATTTCCCCGTTCTCGAAGTGATCGAGGAACCGCTGGTAGTTTTCGCCGGCGCCCTGGGAATCGCCCTCGGCCTCACGGAGCGTTCCCAGAAAGTAGAAGCTCCTCACGTACCGGAGCGGCTCGTAGAGACGCTCTTCTTTCGACTCCACGATGCGCTGGTACCAGCCGAGGGCCTCGCTGTCGTTGCCCGAAAGCCGATGCGCCGTCGCGAGCGAGTACCAGATGAGCGTGTGGATGCCGTCTTCGCCCCGCGGAGGAAGCATCGACTCCGATTCCTCGAACTCGCCCACGGCGTCTTCGTACTCTCCCCGCTCCATCGCGATCTCTCCCTGAAGAAAGTGGTAGAGGCGCTCGGGAGGGGATCCGAGCGCGGGGTTGATGCGCCGTAGATATTCCCGGCTGAGCTCCTGGGCCTCTTCGGATTCGCCGAGCCGCTGGGCAGCGATGGCGGCGAGCGCCAGCGCCGCGTGCGAAGCTCCATAGTGGTCTTCCGTTTCCGAGACACCGAGCGCCGCGTCCTTGGCCTTCTGGAATTCCCCGATCTCGAGGAGAATTCTCGCTTTGAGCAAAGCTGGTTGAATCCGGTAGTCGCTCTCGCCCCCTTCGACAGACGCCAGGTAGCGATCGAGGGCCCGCAGCACCGAGTCGATTTCCCCGCGGTAGAGGGCCGTGGTGGCCATGAGTCGGCCGCCGAGGAACTTTTCGACCGGCCCCTCCGATTCCATCAATTCCGCGGCGGTCTTCCGGGCCTGGTCCCACTCTTCCACGAAGATGTGGGCCGCCCAGCGAATGGGCAGGATCCTCATGGGCGTCGCCCCGAGCGCCTCGGCCCGCTCGAGCAACTTGGCGCCCCCCTCGACGTCTCCAGTCTCGATCTCAATCTGGGCGAGAGAGAGGAGGGTGGTCCAGTCGTCGGGGTTGCGCGCGCTGAACTCCCGGAGCACTTCTCGCGCGCTATCGACGTCGTCGAGCGCCATGTACGCCTGCGCGAGTTGTTCGTACGTCGCGGGGAACATCATTCCCCGGCCTCGAAGCTCCTCGAGCTGCTCGATAGCCTCGTCGTAGCGCTCGGTCTCGAACAGGAGGTTCCCGAGATTGTGCCGGGCGGAGCCGTGATCGGGATAGAGCTCGATCGCGCGTTCGTAAGAATCGATGGCGTTGTCGACGGTCGAGGGCTTGCGAGAAGCGTACCAGCCCTCGATATAGAGGCGCTCTCTCTCGGAGAGGCGGTCGACGTGCTCGAGAGCGCGCTCGGCGTACTGGTCGCCCTCCTCGTGGCGCCCGAGGTTCGACATCACCACACCGAGCTTGGCGAGCGCCATCGCGAATCCCGGGTCGAGCTCGATCGCTCGCTGGAAATGGGGGGCCGCTTCCTCCTCGCGAAAACGCTCGTGGAGGCGAATCCCTTCCGCGTACTCCCGGTAGGCCTCGACGGAGGCGGTGGTCACGTCGCGGAGGTCGCGATCGAGCCCTTCGCCGGGCGGGGTCAACTCGAATCGCGCCTTGATGCGCGAGGTGATCTCGTCGACCAGGCGGAACAGGTTCTCCTCGCCGACCGCTTCCGCTTTTTCCGACATCAGAACCCGGCCGGTCTTCGCGTCCTCGAGCCGGGCGGAGATGCGGATCGAGTCGCCCGCTTTCGCGAAGCTCCCCATGAGCACCGAGCGAACCCCGGTACGGGAGGCGATCTCTTCGATGACCTCGCGCGTCGGGCTCCCTCCCTCGAGACCCCCAGTCACGGTGAGCTCGGCAAGAACCGGATAGAGCTGGGAGAGGCCCACCACCTCGAGCTCGGGAGACTGGGAGAGATCCGTCGCGAGCATTTCGGGAAGACCGGTTACGAGCCAGTCGAGCTCCGGGTCCCCCGAGAGGTTCTCGAACTGGAGGATGGCGACGGAAGGTGTCTCGTCGATGTCCGGGGCCACCGGCCGACGGGAGAGAATCGCGAGAGCGAGGACGACCGACGCCGCGATCGCCGCCGCCCATAGAGCCCGACGGGCCCCGCGCGAGATACGCCCGCCCGCCTCAAGGTAGACCCGCGCGCGCTTCAGCTCTTCGAGCGGCTCCGTCATCGTCGTATAGCGTCGGTCCGGCTCCTTTTGAAGGCAGCGCTCGACGATGGGCTGAAGCCGATCGCGCGCCTCGCCCGATACGCCGGCGAGCCTCGGAGTCGGCTCCCTCAGAATGGCGTGCAGAATGTCGATGCGGCTCGTTCCCTCGAACGGAGGCCGGCCGCTCACCATCGTATAGAGGAGGAGCCCGAAGCTGAAAACGTCGCTGCGATGGTCCACCTTCCCGCCCCGCGCCTGCTCCGGGGACATGAACGGGACCGTGCCGCTGATGAGACCGACGAGCCCTTCGCGCGTCGTGCTCTGAAGAGGAGGCTCGTCCTCGCCTGCCTGGCTCAAGAAGGGGCTTTGCTCCACGTCGAGGAGCTTCGCGAGGCCGAAGTCGATGAGCTTGGGATGGCCTTCCTCGGTGAGCATCACGTTCGCGGGCTTGACGTCGCGGTGCACGATCCCGCGCTCGTGGGCGTAGGCCAGCCCGGAGGCGACGCCGATCCCGATCCGGATCGCCTCGGAAAGCGGCAGCGGTCCTTCGGCAAGGCGGCTCGCGAGACTCGGGCCTCTCATCAGCTCCATGGCGATGAAGACCACACCGTCCGATTCGTCGATCTCGTGGATGACGCCGATGTGGGGATGCTCGAGCGAGGCCGAGGCCTTGGCCTCCGAGACGAAACGCTGCCGCCTCTCGGGCTCCTGAACCAGCTCCGGAGGGAGAACTTTGAGGGCGACTTCCCGATTCAGCTTCTCATCGCGGGCGCGATAGACGATCTGGACCTCGCCGCGATGGAGCTCCTCGAGGAGGGTGTAGTGGGAGAGTTTTCGGCCGATCCAGCCCTCTCGAGACTCGATTTTGTCCATTATGTTTAGGCGGGCGCAGCGCGGGCACTCAAGTCTACGACTCGCGTGCCTCCAAAGTTTCGCGGGTGGTGCCGGAGGAGGGAATCGAACCCTCACAGTCGCAAGGACCGCGGGATTTTGAGTCCCGTGCGTCTACCAGTTCCGCCACTCCGGCCCCGATTCGAAACGGTGGCCAAGTCTAGCAGAGCTCGAGGTCGTTTTTCTCAGTTCCCCCCACTCACACCCATAAATCCAACCATTATAACTACTTGCTTGGATGTTTCCAACTGGGTGCGTGGGGTTCCCCACAGCATGCCCCCTCGCTTAATAAGGTAGACTGAGCAGGGGCACGCATCTTCATGGGCAGTCGTCGATGTTGACCTTACGTTAACAGGCTCATTGGCCAATGATTTCGAAACGATCGCCCCTGAAAGTCCCCTCGGCGCATTCTTTCGTAGTCTCATGCGCGGGACTATGTTACAATGTTGTCCGCATTTTAATTGAAAGCGAGGTGTGAATGGCCTTTCAAGTAGGGGATAAAGTCGTCTATCCCAATCATGGCATTGGAGTTGTCGAGGACATTCTTGCTGATGCATTGGCAGCGTCCGACGCCCGCCAGTTTTACAAGCTTCGTATCCTTTCCAATTCCACCGTGGTGAAAGTGCCCGTCCAGAACGTCGACGGAGTCGGCCTTCGCCGAGTGATTACCGAGAAAGACGTCGAACGGATTTTCGACCTTCTGGAGAACCGGAAGATCGAGCATCACTCGAACTGGAAGGGCAGGTACAAGGACAATTCCGACAAGATGCGAAGCGGCTCCATCTACGATGTCGCCGGCGTCCTCAAGGACCTTTCGTACCTGAGCAAGAAGAAGAGCCTGTCCTTTCGCGAGAAGCGGATGCTCGATCGCGCCCGCTTTCTCATCGTGAGCGAGGTGGCCGAGGTGGCCGAGGAGCCCCAGGATCTCGTCGAGCAGAAGATCGACATCGCTCTGTCGCGGGGCATGGAGGTCAAGAGGAAGGGGCGCACCAGCCTCAAGACGCTCCTGAAGAAGACCACGCTCGCGGCGATGGCTGAGAACGGGAAGAGCGAGGGAGTGGCCCGCAAGCCGCGGATTCGTTCCACGACCAAGCTGGCCGCGGGCCGAGGTCGCAAGCCGATCTCGATCTCGATCAATCGCTACTGCTGTTAGGTTCGTTTTGGATCCGAGCCCTTCCGGCCGGCCGGAAGGGCTTTTCTCTGTGCGCCGTCCCCTGGTGACGTTCCAATTTCGCCTATAAAAGGTCATTGCCTTGGACCGAGTTGTTGCCGCGTCTCAGCGCCGACGGCGCTCGGCGAAGATAGTTGGAACGGCACTGGCCCGGTCGTCATGATCACGAGCCTTGTCCTCGCCATCGTGCTCCCGTTCTACACCTTCGCCGCCGGGCTCGTGGGCATTCCCTATGCGCTTCTCACCAAGGACGCGCGCATCCTATTCTGGATGGGCCGGCTGGGCGTACGCATCGGATTCGCCCTCGCTCGCATCCGCATCGTCACCCACGGCATCGAGAAAATCTCCGCCGACTCGCATTTCATCTACATGATGAACCACAACTCGAACCTGGACGCTCCGGCGGTATTCATGAAGCTCCCGGGACCGGTGCGGGTTCTCGGGAAGAAGGAGCTCTTCCAGCTCCCGGTGCTGGCGACGGCGATGAGGATGGGTGGCTTCGTCCCCGTCGACCGGTCGAACCGCGAGAGGGCGATCGAGAGCGCGCGGAGCGCCGCCCGGATCGCCGCATCCGGCGCCTCGTTCCTCATCGCGCCCGAGGGGACCCGAAGCCGCACCGGAGATCTCCTACCGTTCAAGAAGGGCGGGTTCCATATCGCCATCGATTCCCAGGTGCCCGTTCTTCCCATCACCGTCGTCGGCGCTTTCGAGCTCATGCCTCCCGGGAGCTACGCCATTCGACCGGGGGTAATCGAGATCTTCTTCCACGATCCCATCGAAACCAAAGGTCTCCAGAACCGGGATCGGTTCGAGCTCATCGCCAAAGTTCGGGCGCCGATGGAGGAAGTCCTGGCGCGGCACCGAGCTTCGACTGTTCTATAATCGATCCGGATCCGCCAATTCCGAGGTTTTACATGTTCGTTTCGAAAACTATTCCCCTCGAAGGGAAGCTCGACGGCTGGGTCGGCGGCTTCGACGTTCCCGAGCTGCTGCTCGCGATCTCGAAGGCGGGCAAGACCGGGCGGCTCGAGGTCTCGAGCGCGGACGTGGACCGGAAGGTTTTCTTCGACGACGGGCGGATCGTCTTCGCCTCGTCCTCCTCGCCCGACGATCGGCTCGGCGCCTACCTCCTCCTTCGGAACGAGCTCGGGCTCGCGGACCTGAGGCGTCTCAGTCCCGGCGTGCGGCCCGGCCTGCGCCTCGGATCGCTTCTCGTGGAGGCGGGGATTCTCCCGGCCCAAGCCCTCCCCGACGCCGTCCTCGGACAGGTACGAGGGATCGTCCTCGACCTCTTTCGCTCCCCACGCGCTTCCTATCGTTTCGTGGAGGAGGCTCCGAAGGCGATCGAGACGATCACCCTCGAGATTCCGCCGGCGCGGTGGATCCTGGATGGAATCGAGGGCGTCAGGAGCTGGCTCCGGGTGGCCCGTGGCGTCGGGCCCCTCGACGTTCTCTTCGAGAACGTCGACGGTCACGAAGAGAGCTTCCGCACCATCGATCTCGACACGGGAAGTCTGGAGCTACTGGCGATGCTCCGCCACCCGAGATCGCTCGAAGAAATCTGCGCTAGCTCGGAGCTCCCCGACATCGCCATCTGCCGCAGGCTCTGGGCGTTTCAACTGCTCGGCTGGGTCCGTGCCGATCCGCTCACCGCCGGCGGAGACGAGATCGACTCTGACATCGAGGCCCTGGGAATGATTTTGAAGGAAGAGCCCCGTCGCCGCTGAAAAAAAGCCCCCTTGCTAAGCGCATAGCCCCTTCGTTGACACCGAGAGGCGGCGCCTGTTAGCATGATGGGGCCGGCGAAAACTCGGGTTTTTGTGTTAAAAGAACCTCTCACCGATGGGCGCAGCGCGGTCGCGACGGGGCCCGCCATCGATTCGCTCCACAACCTCTATACCTACCGCGAGCATCTGGACGAGCTGAAACAGCGGCTCTCCGCGGACGGCTTCCTCGCTCTTCTCCTCATCGACGTCTCCGACATCAATCAGGTCGAGCGCGACCACGGGAGCCTCATCTACGATCGACTCCTCGACATGGTTCGGGAGGTGGTGTCGGAGCTCCAGGGAAAGCAGCTCCGGAGCGGCGACATCATCGCCCTCAACGAGACGGTGGGCGACGTCTTCCTGGTGTTCCTCGCCCCGCGCAAGGAAGAAGAGCACCTTCTTGCCGAGGATATCGAGAAGATCGGGGAGCGGGTCGAGGCCTATCTCGTGCCCCGCATCTCACAGACCGCGTTCTCGTTCTTGAGGAAGCGCTCGGACGTCTTCGTGGGAACCTCGCTCGTGCTCCATAACCCTCTGGTGCGGCCGGAGCGCCTGGTGATGCGGGCGATCCAGGAAGCGCATCAGGACGCGCGGCTCAATAACCACCGGCGTCATCTCCGGAACAAGAAACAGCTCCAGCGGATCATCCTCAAGGAGCAGATCACCATCCTGTTCCAGCCGATATACGACATGGAGACCCTCCGGCCCCATGGTTTCGAGGCACTCTGCCGGGGACCGAAGAACACCGAGTTCTTCAGCCCGCTCGCTCTCTTCGACACCGCTGAGAAGTCGGACCTGGCGTTCGAGCTCGATCACCTATGCCGGAGTAAGGCGCTCCAGGCCGCGGGAGGGGGCCGCGGGAGCTGCCTTCCGCGGGAGTTCAAGCTCTTCATCAACACTCTGCCGTTCTCGATGCGTGACCCCGACTTCCAGGGGAATGAATTGATCCGTTTGCTGGGGAAGGACCTGGCGCCGGATCAGATCGTCTTCGAGGTCACCGAGCGCCGGGCCATCGAGAACTACCACCTGTTCCGCGACGCCATGAAGTACTTCCAGCACCTGCGGTGCCTCTTCGCCATCGACGACATGGGCGCGGGCTATTCCGGGCTCGACAAGATCGTGGAGCTCCAGCCCAACTACGTGAAGCTCGACATGAGCATGGTCCGCGACATCCACACCAGCTTCGTGAAGAAGGAGATGGTGCAGACCTTCAAGGCGATGGCCGACAAGATCGACGCCAAGCTCGTCGCCGAAGGAATCGAAAAGCGCGAAGAGTTCGACGTGGTGCGGGAGATCGGCGTCAACTACATCCAGGGAAACTATCTGGGCCGACCGCTGCAGGGCTTCCAGACCGCGCCCTTCGCGTTCTAAGAAATCCGAACGCAAAGACGCAAAGAAACGCAAGGGCGCAAAGCCGGGAGGAAATGGGTTCTTCTTCGCGCCCCTGCGACCTTGGCGCCTTTGCGTTCTTCTGAGGTTCTTCATCACTCTTTCCGGCCGCCTGGTTTGACGTGCCCGGAATTTCTTATTACCTTGTTTATAAGCCCATTTAATCGAATAGGTCGCGGAGGAAGCTCGGTCCAGAGCCATAGCTTCCCTTCTCATCCGGTGAGGGGGGCAGCTTTGGGTAAGGGGCCATATGCAGGCGATGAAGTACCACGAGCTCATCGACTCGGTACGCAACGTCGGCAAAGATCCGTCGCGGCTGATCTTCGAGGACGAGCTCACCGGAATCCACAATCGCCGCTTCCTGCTGGGCTTTCTAAACGACAAAGTCCGGTGGGGTACGGGGGAGGATTATCCTCTCTCTTTGTTGGTCCTGGACGTGGACCATTTCAAACAAATCAACGACACCCACGGGCACGACGCTGGGGATCAAGCACTCATCTGGCTGGCCCACCTGCTCGCCGAGATGAGCGGCGATGATGCCATACCCATACGATACGCCGGCGACGAGTTCGTGGTGCTCCTTCCACACACCCACAGCAGCGACGCCGGAAACGTGGCGCAGAGAATCCTGCATCAAACGAAGCTCCGGACCTTGAAGCTGAAAGATGGCGGGGTCAACGTGCCCGTCTCGGTGAGCATTGGAGTCGCGACGGCGCCCGAGGATGCCGGGAACGGCCGTCAGCTGATGCTGCGCGCGGATTCCGCTCTCTATCATGCCAAGCGCGCGGGAAGAAACCAGGCGGCGAGCGCGGGGCAAATCGATCCGGCAACGGTCTTCCCCAATGCCGCGCTACAGCAAATCGCGAGCCTGGGTGTGGCGGGAAGGGAGCGGGATCTGAGGCTGGTGTCGAAGGCCCTCGACTCCCTCAACCTGGGCAGGAGCCAGTTTCTTCTCTTCGAGGGCGCTCCGGGAATGGGTAAGAGCACGCTCCTGGAGACCATTCGCGCCAATCCGGCGGGCGCGCAATCGATGCGCCTCGTCAAGGTAACGGGAATCCAGCAAGAGGCCTATCGGCCCTACTACCTGGCCGCTTCCATAATCCTGTCGTTGATTGGCCAGCGCGGAGAGGAAGGCACCGAGCTTTTCCAGTCGCTCTCCAGAAGGCAGATGCGTGAGCTCTCCCGCATACTGCCTCAGCTCGCCGATCTCGCCGTCGCGGAAACGGAGGAAGAGGGAGACGAAGCTTCAGGGCGGGAGGGGATCTTCCGTGCAGCGGCCGAGCTGCTGGCCGAGGCGGTGGACCCGGCCCTGGTCATTCTCATCGATGATCTCCACTTCGCGGACGAGGCGACCCTCATGCTTCTCCGGGTGTTGATGCAGAGGGAACAACTGCCCCTTCTCGTCATCGGTGCGGCTATCGATACCTTCCGGCTCGACGGAGAAGAGGAGTCGTCGCCCCTGGAGCGCTTTTATGCCTTGCACCACGAATCGCTTCGCATCGAACGAGTGAAGCTTTCACCCCTGACCGCCGCCGACATCGAGACCCACGTGCAGTCGATCTTCCCCCGGCTCAAGTCTTCTACCGATCTGGCGAACGAGCTGGCTCACATCACGCAAGGCAATCCCCTCTTCGTGAGCGAGGTGCTACGGAAGCTGGTGCTGGATCAGAAAATCACGCCAAAGGGTCAAGGTTGGATGATCGAGAAGCTCGAAGAAAGCTATCTCCCCCGCTCTCTCGAGGAGATCGTCCTCCAGAAGATTTCCGCTCTCGACGAAGAAAGCCGCCAGCTGCTGGCTCAGGCCTCCACATTCGGCGAGGACGTGTCGCTGAGCTACCTCACGGCGAGCTCGGAGCAGGAGGAGAGCCGGGTCCTGGAGTTCCTCGATCGGGCGGAGGCGCTCGGGCTGGTGCGGCTCGATTTTCAGATCAACGATGAGACCATGCGCTTTCTGAGCAAGCGGGTGCTGGAGATCGCGTACGGGAGCTTGAACCAGGAGCAACGACAGGAGCTCCACGAGCGCGTGGGGAACTATCAGGAGCACCTCTCCGAGCAGCGGCTGTTCACTTCGGCGTCGCTGCTCGCGTATCACTTCAAGCGATCCGCCAACCGGGTGAAAGCCCAGCGCTACGAGAAGGTCCAGCTGGCGCACGACCGGGCGGTCTTCGTTGCCCAGGAAGCGCAACGCTACGTCGGCGACGGATACTTTGAGTTCACCGGGCCGCTCCATCCGCAGAGTCTCGCCCTGGTCGCGGCCTTTTTGCGCGCGTTTCTCACCGCGGTCCGTGGCATCCAGCTCTATCCGCCGGGAAGCGGCCCGATACGGGCGGCGCAAGGCCAGGCGCATGCGGCGATAGACGTTCTGCTTTCCATGAACGAAGCGTTGAGCCTCTCGCCCGCCGAAGGCGGATTGCGGGTGAATGGAGCCGAGCTCGCGACGCGTGAGTTCCGGGCCCTCGAGGACTCCGTACGAGAGCTCTTTGCCCGCGCCGACCTTCAGAGCGTCACCTTTCGCCGCGGCCTCTCCGAAGAAGAGATGAATTGCCTGCTGGAGGCTCTGGGAGAGATCAAGACCGAGCCGGTGGCCCGGGGCTACTGGAGGGAGTTCGCCGCGGAGCGCCGTCTCGAGCACATCGGTTTTCGGCAAGTCCGTTACTCGCGGCTCAAGAGCAAAACCGTGACCCCTACCCCCATTGCGTCTTCAGAAGTAGAGCTTACGCCCGCGGAGCTCGCCGACATTCCGGATTTGTTGCGTTTCTTTCTCGGTGCCGCCAAGAACATCAAGCTCTATCCCACGGGGAGCCGGCCCCTCACGAGCTTCGTACGCCATTTTCACGAATCCCTCGAGAGGATCTTGAGCCGCCGTCAGGTCATCACCCTGGCCGCAGTGAATGATTCGCTCCTGGTCAATGGCGTCAAGCTCAGCGCCCCTGAGCTGGAAGTCGTGGTCGGGGGCTTCGTCGCCTTCATGAACTCCGTTGCGCTCGACAGCCTGTCGTTTCGTGCCCACGTCACAGCCGCTGAGATCGAGGCGTTTCTGGGATCCCTCCGGGAGCTCCCCACCTCCGGAGTGGACGAGCACTACTGGGAAGATGTCTCCCGTCAGCACCGCCTTTCCGGCCTCGCCTTCAACACCGAACGCTACGCCCTCGGCGCTCTCCAGGGCACGAAGCGCATCGAGCCTTTGTCCGACCTTCCGAAGGACGCCGCACCCGAGCCCGTGGTCCTGGACGAGATGGTTTTCGAGGAAGCGTACGTCACCGACGACGTGCCCGAGGAAGCCGCCCACTCCCAAGAGGGTGAGCCGATAACGGAGGAGAGTTTCGAGAGTCTGGTGAGAGTTTTTTCAACCCACGGAAGGGAGCTCCTCCTGAGAGGGGAGCGTGACGCCTTCGAGCAAATGATTCGAACGCTCTTCGGGGATTTCCAGAAGAACGAGCCGCAGCTGAGACAACGGATCCTCGTCGGCTGTCGGAGCTTGCTGGACGGCTTGATGCTCCCCCTTCAGCTGCAGTTCGCTTCTGTAACCGTCGACGCGCTTGGGAGCGTCCTCCGGGAAGAGCGAGATCCGCGGCTTCTCGGCGAGGTGGGCGCCATATTGCAGAAACTTTCCAACGGTGCCATACAGTTCGCGGACTATCAGCTTGCGTGCCGCATCTTCTGCGAGCTCCGTGACCGGTCGCGTTCCTCGACGGAGCGGGACCCGACCGCCGATTCGCTGGAGCCAAAGCTCGAGAGCGCCATACAGAAGCTCCTCGAAGAAGACATGCTCTCGGGAGACCTTGCGCGCCAGAGAAAGGCGGCTCAGGTTCTCGTCAGCATCGGCTCTGCCGGTATCCCTTTGCTGATCGACATCATCAAAGGCCAGCGCGACTATCGGATTCGCCAGCTGGCGGCAAGGCTCCTCGCGGAGCTGGGGCCGGAAGCGGTTCGCCGACTCAAGCACGAGATTCTCTTCGAAGTCACCGTGGTTCAGCGTACCCGCATACTCGAAGTCATCGACAACGTGACCGGCGATGTGAGAGACGAGCTGACCTATTGCCTCGGTGACGCGGACCCGAAGCTGCGGCGCGCCGCTTTTCAATTGGCGGACCGTTTGAAAGACGAGTCCCTGATCGAGGTCCTCGCCCCGTTCGCTCGAAGTGACGATCTCGCGGTGGCGAAGGGAGCCATCAGCAGCATGGCCAAGTTTCGCAGCGCCAACGCAGTGGATGCGCTCGTTTCCATTCTGAGCTCGGCGAAACAGCCAGAGGTGGCCATTGCTTGCTGTCAGGCGCTGGCTCAGATCGGCGACCCCTCTTGTCTCGAGGCGCTCGTCCAGATTCTGGGTCAGAAGAAGCGCCAGCTCTTCGGACGTGTTTGGGGCGAGCAGGTCCGCGCTACGGCCGCCCTGGCCGTTGGTCAGATTAATCACCCCCGAGTCGCCAGAATCCTGGCTGACTATGTCGAGGATTCCGATCCTCGGGTAAGTCAGCTCGCCCGATCCGCCTTGACGCGCATCCGGGGCGAGGCGGGAGGGCGTCGCGAACGCAGGGCGACCGAGGGAGTAGGCAAGCCCAGCGTCTCGGATCCGACAGAGGAACCCGCCTGAAAACCAGGGCGCAGGGATGATTTTGCCGCCCTCGTCGCCCTCTTCAAGGCGCGAAGGCGAGAGGCACCCGAATCGGATCGAAACCCGAATCGGGTGCCCCGGGCGCCCTACTTCAGATCGATCGTGAACTTGTCCAGCGTGCCCGTGAACTTGAACGGCATCTGAGAGGCGTACTCCTCCACCACCGGCGTTCCGGTGTCCATGCCGACGTCGAACGTCTCGTCGAGGGAGAAACGTGCTCGGACCGTCTTGTCGATTCTTCCTTCGGCCGCTTTCTTTCCGTCGACGGTGAGGGTGCCGAGACCGCCCATTCCGCCGCCGCCGCCGTCATAGGCGAAGTCGAAGCGGATGGTGTGCCTACCGGTAGCGAGAGCCTCCTTCGAGGCTACCTTGTACTTGTGCTGCGCCTGGTTGGAGAGAGCGTGCACGAAAACCGGCTTCCCCTCGAGCACCAGCAAGCCCCAGCCGCCGAAACGGCCGCCCTGGGTGGCGAGAACGCCGCTCGCTCCGCCCTTGGGAATATCCACTTCGGCGGTCAACGAGTAGGACTTGTTCTTGAGGTCCGGAGTCGCGCCTTCGGGAATCCGGACCATGCCGGCGATGTACTCGAACGTCGTGCGGCCGCGGGTGAGACTGGGTCGGATCGCGGGGTCGACTCGCTGGGCAAACGTCGCGTCGAGCGGAAGGACGTTGTACCGGCCGGCTTCGGCCCAGAAGAGATCCTGCAGCTCGCGCAATTTGTCCGGGTTCGCGGTGGCGAGATTGCCGGCCTGCGAGAAGTCCTCGGCGACGTGGTAGAGCTCCCACTGAAAGCTATCCGGATCGATATCGGGCGGACTCGCCCACGGCAGCCGCAGGGGCGTGGTAGAGGCCATCCACCCGTCGTGGTAGAGGGCACGGTTGCCAAGCATCTCGAAGTACTGCGTCGTTCGGGTAGAGGGCGCCCTGGGTGCGTCGAAGCTATAAGCCATGCTCGCGCCCTCGATCGGGGATTGCGGCACGCCGTTGAGCACCTGAGGCGGCGTGATCCCTACCATTTCGTAGATCGTCGGCACGATGTCGATCACGTGATGGAACTGCGGGCGGATTTCCTTTTTCGCCAGGATCCGCCTCGGCCAGGAGATGACGAGACCGTTGCGGGTTCCGCCGAAGTGCGAGGCTACTTGCTTGGTCCATTGGAAGGGCGTGTCCATGGCGTGGGCCCAGCCGACCGGGTAGTGACCGTAGCTCTCCGGACCGCCGAGCTTGTCGATCATCGATAGAAGGAACGGCAGATCCTCGGTTACACCGTTTCCCGCGACCGCAACTTCGTTGGTGAGTCCCTGGAGCGTTCCTTCCGCGCTCGCGCCGTTGTCGCCCTGGATGAAGATGACGAGCGTATCGTCCAGCTCTCCCATGCGCTCGATCTCGTCGACGACCCGCCCGATATGGTGGTCGGCGTGCGCCAGCGCCCCCGCGTACACTTCCATCATCCGCGCGTATAGCCGCTTCTGATCGGCGGTGAGCGAGTCCCACGCCGGGATCTCCTTCGGCCGAGGCGTCAGCTTGGCGTTGGCGGGGACGACGCCGAGCTCCTTCTGCCGCGCGAACGTCTCCTCGCGCACCCGGTCCCAGCCCTGGTCGAACCGGCCCTTGAACTTGGCGATCCATTCCTTGGGAGCGTGGTGGGGCGCGTGCGCGGTGCCCGTCGTGTAATAGAGAAAGAAGGGCTTGTCGGGCGCGGCCGCCTGCGTCTGGCGGAGCCACAGGATGGCGTGGTCCGCGAGATCGCGGTCGAGGTGGTAATCGGGATCGTGGGCAGGGGGGAGCACCGGCCGGGTGTTCTCCATGAGCGCGGGGTGCCACTGGTCGGTGTCGCCGCCGAGAAAGCCGTAGAAGTACTCGAAGCCGAGCCCCGTAGGCCAGAGGTCAAAGGGGCCCGCCTGGCTCGTCTGCCAGTCGGGAACGTTGTGGTTCTTCCCGTACCAGGAGGTGTTGTAGCCGTTCTGCCGCAGAACCTCGGCCACCGTGCCCGAGCTTTTCGGCATCAGGCTGTTGTAGCCGGGGTAGCCGGTACCCATCTCCATGATGACGCCGCTCGCGTTGGTGTGGTGGTTGCGCCCGGTCAGGAGCGCCGCCCGCGTCGGTGAGCAGAGCGCGGTCGTGTGAAACTGCGTGTAGCGGAGCCCATTCGCGGCGAGCCGGTCGAGAGTCGGAGTATCGATCGGTCCCCCGAACGGGCTCGAGGCGCCGAAGCCGACGTCATCCGTCATGATGAGGAGGATGTTGGGGGCGCCCTCCGGTGCCGACACCTCTTTGGGGAAGTCGGGCGTCGAGTCTTTGGTGGTGCGGCCGATTGTCCCCTCGAACTTGGGCGCGGGTCGAGGCAGGACCTCTTGCGCATTTGCACCGGAGCTAGAAACCGCGGCCAGTGCGAAGCCAAGAGCGGTAACGAAGCGTATCGAGTTCACGTTGTCTCTCCTTTATGGATTGTTTTCGAATATGGATTGTTTTCGAAATCATCGAACGCCCGCGGGCTTCGGGAGCGGTTCGAGAACCTGGTCGAGTCCGAAGCGGGCGCTCTCCCGGACTGGCCACTGGCCCACGACCGCCTGCGCGGGCACGAGCGTCCAGAGCTTGTCGCCATACGAGCGGAAGTTACATGCTCGACTCGCGCACCGCCCGCTCGAACGGGTCTTGCGGGCAGGTTGACGACTGTGGGCATGTCCAGAGGATGCAGGACCGAATCCGCTAGGGTGCCTTCTTGCACCTTGAGGTGGATCTTCCACTCGCGCACACGGAGATCGCGTTCAAGTTGGCGTTATCAACGAAGTAGAAGATCAATTTGCGCGAACCCGTAGCCACCTCTCCTTTGAAGAACGGGGTGAAGTTATAGCACGTATATGTCACCCGGAACGATGAAAACAGCCTTCGAGGCGGGCACCTGGTGTAAGAAGGGGGGATATGGAGTTGGGAGATGTGGCGATGAGCCCGGCCAGTCGGGTGAACCTTGGCCCCTCCCCCTTGTATTGAGTTGCGGCCAACCGGATCCATTGCGCAGAATTTTCGAGGCAAAGGCGCCGAGTCGCTAGAGGCGCAGAGAGGGTCCTTACTTCTTTGCGCGGTCGCGTCTCGTATTCCAAGTCGGGACCGATATCTGAAAATCAGCGACCAACGGGGGCTTGAAGTCCAGGTAGCCTCGAGCCCTCAAGGCCAAAGGGGGATGAGCCTCTTGACAGCGGCTGTTATAAGACTATATAAAGATCATATGAAGACTCTCACGATCACGGACGCCAAAAAGAACCTGGGCCGGTGGTTGGCTGCAGCCTCCCGCGGCGAAGACATCGGTATCGTCTGCGGCGCGGACATCATCGCCCTGCGCAAAGTGGAGGTAGAGTCCACCGACTACGCGCGGCGCGAATACGGAGCGACACCCGAACAAGTCGGCGCCCTCGAAAAAGCCACAGACAAACGTTACCGGAGCCTCAATCGCTCTCGGAAACTGGTCACCGTCACCGCCGAACAACTGAGGAAGATGATTGAGTAAGCCTCTCGCCATCGACCCAGGTGTGCTACGACGATTGCGGGAGCTACCCAAGAGCCAAAGAGCAGAGTGCCTGCTGGCTTTGTGTGAGCTGACGGAAAGCTTCGGCCGGCCTCATGTGCACAGCGGCCTCGGCATCCGCAAATTGGGTGAGAAGCTCTTTGAGTGTCGCGCCGACCTCGCGCTGCGTTTTATCTTCCAAGACCGGCCGAGCGATCTCTTCGTGTCATTCTTGGGCAACCACGATGAAATCAGAGCGCTGCTCAAAAGCGGTAAGTATCGGTAAGGTTCGCTGAAATCACCAGATCGCACTCACTCGTTCACCCGTTCGTGGCGTGGGGTCCGGTCGAAAAGCGAGCTCAGTTCATTTCCAGGTGGAGAGCGGCCATCACCACCCCGATCGCGTTACCGCCACCAGGTTCACGTCGTCGGGCAGCGGCGCCTCGTTTCCGAAGGCGAGCGCCCGCTTCATCGTTTCGCGGATCACGGTCTCGCCGTCGTGCCCCGCGAGGCCCGCGAGGACGCTCCGAAGCTCCTGGTCCTCGAAGAGCGCGCCCTCGCCGTTGTCGATGGACCCGATTCCGTCCGATCCCACGAACAGAACGTCGCCCGAGCCCGCCACGATGGTGCGGGACTCGAAGGGAATCACGTCGCTCTCGAAAAGGCCGAGAGGCGGACCCGAGAGCACGATCTCGTCGAGCCGGCCCGCCTTGCGCAGCACG
>Ga0209002_10001590_pt1 | contig 18364 bp, 16 predicted proteins | sample Rifsed16ft2_FD_184010 | JGI IMG/M metagenome (GOLD analysis project Ga0209002, IMG submission 184010) | Soil microbial communities from Rifle, Colorado, USA - sediment 16ft 2 (version 2) | ecosystem: Environmental > Terrestrial > Deep subsurface > Rock core/Sediment | place: Rifle, Colorado... | reverse complement strand
GCGGAAAACTTCCAAAATGCCGTAAAAATATTAGCCGAAAAAAACAAACTGGCCAACGATATGGATATAGTTATGGACGGAGCTATATCAGGTAGGTTCGGACTTAAAAGTGCCCTCAAAGCGAGAATTTCCGGAAGCACGGACGAAGAAGCCCGTTGGGACTCCAAAGAAAGTCCGACAGGAACTCAGACGCGATTTGAAGCAAAAATGGCGTCTTTAAAAACAAACATCTCTAATAGGTTGGCAGCAACCGGGGACGACTCGATTGACCAGACTATTGAGCGTGTAAAGAAAATTGATCTGGCATCCGCAACAGCACTTCAGAAACATACTGACATGTATAAAGAGTATCTACGTAAAGTACAAGACGCTCTTAATACGTACACAGGAGACGACCGCCAGTTATATAACAAAATAGCGAACATCACTGTGAACGGAAAAGAACTAACCGGAGGTGGTTTGTTCGACACGAGTATTCACCGCGGTCTGTTGAGACAGATGGAAAGCGACATCATACTGCCCGGAAAACTAACAAGTGTTGATAAAAGGTTTCAAATAGGCACCTATCTCAGTGAGCTAGAGCAGTTGTCAAAACAACCAAATCTAAACGGAGAAACTTTGGAACAGCTTTTCCAAAAGGACGGACAAGTTTACAAAGGGTTTTTTGCGAACAAAGCACGAATGGTGGCCTCCAGGTTGGAGATAGATAGAGGTTCTTACGCTATACAGGAATTTTACGACGCTGTAACAGAAGGAAAGTTTATGGAGAGGTACGTTTGGAACAAGCTATCTAAGAAACTGGTCGGGTATACCCCGGGGGAGATTGCGACACAAACTCTCAACAAAGTCGGATATTTTGGACTAGTTATCGACGATAACTACATTTCCGATGGACTGAGAAACAGTAAACGCTTTAATGATGTCTTCCGTCATAAATTTACTGTAGAACTTGACAATAAAGATGGAGTATTTCAGGGCGGTAATAAAATAGGAGCGACCTTTCTTGGAGATAAAAAATTAGCAGCGGTTGAAACTTTAGGGAACACACTATCAAACGTTAGTCACCTCAGTGATGACGATTTGCTGGACTTGATTAGAGGGAAAACAGCGGATGGAACAGCAAGAAAAATCACAGACACTGTCCTGGACAAAAATGGAAAGCTTGTAAAGATTTATGGTGAAAAACTACCGGGTTTTTGGAGCAAAGACGATCATTTTCTAGAAATCGTACAAAAGCAAATCGACGATTTTAAGGAATGGCTAAAAACAAACGGAGCATCTGTTGGAATTTCTTGGGACGATTTCCAGGCAATGGACGCAGACACCCAAAAACGCGTCCTTGCACTTTTCAATGGTCTGAATAAAGAAAACCAATTCTATGGGTCTCTAAAGATAACCAAGGAGTTCTCCGGTGCAATTCAGAGATTGGGGGTAGGACTGAACAAACTCCAAAACAAAATCTTCGGCTTTGCCCTGTTTCAAAAAGCTATCCGTCCCGTTCTACAAATAAAAACGATCGTTGCAGAAAAAATCTCAGAAGTAGTTGCTACTATAATAACCGAACTTGCGACCAAATTCCTTCATGCAGCAACCGGCGGTGCCACCGTTGTCTTGGATTATTTGATAGAAAAAGTTTTAAAACCCCTCGTACGTTTCATAACAAGAAAAGTTGTTGAATTCGGACAAAACTTTGTGGGCGCATTGGCTCAGGGAGATATAAACAAAGCAATAGCGCAAATAGACAAAGAGATTGGGCAAGTCGTTAAGTTTTCAATGTATGTTATAGGAATTCCGCTAATACTAATCTATATTCTGGTATACGGATTGTTCGGAACTGTCCTCAGTTCTATATCTCCAATCGACCCAACCAGGGACAATAGCGGGTATGGAGGAACGGGGGCCGGACTTCCCCAAGGAGAAAACGCACTGATTAAAATTGAAAAGGACGTGGAGGTTTCGTTTGCCAGTGGAACACCAAATAAACTCAACCCTACGGAGAGTCTGGATAACGGCGAACTCGTACCCGGAATAACGGCAACGTACACGATAAGGATTACTCCCAAGGTCGACATCGAAGGAGCCTCAGTCGTGTTTTCCGATGTGGTCACTCAGCTAACTAAGAACGGGGAAACGACGGTTGCGACTCTCGCAGACAATCAAAATCTTGGGGCGTTCACGGCGGGGGAAACTTACACGCTAACCCTTAACGGGGTTTCACTAGGCACCGCTTTTGAAAACTCGTTATTAAAAAACACGCTTTCGGTGGAAACCCCAAGCTTTCAGGGAACCGCCGCAGAAACGGTTACCTTCGCCAGATATTTAAGGATAGGGACTCCTCCGGTTCCCATGGATTGCTTTGTATTTCAAGGCTTCCCCGGAGGTGAAAGAGCAAACTTTGAGGCCGCTTTGTGGAACATCTCGGGAATTACAGGAACTTTTTTGGGCACTCTTTGTTCGGATGACAAAAAGATAACGCTTAGCAGAGTAAGCGGCGGAGGCGGGTACTGCGGATTCGCTTCGGGGAGCGGAATAATAACTTTTAACGACACATGCACCAGCTACTACACAAGGTTAAATGCCACAAGCTATCTCCTGGCTCACGAATTGGGACACATTTATAATTTTTGGCGGTTAAACACAAGTACCGCCGTACCGGGGTTCCCTGGAGGATTTGACTCCGTAAAGGGACTTGAGGGCGGAAAAACATTACCTACGTATGACGGAAACTGCACCACGAATAACAGCACCGGCGAGGATTTCGCCGAAACTATCGGCGACATGGTAGCAATAAATACTTTCGGTTCCTGCTCGGCAACAGCAAAACTTACTTACCCTCTTGGCGACTACAACGCCTTTTGGGATAAATTCCCGGTGCATCAAAGGTTTGCTCAGGAAGTATTATTTGTACGATAATAAAAATATGTTAAACCGGATTAAAAAATACACTCCCTACATTATTTTGGCTGTCGCACTGATTATATTGCTTGCAGTTACAAACACAGAAAAACCAAAGGAAGGCACTCCCCCGGCAGGATTTACCACTTCGACCGGAGAGCAGAGCGTCGTTACGACATACCCCCTGGATCAAACACCCGGCGACACAATATCAAGCGTAGAAGAAACCCACCAAAATCTCGAAAAAGTTGGCCAGGAAAATATTGGGAAGGGATTTACCATAAACAGGTACACGGATAAAGACACCTACCGTTCCGTCGATGTCATAACTAATGAAGAAACAAAAGTGGTGGGAGTAATGAGACCGGCGGCAACTGACCAGGAAAAAAACGTAACCAGTTTAAAAGAATATTACAAGTTAGGGACACCGGACGCTGTAATGTATCTCTCAAACTCCAGTGTGGGAACCGTTCACGTTTATACCCAACAGGGTGTGGCTGTGGTATTCGAGGAATATTCCGGGCAAGTTTACTATGTGGCAACTTTCGACCCAATGCCGCTCAGTCAGTTCAAACAGGTTTTTTCTTCAGTCTTTCAGGATTCACCGGACAGATCTTTCTATTGATCTCACAGAACCGGGAAAACGTCGAGTACGGCTTCCAAGGCTTTTTACTGCGGTTGCTGCGGAGGTTCACTTGGGGGAGGTAACGGCGCAGGACTGGGAATTGCTATCTGAGTAAGCTCCGAAATACCGTCAAAAATTCCGTCAAAAATTTCTGTAAAGCCTATCTTGAAACCAAAAAGCCCGGAAATGATTGTGTAGAGAGCAAAAAACCCTGCTACAACTAACAGCCCGAAAATGGCGTAGCTCCAGGTGCTCTTCGCAGAGTCGAGGCCACGGGGGTCCCCTGTTGCTGTCGAAGCTTTCCAGGCACCGTAAACCACGACAATAACAAATACTATTCCGACAAGAAACACCAGCCAGTTCATGATGCTGACAAGAAGTGGCCTTGCCTGGCCTAATGTAGGTTCATCAAAATTCGCCGCAAACAATACCGGTGAAAAAATATAGGAAAGAAAAATATAAAAAACAGGAACGAAAAATATTTTTGTAAATTTAATGATTTTTAATATAAGTAGATTTAGCATAAAAATTAGATATTAATAAATATCAGTAACATTCAAGAGGTTAAGTAGCACAGTTTTTATACCCCATGCAGCCAAGCTCACTAGTAGACCTAGGATTGACCATGTCGCAGACCTTTGAGCTCTCTGTACTGATTTAGGATCCCCCCCACTTGTAATATAAATGATAAAGGAGTAGGCAAGCCCTATAAGAGATACGCCAAACCCTATGATTACGGCAACATTCGCAAACATAACCGCCAGCCCGGTTAAATTCGTTCCTTTATTTGTCTCTACAGCTATAGGTACGCTGGATACAGCACTTTCCAGCCACTCGAAAGGTCTCATATGAATAAACTCCTAAATTATAACGGGGGCCCGGGCCTACCGGGCCCACTTAATAGCAAACTAAAGCGGCGGCCCCGTGGTTAATAGCCCTCAAGAGACTGGGCATTCAGCAAGTTCAATAGCAGCGTTCTTAACCCATAAACTATAAGCAGCCCGACTCCTCCGATGACCGCGTAGGTAAGTGTCTTCTGCGCGGAATCTACAGCGTTCTTGTCTCCTCCTGAAGTAATGTACTTAATAAACCCCATGGCCAAAAAGATTACGACAACAGCTACTCCAACAATAATAAGGATGTTTGTTATAACTGTAACGAGTTCGTTAACGCTACTAACCGGAATACCTTCTATTTTATCGACAGGAGCAGCAGCCGCGTAAACCTTTGATTCTAACAAAGATAATAAGTTCATATTAATTATTTAGTTTCTACACCTCCCTCAAAAAAACCAGTTACAATACTGAGTTGGTAACACCCAGGATGTTGTTAATTATAACCCGCAGTATTAATACTGACAACAGCACGAAAAGGGTGCCTAAAATGGCTGCGGTAAATTGATCTTTGCCTTCTTTTGCCCTTCCGGGGTCGCCTTCGCTTGCGATTAACAGATAGCCTGAGTAAATAATGCCTAATATTCCAATGAAAATGCCGGCGTAGAAAAGGATTTTAAAAACAGGGGCGAGAAGGCCGGCAATATCCGTGATTATAGGACCTTTGTACTCAGGTTCGTTATACACCCATTCTCCTGAAGTGTAGTCTCCTGTACTTGTCGGTGTTGGTGCCCAGCAACCTCCGGTAGGAAGACACTGGTGGATACCATCGTCAGGGCATGTTTGCCCCAACACGCATGCACACGGAGAAGAGTAATCGTATACGCAGTCGTAGTTATATACCGGAGAGCCTCCGCTTACGGTTGCAACCGTCTTCTTACAAACTGTTGTTGTTTTACCACAACCCCCTGCAACCCCGCACTGACCCTCGTGGGCAGCATCACAAATATCCGTGGCAACACCGCACGTATCATCTTTCTGGCAGTAACAAGACAGGCTTGGGGCCAAACAACGGTACCCCACCGCACAAGTGCACTCGAGCCCATCCGCTGTTTTCTGTCCGCCACATGTATTGTGTAAGGTGTACCCCGAGCACACCCCACCCTCAGCAGCAAACACAGAGGGGGCGGTCGTGGTTGTCATAGAAAGAGAAAGCACAAATACTATGCCCAACACTTTTAAGAAATTATTTTTCACAAAGAACATAACTACATTAAAATCTACCAGTTATTTTGGAAAAAATCTACAGATTGACACGGCTTTTAGGGTGCTTAGTGCCTTATTCTTTACCTAATGCGTTACTGCATCCGAAACGTTACCTGATATAATAAACCCACATGTTCGAGCCCAACATACATCTGCCTACATCTGTATCCGTTAAACATCTAAACTCCAGCGTATGGACTATCTTTTTGTTTACACTCCTGGCAGTGCTGCTGGCCACCCACACCTTCGCAGACGACCCCTGCAAAAACATCTCAGACCTGGATGACAAAGCAAAATGCTACGAAGAACAAATAGAAAAAAAAGAAGATGAATACCAATCCACAAGCAGCAAACTTTCCCAAATCCGAGAAACAAAAAACCAGATAACACAAAAAATCTCCGGGCTTCTTAGCCAGATCAGCGTGACACAAGCAGAGATCGATGACCTTCAAAATGAAATCACAAAAATAAAAAAACAGCTCGATGAAATAAATGCGATACTTGCAGACAGAAAAACTTCTCTTGCCGAAAAAATATCCCTAAGAAACAAAGTAGTACGTACATATTCCAAAAGACACCTGCTCAACGACATTGAAACTTTTTTGGTAACAAATGCTTCAACGGGATTGAACGGTTTTCAATTCGCTACCCTATCCCAGGCTTTTAATACCGCAGTAACCGACGAAACGATAAAAATAATCACAGGATTGAATTCGGAAATAGACAGCTACGAAAAAGATAAAGCTGAGGGAGAAAAATTAAAGGGGGAACTTGAAGATACGCAAAAAGAGTTTTTAGCCGCCAAAGCTGAACTTGACGCGCGAAAGAATTCCGCACAGGGAGAGTTGAGTAATGTCACCGGCGACGAGAAAGAAGTTGAGGGGAAGTTGGGAGAAATAGAAGAGGATCTCGCAGACCTCACATCAAAACAACAGGCAGTTTTGCAGGCAAAATCCGGTGATTTTAGTGCTTCCTTGAGTGAGGGAGTGGAAACAGATGACTCGAGAACTGACCCTGGCTATAACCCCGGCTTCAGCCCGGCATTCGGATCCTTCAGCTACGGAGCATACACACACCGAAATGGAATGAGCCAATACGGGGCGAAAGGGCGCGCTGAGGATGGCCAAAGCTTTGAAGAAATTCTTGAATACTATTACGAGACGGGGATAGAAAAAAAAGACGGTCTTGACGGAAAAACTATATGTGTGCAGGGCGTGGGGGATATGAAAATGGGAGAGTATCTGAGAGGGTTGGGCGAAATGCCCCCATCATGGGACACAGACGCCCTAAAAGCCCAGGCCATAGCAGCTAGAACCTACGCCTACAATAAGACCAAAGATGGGGGCTGCATTTGTACCTCTACTAGCTGTCAGTATTTCAGCAGCTCTCTAATGAATAGAGATGACAGAAAAAGGTGGTACGAGGCAATAAAGGCCGACGACACCAAAGACAGAATTCTCAAAGGAGGCGTGTCAGCCCAATACTCCTCTACTACCGGTGGATGGATAAATGGTGTGGGGTGGGACATTACAGACGGAGGTTCGTGGCCAAACGATGCGTATGAAAAAAAGGCGGAGTCACCTTGGTTCTATAAAGCTTGGTTTACACAAACATACAAAAGGGATTCTTCTACCTGCGGCAGAAAACACCCCTGGCTTAATGGAGAAGAAATGGCGGACATCCTAAATGCATACGTTTTGTTAAAAGCGAACAAAAATACCAGCAGAATTCTGCCTGAAACCATAAACAAATGCCCGATTGCCGGAATGAGCGGGGATCCTTACGACAAAGAAGAGCTTAGGGGTAAAGCCAAATCCGTTGATAGCAACGCGGGTTACGAAAATGTCACCGGAGTAAAAAATATTAAATTCAACGACGGTAGAACCACCACTCTAACTTTTATCACAGATAAAGGGGAAAAACAGGTGGATGGTCAAATATTCGCAGAAGCGTTCAACATAAGAGCGCCCGGATACATAGCTATAAAACATACCCCCGACAGTAAGGCGTTGTTTAACATTCTAAAAAAATAACTTTTTTGCCCCGGTCACCTACCGTAATGCTATAATTGCAGCATGCTCGGATCACTCCAGGAAAACCCTAAATCCACCTCTTATGATGGAAGAGATGACGACGAGAGAATAAAATACGTAATAAGGAAATCCGTACTACTAACATTCCCGTGGATACTTGCGACGGCGTTCCTCTTCGTTGTCCCCATATTGGTACCGCTTATTGTCAGTCAAGTTCCGAAAGGAGCCCCCGCTATACTCGATGGTGGTTCTGTTTTAATACTAACGGTTCTTTGGTATCTTTTTGTTTTCGGATTTTTTCTTCAAAATGTTTTGAACTGGTTTTTTAACGTACTCATTATCACAAATAAAAAAATCGTGGACGTGGACTTTGTGGGGATTCTTTACAAGAATATTTCCGAAACCACTCTGGACAATATCGAAGACGTAACTTCAAATGTTGCGGGAGCCATCGGAGTTACATTTAACATCGGCGCCCTTTACATACAAACAGCAGCAGAAAAAAGAGAGTTCGAGTTCGGGGGTGTAGACGACCCTTCAAAAATAAGGGACGTTTTGTCTGACCTGGTCGCAAGGGTGAAAAATCATGAACACAACGCCTAGCTTAGAAAATTTAATACCTGCCGCGGGAGTAATTACCGTAACGGACTTTGTAGTTCTATTCTTCGTTGCAGGATATTTAATTTTCGCGTTTCTTCTTATGAGACAAATAAGGCTAATGAATAAAAGTTTTTCAACGCCGCTCGGCTCGGTGTTTTCATTTTTCGGAAGATTACATTTTTTCGTGGCGTTAATACTTTTGCTCGCCGCCCTTGTAAATTTATAAAAGATGAAAAAGAAACTTACTGCCAAAATCCAGGAAATCAACCCGCCCCTTCAGCAGTTTGCTACTTCTTTTGCAAAATGTCTGGTAATCGAGCCCGAGTCAAAAGAGCTTCTACTAAAAAAGGGCGGTATATATGCAGTGTACGAAATAACCGGGGCCGCCAACTTTGATACCGCGCTTACCGACCGTGTTCTGCGCGACATTCTTCACAATAGTTACTACCAATCAGATAATATTTCGCCCATTCAATCTCTGGAAAAAGCAATTGTTGAGGCTAAAGAGAAAATATTACAACTTTCAAACGATGCCCTGAGCGCCGAACCGACCGGGGTACAGTTGAACGTCACCGCAGGAGTTTTGTGGGGTAATGTTTTTTATGCAGTAGGAGTGGGAGACGCCGATAGTTACCTTATGCGCGACGGAACAGTAAAACCCATAGAGGCCGTAAGCGAGGGTACGTTCGCTGCAGCGTCAGGAATTGTTAAAGACGAAGATGTTGTAATTCTTTGTTCAAGACAATTTACAAAAAACTATCCTCCTCAAAGACTTTTGTCGACGAGAATCGCAGAACAGAATTTAAAAGAGAACGAAGCCTGTGTACTTTTGAAATTTATTATTGACACTTCCTTTACGGAAGATGAGGTTATCGATTTCGGTCTCGAAAAACAAGCGAGCAGGAATCGAAAAAGGGAACAGGTCGAAAAAATAATCCTGGGAGCGAGGAAAAGTGTCGAAAAAGCGGCACCGTTAGCAAAAAAGGTTACGGGGCTGTTCGCAAAAAAGAAGCAGACAACTACCAGGATAGACACTTCGGGCGTGAATAAAAAAGAGGGAATAAAACTGACTAAAAAAGTTGTGTTCCTCCTGCCTGTACTCGGACTTGTATTGGTGACGGCTCTGGTCTGGCAGCTTGCCGGAAAAAAATCGTCGCCGGAGGTACCCGCGCCACAGGTTCAGAACGAAGTTTCCGTAGAGACAACACCTCCCCGGGAACAGCCGGTAGACGTAGCCGAAATTACCAAAGACGACGGCCAATATAAAGTATTACGCGTAACCCCCGAGATTTTTTACGATATCAAAATTACCGACCAGGCCGCGGAACCTAAAGAAATCGTTTCGGTCGCCGGATATTTAATCGCAGGCGACCCAGTATCGGGAAAGATCTACAAATCCGCTACGGATCCCGCTAAATTTGAGGCTGAGGCAACAACCTACCCGGGACTCAGCTCCCTCATAGCCCTTAACGGCCGTGTCGGCTTCCTGCAAAACAATAAGTTCCACTCCTATACCCCGTCCAACCCGGCGGATCTTACATCTTTTGATATGCCCGGCGTTGAGATTATAAATACATATTCGGATTATCTTTACGGAATAACGGCAGATAAGCTCAATAGATATGAAAAAGACGGAACACAATATTCCGAAACTCTTTGGGGGCAGAGTGCGGAATTTCAAAACGCCCGTTCGCTCTCGGTCGCTTACAGTATTTACCTGCTCACGTCTAACGGCGAGCTGACAAAACACACCAGCGGAAATAAAAATACGTTCGAAGTAAAAGGACTAAATAAGGATCTTGGGGGAGCTACGAAAGTAATTACCGACATAGATTTCGATAATATTTATGTTCTCGATCCTGCTAATCAAAGGGTTATTGTGTTGGACACCGAGGGAAATCTTGTCAAACAATATACGCACGAACCTCAAGCATCGTGGGATTCCCTTAGAGATATGACCGTGACCTCAGACGAGAGCACTATTTACCTTCTCAACGGCAGTAAGGTCATGACTATTAGCATGGAGTCTCAGAATTAACCTGCTGCCATAGAGACCTGTAGTATTTAAAGTGTTTGCCGCAACAGCCCCCTACTGCCTCAATTAAGTCATTGACCTTATTGGGGAGAGTCAGTAGAATACCAGTTGCTTAAGTAGGATGATGACCAAAGAAAAGTATATTCTGGACAACCTACGGAAGACCCTCTGCTACAAATGTGGAACGAGTTTAGAGAGAGCCGAGATCGTGCCCATTTCAAGCGAAGCTAGCATAGCGTGGGTCGCGCACGCCGTCTGCCCGAAATGTAAAGCGGAAAGCATGGTAACCATTACACCAACAGGCAACGGAATAGTGCCGGTACAATCCGACCTAAAAGGTACGGAGTTTAAAAAATTTGTCGGAATTAAGTCAGTAAGCTATGATGAGGTCTTGGACCTCCACCTTGCCCTAAAAAAAGAACGCATATGGAACTTATTGCAGAAAAAAGAGAAAAACTTGGCAAAGCCTCGAAAAGCCTAAAGAAAAGCGGCTTTATGCCTGCCGTTATATTCGGAAAAGGCTTGAAGTCCCAAGCTATAACGGTTTCCCAGACAGAGGTTGAAAAAGCCTACAATGAAGGTGGTGAAACGACCCTCATAGACATAAAGATAGGTAAAGACACTGAAAAAGTACTCTTTAAGGAAATGCAGGAAGATCCTCTTACCGGCAAAATAATTCATGCCGGATTTTATAAGCCTAACCTCAAAGAAAAGACAGAGGCTCAGGTACCTGTTGAGGTAATCGGCGAAGAGAACAACGAATTTCTAAAGAACGGCGAGGCTATAGTTTTAATACTTACCAACGAAATCGCTGTGGAAGCTTTGCCTATGGACCTCCCCCATGCATTTGAAATCGATGTATCGAACATGCAGGTCGGAGACGTTGTTCTTGCTTCACAACTTAGCTACGATACCTCCAAAGTAGGCCTGGTTGACCTCGAACCCGGAGATATGGTTATCAAACTCGACAAGATTGAAGAACAGGTCGAGGAAGAGGTTGTTGTAAGCGAAGAAGAAGCCCTCGAAAAGATAGAGGCCACCGAAGAGACTGCCGTAGAGGAAGAAGAAGGCGGCGAGGAAAAGAAGGAAAAGAAAGAAGAAAAGTAAGATTTCTGACAACCCTTTTCCACAAAAGCTCCGTCAAACCCCCGGCCACTCTGTTTTTGCCAATAACGGTTTTTCCACCAAACCCTTCTCCAAAAACTCCCCCCAAATTGTTTCTGTCACGAACGGCATGAACGGGTGCAAAACCTTCAGGCAATTTATGAGCAAATAAGAAAGGTTCTTCAACCCGACTTTCTTCAACTCAGGGTTTTCCCGCGACTTAACATCTTCGATGTAAGTGGAAGCCAGCTTGTCCCACATGTAGTGGTAAATAGCGTCACCGGCATCCGAAAACCTGTATTTGCTCAGAGATTTATCAACGGACTTTACCAGCTCTTTAAAGTCATCGTACATTTCAAGGTCAGTAGAGTCTTTCTCCGAATCACCCGGTCTATAACTTTTCATCTCCTCCGAGCTTAAGTTCTCTTCCTCAGCCAATAAAAATAAGAATCTGACCATGTTCCATATTTTGTTCGAGAAATTCCTGTAGGCCAGAACCTTGTCCTTGGGAAACGCAAAATCTTTGCCGTTGGCGGTACCGCTTATTAATCCCATTCTCAAAGCGTCGGTGCCGAACTCAGTCTGGTACTCTTCGGGATTGATAACATTGCCGAGGCTTTTGCTCATTTTCTTACCGTCCAAAGCCATTACCCTGCCGTGAAGATAGACTTCTTTGAAGGGCGGTTTGCCGGTAAGGTAAATTCCGAACATTATCATCCTGGATACCCACCTCGTGATTATCTCCCAACCCGTTTCCAGAACATCCGTGGGGTAGAAATGTTTATAATCTCTTGAATCGGGGTAGCCTAAAGTAATCAAAGGCCACTGGCCGCTTGAAAACCACGTATCGAAGGTGTCGGTTTCAGGTAAAAATCCGGCTCCGGGGGAATCTTTCTGTACAACATATTTAGCTTTATTGGGGGCGAACAAGGACTGCAACCCGGAAGAGATTTCGCCGAGTTCATACTTGCTCAGCAGGTGGGAAACCTTTCCTGACACAGCTTTGCCGCCCTTAATAAAAGTCACAAAAAGATTGGGGTTCTCATCAACGCTGTACCACGCGGGAACTCTTATCCCCCAAACTATCTGACGGGAAATAGCCCAATCCCTCATATTCTCCATCCACCTTGTGTAAGTTATCTCCTGCCATTTGGGGAAAATCTTTACGTGCCCTTTTTGCACAGCTTCCAATCCCGCTTTTTTCAGGCTGTCCACTTTTATGAACCAGTTGGGCAACACTAACTGCTCGATGTAATCCTCACTTCTATAGTCGACCGGCACAGGATGTACGTAAGTGGTGTCTATTTTTTCCATCACCCCCATCTTTTCTAAATCCTCAACCACCTGTTTTCTTGCATCCAAAACCTTCATTCCCTCATATTTTCCCGCCAAAGAGGTCATTTTTCCGTCAATCCCAATCACCTGTTTCACTTCAAGCCCATGTCTTATCCCTATCTCATAATCATTTTTGTCGTGCGCGGGGGTAACTTTCAAAACCCCGGTACCGAATGCGGGGTCGACATAAGAGTCCCCTATAACTTTTAATTTATTTTTCCCCGTAACATCATCAAAAGAAATCTCCTTCCCTATATAGTCCTTATAACGGAGGTCCGCAGGATTAACCGCCAAAGCCGTGTCGCCCAGCTTGGTTTCCGGTCTTACCGTAGCGACGGTTAAAGGTCCGTATTTAATATAATAGAGTGGGTCGGTTCTTTCTTTCATTACAATTTCGGCGTCTGAGAAAGTAGTACCGTACTTAAACGAGTAATTAACAACGTAGTCGGAACGATAGATGAGGCCGTCCTTTACCATTTTCTCAAAAGTGCTAATGACCGTGTTTATAGATCTTTCTTCCAGCGTAAACGTGTAACGGGACCAATCAACGCTCGCGCCCATACTTTTGAATTGCTCCTCGATAAGATTTTTGTTGTTTAAAACAAACTCCATCATCATTTTGTAGAAAGTGTCGCGGTCATAGTCAAAACGGGATTTTCCCTGCTTCTTAAGCTCTCTTTCGAAAGTGGTCTGGGATTCAAAACCGGCGTGATCCGTGCCGGGAACCCAAAGAGCCTCGTATCCCTTCATCCTTTTCCAGCGTATTAATAAATCCTCGATAGCTATCATCAAGGCGTTGCCGACGTGCATCTTTCCTGAAGCGTTCGGAGGAGGAAGGATTATGGTGTAGGGTTTTTTACCTGAGTCTATATCTGCTTTAAAGGCTTCGGCATCTGCCCACTTTTTAAGTACTTCGGGCTCTTTTATTTTATGTTCGTACCTCTTATCCATGGGTTATTGACTGAGATTATCACAAAAAACCTGCCAGCTCAATCAAAAAATGGTATATAATAGGTCAATGCGTTACAGTCAGATGCTCGGTAAAACCTTAAAAGAAGCTCCAAAAGATGAGACAAGTAAAAACGCTCAACTCCTGACGAGGGCGGGCTATATCAACAAAGAAATGGCCGGCGTCTATACCTTTCTTCCACTGGGATTAAAAACTCTGAATAAAATTGTAGAAATAATCAGAGAAGAAATAGTCGCCATCGGAGGACAGGAAATTCAAATGACCGCTTTACAAAATCCCGACTCCTGGAAAAAATCAGGAAGATGGGGCGATGACGTTGTGGACATCTGGTTCAAAACTAAGCTCAAGAACGACACCGAGGTAGGTCTTGCCACCACACACGAAGAGCCCTTAGCGACCTTAATGTCCCGACAAATAAATTCGTACAAAGACCTTCCATCCTACCCGTTTCAGTTTCAGACAAAGTTCAGGAACGAAATAAGAGCAAAAAACGGGCTATTACGTACACGTGAGTTTTTAATGAAAGATCTTTACTCCTTCAACAAGAACGAAGAGGACCTGGATACCTTTTACGGGAAAGCCACCGAAGCATATTTCAAAATATTTTCCCGCGCGGGAATCGGCGGCCAAACTTATCTTACTTTCGCCAGCGGAGGTACGTTCAGCAAATATAGCCACGAATTTCAGACAGTGTGTGAGTCAGGGGAGGATACAATCTACATTGACCGCAAAAAGAAAATAGGAATAAACAAGGAGGTTTTAACTGAGGAAGTCCTAACCGACTTAGGTGTAAAAAGGGAAGAACTTGAAGAAGTCAGGGCAATCGAGGTAGGTAATATTTTCAAACAAAAAACCAGATTTTCCGAACCCTTAGGTTTATTCTTTACCGACGAGGAAGGAAAACGAAAGCCCGTGATCATGGGGGCATACGGAATAGGGCCCGCAAGACTTATGGCGACCATCGTGGAACTTTTTGGGGATGATAAAGGTATTGTGTGGCCCGAAAGTGTTGCCCCGGCCAAACTCCATCTTATCGGGTTAAACCTCGAGGACGAGGGGACTGCCGAGATTGCCGAAAAAGTCTATGACACGCTGCTTCATAACAAGACTGACGTCCTTTTCGACGACCGTGAAGAGGTTACGGCCGGAATCAAATTTTCCGACGCCGACCTTATAGGCATCCCCTACAGAGCCGTTGTGTCCAGAAAGAATGGTACAAAAATAGAGCTTAAAAAAAGAACGGAAGAAGCAACTTCCCTGCTGACACTTGAAGAATTAGTGCAAAAACTGGCTTAACCTAAACTAATCCCATTATATTTAAGGACGGTTCGGCTCTTATCTCTTCCGACACTTTCGTTGTGTTATTGAAATATGCGGCAGCAGCGATGTAGACAGCGTTGTCGGTACACAATCTCGGCTCCGGAATGAATAATTTTACTCCGGCTTTTTCTGTCTCGCTTTTCAAGTTTTCGCGGAGTCTGTTGTTCGCTGAAACTCCTCCGCCTACCAATAAGCTTTTTATACCAAAGTTGTTTACCGCCTTCATAGTTTTTGCCGTGAGCACCTCCACCGCCGCCTCTTCGAATTCCCTTGCCGTGCATGAAATATCTCTTTCTCCTCCGTCCAGATACCTTTTTACGGCTGTTTTCAAACCTGAAAAAGAAAAATCGTAATTATCCTGATCAAGCATTGGGCGGGGAAATAATTTTGCGGGACCGCGGTTTCCGCAGTCCAGGGCTTTTTGCGAAAGAACGGCACCTCCCAGGTAGCGTGATATCCCCAGCATGCGTGCGACTTTATCAAAAGACTCCCCTGCCGCATCATCCAGCGTTCCGCCAAGATACACAAGATCTCCGTGCCCTTTCATAAGAACAAGGTCGGTGTGTCCTCCGCTTACCAGCAAACACACGGCCGGAAAAGCTATATCGGAGGGCTCCCCTAAGAAATTAGCGTAAATGTGGCCTACCAAGTGGTTGACCGGAATAAGAGGCTTTTTCCAGGCCATAGAGAGAGCCTTGGCTGCAGTAACACCTACTACCAGAGAACCGATCAATCCGGGGCCTACAGTCACTGCCAAAACGTCTATTGAGGCAATAGCCTCATCTTTACCGGAAATGCCGGTCTTTTCACAATAATCTTCAATCGTCCTTTCTAATACAGGAAAAATGAACTCCAGTTGCTTTCTTGAAGCCACTTCGGGTACAACCCCGCCCGTTTTTTCATGGAAATCTTTTGACGATGCCACGACGGAGACCAGTTCTTTTGTACCGTCCTCAACGATAGCGCATGCCGTCTCGTCACAGGAAGTCTCAATGGCCAATATTTTCATGGGGAAAGAATACCTCAAAACTTCTCTTATTCAAACCTGCTCCAAATCTATTTGGGAGAAACTATTTTGGATTTTGCTACTTTAAGCGCGGCCTCACTGGCAATTTTTATGTCCTCGGTGGAGGTAAGGACCGAATTCACCGCCTCCTTAAGAGCATTAACATAAATATCATTACCTGCACGTGACGCAAACGGCGTGGACTTCGCGTAAGTCGCGGTTTCTAATATTGGTTTGAGATAAGTTCCGTAAGGACCTGCGGAAACTTGGTCTTTCAGGGAAACTAAGCTAAAGGGGGCACCGTAGGTTCTGTACCTTACGGCGGCATTAAAAAGTGCCGACTGAGACTCTTCCTGGGCTAAAAAGTTTATAAACTCCCAGGCAGCCTCTTTATTCGGGCTGGCCGCCGGAACCGCATACATCCAAAAACTTGCCCAGGAAACAGGGCTGTCCAGAGTCGCCTGAGGAATCGGGGCGACGCCGATCTGCAGATCGGGACGTGCTTTTAAAATATCCAGCAAGTTCCAGCTGGGGACAAAAATCATAGATACTCTTTCCTGTCCGAACGCCGCAGATGCTTCCGGAAAGCTGTTGTCCCACCCCTTGTCTGATTTGCTGAAAAGGACGTAGAAGGCCAGTGCGTCTCTTGCAGGTTTGCTGTCCAGGCCGCTCGGAACTTCCACTCCGGCTTGAGCAAAAAAAGTTCCAAGTATGTCGGAAAAGAAATCGATGTTGTCCGCGGTACCCATAGCAGCTCCAGCTCTCGTAACATTCCCGTCCTCGTCTCTCTTAGTTAAGTTAAAAGCGAGTCTTCTAAATTCCTCCCAGGAGGTAGGAGGAGACAATTGCCCTTCCTCCTCAAAATGTTTTTTATTATAAACAAGCGCGATTCCGTCGTAATACATGGGAAGTGCATACACGTTGCCCTCAAAGACGGCACTGTCTTTCGCTACCGGATAATATCTTTCAACAAACTGCGCTTCGTTTACGGTCTTCGACGGAGCCGGTGCGAGAGATCCCCTTAGCTCCGGCACCCAGGTGTTGTGCACTAAAAATACGTCGGCGACGTCGGGCTGTCCGATCCTTCCGACTAAAGTTTCCTTGTACTGGGAAGCTTTCATAATACTCCTATCGTCATACCTTATATCAACATTGGGATGGGTTTCCTTGTATTTAGCTATTAATTCCTGCATCACTTCCGGATTTTCCCACAGACCCCAGACATTCAGAGTTACCGGTCCTCCGGGCAGTCCGCCGCCTCCGCCGAAAAATCTACCGACAACCGGCAAATCTTTAAGGGTGCACGCTGTAAGAAGGAAAGGAATCACCAGTATAAGAGCAGTTAATAGGAGCTTGTTGCGCATTAAAAGAATTATATATAAATATCAATTTCTTTGTCCATAGGCATACTTCCAGGACAACCCCAGAACAAGGAAAAACAGAAGTGATGTCTGGTGCATTGTCCAAAAATAATGATCAAAACTCATGAGTAAAAGCAGTACGGACATGGAAATAAACAGGGGGGTCGATCCTTCCCGGAACACTCCGGCGTACGCTTCAAAAAAGATGAGCAAAAAAAGCAGGAAAGCAAAAACACCTGACTCCGCAAGTACCAAAGCAAACACGTTATGCACGGGCTGGGTGAATCTAATGTCGTCAGTGACCTGATAATCATCCACGTAAGAAGTAAAGTTGTTCGCCCCGACCCCAAGTAAAGGAAATTCTCCCGCAATTCTATAGCTTGCCCCCAGAAGACTGTCCCTTCTGTAAAAAGAGGCACTGTCAGAAGAGAAAGGAAAGAACGGGACCAGCATTATTAGCGACGCCCCGAAAAGATACAGGTACATTATGTGTTTTTTGTCGGGGAGTATTTTATCAAGAAGGGAAAAACCAAAAAGCCTGTCCGCAATTGCTCCTCCCGTAACGGCTCCCAGAACAACAATCAAGATTGCCAGTCCTATTAATAGCTTTCTTAATTTCATTTTCCAAGAAGCTCAATCGCCTTATCAAGCTGTTCGTCCTCCGGGGTATTGGTGTCGTCCTCAATATTAACATCAGGCTCAAGCCCTTTCTCGTTAACCCAGGTTCCGTTAGGAGTCAGCCAGCGGGCAATTGTAATGTGAAGTCCTGAACCCCCTTCCATCTCAATGGGCTCCTGTATTGTTCCTTTTCCGAAAGTTTTTTGCCCGACGAGAGTCACCTTGCGAACATCCCTTAAGGCCCCAGCCAGAATCTCTGAAGCAGAGGCCGAGCCTTCGTTGATCAGGACAACGGTCGGCATATTGATAAGAAGCCCAAGCCTTTCCACCTCAAATTCGTTTTTAGTTCCATCTCCCCGCTCC
>Ga0209002_10001587_pt1 | contig 18372 bp, 15 predicted proteins | sample Rifsed16ft2_FD_184010 | JGI IMG/M metagenome (GOLD analysis project Ga0209002, IMG submission 184010) | Soil microbial communities from Rifle, Colorado, USA - sediment 16ft 2 (version 2) | ecosystem: Environmental > Terrestrial > Deep subsurface > Rock core/Sediment | place: Rifle, Colorado... | reverse complement strand
TCGCCGAACCGGGAGGCGTGGAGGAGGATCGTGCCGATGCCGCGCGCCTTCGCCCAGCCGATCGCCGCGCTCACGACGCGCGTCGCGTGGCCTTTCCCGCGATGACCCGGCTCCGTGAACATGGACAGGACATACGCGCTCGTCGTGCCGATCCCGTGAGGTCGTGGCTGGACGGGCATGAGCCACACGCAGCCGCTCGCGACCGGTACGCGGACGTCCTCGACGATGAATCCCACGAGCCGGCCGGATTGCATCCTCGTCCGGGCCCAGCGACGGTACGCGGGATCCGCCGCGTCGAGCAAATCCTCCGGAAGATCGGCGATCGCCTCCCACATCCCTCGCCGGTGCCGCACGAGGAGGTCGAGGTCGTCGAGGGTCGCGAGGCGAACGCGGATCCGGGCCACGCCGCGTCGGAGGCCATCGTGGTTCATACGACTTTGGCCGGAAGTTAACCTTGTTTAAGGTTAACTCTTACCACCGGGCGCGTACGGCTGGATGGTCCGCGGAAGGTTCATCTCGCCGCATCGTGTGCCGCGCGTCCGTGGCGGACGAGCCTCGCATCCTGGTCGGCGTCACGGGCGCATCCGGGATGGCATACGCCCGACGGCTCATCGAGGCCCTCGGAGACCGCGCCGACGTGATCGTGACGAAGGACGCGGAGGCCGTCATCGAGGTCGAGGCAGGTCTCTCCTTGGAGGCGTTCGTGGCGGGCGCCCGGACCGTGTACGGGGGCGAGGACCTCGCCGCCGCCCCGGCATCCGGTTCCCATCGGTTCCGCGCCTTGGTCGTCGTGCCGTGCAGTGGGACGACCCTCGCGAAGATCGCGACCGGGATCGCGGACAATCTCGTGACGCGCGCGGCCGCCGTCGCCTTGAAAGAGCGGCGGGTCCTGATCCTCGTCCCCCGGGAGACGCCCCTCAGCGTGATCGCCCTCGAGAACCTCCTGACGCTCGCTCGGGCGGGCGCCGTCGTCCTGCCGGCGAGCCCGGGGTTCTACGGCAAGCCGAAGCGCATCGAGGACCTCGTGGACTTCGTCGTCGCGCGGATTCTCGACCACCTGGACGTGGCGCACGGGATCGGCGTGAGGTGGCGCGGGCTTCCGGAATGAGAGGCGGGCTCAGAGCTGCGCCGTGAGGTCGAGGATCTCGTCGAATTCGGCCCGGAGGCGGCGCACCTCGTCGTCCGCGAGAGACCCGGGACCGACCCGGCCGAGGACGGTCACCGCGTGGACGAAGGCCATATCGTTCGCCTTCCGGAGGAAGCGGATCACCTCGCCGAGGGACGACTCCGTGACGAACTGGTCGAGGCCGTCGTACAGGATCACGCCACCTTTCCCCGCGCGGGCGAGGGGCAGGATCGCCTTGAGCCCGACGGGATCGAGCTTCTTCGGATCGAGCGCGTCCGGCGCGGTCGCGGACACCCGGAGGATCTGCATGTCCTTCACGCCGTACTCGAGACGGAGGCGATCCGGCGCGGCGGGGGAGAAGCAGAGGGCCGGGGCGCCGCCCTTGGCCAGGTCGCGCATCCAGACGAACGCGATCGCAGGATTGCTCGCCAAGATGAGGTACCGCTTGCCCGCATCCAGCTGCCGGAGGCGCCCGCCGCAGACGCGGCATGTAACCGTGCGCGGGTCCGTGCCCTCCGGGATCGCGACGATCTCGCCGCAGGCCTCGCACCGCATCGACACGATCCGTTCCTTGCGGACGACCTCGACGGAGATTGGCTTGCGGCAATTCGAGCAGCGCATGAGGCCGGCCGCGCATCGGAGATGGTACAGCGCCCCGCAGCTGCAGAAGTATGTCTTTTCGCCCTCCGCGACCTCCTTCAGGCAGCTCGTGCAGTGGACGAGGGGCACGGCCGCCGCGGGCGCGGAACCTCCGGCCTCCGTCCGCCCGAGGAGGACGTCCTGGGGTGCGACGGGAGGTGGCGCCTCCTCGAGCTTCTGTCGGTAGTAGGCCCGCGTGCCGAGGCCGAGGAGGAGGCCCAGGGTGAGGGCCAGGAACAGGTACGCCGGACCGCCCACGAAGACTCGAAGTCCGAGGGGGAAGAGGGCCGTCGGGAGGAAGTAGAAGAGGACGAGGATCCCCATCCCGACCTTCCCGGCGCGGTGGAGCCACTTCGCCCGATGGACCGCGGGGCGGTAGACGCTGGGATGGGCCTCCCGGTACCGGTCGTACGCGGCCTCCTGGGCCCTCGAGATCGCGTACGAGGCGACGAGCATCGCGCCCAACAGGATCTGCGGGTTCTCCAACGCGTCGAACGTCCGGAAGCGAATCGAGTCGTCCGGAGGAGCGTTCGTCCCCCAAACGGCGGAGTAGTAGAGGATCTCCCCGCCCGGGGTGCGGATCGCATGCACGCCCCCGGTCGCGAGACGTGGGTCCGAGAAGCTCAGGAGGCCGATCAGGTAGTGTGCATCGGACTCCAGGACCTCCCCCTCGTAGACGGAGGGCGCGGAAATCGCGAAGTCGCGGACGAAGAACCCTCGGTCCACGCCGACCAGGTCCGACACGAAGCGGAACCGCAGCCGGATCTGCTGCCCGATGTAGGCGGACAGGTTCACGTCGGCCGTCGCCCACTGGCCGACGGGCGTCGGCGGGAGGGTCTGGGATCCGTTGATCGTGAGCGGCGCCCAGTCCGTGTACGCAGGCGCATTCCGGGACACCTCGAGGGAGAGCTGATCTCCCGCGTCCGCGACCTGACCCGTATAGGCGAAGGACGCGCGCACGGACGTCGCGAAGCGCAGGTCGAACCCGGGCGCGAGGGGCGCGAGGACGCGGTCCATGAAGGATCGGGTGGACGCGTCCGCATTCACGAGGTACGTCTGCGTCGTCTCGTTCCAGAGGCCCATGGCTCGGGTCCCGTCCACGGTCGTAACGTGCCAGCCGTCCTCCTCGAGGAACGGCCAGGAGGCGTTGTAGCCGGCGGAGGACGTGAGGCTGGAAGACTGTCGCTGCTCGAAGGAGAAGACCGTGTGCAGGACGTCCGCGTAGGCTCGGGTCGAGAGAGGGAACACGGAATCCGTCGTGGTCGTGAACCCGTTGAACAGGAATCGGATCTGGATGTCCTGAGTCGAATTGATGTCCGTGCCGAGCAACCCGAACGTGCTCCGGTTGAACCCCGCCTGCTCGTCCGGATCGATGAGGTCCGAGCGGTCCAGGAGGAAGTATCCGATCGGCGTGCCGGGACCGCCTGTGAGGCCTCCCTCAAGTTCGTTCTCGACGAACCCCGTGTAGGCGAGACCTTCGGACGACTCGATCCGACCGTCGCCGATGCGCCCTGTCGCCGCCCCCGCGTATGCGAAACCTCGCGGCACCTGCGCGTATTCGTCGAAGAGGTGGAGGATCTTCCCGCGGAGTTCCCGGGCCTCCTCGCCGCTCAGGGTCCACGTGATGTGACCGCCGCCCATGAGGGGTCCGGTACCGAAAAGCTCGACGTCGGAGGCGATCGAGAGCCGGCCCGCGGGGCCCTGGGCGAGGAGCGGCGTGGCGACCGTCCAGAACAAGAGGAGCGACAGGACGACCGCGAGGGCCGCGGAACGGGCGGGACCCATCGGGGGCGATGGAACCCTCCTACGAGGATAAAGGCTTGCGTCTGACCGTTTCGGATGTACAACGATGGGTTCCCTCCCTTACGAAAAGGTCAAATGGCGACCTCGGGTATGCGTCCCGCGATGCAGCCGCAGGACCTGTCGAAGCTCCTGACGACCGGGGTGGATTTGGAGCAGGAATTCGACCGGGCCACGCGGACGCTGGAGTCCATCGGGCTGTCGGGATACGAGGCCCGCGGGTACATCGCCCTCGTCGCCCACGGCTACGGGAGCGCGGAGACGATCGCGGAGACGGCGAAGATCCCCCGCACGTCGGCGTACAAGGTCCTCCAGAGCCTCTGCCTGAAAGGGTTCGCGATGTCGACCCGCGGCCGACCGACGATCTTCAAGCCGGAGTCCCCGAGCAAGGTGAAGGCGCGGGTAATCGATCACCTCGAGGACACGTTCAGCAAGCTCGAGCTCCTGCACGAGGTCCTGCGATCGAAGGGCGAGCCACAGCTCGTGTACACGATCGTCACGAAGCCAAAGGTCATGGAGAAGATCGGGGAACTCATCGACCAGGCCATGGCGACGTGCATCATCTCCACACCGACCTTCTCGGAGATCCGCGAGAGCATGGGGAAGAAGATCGAACAGGCGATCGATCGCGGGATTCGCTTCACGATCATCACGGAACCCGGACAGAAGATCCCGACGGGGGCGACGGTCGTGAGCCGCAAGGGGCTCATCGCGACGGACGTCATCGTGGACGGGGCGAGCGCCCTGATCGCCGCGCCCGATCTGTCGGCGTGCGGCTACACGGACAACGCGTCCCTCTCGAAGCACCTGGAGAACTTCCTCGAGCTCATCATGAACCTGAAGGAGTGAGCCCGACGTGGATCCGGCGGCTCGCTCCTTCGACGTCATCGTGATCGGCGCGGGACCTGCGGGCAGCTACCTCGCGGAGAAGGTCGCACGGGCCGGGCACGAGGTCGCCCTCGTGGAGGAGCATCGGGAGATCGGCGAGCCGATCCAGTGCGGCGGCCTCGTGACGCCCCGCGTGTTCGAGTACGTGGACTGCAAGGAAACGATCATCGGCCAGGTCCACGGGGCCGAGCTCTATTCCCCGAAGGGCCGCAAGATCGTGATCGACGGACACGAGACGGAAGCCGTCGTCGTGCAGCGCGCCCTGTTCGACCGCGCGATCGCTTCGAACGCCGTGCGCGCGGGCGCGCACACGTTCCTCGGGGCCCAAGCCCAGGCCGCTCGCTACGCGGACGGCGGCGTGGAGGTCGTCCTCGATCAGGATGGGGAGACGCGCAAGCTCACGGGAAAGATCTTGGTCGGATGCGACGGCGTCCGCTCGAACGTCGCGAAGTGGTTCAACATCTTGCGGCCCAAGAAGATCCTGCCGGGATTCGAGGTCGAGCTCACGGGCGTACGCGGCGATCCGGGGCTCGTCACGCTCTTCGTCGGGCACGACTTCGCTCCCGGCTTCTTCGGCTGGATCATCCCGAGCGGGGACACCGCACGGGTCGGCCTGTGCGTGGGGGAAGGGAACGCATTCGCGTACCTGGAGAAAATGCTGAAACGCCCCGAGGTCATGCAGTACACGAAAGGTGCACAGCCGATCCTCTACATCGCAGGCGGCATCCCGCTCGGATTCCCCCGTCGAACGTACGCGGACCGCGTCATGGTCGTCGGGGATGCTGCATGCCAAGCGAAGGCGACATCGGGCGGCGGGATCTTCACGGCCCTCACCTGCTCGGACTTCGCTGCGCGGACGGCGATCGACGCCCTGGAGGCAGGAGATTTCTCCGCCCGAATGATGCACCGGTATCACCGGCTCTGGACGAAATCGATCGGGAAGGAACTCCGGAAAGACCTCGCGATCCACGAGAGCTTTGCCCGCCTCACGGACGAGCAGTTCGAGGAACTGTTTGACATCCTCGACAACCCGACGGTCCTCGATCTCATCGAAAGGAAAGGGGACATCGACTTCCCATCGAAGGTCGGCTGGGCCCTGATCCGGGAGGAGCCACGCCTCCTGAAGTACGTCGGGAAGGCATTGCGGATGATGATCGCAAAGAATGTGGGCATCTAGACACTTCAGGACAATCGAGGTCCCGACCTTCTGGCCGGACAAGACACCGCTTGGTCTGCGGGTCGCCGCGTTGCAAACCTGCAATGTTTAAGGGCGGGCGCGACGTTGCCGCTGGCGAGGAAACCACGATGCACAAGGCGAATGTGATATCGACGATGAACGAGGCCCTAGCGATGGAGTTGACCTCGGCGCTGAAGTACCTTGCGTGGTCTTTTAACGTGTTCGGCCCGGCCCGAAAGCCGGTCGTCGAACACTTCCTGGAGGAGGCGAAGGAATCGCTCGATCATGCGACGATGCTCGGGGAGAAGGTCGTAGCACTCGGGGGAAAACCCGTCGTCCGAGCCGATGCCCCAGAGCCGACAGATGGCCTGACCGTGGACGACATGCTGAAGCTCGCGGTCGAGAATGAGAAGGCCGCCTTGGACGTCTACGCGCGTCTGCTCGAGATGGTGCAGGACGAGACCCACCTTCGCGTCCTCTTCGAAAACCAGATTCAGATGGAGCAAGAGCACCTCGAAGAGGTCTCGAAGATGCTCCGCCGGTAGGCCTCGCTCGACCTACTCGACGAGAGGATGCGGCTCGCAATCGTCCGTCAGCTTCGCCGATGCAGCGAATGCGCCTGGGAACCCTTCACGGTCGCCGTCGCGCATGGCGGAAACCACGACGCGGACGACTGGTTCGTCACCTCCTCCGTCTTCAACGGGCCCTCCCGGCCGCCATCCGGGCCAGGATATAGATTGGTTTCTCCCTCCGCAAGCACCCCCTCGTCTCCCGGGGACGCGCGCATAATCTAGAAGGTGTGCCACTGCCCTTCCAGCGGCAAAATGACTTCCCGCCCCTCCAGGGCGTCCGCGAGGATCTGACGGTTCTCCCCGTGCATGAGGACGACCCGTTGCGGGTCGCATCCCTCGATGAACCGCACGAGGTCGTCGTGGCCTGCATGGGCGCTGAAGTCGAACTTCTGCCACTCGCACTTGATGTCGACCGTGACTCCGTACAGATCGATGACGCCTTCCTCGACGAGACGACGGCCGTTCGTGCCTTCGACCTGATAGCCGGTGAGCAGGACGGCGCTCTTCGGATCCTCGCGGATCTTCTCCAGATAGCGGAGCACGGGCCCGCCGTCCAACATCCCGCTCGTCGTCACGATCACGTCCCCCTGGAGCGCGTGCTGGCCGTCGCGCGGATTGCGCACGACGCGGACGCGGTTCATCGCCTGCCGCAGCCTCTTCACCGAGCGGATGTACTCCGGATGGTCCACGTAGATCGAGTTCACCTTCTTGCCCATCCCGTCGAGCGAGACCTCGAAACGGGATCGCAGGAGGGTCAGGATGACGTCCTGCGTCCGGCCGACCGCGAAGGACGGCACGAGGGCGAGGCCGCCGCGGTTCACGACCTGCTCGATCTTCTTGAGGAACGCCTGCTCCGACTTCGGTCGCTCCGGATGCTGCCGCCCGGCGTACGTCGATTCGATGAAGAGCGTGTCGCAGGACACGGGTCGCGCGCCCCAGACGAGGTCCGTCGTCAGGGTGTGCAGGTCCCCCGTGAACAGCGTGGTCTCGGTCCCGTTCACCTCGTACATCGTCGCGCCGGGGATGTGTCCCGCAGGGTGGGCCGTGACCTCGAGGTCCCCGATGTCCACGCCGTCCCCGAAGTCGATCGTTCGGTACGCGCGGCGGGCGCCGCGAAGGTCCTCGTCGTTGAACGGGGAGTCGTATCCTTCGATGTCCGCGATCTTCAGGCTGTCCTGCAGGAGGAGGTCCGCCACGTCCGCCGTCGGCGGCGTCAGGACGACGTCGACGTCATGGCGGCTTGTGATCCAGGGAATCATGCCCGTGTGGTCGAGGTGGGCGTGGGACACGAACATCCCGTCGACGGGGGGCGCCGGCATGGGATACATGGGCGGATCCCGGGGCAGCAACCCGTAGTCGAAGAGGAGGGAGATCGGCCCCTTCTTCAGGATCATTCCGAGGCGACCGACCTCGGACGCTCCGCCGAGAAACTGAAAGTCCATCTTCGCGCCGTGCGAAGATTCCGCTACTATAAGACGCTGGCGCTCCGCCCGTTCCCGGGCCAGAACAGGCGCTGGCATCGGATCGCGCGGGCCATCCGACGTCGGCCGAGGAGGGCCATCGCGGCCTCGAGGAGTCGGTCGCTCCCGAAGAACCGGTCCGCCAGGCGCTTCGTGCGCACGCCCTGGGCGAGCGGCCCGCCGAGGATCGCACGCCAGCGCGTCTCGTACGCGTCGAGTGGCACGCCGTCGAGGAGATGGTCCGCCGCGGCCTCGCCCGCGATGCGCCCGGCGATCATGGACACGTTGTTCCCCCCGCCGTTCGTCGCCATGACCATGCCGGCCGCGTCGCCGACCGTGAGGGCGTTGCCTTTGACGGTCCGCTCGGGCGGACCCAGGACGGGGACGAAGCCTCCCGTCGCCTTGCCGGGTTCGAGCCGCCGCGCCACGAGGAACGTGTCGAAGAGGGACCGCAGGTTCCCGCGGAAGTTCTCCCACGTGCCGAGCCCGACGTTCGCGCACCCGGCCTTCGGGATGATCCACGCGTATCCGCCGGGGGCCAAGTTCCCGAAGAACATCTCCGTCGCGCTCCCGAACTCCCCGACGGCGGTCGCGCTCATCGCCGGCGCGGACACGGGCCAGGGGAGGCCGACGGACTTCGCCACGGTCGACCGCGGGCCGTCGGACCCGATGATCACGTTCCCGCGGAACGTACCGCGGTTCGTCACGACCTCCGTGCCGCGGACCCGCTGGACCGTCGTCTCCGTGAGCAGGTCCGCGCCCTCCGTGACGGCCTGCCCGGCGATCCCCTGATCCATCTTGTCCCGCCGGACCGTGAAGCCGCGGAACGGGATGTCGTAGTGACGCCCGCGGGGGGACCAGATCCGGATCACGGGAGTGTCGACCTCCCTGACCCGGTACGGCACCTCCATGAGGTCCTCGAGGCCCGTGACCCGGGGAAAAATCGCTCGCACCTCCTCGTTGTGCGCGACGTACTCGCCGCACTGGACCGGCACCCCAATCTCCCTGCGCTTGTCGACGAGGAGGACAGCGAGGCCGCGCCGGGCGGCGTAGCGGGCCGCTGTGCCCCCGGCGGGACCGGAGCCGACGACGATCACGTCGTATGAGGCGGGCACGGGAGCCCCCTCACGCTTCGCGCGTCAGCACATAGTCGACGAGTCGGATCATGCTGCGCTTCGCGTCCCCGTCCGCAAGGGGGTCGAGGGCCTTCTTCGCGAGCGAGCCGAAATGGTGCGCGTCCGCTCGGGCCTTCTCGATCGCCCCGGACGAGCGCAGCATCCCGAGGGCCCGTTGCACGTCCGCCTGGACCTTCCGGCGCTTCCGGATGATCCGGGCGAGGGCCGCGTGGTCTACCGTGCTGCCGTTGTTAAGCGCGTGGATCGCGACGAGGGTCACGTTCCCCTCCCGGATGTCCGTCCCGGCGGGCTTCCCGAGCCGCTTCCCGTCGCCGACCACGTCGAGGATGTCGTCGACGATCTGGAAGGCGATGCCGAGGTACAGGCCGTAGTCGCCCACGGCCTCGACGTGCTCGAGGCGCGCCCCCGCGAGGAGCCCGGCGATCTTCGCCCCCGCCATGATCGGGAGAGCCGTCTTCCGGCGGATGATGTCGAGGTACTCCTCCTGGCTCACCTGGGTGTCGTACGCATGACGCTTCTGGCGGATCTCGCCCTCCGCGAGCGCGGCGCACGCATCCGCCGTGAGCTCGACGATGTCCGCGTCGAACTTCCCGCCGATGCCGAACGCCTTCACGAAGAGGAAGTCGCCCGTCACGAGGGCGTTCTGCAGGCCGAACTTCTTGTAGGCCGCGAGGCGGCCCCGGCGCATCTCGCCCCCGTCGTTGATGTCGTCGTGGATGAGCGTCGCCGAATGGATGAGCTCGAGGGCCGCGGCGAGGTCGATCGCCTGACGGACGTCCTTCCCTCCGAGGGCCTGGAAGGAGAGGAGGGTCACGACGGGCCGGATCCGCTTCCCGCCCGCTTCGATCACGTAACGGGCGATGTCGTGGAGGAGGGGTTCCTCGGACACGATGCTCTGCCGGATTCGCTCCTCGACGAGGGCGAGCTCGGACGAGATGCCAAAATCTGGGGAGCCGGTCATCCGGTGACCTTCCATCGCGTCTATTGCCCGGGCTTATTTAACCATTTCTTCATATCGGCGTATGTACCGCCGGGGACGCGGGGAGAGGAACGTAGGGCCGAGCGGTTGCGGTCGCGAGGGCTGCTGTCATCCGCCGCGGGCGATCCCGACGGCGACATCGACGAGCGCACCGGTCGCCTCTCGCCCGTTCGACGCGTGGTCCCGGATCGCGGGCGCGATCGCCTCGAGGTACTTCCGGATCATGTCGTCCCGGTTGCCGATCCAATCCGCGAGCATGACGACGGGGATCATGATCGCGATGAACGGATAGAAGTGGGTCTCGTCCTCGAGGTCGTCTTCGACGAAGCGGAGCCCGTCCGCCGTCAGGGAGGCGATGCGCCGGATGTGCTTGTCGTAGTCGTCGATCGTCAGGTGCGGGTTGTAGCCTCGGACGGTCGGCAGATCCCGGAGCTCCCTCTGGCGCATCGCGATGAGGGAGAGATTCGCGATCCCGGCCTGGAGGTCCTTGTGGACCCCCGAGATGTGATCCATGAGGGTGATCGTCGCATCGAGGTAGTACCAGCCCGCCATGAACCGGTCCATGTTCCGTCGGTCGAACCGGTGATCCGCGAAGGCCATGTCGACGAAGTTGTATCGGGACACGCCCGCGATGTGGCCGCCGATCTTCTCCCACCACGCGAGGCCGTCGCGGGGCGCATAGAAGGACGTCGCCACGCGCTCCATCCGGCTGATGCTGAAGTTCGGCTCCTTCTGGAACATCGTGAGGGCCTGGCCGAGGGCCACTCGGTCGTTCAGGACCTCCATCTGGTAGAAGTACCTCGAACCGTTCGGCGAGTTGTTCCAAATGACGTTGACCCCGCGGGTGATGCTGTTGATGAGATCGAACAGGGGGACCTGCTCCTGGCGCAGCATCGTCATGAGTCGCTTCATGAAGATCGTCGTATCGAAGTCCGGATCGATCATGGAGCTGAAGACAAGGTGGTACAGGTCCTTCGCCTCGAGGTAGGAGTAGCTGCTCTTGTCGATGAGGTCATCCAGGATCCCGACCTGACACTCGAAGAGAATCTTCGAGGTCATCGCCTTCTGCAGGTTATCCGGGCGGATGAAGGGCCGGTACAGCTCGGACACCATCGTCGCCCCGGCCGCGAGGCGGAGCGCCTGGAGGTAGTTCCACATCTCCCCTTGGTCCTCGAAGAAAGCGCCGGGGGGCAGATTTGGCGGCCGGAGGGAGATCCCCGTCGCGACCGACGACTCCCGCATCTCCTTCAGCATCGAGTAGACGTTCGTGATGTGGGAGCGGAGGGCCTCCTTGTCGAAACCGAACTGCATATGGTCGAACAGTCCTTCCGCGTAGCCGCCGAGGCGAAGCACGGTCCGCGAGACGAGGTCCAAGTCTTCCTTGTTGATGCCCGGGGCCGCCGACGCGTTCGTTCGCATGAAAGCTGCGTTCGACGTTCCCCGAGGCCGTTAAGAAGCGGCCTGAGGCGATTCTCGTTACTGATTCTCGACGCTGAGAACACGTCCTTCGCGTGAGGTGCCAATCAACCCTGATAACAGGCGGGGATCGGTTAAATACCGTGCAAGGCCGGATAGAGAGGTAATCCATCGTACGGGATGGTCTCCCTGGCTGACAGCGCGAGCATCGTCTCCTACCTGAGCGCCGCGAGCGCCCTCTTCCTGTCGTTCCTCGTCGTGAGCGCAATCGCCCGGCAGAGGACCCGCCAGACGTTCCGGAAACACGTCCTCCTGTCCGCGGTCCTCCTCCTCGTCTGTGCGATCATCTCCAACGTCCTCATCGGGATCTTCATCGCGTCCGCGTCGGGAGACCCGCAGGCCGCGGAAGGCGGCATCGTGCTCACGAAGCGCCTCCAGGCGACCTTCGACTACCTCTTCGGGATCGCGATCGGCGCGTTCTCCGTCGTCGCGACGACGCCCTCGATCGGGTCCCGCAGGGACTTCGTCCGGTACATGGTCGAGGAGTTCCCGAACTCGTATGTCTTCTACGTATTCGTGCTCGCGATCGGGCTCGTCTCGATCATCGTGTCCCCGGTGACCGTCGTCAGCACGGCACCGACGATCATCTCGTTCGAGCCGTACGTCCTGTTCATCAGCGGCTTCGCCGTGATGACGATCGTCCTCTACGCGACGTACCGGTTCATCACGCATCTGCATCGGACGAACCCGGGCGCCTCGATTCGGCGGGATACCTACCTGATCATCCTGGGCATCTCTGGCTTCGCGATTGGCGAGCTCCTCTTCGAGGTCGTCCTCCCGAACTACGGCCTCGACCTTCGGTCTCCCGGGTTCATCGTGGAGATGGCCCTCGTCGGGCTCATCGCGTACGGCACCCGCGGAAGGTCGTTCCTCCAGGACCTGCTCGAGCCGACGGCGGAGGCGAACCTCCTCACGAAGCCCGCGTTCTCCCTTGAAGCGGGTCTGACGTATGCGATCCCGGAACGGGACGCGACCCACGCCTACGAGATCTTCAAGGACCTCGTTACGCACGGGGCCCATGGGCTGTGCATCACCCGTCGCTCGCCGAAGGCCGTCATGGCGGAGTACGGCCTCGAGCGCACGCCGGTCCTCTGGCTGAGCCGCGTCGCGACGGAGAAGAACGCCCTGCGGCCGTCCCCTCCGGAGAAGGTCGCGATGGCGATCGAACACTTCCTCGAGTTGAGCGAGAACACGGCCGTCCTGCTGGACGGCCTCGAATACCTCGTGAGCCACAACGACTTCGGTTCCATCCTCGCGCTCCTCCACGACCTGAACGAGAGCGTCGTCATGCACGAGGCGATCCTCCTCGTCCCCTTCGACCCCGCCGTGTTCAACCAACGGGAGATCGCCCTGATTCGGAGGGAGGTGCGCTTCGTCGGGGAGATGGCGCGGGAACTCCATCCGATCACGAAGATCCCACCCTGACGTACGTCACAAACCCTTTTATTCCACGGTCCGGCTGGCGAATCCTCCATGGAAGATCCCGAACTCCAGGCCATTCGCGCGAAGAAGCTCCGGGAGCTCATGACGACCGCGACCCCGCACGCGGCCGTCGCCGCAGGCCCGAAGCCTTTCCCCGTCACGGACCACACGTTTGACGAGGAGATCCGCAAGCCAGGGTTGATCCTCGTGGACTTCTGGGCAGAGTGGTGCGGCCCTTGTCACCGCGTCGCGCCCGTCCTCGAGCAGCTCGCGAAAGACCGGGCGGCCAGCCTGCGGATCGGCAAGCTGAACGTCGACGAGAACCCCCGAACAGCGATGCGATTCCAGGTCATGTCGATCCCCACGATGCTCCTCTTCAAGGACGGGAAGCTCGTCGATGGCATCGTCGGCGCGGTCCCGCGCCCGCAGATCGAATCGATGCTCGCCCGCTGGACGTAGTCACTTCGCGAGCGGGCCCGCCGGGCGGGGCTGGGGCGTCTTCAGCTGGGCCTTGAGATTCGCGACAATCGCGCGGAACGCCTTCGCCGCCTCGCTGTCCGGATGCTCGAGGACGAACGGCTTCCCGGCGTCGCCCCCCACGACGATGCGTGGATCGAGCGGGATGCGTCCGAGGAACGGAAGGCCGAGTTCTTTCGCGGCCGCCTCGCCGCCTCCCACCTTGAAGACGTCGATCGACTCGCCGCAATGGGGGCACACGAGGCCGCTCATGTTCTCGATTACGCCGAGGATCTCCATCTTCACGGCCCGGGCGAAGGCGATCGACTTGCGCACATCGAGGAGGGATACCTCCTGAGGCGTCGTCACGACGACGGCCCCGTCTGCATCGGGGATCTCCTGCGCCACGCTGAGGGGCTCGTCGCTCGTCCCTGGCGGTAGGTCGATCACGAGGTAGTCGAGCTCGCCCCACTCGACGTCGGAGAGCATCTGCTTGAGCGCCTTGATCTTCAGCGGGCCCCGCCAGACGACCGCCGTGTCGCGGTCGATGAGCTGGGCCATCGAGATTACCTTGACGCCCGCTGGCCCGACAGTCGCCTCGAGCCCTGTCTCAGTTGCCTTGACGTGGGCGTCCTCCAGGCCCATGAGCTTCGGGATGTCCGGACCCGTGACGTCCGCGTCCACGAGGCCCACCCGGCCTTCCTCGGCGAGTTGAACCGCCAGGTTTGCGGCAACGGTCGAATTGTGGACGAGAACCCCCTCGGCGACGAAGTTGTGGCTGCCCTCCACCTCGATGTCAAAGACCTCGACTCGCCCACTCTCCTCAATGTCAACGATGCGGTCCCAGTAGATGTTGGATTGGGCCAGGGCTTTCAGCTTGGCCGACCCGAGGAGAGACGCAATCCGTGACACGGTGTCCCTAGAGGGGCACACCCGTCTGTCGAGGTAGCCCTGTTTCAGGTAGGCGTGGCCGCCATAGATGCTCCAAACCCGCTTGTATCCGTATTCGTTGGAGAGCCGGGCCCAGGAGAGCCCCTTGCGCCGGCACTCTGCTTCCACATCCTCCCAGACCTCCCGAGGGAGCGTGTCCAGGTTCGGATTGCGCCGACGATTCGCAACCTTGGTAACAGCCCCACGGAGCGACCCGCGCTTCTTACCCCAGAAACCGACGTGCTTGGCAAATGCGACGATGTCCTTTCCGAAGATGATTAGCCGATACGACCGGAGAGCTGGGTGTCTTATTCCATTCTTAACATAATGGGACGCACGATCCCGCAACACGGAATGAATTCCGAATCGCAAGAGGGCTCTGTGTACGTCACGAGCCAGCAGGGGCGATGAAGTAGAATATTCGATCTTGTCGTCATACACCGAACCGTCTGTGCTGAAGAGGCCGCGCAGGGCCGCCGCCAGGATCCTGTTTGAACTGCGGAAAGCCTGGGACGGAAGGAACTTCTGAGTAGAAGGGACATCAACGCCCAGGCGCCTCATGAGCACCATGACGGCGTTGGGCTTCCCTCCCCGTCTGCCACCAGTAACTATGTATCCGAATGGATTCCGCCCCCAAGGGCTCACACGCAAGATGGGATCAATCCTACGAACCGCACTCCGAAGAACCCCGACTATCGTCGCCTCCGCGTTTGTGAACCCTGGTACGCCGCCGGTGAGACCGCCGTCACCAAGAAGCAGGCCGAGTACGGTGGCCTCTTCCTCGGTGAGTTCGTCGGGCCCCACGGGCTCCGGCAGCCATCGGATGGTCGCGATGCGATCACCCGTCTTCAGGTCCCGTAGGGGTTTCCATCGTCCGTACGTGTAGAGGAGGTGGTTTCGGGTCAGCCCCAGCTCGATACCACTCTTCAGACGGAGGATGTTGATTCGAGCGCGGCGCCGCGTCCTTCCCCTCTTCTGTTTCACAGAAGCCTGTCCGTCCTCGTCGAGGGAGACGACAGGGGTTCCGAGGACCTCAATCGGCTGCCAGTCCCCATAGCCCGTAATCACGCCTGTTCCACGGCGAAGGCACTTCCCCACGCCACCCTTCCCTGACATCACGACGATTTTGTGCTTGATCCTCCCCATGGCCTGCGCCATTTTCATGCGCTCACGCATCGCCGCCATGATGTGCGGGGGGATCTGGGCGGTCTCGAGTTCCTCGGGCACGGATTCACCTGGGAGTTGCGAAGGCAGCCTCGCACGGCTATTAAACGTTGTGTGCTTCATGCGTTCGCGGCGCGCGTCATCAGGAGGGCAAGGCTCCGGACCCGGTCGATGAATGCCTCGGCCGACGGATCCTGCGGCAGGCTCGCGTAGAAATCCGCGAGGGCCGGGACGGCCGCGATCCCCGCCTCCCGGTCGAACGCCCGAGCCCGCTCCCAGAGGGGATCGTCCGACGAGAGGAGCCCGTGCCGCAGCAGGTTCCCGAGGGCGAACGCGGCGGTCGCCGCGAGCCCGACGTTCTCCCACCGGTCCCGACCAATCTGGCTCGCGTTCCCGTCGACCCAGGATCCGAAGAAGTCATAGACGCGTCTGTCGCCTTCCTCTCCGAAGACGAGGAAGGCAAGATCGTCCGCGTAGATGTCCTGGATGTGATTGAACGCTTGGTCGAACGCCTCCGTCGCAGACCTCGGAATCCGGACCGCTCGCGGGAGGGCACGGAACACCTCCGGATCGTGGGAGGCATGCCGCGTCTCCGTCCGGAGCATGTGGCCCATCTCGTGCGCGATCAGTCCGTCGAGTACGCCCGACTCGACCGCTCGCCGTGAGACGAAGAGCGTGTGGGCAGACCCGGCGGACTTCGTCGCCCCCATGATCGGCATCGACAAGATCTCCGCGGAGACGGGCCAGCGGACCTCATGCCCCTTCGCGGCGTAGCGACGCTCGACATCCGCGAAAGTCTCTCTCACCTTCCGCACGCCGCCTCGACCGGTCCGGTCCACCACGGCGCCCAACACAGGTCGCTCGATTCGCCGGAGGGGGATAAGGCTTCGCGACGCTCTGACGACCACCGCATCATGAGGGACCGCAACGGTCCGGACCAAAGGTTTAAACGACCTCCGGAACTCTCATCGCGTCATTCGGATTCTGGTGGTCCCATGGCCGTGACGAAGCGCGTGAAGGGCAGGCCCGTGAAGGCCCCGACGCCCGAGGAGATCGAGGAGAACCTGAAGCGCGCGAACCTTCCGAAGGAGCAGTCCGCGAAGTACCATCCCTACTATCAAGGGAAGATCGAGATTGTGCCCCGCGTGCCCGTGCGGACCTTCAACGATTTCGCGATCTGGTACACGCCCGGCGTCGCGCAGCCGTGCCTCGAGATCAAGGCGGATCCCCAGAAGGTTTGGACCCTCACGAACAAGTGGAATCAGGTCGCCGTGGTGACGGACGGCACGCGGGTCCTGGGCCTCGGAGACATCGGGCCCGAAGCCAGCCTGCCGGTCATGGAGGGCAAGTGCCTCCTGTTCAAGTACCTCGGCGGGATCGACGCCTTCCCGGTGCCTCTCGCGACGAAGGACCCGGAGAAGATCATCGAGACGGTCAAGCTGATCACCCCGTCCTTCGGGGGCGTGAACCTCGAGGACATCGCGCAGCCGAAGTGCTTCACGATCCTCGATCGCTTGCGGAAGGAGTGCGAGATCGCGGTGTGGCACGACGACCAGCAGGGGACCGCGACGATCAACGTGGCCGGTGTCATCAATGCCCTGAAGGTCGTCGGGAAGAAACTGCAGGACGTGACGATCACCCTCGTCGGCGCGGGCGCGTCGAACATCCGCACCGCGAAGATCCTCCTCGCCGCGGGTGCGAGACCGGAGCACCTCATCCTCGTCGACTCGAAGGGCATCGTCGGACGGCACCGGAAGGACATCGAGGCCGTCTCGAAGGACTACACGGAGAAGTGGGAACTCGCGCAGACGACGAACGGCGAGGGGCGCGTCGGGGGCATCCCAGAAGCAATGCGCGACGCCGATGTCGTCATCGCAGCCTCGAAACCCGGACCCGGCATCATCCAGAAGGACTGGGTCGCTTCCATGGCGGACGACTCGATCCTGTTCGCAATCGCGAACCCCGTTCCGGAGATCTGGCCCTGGGAGGCGATCGAGGCCGGCGCGCGTGTGATCGCGACTGGGCGAAGCGACTTCCCGAACCAGGTGAACAACTCCCTCGGCTTCCCGGGCATCTTCCGGGGCACTCTCGACGTCCGCGCGAGGACAATCACGGACGAGATGTGCATCGCCGCCGCGACGGAACTGGCGAAGGTCCAGGAGGAACGCGGCCTCGACGAGGAGCACATCGTCCCGACGATGGACGATATCGAGGTCTTCGCCCGCGAGGCGACCGCCGTCGCCCTCAAGGCGATGGACCAGGGAATCGCCCGCGTGAGGAAGACGCGCGCGGAGCTCCTGGAGAACGCCCTCGCGATGATCCAACGAGCGCACGAGGAGACGAAGTTCCTCATGCAGGACGGGTTCATCCGGCCGCCTCCGCCCTGAGGATAGGGGCATTCCGGCGTCGGGTTTATGGTCTCCCGCCGACATAGAGAGAACATGGCCTCGGTGGAGGAGGTCAAGCGGAGGCACGAAGCCTCTCTCATGAAGATCCGCGGCGTCGTCGGGGTGGGCATCGGCCGCAAGGACGGCAAGGACTGCATCCGGGTGTACGTCGCGAAAGACACACCGAAGGTCATGTCCGCGGTGCCGAAGGACCTCGAGGACGTGCCGATCGAGATCGTCGTTTCGGGCCCCTTCAAGGCCCTCTGAGGGATGAACATGAAACCCGAGGAAGCCAAGCCGATCTGCGAGTGCACCCTGCTCGGGCTGGAGCGGGAGGGGATGACCCCCGCCGTCCACCCAGACGTCGTCGGCGTGGGGATCGGCTACAAGCGGATCCGCGGCTTCGCGTCCCAGGACCTCGCCCTCAAGGTCTACGTGAGGCAGAAGGTCCATCCGCTCCTCGTGAAGGACGGCCGCGCAATCCCCGACGAGGTCGAGGGCGTCCCGACGGACGTCGAGGAGGCCGGCGAGTTCTCGATCTGGCGTCCGATCCCGCCGATCTACCAGCGGAAGGTCCGGCCCGCGATGGGCGGGATCTCGATCGGCCACTACGCGATCAGCGCGGGGACCCTCGGCTGCCTCGTGACATCGGGCGGCGAGAAGTTCATCCTGAGCAACAACCACGTCCTCGCGAACGAGAACCGGGGTGCGGAGGGAGACCCGATCCTCCAGCCTGGCCGCTTCGACGGCGGCAAGACGG
>Ga0209002_10001579_pt1 | contig 18427 bp, 19 predicted proteins | sample Rifsed16ft2_FD_184010 | JGI IMG/M metagenome (GOLD analysis project Ga0209002, IMG submission 184010) | Soil microbial communities from Rifle, Colorado, USA - sediment 16ft 2 (version 2) | ecosystem: Environmental > Terrestrial > Deep subsurface > Rock core/Sediment | place: Rifle, Colorado... | reverse complement strand
GGGTCCTGCTTGTAGGCTTCGTCGTGCTCCTCGTCGAGCACGATGAGGCCGAGGTCGGGCAGGGGGGCGAACAAGGCGCTGCGCGCGCCGATGACCACGTCCACCAGGCCGCGGCGGGCGCGCCGCCAGGTGTCGTAGCGTTCTCCCGCCCCGAGTTGGGAATGCCACACGGCCACGCGCCCAGGAAAGCGTGCGGCGAAGCGCCGCACCGTCTGCGGGGTCAACGCGATCTCGGGGACGAGGACGATGGCCTGCTTGCCCCGCGCGATGATCTCGCCGAGGGCGCGCAGGTAAATCTCGGTCTTGCCGGAGCCGGTGACGCCGTGGAGCAGGATGGGGGTGGGGCGTGGGGCGTCCCAAGGGGATGCTTCGCGACGGAGCGCGGCGGCGATGGCCTCCCAGACTTTGCCCTGGTCGGGCGTGAGGGTGGGAGGCTCGGCCGGGACGAATTCCTGCCCGGCGAGCGAGTCGCGTATAGTTTCTTCCTCACTTAATTCAATTAGCCCATGATCGGCGAGCAGCTTCAAATCTTCTGAATCAGCGCCCGTTTCTGCATAAATCCAACTCACATTTACAGGGTCAAAAGAGTCAGTTAGAAACTCCAATACCCTAACCTGCCTTGTAGCACCTCGGAGGTCAATGACTCGTTGGAGCACATCCTTCTTTTCGATAATCAAGCGAACACGCTTGGGAACAGCAATCTGATGGATGAAGCCTTTTTTCTCAAGTTCTCGCAGTGTGACTGAACTGGTCCGCAATACTTTCTTTGAGATAGATGTAGTACTCTGCATGAGTTGGTGAATTACAGCTAACTGAGCACGACTGTTTTGCAAGTCGGCTAGATTTTTCTGAATCTCGTCCAGAGATTGAGCAAGTGTGACAAGAATTTCTTCGGGGATAATTTCGATCCAACCCCATTCAGCCAGAGTGTTTAGAAAGGTTTCTGAGCACTGGGCTTCCTGGCACACCCGCTCTAAAGACGGCATTGCTTCCGATGATCTGCTTATAGCCTCCAATGCGTCAGCATGTCTGGACTCGTGACCTAAATAGGATTTAGCCTCTTCGACAGCCTGCAAAGAAACGCTAAGTCGCGCTGTTCTGATGTACTTGGGACGGACTGTAGGCGGATCTAGGACGCTCTGTTTAGTCAGCATGCCCCGGCGGGCGAGGGCCTCGACGGCAGAGCGCCAGTTCATTCTGGGCAGGGCGCGGTCAATCTGCCGCCCCCGCAGCGGGCCGCGCGATGTCAGGAGGCGGACGAGCGCTTGTTGCGTCGGGTGCGTGACCTCGACGTCTGGATTAACGAGGGTGTAAAGCACGTCCGCGCTTTTGGAGAGACCAGGGGGGAGCATGAGGGTCAGGCAGTCAATCAGCGGGGCGAGGTAAGTGTGCGAGAGCCAGTAGGCGAGGTCGAGCTGCGCCTGGGTCAGCACCGGCTCGGGGTCAACCAGCCCCTCAAGCGCTTTGACGTCCTGCACGGGCGCGGAGTCGCCCAGGCCGACGACCAGGCCCTGCGCTTTGCGCACGCCGAACGGCGCGGTGACGAGATGCCCCGCCCTCAGTTTGTCTTGCAGCTCGGGGGGCACCGCGTAATGGAAAGCGCCAGTGAGATGGGGGACGTTGACGACGATTTCGGCGAACATGGCAGTCGCAGAGGCGCACAGATTTTCAGCGCCTCACGGAAGCTCGGGTGGCAGTTGCAGGGCCGGCGCGTCGCCGCTTCGCGCAACTGCGACGGCAACCGGTGCGCAGAGGAGCACGGATTTTTTATCTGTGTCCATCCGTGCTCATCCGTGGTTTCAGGGCGCTGAGGCAGACCCGCTGCCGGGTTTGATATGGAAGAGCGACAGTCTGGCAATCCGCAGACCGTCGAGCGCCTCGACTTTCAGCCGGACGCCATCCGCCTCCAGTGTGTCGCCCACTTTCGGCATGCGGCCCAGGCGGCCCATGACAAACCCGGCGATGGTATCGTAGTGCTCATCTCGCAGGCTCAGCCCGAAGTGCTCGTTCACTTCCTCGATGAGGGTCAGGCCGTCCACCAGGGCCGAGCCGTCGGGCAGGCGCTGGATCGCGGGCGCGGACTTGTCGAATGAGTCGCGCACCTCGCCCACGATCTGCGCCATCAAGTCGTCCAGCGCGACCAGCCCCGCCGTGCCGCCGTATTCGTCGAGCACAATCGCCAGGTGCTGGCGCTTGACGCGGAACTGCTGGAGCAGCGCGTCGAGCCGGATGGTCTCCGGGACGAAGAGCGCCTCGCGGATGAGGCCGCGCACGGTCGTCATGCGCCGCTCGTCGTGCTGCACGCGCACCAGGTCTTTGACGTGCGCGATGCCGATGATGTGGTCGGGGCTTCCCTCGTACACCGGAAACTTGGTCAGCGGGTGCTGGATGGCGAGGTGAATCAGGTCGTGGAGCGGCGCGTCGGCGTCCAGGGCGATCATCTCGGTGCGCGGGGCCATCACTTCGCGCGCGGTCAGCCCGCCGAAGTCGAACACGGCAGTGAGCATATCGCGCTCGGTGTCCTCCAACACGCCGCTTTCCTCGGAGGCCTCGACGAGCATCTTCAACTCTTCGACCGAGTGCACCATTTCGTGCCCGCTGGCCGCGCGCATCCCGATCAGGCGGAGCAGGAGGTTGCCGGTCCCGTTCAGCGCCCAGATGGCCGGTTTGAAGAGGATCTCGGTGACCAGCGTCGGGCGCGCGACGAAGAGCGCGGTAGTTTCGGGTCTTTGCAGGGCGATGGATTTCGGCATCAGTTCGCCAATGACGACGTGCAGGAAAGTGAGGACCGCAAAGGCCAGGCCCGCCGAGATCGAATGGCTGGCGACGCCCACCCACGCCTCGGGCAGCCATGCGACCAGCGGGTCAATGAAGTGCGCGAGCGCGGGTTCGCCCAGCCAGCCCAGCCCGAGGCTGGCGATGGTGATGCCGAGTTGGGTGGCGGCGATGAAGCGGTCGGGGTCTTCGAGCGCTTTTTTCACCGCGCGCGCGCTGGCACGGCCCTGCTGAACTAATTCCTCGACGCGCGTGCGCCGGACGCTGACGAGCGCGAACTCGGCGGCGACGAAAAAGCCGTTGGCGAGAACCAAGAGCGCAACGCCTACCAAACGCAGCAAATCGAGCGTGAGAGATGAATCCATATAGGGCGTATGGCGTAGTGCGTGTTCCGTTAGGGAAGTGCAGAACGGAACACGCCTCACGCCTCACGTTTCACTCCTTCCAAATCACCGCTGCTCCATATCCAACGACACCGCTGTAGTCGCCGCTCACGTCTCCGGAGGTGGCGTGCTTGACGACGCGGGCGTGCGTCGCGCCCAGTTCTTGCGCGGCCCAGAGCGCGGCGGCGATGGCGCCGTAGCCGCAGGCCAGTCCCACGCCCAGCCGGCCCTCGGCTTCCATTTCCGTCGTGAGCACGCCTGCCGGGTCAAACGCGTCAATCTGCTGGAGCATCAAATCGTCGAGCTTGAGCGCGACGTCCTGCGGCTGGTAGTGCGATAAGTCCGAACTGGCGACGACGAGCGCGGGGCGGCCCGCTTCGCGCAGGACTTTCGCCAGCCCCAGCCCCAGCGCCTGGACGATGCGCTTAGATTGGTCGCGGACCATCACCGGGATCAGCTTGAAGCTCGCGGCCAGCGCGCGCTGCAAAAACGGCAGCTCAATCTCAATCGCGTGCTCCTGATCGCGGCGGATTTCGACGAGCGTCTGCGCCTCGCGTTCGTGCAGCGCCGCGGCCAGCTCGGCGCGCAAACCGGCCACTGCCTCCCGGTCCACCTCGACCACGCCGAGCGGGGTGGCGTAGGCCGCGTGGCCGCTGGTGATCAGATTGCCGTCGGCGTGGAAGTGGCTCGGGCAGAGGATCGCCACGGTTTCCAGCGTCCGCCGGCGCACAGTCCGAAAGGCGTGGGCCGCGACGCCGCCCGAGTATACGTGCCCCGCGTGGGGCGCGACTAACCCCACGATCTCGCCGGGCGGCGCGTCCGCCTGCGCCGCCTCCAAATATTCGTCTATCGAGGCCGCCAGGGCCTCGGCCTTCCCGGGATACCATCGGCCCGCGATGGGAGAAGGTCTGATGTCCATCGTTACCTCCTGCAGGGCAAATTGCCAATTTGCCCTACGACTACACCGATTTGATTGTAGGACAACCGGGGGCGAGGGTCAACGCCACACGGCGACGGCGAAGCCGGCGAGGGCGGCGAGCAGCACGCCAAACCCGACGACCGCGAGCCAGCGCGCGCCCGCCAGGGCGTGCTGATCTTCGAGCGTGATTTCCCCCCCGAAGACGGGCGCGCCGCCCGGCGCCCACAGCGGAGCGATGAACCAGCTCAGGCTCGCCCCCCCGACCAACCCGCCGAGATGCGCCCAGTTGTCAATGCGGCCCTGCAGGCCGATGAACAAATTCAGCAGGACGATGGCGACGACGTTGCGCAAAGCCTGACGGCTGCGCGCGCCGAGCACCCGGCGGTTTTTGTAGAGGAGCACGCCCTCCGCGCCGATGAGGCCGAAGATCGCCCCCGACGCGCCGACGGCCGGCGAAGGGTTGAGCAGCATGCTCGCCACCGAGCCGGACAACCCCGCCAGCAGGAAAATCAGGCCGAAGCGCACTGTGCCGTAAAACGCCTCGACCTCCCGCCCCAGGCTGTAGAGGGCATAGGCGTTGAAGAGGAAGTGCATCACGCCGGCATGGATGAAGATGGGCGTGAACAACCGCCACAACTCGCCGTGGGCGATGAGTGAGTTTTCTTTTGCGCCCAACGCGAGGATGAGATCGCCGCCGAGCAGCGCCTCGGAGCCGAGCTGCGCGAGGAAGACGACCCCGATCAGGCCCAGCAAAACATATGTCAACCACACCCGATGGCCGGGCAGACGCACACGGACGAGCTGTGGCGGGGGAGTTTCGGGCGGCGGCGCGGCGGGGAACGTCACAGCGTCACCTGGCGCGGGGCGACGCGGCTGTGCTCGGCCTCGATGATCGCCATGACTCTATCCACCGTATCGTCCAGCGCCATGTCCTGGTTGACCACGCAGTAGTCGAACTCCCTCATGCGCTGGAGCTCTTTGCGCGCGGTGGCGATGCGGAGTTTCATCCCCTCCGGCGTCTCCGTTTTGCGCGCTCTCAGGCGCTCGACGAGTTCTTCTTCTGTGCCGGTGGTGATGAAGATCGTCACGGCCCCGTCGGCGAGCGAGCGGACCTTGGCCGCGCCCTGCACGTCGAGGCGCATGATGACGTCTTTGCCCGAAGCCAGCGCGTCGCGCACCTGCTGTTTGGGAATGCCCTTGTAGTCGTTGTAGACGATCGCGTATTCCAGCAGCTCGTTCTTTTCGATCATCTCTGCGAACTCGTCGTTGGAGATGAAGAAGTAGTCGCGCCCGTGCACCTCGCCGGGGCGCGGCGGGCGCGTGGTCGCCGTGACGACGAAATGGAACGGCAGCTCCCGCTCTTTCATCCGCTGGAGGATCGTATCCTTGCCCGCGCCCGAGGGGCCGGAGATGACGACCAGCAAAGGTTGGCGTTGATGGTTGAAGAAGGTATCGGTCACGTTCGCTTGTCTCCCTGGCAGGTTTAATTATAATTGCATCTGGCTTATCGCCTATCGCCGTATTTCCAGGCGCTAGGCAATCCGCGATAGGCCATACGCAAACACTATGCCTGTCTACGAATATCGCTGCCAGTCCTGCCAAAACCGCGTCGGCGTCCGCATGAGTTACGCCGAATATGGAGTCAAGCCGCCGGTCTGCCCGGTGTGCGGCGGCAAAAATCTCAAGCGCCTCATCGGCCGCGTGCGCATCGCCAAGGGCGAAGACCGGCGGCTGGAGGACATGTCCGACCCGTCGCTCTTCGGCGACGTGGACGAGAACGACCCCAAGTCCATCGGGCGCGCGTTGAAGAAGATGGGCCGGGAAATGGGCGAGGACCTGCCGCCCGAGTTCGACGAGATCACCGCGCGGCTGGAGGCCGGGGAAGACCCGGAGGCTATAGAGAAATCAATGCCGGAGTTGGGGGGCGAGGGGGGCGGGGAGGACGAGGAGTAAGCAGTGATCAGTCGGAGGATATGGTTCCCCCAAGACTTATGCTACGACCCGCGCGTTTCCAATTTTCGCCTCGCCGCCTGCCTCACCGCCTGCTGCAGCGCTTCGATGCTTTGCGTCGCGTCTAGCACTACCCACCGCTCCGGCTCGGCGCGCGCCAGCTCTAGATAGCCGGCGCGCACGCGCTGGTGAAAGGCCAGCGTCAGGTCGTCCATACGGTTCCACTCCGACCCGCCCGCCTGCCGGCGCCGCAGGCCGGTCTCCGGGTCCAGATCAAACAGCAGCGTCAAATCAGGTTTCAGGTGATCGGTGGCGAAGACCGTGATCAGCCTCAGGGTTTCGAGGTCGAGGCCGCGCCCGTAGCCCTGGTATGCCATCGTGCTGTCGGCGTAGCGGTCGCTGAGCACGACGCCGCCGACGGCGAGGTGAGGCCTGATTTTTTCACCGACCAACTGCGCGCGCGCCGCCGAATAAAGCAGAATCTCTGCGCGCGGCTGCATGGCCTGGTTGCTCAGGTCGTGCAGCACGTTCCGGACCTGCTCGCCGATTTCGGTCCCGCCCGGCTCACGGGTGAGCAAAACATTGTGGCCGAGTCCTACCAGGTGCTCGGCCAGTAATTTGGCCTGCGTCGTTTTGCCCGAACCGTCGGGGCCTTCGAAGGTGATGAACATCAGCCGTCAGTCGCCAGCCGTCAGTCGTCAGCTAGCTTCGCCCGCTCTGGCGACTGGTGACTGACGACTGGCTGCCGGGGTCAGTCTCTAAAAATGCGCACTCGCCGCCGCGGTTCTTTGCCGTAGGAGTGCGAGATGAGGTTGGCTTGGCGCGCCATCTCGTGCTGCAAACGGCGCACGTGGGCCGAGGCCGGGGACAAGTCCACCGACGACGCGCCGCTGAGCACCGTGTTGATCGCCCGTTGGGTCTCGTCGCGGACGCTGTCCACGCCCTCTTCGCCCTCTTCGCCGGGAAGCTCATACAAGTTGAAGAGGTCGGAGAGGAACGCCTCCATCTGGCTCACCGTGTTGGCGCGCAGGACGTGAATGGCCAGGCCGCGCTCCTCCGCGTCGCTCACAATGCGCTGATGCTTGCGGTAGTAGGTTTTCAGCGTCACCAGCGCCTCGGCCTCGTTGAGGTCGTCTACCACGACCGCCGGGACGCGCAGGCGTTTGGCCGACTGTTCGAGCCGGTTGCGCGCGATGCCATAGGCGTAGATGCGGACGGGGGTCAGCCGCTCGCCGGGCTGCAGCGCTTCCGCGGGCCTCCGGGAGGCTTCAGCCTGGGGCAGGGCGCGCGCCGGGGTGAGGGGCGTCGCCCCCGCAGCCTTGCGCTGCCCGCGTCCGTTGCCGCCCCAGTGGGAGGCGTCCCAATCCGGCGCGGCTTCAATTTTGACTTCGCCGTTTGCGTCGCGGTAGCGCAGTTCCGGCATCTTGGGGTGTCCCCGGAGCAGCACGTCCACCGCGACGGCGACGTCGTGATGCACGGCCAGTTTCTCGCGCTGCTGGATTTCGATCAGCACGTCGAAGGTCGGCGGGGCGCGGCGTTCGAGCACCGTCTTCTGCGTCCCGCGGCGGCGCGCCTCCTCGTCTGAGAGCGTGACGCTCTCAATCCCGCCGATGAGGTCGGACAGGGTGGGGTTGAGCATGATGTTTTCGAGCGTGTTGCCATGCGCCGTGCCGATGAGCTGCACGCCGCGCTCGGCGATCGTGCGGGCGGCCTGCGCTTCGAGCTCGCGCCCGATTTCGTCAATGACGATGACCTCGGGGTTGTGATTCTCGACCGCCTCGATCATCACCTCGTGCTGGAGCGAAGGCTGGGCCACCTGCATGCGGCGGGCGCGGCCAATGGCCGGGTGCGGCACGTCGCCGTCGCCGCCGATCTCGTTGGACGTGTCCACGATCACCACGCGCTTCTGCTCGGCCAGGATGCGTGCCGCCTCGCGCAGCAATGTGGTTTTGCCCACGCCCGGCCGGCCGAGGAGCAGGATGCTCTGGTCGGTCTCGATGATGTCCTGGATGATGTCAATCGTCCCGTAGACTGCGCGCCCCACGCGGCAGGTGAGGCCCACCACCTGCCCGTGCCGGTTGCGGATGCCGCTGATGCGGTGCAGCGTCCGCTCCAGCCCGGCGCGGTTGTCGGCGTCGAAATCGCCGATGCGCGCGACGACGTAGTCAATCTCCACGCGGGTGATCTCCGCGTCGGAGAGTATGACCTCGCCATCTAAGTAACGCGCCGTGGGGACGCGCCCCAGGTCCAGAATCACTTCGAGCAGTTCGTCAATCCGGTTCGCGTGGTTGAGCGCCTCCCCGATCTGGGGGGGGATAACCGCCATCAAGGCGTGAATGTCGTCGGTAATTCGCTTTTGCATAGCTCCCTGCGCGCCGGGATGAAATTGCTCCCGGCAGACCCTTCTTTCTTACGCCTCACTAGGCGCGCCCGGACGATGGGCGTGGTGGTGGGCACTTGCCCCTCGATCGCGGGCAGCGGCCTGAGCAGCGGCTCGGTCACGCGCGCGACCAGCCGTTTGACCATCACCGCCTGCGTTCCCATCGCCTCGAACCCGCTCTGCATCAAGATGTCTTGCAGCCAGTTCTGATAACGGCGGACGCACACGTAAACAGGTTTCTTGTTTTCGTTCGGAATGAGACTCAGACCGGTCAGTAAAGTCGCCTCCGAGAGCTGGTCGGCCTCGGGGTGCAAATACGGCTCGACCCAAAAGCCCAACGGCCCGCGCCGGACGTGCAGAAACGCCACCAGTTCGTGCTTTTGCTCCAGCACATAGCCGCGCATGTGGTAGGGCGGCGGCTCCACCTGCTGCACCAGGCGTGGCACGATGTTGGCGTACAACGTGCTTACGCCGACGACGTCGGCGCTGTTGACCGGGCGCAGCGCCACCCGGACGCTGGGCGTGGGGACCTCTGCAGAGAGCCGCCACAGACTCTGCCGCGCGTAAACGGCGAACCCTGCGGCCCGCAGGGCCTCGAACTCCCCGGAATTCTCGTTGACCTCGGCGATCAGGTGGTGCGCCCCGCGTTCGCCCGCCTCAACGGCCAGGCGCTCCACCACGGGCTGCCAGCCATCTTTGGCGTTAGCGCATTCGGGGGCGATGTACACCAGCCGCGCCTGCTCGTCGCCAAACCGGTGCCGCAGTTGGCCAAAGGCCGCGTGCTGGTCGTTTTTCCAGACCAGCGTGGGCGCGCCCGTGCCGGGCATCAGGTAAGCCAGCAGGGCTTTCTGCAAAGGGTGACTGCCGTGGATGAGGCCGATTTCTGAGTCGAGACAGACGCCCTGCTCGCCCAGCGTCCTGACCAGTCCGACATCGCGCCAGTCAAACGAGCGGATCATTTTGGTTTTAGCTCGGAGGGCAGGCTGGCCTTCGCCGCCCGCTCGATCACACCTTTAAGCGCATCGCGGAAACGCTCGACCTCGCGGATGGTGCCTTTCCGCAGGGCGGGCTGGCCTGGCTGGTAGAAGGTCAGCATCCCGCGATTTCTGAAATACTCCCGATACAACTCCGCCAAGACCTCCTCCTCGGGACGGCCCTGGAGGCGGGCCGTCGTCTTGGCCTGCCAGGGCATCGCGTTCCCGGCCTCTTCCGGGATCACCTCCGGCCAGAAGGGGCTGCCTTCGTCAATCTCCACGAAGCCGTAAAGCTCGGCCAGGTCGCCCCGGAGAACGGCGACGGCCATGCCGCACAGGGACTCAAGACCGGTCGCCGCCCGCCGCCACCACCGCACGGCCTGCGGGTTGTCCACCCATTCCCATTCGTAATCGCCTGGGTCAGCCCCGAAGCGGCCGGCCAGGTTCACCGCCTCGAAGGCCGGGACATACTCCCTCAGCCGCATCCAGAATGGCTTCCGGACGAGCATCACCAACTGCGTCTCAGGCAACTTGGGCAGTTCGGCGAACTTATAGGTGGGGTTTTCGTTGACGAGAAAAGGCTTAGTCTTATTCATGCTCACCTTCGCAGCGCCCCTCGCGTTGACTCTACTTAACCTCGCCGTTTTTGATTTTACCACGCGCAGAAATGAGGAGCAATCTGCCGAAAGTGCTAGGCGGGGTGCTCCGGCGCGGGTCCGGCCGGGAATGTCGGCTATCTGTCAGCGCGCCGGGCGCTCCGGCGCGGCCAAACGGGTGTAAAATGCTAAAGTAACAGAATACTAGTTAACTATTACAATCCCAATGGGCGCCCATGAAAATCCAGATTGACAGAGACAGCCGGGTTCCGATCCACGACCAGATCAAAGAGCAGATCAAAGGGCTGATCCACGCCGGGCAGCTCAGAGCCGGCGACCAGCTCCCCACCATGCGCGCGCTCTCGATCGAACTCGCCGTGAACTTCAACACGGTCGCGCACGCCTATCGTGAGCTGGACGGCGAGAGCGTGATCACGACCCGCCGCGGCGAGGGGACGTTCGTCGCGAGCACGCCGGGGGCGGCCGAGATGCGGCGCATTCGCCAAAAGAAACTGCGGGAGCTTGTGCGGGCGCTGTTCGACGAAGTGGACCGGCTGGGGTACGCGAAAGAGGAAGTCCAGGCGGTCTTGGAAGAATGGCTGTCCAGGCAAATCAGACGCATAGAATAAGGAGCGGAGGCAGGAGCATGATTGAAGTCGAAAACCTGGCGAAGCACTTCGGCCCCGCTAAAGCGGTGGACGGCGTCAGTTTTAGCGCTCGCGACGGCGAAGTGTTCGGGCTGCTTGGCCCGAACGGAGCGGGCAAGACGACGACCGTGCGTCTGCTGGCGACCGTGCTGCGCCCGACCTCCGGCGCGGCGCGCGTGGACGGCCACGACCTGATCCGCGAGCCGGAGGCGGTTCGCGCCGCCATCGGCAGCCTGCCGGAGAACGCGGGCCTGTACGACCGCCTGACGCCCCGCGAGCACCTGCGCTACTTCGGCCAGCTGCACCGGCTGAACGGCGCCGGGCTCGAGCGGCGCATCGAAGCCCTGATCGCCGCGCTCGACATGGGCGCGTACGCCGACCGGCGCTGCGCTGTGTTCTCCAGGGGCATGAAGCAGAAGGTCGCGCTGGCGCGCGCGTTGATTCATGACCCGCAGACCATCCTGCTCGACGAGCCGACCGCCGGGCTGGACGTGATGAGCGCGCGCGGGGTGCGCGACCTGATCCTCCGCCTGCGGGACGAGGGGCGCTGTGCGCTTCTCTCGACCCATTTACTGGCCGAGGCCGAAAGGCTGTGTGACCGGATAGCCGTGATTCACCGGGGCCGGATCGTCGCCCTCGGCGCGCCCGACGAACTGCGCTGGCGTACCGGGCAGGCCACGCTGGAAGAAGCGTTCGTGCACCTGGTCGGCGCGGAAGCCGGGGAGGAGAGGCAGGCGTGAACCCGATCCTGATCGTCTGGTTTAAAGAAATGCTGGACACGCTGCGCGACCGGCGCACGTTGTGGGCGATGATCCTCGCGCCCGTGCTGGTGATGCCGCTGCTCATCATCCTGCCGCAATGGTTGGTTGCCGAACAAAGGAAAACGCAGGAGACGGCGGTGGTCAAAGTCGCCGTGGCGGGCGGCGAGCACGCCCCGGGGTTGATCGGATTCCTTCGTGCAAGCGCCGCCGTGGAGGTCATCGAGACGGGCGACCCGGGAGGGGTTGTGCGCGAGGGGAAAGCCAGCGTGGGATTGAGCATCCCGTCCGGGTTCGATGCAACGTTGGGACAGGAGCAGGCCGCGCCCGTCATCACGCTCCTGGCTGATCAAAGCCGGATCACCCAAAGCCTGCCCGCCGCGCGGGTCGAGGCGCTGCTCAAAACCTATGCGCAGTCCATCGTCGCCCGACGGCTGGCCGCGCGGGGCGTGGATGCCAGTCTGCTGACGCCTTTCGAAGTCGAGGCGCAAAACATCGCCAGCCCGCAGCAGATGGGCGGCGCGTTCCTCGGGATGATGCTGCCCCTGTTCATCGTGTTGTGGGGATTGGTGGGCGGCATGTACACCGCGATTGACGTGACCGCGGGCGAGAAAGAGCGGCTGACGCTCGAACCATTGCTCACCACCCCAGCCGGGCGGACACAAATCGTGCTTGGCAAACTGCTGGCGGTGATGACGACCTCCCTCGGCGCGCTGCTCTTAGCCATCGGCAGCATGCTGGCGGCTTTTGTGCTCGCGCCGCCGCGATGGGGGCCGAACGGCCCGGCGGTGGCCTTTTCTATTCCGCCGCAAACCGCCTTGCTGGTCCTGCTCGCCGTGCTGCCGGTCGCGCTCATGTTTGGCGCGCTGGAGATGGCCGTGTGCATCTTTGCCCGGAGTTTCAAGGAAGCCCAGAACTATATCGTCCCCTTGCAGTTTGTCGTGATCATCCCGGCCACCTCGATTGTGTTTCTGCCAGACGTGTCGTTGCCGCTGTTGACTTACGCGATCCCGGTCTTCGGCGTCATCGTGATCCTGCGCGACCTGTTGCTGGGCGCGGCCGGCGTCGCGCCGTTCGGCGTGATGCTGGCTTCGTCTATCGTGTATGCCGGACTGGGTGTTGTTCTGGCTGTATATCAATTCCGGCAGGAAAACGTGCTGTTTCGCTCGTAGGATGTGACGTCCTCATGCTTTACTTCACTCATGCTCTCAACGCGCTTCTGATGATGGTCATGCCGATCCTCCTCGGCGTGTTTCTAGCGCGGCGGTTGAGCCTGCGTTGGGGGCTGTTCGGCGTCGGCGCGGCGACGTTCATCGCATCGCAGGTTGTGCATATTCCACTCAACAGTGGATTGACGGCGCTGTTCGCCGGCAAAATCCTCCCTGCGCCGCCCGACGCATGGAAACTGCCGTTCAACGCCGTTGTCCTCGGCCTGACCGCCGGGCTGTGCGAGGAGATCGCGCGCTATCTGGTCTATCGCTACTGGATCAAATCGGCGCGGACTTGGCGCGAGGCGCTCATGTTCGGCGCGGGGCACGGCGGGGTCGAGGCGATCATCTTGGGCGCGCTGGTCGCGCTGACGTTTGTCAACCTGGTCTTTCTGCGAGGCGTGGAGGTTGCCGCCCTGCCAGTCCCTGCCGACCAGCAGGCGCTGGCCGCCAAACAGATCGCCGAATATTGGTCAGCGCCGTGGTACGCGACCCTCCTCGGCGCGGTCGAGCGCGCGTTTTCGCTGTGCTTCCATCTTTCTGCGGCTGTGCTGGTTCTGCAGGCGTTCCGGCGCAACAACCGCCTCTGGTTGGGCGCGGCCATCCTGTGGCACGCGGCAGTAGATGCGGTCAGCGTTTATGCGGCGGGGAGGTTGGGCGTATACTGGACGGAAGCGATTGTGGGCGTGTTCGCGCTCGCCAGCGTGGGGATGATCCTTGCGCTCAAACCGCCTGACGAGACCCTGGCCCGCGCAGTGACTCCGGCGCCGAATGTCCCCCCGGTTCCGAGGGTTGCCTCCATGCCCAAACCCAAGACGGACTTGCAGGAGCAGCTCGACGACTCGCGTTTCACCCAATAGGCCTCGATGATCAAAACCGAATCCCTGACCAAACGTTTCCCCGGCCCGAAGAACGGCGCGCCAATCGCCGCCGTTGACGGCCTGACGCTGGAGGTGAACGAGGGCGAGGCCTTCGGCTTCCTCGGCCCGAATGGGGCGGGGAAGACGACCACGGTGCGGATGCTCACCAGCCTGATCGGCCCGACGAGCGGACGCGCCATCGTCAACGGGTTGGAGGTGGGTCGGGATGACGGGGCCATCCGGCAGTGCGTGGGCCTCCTCACCGAGACCCCAGGCATGTACGACCGCCTGAGCGCGGAGAAAAACCTGAACATCTTCGCCAGGCTCTATGGGGTCAGCGATGTCCCCGGGCAGGTCCAGAAATATCTGCGCCTGCTCGGCCTGTGGGAGCGCCGGGGCGACGAGGTGGGGAGTTTCTCCAAAGGCATGCGGCAGAAACTGGCGATTGCCCGCGCCCTCCTGCACGAGCCAAAGGTGTTGTTCCTAGACGAGCCGTCGAGCAGCCTCGACCCGGAGGCCGCCAAGCTCGTGCGCGACTTCATCGCCGAACTCAAAACCGAGGGCCGGACGATCTTCCTCTGCACCCACAACCTGGACGAGGCCGACCGGCTGTGCGACCGCATCGGCATTTTCAAAGCCCGGTTGATCACCGTGGATTCCCCGGCCAACCTGCGGCAGCGGCTGTACGGGCGGAAGGTGGTCTTTCACCTGAAGCGCCTCGACCCGGCCTGGGCGGATAGGGTGCGCGCCCTCCCGTTTGTGAAGGAGCTCCAGGCGGTGGATGCCAGGCTGGTGGTCGGGCTGGACAACCCGGAAGACGAGAACCCGGTCATCGTCCGTCACCTGGTCGAGGCCGGGGCCGAAATCCAGTTTGTCGGCGAGCTGCGCCACTCGCTGGAGGACGTGTACCTGCGGCTGGTGAACCAGGAGGGTTAATGTTTCACGTTTTACTTTTAGTGAAAATAAGCACAAATGGAAGCGAACAACGATCTCAACTATTTCATTGCTGGCTTTGTCGCCGGTGAAGGAAGTTTCTTCGTGACCACTTCAACAACGACGACTTGGCCGCAGGTCACTTGCGCATTCTCGATAAAAATCCGCGCCGATGATCGCGAAATGCTTGAAATCATCCGGCGCGCCTTGAAATTCTCTGGCGCCATTCATTATCTGCCGTCGCGTCGTTATCAGTATTCTTGGAACTCAATCAAGCGACACGATGCCGTTATGCTAATCATCCGCGACCACGACGAGTTAATGTCCTATGTCATTCCCTTTTTTGACCGCTATCTCCTGCACAGTCAGAAACGCCGAAATTATGAAATCTGGAAACAAGTAGTACAAATGATGGATCGCGGCGAGCATCTAACTGGGGAGGGTCTTCAAAAGATACTCGAACTCAAATCGCAGATGAACCGCTACCAGGGGCAGGATGTCGAAGATGAAAGCCTATCCGACTCAGCCGATGAGCACGAGTAGCGCGACGGCATGCGCGCCCAAAAACCCTGGGAAAGCCGCCAAGGGAGACCGACACAGGCACACACAGATAACCACATAGCCATCCGCGTTCATCCGTGCGCTTCGCGGTCCGTGTCCCAACCAGGCTTTAAACTATGGACTTCTCTCGCATCCAAACCATCGTTGACAAAGAGTGGGCGGAGGTCTTCAAGAACCGCATCGTGCTGTTCACGATCGTGCTCATGCCGCTCATCTTCACCGCCCTGCCATTGGGCATTCTCTACAGCACGCGGGGAAGCGCGGCGAACGGGGACGTCACCGACATGCCGCCGCAGTTCTTCGAAGTCTGCGGGAACATCCCGCCGGGCGATTGCCTCCAGATTTATCTGCTCAACCAGTTCATGGTGCTATTCATGCTCATGCCGCTCATCATCCCCGTGGCTATTGCGGCCTACAGCATCGTGGGCGAGAAAACCACCCGCAGCCTGGAGCCGCTGCTGGCGACGCCCATCACCACCGAAGAACTGCTCACCGCCAAAAGCCTCGCCGCCGCCATCCCGGCCATCGCCGCCACGTGGGGGTGCTTCCTGATCTTCCTGATCCTGGCCCCGATCGTGGGGGCGCGGCCCACGGTTTTCGCCGGGATCCTCAACCCGGTGTGGCTGCTGGCCATCTTCGTCGCCGGGCCGCTCATGGCCCTCCTGGCGGTCAATATAGCCATCATCGTCTCGTCACGCGTGAACGACCCCCGCGTCGCCGAGCAGATTGCGGCGGTGGTCGTCGTCCCCATCCTGGGCCTCATCTTCGGCCAGGTGGCGGGCGTCATCGTCCTCAACGTTCAGTTCATGGTGATGGCGATCGGCGGGCTGGCAGTGATTGACGCGGCGCTGATCTACGTGGGCGCGCGCCTGTTCCAGCGCGAGACGATCCTGACGAAATGGAAGTGAACGATGCCCCCATCAAAAGCCTTTCGGCTCATCCTCTTTGCCGCCCTGGGCGTCCTTTGTGTTTCTGCCAGGGCCTATGCCCAGGAATCCGAACTCACTATTTTCGTCCGCAAGAACATGGGGTACAACAACGGCAGCCAGATTCAAGGCTCGTTCCGGATAGAGGCCACCGGCCCGGACAAGTTGACCTCCGTCACGTTCAAGATCGACGACGCCGTCGTGGGCGCGGCGACAGAGCCGCCGTTCAAGATCAATTTTGACACGGGCGACTACCCGCTGGGCTGGCGCACGCTAACCGCCGAAGGGACGACCGCCGACGGGAGGCGACTCGTCTCGGCCCCGCGCCGCTTCGAGTTTGTGAGCGCTCAGCAAGGGTTCGAGACGGTTGGAAAGATCATAGCTCCTCTCTTCGCGCTGATCGCTTTGGGCATGTTCCTGAGCCTGGCCGTCATCCCGTTCCTGCAATCCTTCCTCGGCCAGAAGGCGACGCTGCCGTTGGGTGCGCCGCGCAACTACGGCTGGCTGGGCGGCGCGCTCTGCCCCAAATGCGGGAGGCCGTTTCCGCTTCACTGGTGGAGTTTTAAGCTGGGCTTCGCGCGCTATGACCGCTGCGACCATTGCGGCCGGTGGAGCCTGGTCAGGCGCGCGAACCGCGAGGCGTTGGCCGAGGCCGAAGCCGCCGAAGGTAGGGGGCGGCAGCCGCCGCCCCCTACGGCCGGGCCGAGCGCCGAAGAAAAACTCAAACGACAGTTAGATGAGTCGCGCTTCCTCGAAAAATAACGCAGCGCAATCTGGCAAATTGCCTTACGGCTTGCAACGAGTCCCGGTTCGGTTAGGGACTCGTTTGCTTTTTACGAGTCGGGATGCTATGATCGCGCCCGTTTTCACGCTGCGGAGGAATCGCCATGCAAGCCGAGATGAAACAAGCCTACCAAAAATCAGGGCTGGCCCCCAAGAAGGACAGCAAGACGATGCAAACCGGCGGGGGCGCGGGCGGGTTGAGCGGGTTCTGGAAGTTCGCCGTCCTGTTTTCGTTTCTGGTCAACGCGATCCTGGTGCTGGTCCTGCTCGTCGTCGTCGGGCTGATCTTCCAGATCAAGAACGGCATCGCCGCGCCGCTGATCGGCGGGCTGTACGACAACTTCGTGCTGATGGACAAGGCGCGCATCGTCGCCGGAAGCACCCGCCGGACCCGTTTCCATGATTTCCGGCTGACCGAGGCCGAGAAGCTGCAGGGCTACGCGCTGATGTGCTGCTCCACCGCACTCTCCGACGTCGTGATCGATACCGGCCGTCAAAGCGCGCGCGCCCTGCTTCGCCATTTGCTGCCCCAATTGCCGGAACAATGCAAACTCTCCGCGTAGAACTGGGCGAGCGCGCCTACCCCATCCATATCGGCGAGCGTCTGCTGTCCGACGCCGGGCTGGTCACGCCGCATCTGGACCTGCCCAGGGCCGCCATCGTCAGCAACACCACGGTTGCGGCCTTGTATCTGCAGCAACTGAGCGCAGCGTTGCGAGAGCTAAAGGTGGAGGTGATCAGCATCATTGTCGAGGACGGCGAGCGCTATAAGGACTGGGCCACCCTCAACCGCATCTACGACGCGTTACTCGAGGGCCGCTGCGATCGCAGGACCACGCTCATCGCGCTAGGCGGAGGAGTGATTGGCGATCTCGCCGGTTTTGCCGCCGCGACCTACATGCGCGGTATTCCCTTTGTCCAGGTGCCGACGACCTTGCTCGCCCAAGTGGACTCCTCCATCGGTGGCAAGACCGGGATCAATCACCCGCTGGGCAAGAACATGATCGGCGCGTTCTACCAGCCGCGTCTGGTGCTGGCCGATACCGCGGTGCTGGAATCCTTGCCGCCGCGCGAACTCTCGGCCGGCCTGGCGGAGGTGATCAAGCACGGTCTCGTCCGCGACGAGGGGTTCGTCGCCTGGCTGGAGCAGAACGTGGAGAAATTGCTGGCCTGCGAACCACAGGCCCTGGCGCATGCGGTGCGTCGCTGCTGCGAGATCAAGGCCGCCGTGGTGGCCGAGGACGAGCGCGAGACCGGCGTGCGCGCGCTGCTGAATTTCGGCCACACCTTCGGCCACGCGATCGAGTCCGGCCTGGGTTACGGCAAATGGCTGCATGGCGAGGCGGTGGCCGCGGGCATGGTGATGGCTGCCGATCTGTCGCGCCGCATGGGCTACATCGCGCAGGCCGACGTCGATCGCGTCGTCGCGCTGCTCGCGCGCGTCCGGCTGCCAACCGCCCCGCCCGACGTCGCTCCCGCGCGACTCATGGAACTGATGGCGCTGGACAAGAAGGCCGAAGCGGGCCAACTGCGCTTCATCCTGCTCGACAGTATCGGCGCCGCCTCGATCCGCGCAGAAGTCCCTGCTGACCTGCTGCAGCGGGCTCTGGAATCCTCCGCGGCTTTGTCTCGCGTCTCACCTAAGGCGCAAACGTTCTAAGCGCTTGAAGTGACAAGGGTCCGCAGGTAAAATCACGGGTCCCACCGGAGCGGTCGCGGGTCTGTCCACGGCCGTCTGGATTCCATTTGCAGTCAAAGGTGCGCGCGTGAGCCA
>Ga0209002_10001575_pt1 | contig 18461 bp, 11 predicted proteins | sample Rifsed16ft2_FD_184010 | JGI IMG/M metagenome (GOLD analysis project Ga0209002, IMG submission 184010) | Soil microbial communities from Rifle, Colorado, USA - sediment 16ft 2 (version 2) | ecosystem: Environmental > Terrestrial > Deep subsurface > Rock core/Sediment | place: Rifle, Colorado... | reverse complement strand
GTCATGCCCTGATGCATGGCGGATGGCATAGTGTTCAGGGTTGAAGGTCTGCACTATGACCTCGCCTCCTTTAGAACCGCGGCCTGCCCTGCCGGCCACCTGCGTCAGGAACTGGAATGTCCTCTCACCGGAACGGAAGTCGGGGAGATGCAGGGTAGCATCTGCAAGGAGGACACCGACCAGTGTTATGTCAGGAAGGTCCAAGCCCTTTGTGACCATCTGCGTCCCGATAAGTATGTCTGCCTCCTTATTCTTCATGCTCTGAAAGATGCGCATATGGGCGCCTCTCTTGGTAGTTGTATCCCTGTCCATCCTGACTATCCTTGCATCCGGAAGGAGTTTCTTCAGATCTTCCTCGACCCTCTCAGTGCCGGCGCCGAATGCCTTCCACCTGCTTCCGCTGCATTGCGAACAGGTATCCGGAGGTTTAATAATATAATCGCAGTAATGGCAACAGAGGTTGCCGTCTCCTTTATGATAAGTTAGTGATACACTGCAATTAGGACATTCAGGTGAATGGCCGCAATCAAGGCAGAGAAGGAACGGGGAAAATCCACGCCTGTTCAGGAAGAGCAAAGACTGCTCGCCCCTCTCAATCCTTGATTTGATTGCATCAAGCAGCTCAGTAGTGAATATTGTAAAACCTGCTTTCTTCCTCAAATCCACTATCTTTACCGATGGTAGCGGGAGATTGTTTATCCTGTCAGGAAGGGACAGATAGACGTATTTTCCTGTTTGAGTATTATAATAAGATTCAAGCGATGGAGTGGCAGAACCCAGCATCACAACCGCCTTTGACAGTTTCGCCCGCATGACCGCAACGTCTCGTGCATTGAACCTGAAACCCTCCTCCTGTTTGTACGTGTGCTCATGCTCCTCATCTACAACCACAAGGCCGAGTTTATCAACCGGTGCAAAGACTGCAGATCTGACACCTATTACAACATCAACTTCGCCTTCCTTTATACTGATCCACTCACATCTCCTTTCAGCCTCTGTCAGACCGCTGTGCAACACTGCGACTTTATCTCCGAATCTTGAGACAAACCGCATTATGAGCTGAGGCGTTATGGCTATTTCAGGTACAAGGACTATACCTCTCCTTCCCCTTTTGATAACCTCCTCCAGGGCAGACATATACACCTCGGTCTTGCCGCTTCCGGTGATGCCATGAAGTAGATGGACTGCAAAACTGCCGCTGGCGATTGAACCCGATAATTTAAGGAGGACATCTTTTTGCGGAGTCGTAAGACATGGCGGTACAGAAACCCCGTCACTCACTTCTCTAAATGAATCAAGGACATTAAACTTTTTCTTTGATACAGCCGCCGCTTTACCTTCCGGTATTCCGGAAAATGCTGTCTTCAGAACCATTCCTATAGGGAACATATAATACTCAGAGGCCCAATTGCAGAGGGAGAGCATTGTTTCATCAATAAGAGGGTCAGGATCAAGGATACTGTATACCGGCTTTATCTCTTCTGCGGAAATTCTGGTCGGGTGATGAGGGGGCAGTTCTTTTGACGTACTAATGATATAGCCGGTTATCTTCTGCTTACCAAAGGGGGCGATTACACGTTTACCTGCACTGGCCTGGTCTTCAAGCTCAGGCGGACATCTGTATGTGAATAAATCTTCGAAAGGTCTTGGGACTGCAACATGCAAAAACATAGGCTGATATTACCATGTTTTCAATCCGGCGGGAAAGGAATCTGAAGACTCTCTAATATCTCCACAATGCGGCCGAGCAATTCATACGGCCCCATGGCTAAGTCTCCTTGCAACTTCCTTCTCAAGTTGCCCTGCATTCCATTCAGGATGAGTTTTACCAAGATGCGCCTTTAGCATCCTGTATGCTGATTCCCATAGATTGAAACCTATACGGAGTCTCTCTGCAGGCGTCTTATTCCGCAGCACTTCTGCCATAATATCGTCAATAACCTCAATCTGGCCTGCATCTAATCTCATAGCTCTCCCTTATGTGAGAAGTTACACTATTCTCACCTGAAAATCCACCATCACACCTGAATCGAATTTTTAATGATAGATATGGACAAGCTGAAATCACTAAGGACTTGGACGTTTACTACATAACAATCGTTCGGCATTTAAAAGCGTCAGAAAGACGAATGCGTGATCGCAAGACCTGACCCCAACTGCCAACTCTTGATTGCAAGACCTGACCCCGACCGCCCTGCATGAAAGGGTCAGGTTTCTTTATTATCGAGAAATCTTTCCAACCCTGCCGTCTCTAACCGGTGCAGTGGTAGTAGTGAAACTCCAAAATACATCATCTGCCATAGTATTGCCCGCTGAATCCTTTACGCCTGTAGTTATGATAACAGAATAGGGTGTACTGTAGACAAGGCCTGCATTTGGCGTAAAGATGACTGTAGCGAAATCATCGGTAAAGGTAAAATTGCCCTGCACTGTCTCATCTGGAATATAGACATAGATTGATTCAGCTATCGTTGATGTATCTATTGGCTCGGAGAACGTTACACGTACCTGACTGTTTACTGCTACACCGCTTGCATCATCAGCTGGATCTTTAGAAATTACAGTGGGCGGCGTAGTGTCAGGCGCAGCGACTGTAGTAAAGTTCCACGAGTAGTCCTCTGCAAGTGCATTCCCCTCCGCATCCGTAACGCCGGCTGTTATTGTCGCGGTATACGTCGTACTGTAGGCAAGGGCTTCCGATGGTGTAAATGTAGCGGTTTTGGTATCAGGATTATATGTTACAGTGCCTCTCAGATTGTTTACTCCATCACCGCTAACCATAAAGGTTGTCCCATTAATCGTTGCACCGTCCATAGACTCGTTAAAGGTTGCAGCGATGTTGGCATCTGTCGGGAAAGGCCCGGCTGTATTGGTTGCGTTTGTTGACGCTATTGCCGGAGGTGTGGCGTCTCCGACACATGGGTATGCCGTGACGTTTCCAAACGACACCGGTGTCGGGTTATCTACACAGGAGACCATGCAGCTCATGAAAAAGTCGTGTTGCGGATCATCCGGAGGGATATCATCAGCAATCTCCTTGGGACCTTTAACTACCTGAAGTATGGGCTTTCCTGCTTCATCGAATGTCTTTTCCCATTTACAGAGGTCCATACACCCGCTCTTTGCCTCTGCGTCACACTTCCATACCGGAGCTGTTTGCGCCGGCAGCAGGAGGTCAGAGTGTGCCGGCTCCGGGGGGATGCTGTCCGTAACGGCATCTGTAGCAATACAGATATTGCAAGGCCAGATTTCGTCAGGGAAGAAGTCTTCCGGCTTCCCCTTCTCAGCCTCAGGTTTAGGCGGCTCCTCCGGCGGGGCCTCGTTTTCCTTGGCATAACACTGTGCTATGAATGCCTTTGGGTCTTGCTTCAATTCTTTAAATGTTGCCAGCGAATCCAGTGTCTCCGGGAAATCGGGTTTTGAGCTATAGGAAGTAGAGGATGCAGAGGCGAGCTCTACCTTGCTGGCTGCCTTGCTCCCCGCAAGGGGTATCGGGAAATGCGGGGAGATATCAATAATATCCTTAGTAATAGCTCCAAGGGGGGTATTGAAGCCGGCAGTGACCTTGATCCTCAGCAGAGTATCCACATTGAATGAGGCGCCTGCCCTTACCCCTGAATAGATTCCGAGAGCAGCGAGGCGGTCATTAAAAACATCAAACTCTCCGCTTCTACGCTGATTTGTTCCCTCGGACAGGGCTATGCCGAACTGGCCTCCGGCCCCGGCCTCGATCGTCGGGGTAACCTGGATGTACGCCGTCGGTTTTATACCTGCGGTATTAGCAAGGGGTTTTACCCAATCTGGAAGTAATTTATAGGGATCTTTATCTGCCGGAAATGTCAATGGTGCCGAGGCCTTTGCATACACGGACGGCCGGTTCTCCTTGTCAGAACGGGACTCATAGGGGAGGAAATTGAGGGCCCCATAATCGGGGCGGCTGAAAGGGCCGCTCTTCGGCGGACTCCAGACGTCATCATCCCCTGTCCCCCGGTTGCCCAGGCCGATCTGGCTGATCCAGCCGGTTCGACCTTCCTTAAAGTTTGAAACAGCCGGTTTTGGTGCGGTGTTGTTTTCCACGCCCGGCATGATACCGTAGAGGTCGGAGAGCTTGATCGCCACGTCTCCCTGGGCATCCGGCGGCAAGATCCAGTAGGTGTGATCCGTTACGAAAGCATCCGCCACCCCGGTGTTTGATTCGTAGTTAAATACCGGCTGAACCGAAAAGGGGCCAAGAGGGGTAATCACCTCAATGGCAGGGGGTTTGATCTCGATCGACTTGCTTTTCTCCTCGGTGGATAGATTCAGTCCATAGCCAAAGAGTATCTGATGCCCCCCTGCAAAGGGAAAGGGATTAAAATTATGCCCCCCGAACTCTACCCGGCTGAGGTCTATATTCTGTGAGACGGCATCAAACTTCCCGAGGACAGGAAGTTCAATGTGCATCTTCCGGTACCCCTTAAACCGGGCATTGACCCTGTCAAAGTCGAGGTACCCCACCTCCTGCCTCACCTTCACGTCGCCAATGCCTATATTGATGTCAACGCCGGAGCGGAGCGGTCCTGCGTTAGATACCTTAGGCGAAAGTTCACGGAGCGTACAGAGTGCGGCATCAGCCATTAAGTGTCCGCTTCCGCCGCGTCCGTTCCATAGATTCCCTTCCTCAACAAGGGTACTGCCGGTGTATATCTGTCTTGAATAATCGTTGCATTTGGATATCTGCTTCAGGCAGGATCCAGCCCCGAAAAGCTCACATAAGGTATTCAACGACTCAAGGACAAAGGATTGATCACAATCATTTTTTACCACCCCTTTAATTGCATTCCCCTCCCTCAGGAGCTTAGCCTGTGGATCTTCCGATGGAATTACAGGGTTAGGGTTCACTGCTACATTCTGATTTTCGTTCGATGTAGCCCCGCCACCTGCACCGCAGCCTCCTATTGCAAGAGAAGCCGCAATAGTCAGGGCTAAAATGAAATATGTATATTTTGATTTCATAACCCTCTCCTTTGTATGAACCTTCATTAGCAATATATAAAGCACCATACAGTAAACTACACAGAATATGTAACAAACTACATAGAAATACTAAATTAAGTAATACCTCACCCTACGGCGCAAGTTGGGACTCAGTTATCGCAAGATCCTCAACTGTCACACTGACCGGTGTAAGACTTACCATCATGTCCGGCACTACAGCGGTCCAGTCAGCAGTCGCCGGACACATCGTTTGGATACGCTATGTATGGATTGAGTTAATAATCCTTAAGTATTATTGCAACATTTATACCTCTTAAGTCTCCTGACTAATCTACAATCATACCGTAAATTAGTCGCATACACAGACACAGATGGCTTTCACTGTTTATGCAGAACTAAATATCTGCTATAGTAATACACCATTTAATGGAGCGTAATATGTACACTGACTTTCTTATCGTTGCAGAGAATGCGGCACGGACTGCCGGCAATATCCTGCTTAAACACCTTGGCCAGCCCCTGGATGTGGAATTCAAGGGGGATGTGGACCTTGTCACCAAGGTAGACCGTCTATCTGAAGAGGCTATTGTTGCAATTATCCGCGACAGATATCCTGACCATCAGATATTGGCAGAGGAAGGGACAACGCAGGAAGGACATTCAAAATACCGCTGGATTATAGACCCCCTCGACGGGACGACCAACTTTGCCCATTCATTCCCATGCTTTGCAGTATCTATCGGACTTGAAGCCGCTGGGAAGATGGTTGCCGGTGTCGTGTATGACCCGGTAAGAAATGAGTGTTTTACTGCAATAGACGGAAGCGGCGCATACCTTAATGGTAATCCAATCAGTGTGTCGAGTGTAGACAATCTTGACAGAGCACTTCTCGCAACAGGATTTCCCTATGACCGGAGGGAACATCCTGATAAATATATTGCACTATTCAGGAAGTTTATGATGAAGGCTCAGGAAATCAGAAGGCCGGGGTCTGCATCTATAGACCTGTGTTATCTCGCATCCGGCCGCATAGACGGCTTCTGGGAATGTAAGCTCAAGCCATGGGATGTGGCAGCAGCGGTTGTCATAGTCAGGGAAGCCAGCGGGAAGCTGAGTGATTTCAACGGAAATGAGTACAGTATATATGGCAATGAGACACTCGCAAGCAATGGCAGGATTCATGATGAGATGGTCAAGGTAGCAAATAGCCCGTAATTTTACCCTAATTCCGGTATTTTTCAGAAGATCTTTATTCCGAAAACAGGACATAGAGTCAACAGCATGGCTTTACCATGATTTCAAGATAGCCATCTTTTGGCCGATAAGTATTTGGCTGTCCCTTATCCCTTATCCCCTTATCTATCGAAGGGCTGTAAATTTAATGTTTGGATTGGAGGTGGATATGTTTGTTTTTAGGGTCATAACAGGCTTTATTGGATTGACAATAATTGCCGGTATCGCCTATGGAGGCGAACGGGTCGTAATGAAACCAAGAGTCCCCGCTGATCAACTATCAACTGTCAAGACTATAAAGAACCCACTCCACCATACCCCTGATAATATTGCAAAGGGGAAGATTATCTATGCGGGGAAAGGGAGATGCATTCTCTGCCACGGGGCCGGAGGGGATGGGCAGGGTCTTGCGGGAATCGTACCGGATTCTCAACCTTCTCCAAGAAATTTTCGCAATTCAGACTGGCAGAAGGCCAGAACTGACGGAGAGCTGAAATGGATAATTGCCTATGGGGTCCCGGGTTCCGGAATGCGCGGGCATAGTGCAATTCTGACTGATGATAATGAGATCTGGCAGGTCGTTCTCTACATTAGATCATTTGGACAGTAATAGCCCTGACTCTCACCCTGCCTCACGCCAGTTTTTCCCGACACCGGTATCTACTTTAAGAGGCACAGCAAGGCTCATTACGCCCTCCATTTCTTCTACAACAAGGTCCTTTGTGACCTGCAGATCATCTTGAGGCATTTCAAATAACAGTTCATCATGCACCTGGAGTATCATCTTTGCCTTAAGTCCTTCCCTGATAAGCCTTCTCTGAATATTTATCATTGCGAGTTTTATTATATCCGCAGCGCTGCCCTGAACCGGTGTGTTTATAGCAATCCTCTCCCCAAACTGTCTTATGCTGTTATCTTCACTTGCCAATTCAGGGACATAGCGGCGCCTGTTGAGCAGTGTTGTCACGTAACCGTTCTCTTTTGCCTTAACAATTGTATATTCTATAAATGACTTAACTCCCTTATGTCGTAAGAAATAATTATCTATATACGCCTTTGCCTCGTTCTGGGATATCCCTATATCCGATGCGAGGCCATATGGGCTTATGCCGTAGACAATCCCGAAGTTAACGGCCTTTGCCCTCCTCCTCATTTCAGGGGTTATATCTGATGGAGAGAGTCCGAATATCTCCACTGCAGTCCTTGCATGTATATCCTCATCATGTTTAAACGCCTCCGTCAGGAGTTCATCTCCTGACATATGGGCAAGGATGCGTAACTCTATTTGTGAGTAGTCGGCAGACAAAAGCACGCAACCGGCATCAGCTATGAATGCCTCTCTGATACGCTGGCCCATTTCCGTACGAATAGGAATATTCTGGAGGTTCGGTTTACTGCTCGATAGCCTTCCTGTTGTGGTTACTGTCTGACTGAAAGATGTGTGCACACGGCCGGTATCAGGGTTTATCAGACTCAGAAGTGCATCTACATAAGTTGATTTGAGCTTTGCCAGTTGCCTGTAAGATAAAATCTCTGCCGGCAGTTCATGCTTAAGGGCAAGTTCTGTAAGGACACCCTCATCTGTGGAGTAACCTGTCCTGGTCTTTTTTACAGGCTTCAGGCCAATTTTATTAAACAGGATATTAGCAAGCTGTTTCGGTGACGCGATATTGAACTCCTCACCTGCAATTGCATATATCCTATGACAAATTGTGCCCATATCACGCTCCAGTTCCCTGGAGAGTGACATCAGCATATGGGGATTAACCCTGACGCCAGCCATCTCCATATCTGCCAGTACTTCAGCAAGGGGGATCTCCACGTTGCGGAAGAGGTCAAGCACGCCTGTTTCAATAAGTTTTTTCTCAAGTATGTCCGCAAGCCGGAAGATAATATCAGCCCGCTGGCAGATGTAGCGGGTCATTTCATCCGAAAATAACCCATCCCCACTCCTTCGACTTCTCTCAGGACAGGCCATACCCTCCCCTTGAAGGGGAGGGATAACCTCAAGATTGAGGCTAAGGTGCTCAAGGGCAATACTCTCTAAACTGTGATCCGCGCGGCCGGGGTTCAGGAGATATGATGCAATCATTGTGTCGAATACAAGACCGCATGGATTAAGCATGTGCCGTTTCAGGAGTAATATCCGGGCTTTCATGTCATGAGTATATTTCAGTATCTGAGGGTCTTCTAAAACAGGGCCGATGGACCTCATCACATTATTGAAAGATGACTCATCCGTTACAGGTATATAATATGCTTCTCTGTCTTTGACAGAAATACCTATGCCCTTTGTATCTGCTTTCATCAAGTCGCGGGGACCGCTCCGGATATAGATTGAGCATTTTTTTACAGTTTTAATTTCACTTATGAGGCTTGATATGTCAACTCCTTCGAGTTCTCTCAGGACAGGCCCTTCGACTTCTCTCAGGACAGGCCCTTTTATCCCTGAAATAACCATGTAATTTACCGATTCTTCTTCAGGATGTGCCGGGGTGAAGTGCTTCAGCAGGTTTGAAAATTCCAATTCTTTAAAAATTTCGACAATCTTATTATGATCGGGTTCACTAAGCTTAAAATTATTGTAATCAATATTTACAGGCAACCCGGTATTGATTAATGCAAGTTCCCTGCTGAGTCTTGCCATATCTCCCTGTTCCTGCAACAGGCTTCTAAGCTTTGGCTTCTTCACTGCATCAATGTGAGCAAGAAGATTTTCTATTGTACCAAATTCAGAGATCAGGGCTTTCGCTGTCTTCTCTCCGATGCCGGAGACACCTGGGATATTATCAATGGAATCACCCATAAGCCCCATGACCTCTGCTACACGGGATGGACTGACACCGAATCTCTCCAATACCTCTGTTTCACTATAGAACTTCTCCTTCATAGGATCATATATCCGGACATGAGGCGTAATCAGTTGAAACATATCCTTATCCCCGGAAACAATTGTTATCTCATAACCATCTTCTTCCCCTTTTCTCGACACAGTTCCTATCACATCATCAGCTTCATACCCTTCCATCATAAGGATAGGTATATTAAACGCCCCGACCACCTTGTGAATATACGGTATCTGCACTGACAGTGCATCAGGCATCTTTGGCCTTTGTGCCTTGTATGCCTCATAAGCCTCATGCCGTTTGGTCGGGCCCCTTGGGTCAAATGCTATCGCAAGCAAATGCGGCTTTTTATCATTCAATATCTTCAGGAGCATATTTACAAAACCATATATGGCATTGGTTGGTAAACCCTTTGAGTTTGATAATCCTCTGATGGCATAGTATGCCCTGTATATATATGAGCTCCCATCTATAATGTATATCTCTTTCATGTTGTTCATTGTAAATCTTTTGTTTATCCTTGACAATATAGATACCTTGTTTATAGTATTAATGCCACCATATGAAACATGAGAGAACCTTAGTACTGCTATCTGCTATTCTGTTTATGCTCCTGATATTAGCTGGAAATATCTTTCCCATAGAGGGGGCAGCAGATAAAGATATGGCAGATCCTTTAACAACTGCTGTGACAACTGAGGCGGCAACTGAAGAATCGCCTCCCCTTGCTCCGGCAGAGGCAACAATACCGCTTGCTCCGGTTGAAGCAACTGTGCCTCTTCCACCTGCAGAGGCAACTATCCCCCTCCCCCCCTCCGAGGCTGCTTCCCCCCTGCCCCCGATTGAGTTCACCGCCCCTCTTCCTGCATCAGAGGGGACATTTTTTATACAGATGCCGGTTGCGAAAAAGGCGGTGAGTGTGGGAATGGATACATGCCGGCAGTGTCATACAGGCCCGTCTGTCCAATGGGATAATACAATCCACGCAAAATGGAAACCAGGTTTTGTCAAGACTGCAAAGATAAAGGAAGTGAAGAAGATCGAGTGTGAGACATGTCACGGACCAGGAAGCCTTCACCTTGAAGATACTAAAAACCGTATGTATATAATCTCCTTTGGCCCAAAATCTTATGATACAAGGGCAGAGCAAAATGCGGTTTGTCTCAACTGTCACGACAAAGAAGGTCTCTACTACTGGAAAGGAAACGTACACGGGAGAAATCTCCGTTGTACAGACTGCCACCATGTCATGGATAACTTATCAGGCCGGAGTCTGCTGAATGATACATCAGAGAGAGATATATGTTTCAAATGTCATACTCAGAAAAAGAAGGATATTTTGCGCTCTCCACACTTATCTCATGATGAGGCTAAGATGACCTGTTCCACATGTCATGCACCTCACGGGTCTGATACTCCCGGTCTCCTTTCTGCATCCTCTGTCAATGAGAATTGCTATAAATGTCATGCAGAGAAGCGGGGGCCTTATCTGTTTGATCACTTGCCTGTTCAGGAGAACTGCCTGCTATGTCATAAGCCCCATTCATCCATGAACAGGGCATTACTGAAAATGAGACAACCTTTCCTGTGTCTTGAGTGTCACACGAACCTTCCGGTAAAGGGCGCCGGCATGCCTGACGCCCATGATGTGCTGAATCCTGAAAGTCGCTATACATATAACAAGGGGTGTACTAATTGTCATCCGATGATACACGGCTCAAGGCATCCTTCCGGTGCAAGGCTGCAGCGATGAAAAAAATATATTTTATATTTCTTACAACATTTCTGATTTTTAATACAGCCTTTGCGGAGGAAGAAAATCAGCCCCCCCCTCCCTTGACTGGAGGGGGTGAAGAGGAACTGCTCTACACTCCTGCCGGACAGGTCGAAGAAACCGGTGAGATCCTGTTTACGCCCGCAGCAGAGGAGGTACTGTACTCTCCGGTAAGAGAGCCTGAAAAAACCCGCGGAAAATTTTATGCGGAGCTTACTACTGTCTTTCAGACTGTTGACCTTGACACTAACTCATCAAAGGCTCAGGAATACAGAACACTTCCGGATGGTTTCTATATAAGTAATTTCACCCTGAACTATGAGGGTTCTAATCAGGAGTTCAGAAGTAAGTTTGGTAATATTGCTACTATTTCCAATAGCATAGATGATGGTTATGGCAACTTGAATTACAGGAGATTTGGTATTGTTGATGTAAGTTTAGGTCTTGCTAAATTCCCGCATAATTATGGTAATGACGCAGAATCCCTGAGAGACAACTATGATCTCAAAGTCAAATTCACTCCGGGAGACCGTCTCATAATTACCACATCATTGACAATAGAAAACAGGGAAGGCAGAAGGCCCATAACCTTAGAGAGCCTGACAACCTCCGCTGCAACCCCTACTGCTATAACTGAGATTGCGGAACCGACAGATTATACTACTGCTTCAATAGACCTTGGCCTTGAGTATACAGACAGCAACCTTGACCTGCAATTAAACAACAATCTTCAGATATTCACAAATACGAGGCGGGATGAGATCATATGGGATAATCCTTATCAGTCAGGTGCATCCGGCAGGGCGAAGACTGCTGACGACTATACTGTTCATACACTGTCATTCAAACCCTCCGTCAAAATCTCAGATGATATCAGGCTGATAAATACATTATCATACAGCAAGGTCACGAATTCCATCAACCTTGTCCCTTTTACTACTGTAGATGGTGTTGGTGAAGCATTTCAGAAGGATATCCTCGACCCTGATGTAAGGAGTTTGAATGTTTCATCAATCCTCACGACAACGCCGGTTTCTGATGTAAAACTGAATATAAAATACAGATACAACGCATATGAGAACGATACGCCTGAGATCGAGGAACCGCCGGCTTATGTAATGCTTGACGGAAGCAGTACCAAATATGCAAGGATACCCAGATATACATCTAATATTACAAGGAGTTTCGGCATTGATGGCAACTGGTCTGTATCAGATGGATTATCCATAGACGCAGGGATAGAAAACAGAGACACACCACGGCGTCAACGAGAGGTAGAGAAAGAGAATGTAAAGAGTGCATTCTTAACAGTTAATTCAATATTATCTGACAACTTATCAGGGCTGATTGCCTACAGGTATCAGAGAAAGCGGGGAGATTATGACCCGACATACTATAAAACCATTTATGACACCGGAAGTGACGTTGACCAGCACCCGCTGTTGCGGGCCTTTGATCTGTCTGAGACTGATACTCACACTGTAAAAGCCGGATTTGATTTTTCACCTTTGGATGTTTTAAGCCTCGGCGCATCCCTGTCATTAACAAGTGGGGAATATATTGATGTCATAATAGGAAGGAAAAGATCTCAGGCAGAGTCTGCATCCATATCAGCAGAGTACACCCCATTTAAAAACTTCCTGGTTTATTCTCAGTATTTCTATGACAGGATGACTATTGAAAGCAGATATTCGTGGACATATGACAGCACACTCACTGCTTCATACCCTCCGGAAACGAATCCCCTCTATTCCAATTTTATCAAACCGATCTCAGAGACATTAGAAGATACATCTGATAGTTATGTCATTGGATTTGATTATGATGCATTAAAAAATATATCTATTGCAGGAAATTTGAGCAGACATACCTCCACTGGCACAAGTGTTAAAATGCCAACTATCAGCAGCACTACTGATACTCTTGAATTAAAAGTATCCTGCAAAATCCGGGAGGAGATTTACAATAAAGGCTTTTCTTACATACAATTCAAGGACTTGAGGATAAGCGCCGGTTATCATTACGAGAGATACAAACGTAATGATTATGCACTCGATAATTTCCCTCCACCTGTTGATACAATAGATGTAAACGCGCCGGAAGATATATTCTTAGGTGTGAGAGAACCTGATTACAATTTAAATATATTCTCGCTGTCACTTGATTTTTACTTCTGAATATGCTTCTTTATAAGTAACTACGCCATCTGAATTATATTTTGTCTTGACTTGTTATAATCATTTCATTAAAATTTGGCTATATAAAATATGGGTTAATTCTTTCCTTTTAAGAAAAACAAATGAAAGGAGGTGATAGGTATGACGAAATCTGAATTTGTTGATGCTGTACAGAAGGGAGCAAAAGGGATGACCCTCAGCAAGAGGGAGACAGAGGAACTTGTTGATTGCATGTTTGAGGTGTTATCCAAGTCCTTAAAGAAAGACAGGCGGTTTGTATATCCGGGATTCGGTACTTTTACTGTCAGGAACCGTAAGGCAAGGTCAGGCAGAAACCCCCGGACCGGAGAGACTATAAAGATAAAGGCCAGCAAGACCATATCCTTCAAGCCAGCCCCGAAGCTAAAGGGTATGTTGTAATTTACGCACTTAGAGTGACCAGGGGGGAGCACAATGCTCTCCCCTTATTTTTTTTCGGGTACTTTCTGCCAGTCTTCCATAAATTTCCTGATACCTATATCAGTAAGCGGGTGCTGGGCCAATTGCAGTAATACTTTAAATGGTATTGTTGCAACATCTGCGCCTATTATGGCAGCATCTACTACATGAACAGGATTCCTGATACTTGCAACGATAATCTCAGTCGTGTAACCATAGTTATCAAATATAGTCCTTATCTGACCTATCAACTCCATGCCCGCGTATGACACATCATCAAGACGCCCTACAAAAGGGCTGACATATGCAGCGCCTGCCTTTGCCGCAAGGAGCGCCTGCGATGGGGAAAATATGAGGGTAACATTGGTCTTTATGTTTTCCTGAGAGAGGGTCTTTACAGCCTTTAAACCTTCAGGTGTCATTGGTATCTTTACGACGATATTCTCATGTATCGAACTTAGCTCCCGTGCCTCTTTTGTCATACCATTTGCCTCCAATGATATGACCTCTGCACTTATAGGGCCATCCACAATCGTGCATATTTCTTTGATAAGTTCCTTAAATTCCCTGTTTTCCTTAGAGACAAGAGAGGGGTTCGTTGTAACCCCGTCAATAAGTCCGAGGCTTACAGCCTCCTTAATCTCTGCTATGTTTGCGGTATCAATAAAAAATTTCATATGCCCCCCTTTTATAAGTGCGGAATCCGCACTCCCCATTTATTCTAATGCTTCATCCAGCAATTCTACTGTGTGTTTTACAGATACTGAAAGCCCGGCCCTGTTCAGGGAATCCTCTATATGTATCTTACAACCCGGACACCCTGTCGCTACTACCTGCGCACTGCTTCGCCTGATGCTCTCTGCCTTTCTTTCCCCTATATCTGATGCGAGGTCATAGTGATTGAGACTGAATATGCCGCCAAAACCGCAGCAGGCGTCGGCCTCATCCATCTCAATAAACTCAGCATTACTGATAGACCTGAGTATCTCTCTGGGAGATTGATATATCCCCAGTCCCTTCTTAAGATGACAGGGATCATGGTATGTTACCCTAAATTTGTCCCCTGATGCAACCCCATCCCCACTCCTTAGACTTCTCTCAGTACAGGCCTTTCCCTCCCTGTACACAAATTCATGAATATCTGTAACCTTATCTGAAAAGTTTCTTACCATTTCAAACTTGCCATTCATCAAATGATTAAGTAATACAGGATATTCTTTTTTAAGTGTATGACCGCAAGTTGCGCAGGATATGATAATTGCTTCAACATCATATTTTAAAAATAGCTCTATATTTTTTACGGCTACCTTTTGTGCGGTCTCCATATCACCAAGCGAAAGTAGTGGAATACCGCAGCAATATTGACCTTCCGGAATAATCACATCATAACCGAGTTTGTTTAAGACACTTATCGTTGCCCTGCCAATGTCCTGAGTGGAATAGTTTATTACACAGCCTGGAAAGAAGGCCACCCGGCCTTTTACCTTTTTGCTCTTAGTTTTAACAATCTCAGGATAAGATGCAGTCAGAGGACGAATGCCCACTGAAGGAAGTTTTCTCTTTCTCTCTTTCCGTACAAATGGGAGAACAGCAGTAAATGGCCATTTATCCGGAAGCAGGTCATAGATTTTCAGAGGGATCGAAGAAAACCTCATAATAATAGACAGAGGCCATCTTTGCCCCACAACAGCCCTTGACATGAACCTTCCCGTAATGCCAAGCCCCCTGTTTTCCGCCATCTGTGCCTTTGCCGCAAATATGATCTCTCCTACCTTCACACCGCTCGGACAATTTACTTCACATGTAAGACACCCTATGCATGATGTTATAGTGTTATCAAGGATATCAGATGTTTCAAGGCGGCCTTCGATATTAGCCCCAATCAGGCTGAGCCTGCCACGCGCAACCATAGTCTCATCCTTAGTAACGGCGTAGGTAGGACATCCTGCCATGCAGATGCCGCACTTTATGCATTTAGAGACCTCGTTTTTGACTGATGCTAAGTAGTTCACCCTGAAATCTCCCAACTCATTGCTTATTTTACTCATTGCTATGTCTATACATCTCCCTCAGCAACATCCCCGTATGCGACCTCTCCACCTTAGCAACATCCTCCGGAGTACCGCACGCCACAACCTCTCCTCCGCCGTCACCTCCCTCCGGCCCCAGGTCTATAATATAGTCAGCATTCTTAATCACATCCGGGTGATGTTCGATAACTACTACACTGTTTCCCGCATCAACGAGCTTGTTCAGTACATCAAGGAGCTTCTGTATATCTGCAAAATGTAATCCTGTAGTAGGCTCGTCGAGGATATAGAGTGTCCGCCCGGTGGCCCTTCTTGATAATTCTTTCGAGAGTTTGACCCTCTGCGCCTCCCCCCCGGAGAGTGTTGTTGCAGCCTGACCAAGTTTTATATACTCAAGACCAACATCCCGTAATGTGTCCAGTTTGTGTCTTATAACCGGAATAGGCTCAAAAAAACTGAGCGCCTGGACAATTGTCATGTCCAGGACTTCTGCTATATTTTTCCCTTTATACCTGATATCAAGTGTCTCCCTGTTATACCTTTGCCCCTTACATTCCTCACATGTTACATAGACATCCGGCAGAAAGTGCATCTCTATCTTTATAAGCCCATCACCCTGACACGCCTCGCAACGGCCCCCTTTCACATTAAAGCTGTATCTGCCTGCCCTGTACCCCCTCATCCTCGATTCCGGTATTTGTGCATATAGATCCCGTATATGTGTAAATACACCTGTATATGTTGCCGGGTTAGACCTTGGGGTCCTGCCGATTGGCGACTGGTCAATATTTATAATCTTGTCATATTCCTCAAGCCCTACTATGTCCCTGCACCCGTCATTTGTTTTAGACCTTTTGTACAGTCTGTGGGAAAGATTCTTATAAAGGACTTCAAAGATCAATGTACTCTTTCCCGAACCTGACACCCCTGTAATTGCTGTGAATAGTCCAACCGGTATAGTGACATCAACATCTTTGAGATTGTTTTTTTGGGCGCCCTTTATTGTTAAATATTTCTTTGGCCTCCTGTGACGTTTTGGAAGTGATATGGTAAGCTCACGGGACAGGTAACGTCCTGTAAGGGATTTCTTATCCTTCATTATCTTTGCCGGAGTTCCGCATGACACGATCTCTCCTCCAAGGACACCTGCACCGGGCCCCATATCAATAACATAGTCTGCCTCTCTTATCGTTTCCTCATCATGTTCAACCACAAGGACAGTATTCCCAATATCCCTGAGCCTTTTCAGCGTTGCAAGGAGCCTTGTATTATCCCGCTGATGCAGCCCTATGCTCGGCTCATCCAGCACATACAGAACTCCCACAAGGCTTGAACCTATCTGAGTAGCAAGCCTGATGCGCTGTCCTTCACCCCCGGACAGGGTAGCTGCCTCCCGATCAATGGTCAGATAATCAAGTCCGACATTCGATAAGAATTGCAGACGTTCTCTTATCTCTTTGAGTATGCGCTCCCCGATAAATCCCTCACGCCTGCTAAGCTTTAATGCTTTAAAGAAATGGATAGCAGACTTAATTGACAACCTTGTGACATCAACAATAGATCTGTCGTGGATTTTTATTGACAGAGCCTCTTTCTTAAGCCTGTTGCCATTACATGACGGGCATACCTCGCCTTCTTCATCTTCATGCATTATCTTAACACCAAGCCCGTCACAGTTCGGACATGCACCATGAGGACTATTGAATGAAAAAACACGCGGCGTAATCTCAGGATAGCTGATACCACAATCTATACAGGCAAGCCTCTCACTGAAGAGGATATCTTCGCCGTCTATCTGATTTATCACCACTATCCCTTCTGCCAGTCTGAGTGCAATTTCTATAGAATCGGCCAGCCTTCTCCTTAGCTTTTCATCCAGCTCCTTCTTCAAAATAAGGCGGTCAATTACTATCTCTATGCTGTGTTTCTTGTTCTTATCCAAGGTTATCTCTTCTTCTAATTCCCTGATCTCACCATCTATCCTTGCCCTTACAAACCCTTTACCCTTCATATCTGCAAATTCTTTTCTATATTCACCCTTCCGCCCCCTGACAATTGGGGCAAGAATCTGTAACTTTGTCTCCGGTGGAAGATCGAGAACCCTGTCAACCATCTGCTGGACTGTCTGTGCCGTTATCTCTTTCCCGCATTTATAACAGTAAGGATGTCCGATACGAGCAAATAACAGTCTCAAATAATCATATATCTCTGTAATAGTGCCGACTGTAGAGCGGGGGTTCCTGCTTGTTGTCTTCTGTTCGATAGAAATAGCGGGTGAGAGGCCCTCTATAGAGTCAACATCCGGCTTGCTCATCTGCTCCAAGAACTGTCTTGCATAAGCAGATAATGACTCTACATACCTCCTCTGTCCTTCTGCATAGATAGTATCAAAGGCAAGCGATGATTTTCCTGAACCACTAAGACCGGTAATTACGACAAGTTTATACCGCGGGATTACTACATCTATATTCTTTAAATTATGTTCTCTTGCACCCCGAATGGTAATGCTCTGCTGCTCCATGTTGATATTTTAACATAGAAGTGCCTACGACAACACTGTCTTAATCTCTTTCTTCGCGCTGTTAAATACATCAACTGCCTCTTCCACAGAACCATTCTCATGAATAATATTCCGTAATGCCCTGATCATTGGCACAGGATGCGGGCTCTGCCAGATGTTTCTTCCAAGATTTATACCGATAGCGCCTCTCTGCATGCCGTCATGGACGAACTCGAATACCTCCTTCTCTGTATCCACTTTTGGTCCGCCTGCTATAACTACCGGAACAGGGCATCCATTTACCACCTTATCGAAGTTCTCGCACCAGTATGTCTTTACAACCTTAGCGCCAAGTTCAGCGGCGATCCTGCAGCAGAGACCGAGGAAACGGGCATCCCTTTTTTCGAGTTCCCTGCCAACCGCAGTAACTGCCATTACAGGAATACCATACTCTTCCGCATCATTAACAAGATTACTCAGGTTCAA
>Ga0209002_10001574_pt1 | contig 18466 bp, 15 predicted proteins | sample Rifsed16ft2_FD_184010 | JGI IMG/M metagenome (GOLD analysis project Ga0209002, IMG submission 184010) | Soil microbial communities from Rifle, Colorado, USA - sediment 16ft 2 (version 2) | ecosystem: Environmental > Terrestrial > Deep subsurface > Rock core/Sediment | place: Rifle, Colorado... | reverse complement strand
CGCGCAGGTCGCGGATGATGGACTCGTCCATGGGCGGCTGCATTTTGCGGCCGTGGCGTTCCGCCTGCACGACGAGCGCCTCGAGGGCCGACTTATCTGCGTATTTCTTGTGAAATTTTTTGAGGTAGTGCGCCGGCGCGTAGATGAGTCGTGCGATGGATGCGCGCGCACCCAAGGAGGCCAGTCATGTTAGGCTGCACCCAATCTGGCTCCGCCGGGGCGACACTTGCCAGTACTACGCCACTGGCTTATAGTACACCGTGCGCTTCGTAGAGAGCCCGCTCTTCACGAAACGCGTCACGGCCCTGCTTCGGGACGAGGAATACCTGGCCTTGCAGCTGGCGCTGGTATTCCGCCCCGAGCAGGGGCCGATTATCGCGGGCAGCAGCGGCCTGCGCAAGGTGAGATGGGCGGCAGAGGGACGCGGGAAGCGGGGAGGCCTGAGGGTCATCTACTACTGGGAGCCGCCGCAGGATGTGTGCCTCATGCTCTACGCCTACGCCAAGAGCGCCCAGGGCGATCTCACGGCGCTGGACCCGACAGTGCGCGATGACTTCAAGCCCATGCTCGAGCTGGGCCTTGTCGATTCCATTACCGACGTCAACGGCGGTATCTTCAATTACTTCCGTGACGACGAAGGACTCAATGTGCACCGTTCCTACGGTTATCTCGCCAATCCCCGGGTGGGCGAGGTGATTGCCAACTGGTGGAAAGAGGGCGCCTGAGATGAAACGCCTGTCCCTGCGGAAATTTGTCACGCTCTTTGTGCTGGGTCTTTGCTGGCTGACGCCGGTTTTTGGCGCGTCCACGGCCTCGGACAAGCTCCCCGAACCGATTGCCGCGGCGCTCAAACGCCACGGCTTCCCGACCCGCGGCCTGAGTCTCTATGTGCATGAAATCGGTCAGGCTGAACCGGTGCTGTCCGTATCAGCCAACGTGCCGCGCTATCCGGCTTCGACCATCAAGCTGCTCACCACGCTGGTGGCGGTCGAGGAGTTGAGCCCCGCCTGGCGCTGGAAAACCGAGGCCTATGTCACGCAACCCCTGCGTGACGGGCGTCTGGCGGGCGACCTTTATATTAAAGGTTACGGCGATCCCTATCTGGTCATCGAACATTTCTGGCGCTTTCTGCGCGCGCTGCGCGCCGCGGATCTGGAAACCATCGAGGGCAATCTGGTTCTCGACCAGAGTCACTTTGCACGCGAACCGGGGGGCGCCGCCGATTTCGATAACCAGCCGCTGCGCGCCTACAACGTTCTGCCGCATGCCTTGCTGGTGAATTTTCAGGCGGTGAATTTCCGCTTCATGCCCCAGGCGTCGGCCAGGCGCGTGCAGATTATTGCCGATCCGCTGCCGGCCAATGTCGAGCTGGAGAATCGCGTGGTGCTGGCCGATTCCGTGTGCCGCGGCTGGGCAAGCCGGCTTGGCATGAAGCTGCGACATGAAAAGATCAAAACCCGCGTGATTTTCAGCGGCACCTATGATGCTGGCTGCGGTGACAATGAACTGTTCCGCGTGGTGTCCGAACCAGCGCCTTATACACTCGGTTTGTTCCGGTCGTTGTGGGCGGAACTCGGCGGGCGCTTTGAGGGTGGCGTGCGCGAGGGAGCGGTCCCGGCCGATGCCACCCTGCTGCATACGGCCTGGTCGCCGCCGCTCGCCGATATCATTCGTTCCGTCAACAAATACAGCAACAATGTCATGGCGCGCCAGTTGCTGCTCACGCTGGGCGCGGAGCAGGCCGGCGCGCCCGGTACCACGGACAAGGGCATTCAGGCGGTGCGGGAATGGCTCAAGCGCCGCCATCTCATCTTTCCGGAACTGGTGCTGGAGAACGGGGCCGGGCTTTCGCGCGAAGAAATAATCTCCGCGCGCCATCTGGGCCAGGTGCTGCTGGCCGGTTGGCGCAGTCCGTACATGCCGGAATTCGTTTCTTCGCTGCCCCTCGCGGCCATGGACGGGACATTGCGCCGGCGCTTTAACAGCGCCGCTCTCGAAGGGCAGATGCATCTCAAAACCGGCAGCCTGCGCGACGTGCGCAGCGTGGCCGGCTACGTGCTGGACCGGGCCGGCCGGCGCGTGGCGGTCGTGTGCCTGCATAACCATGCCAGGGCCGACACCGCCGCCGGCGAGGCGGTGCAGGAGGCGGTGCTCCAATGGGTCCATGAGCGCCCCGCACCTTAAGCCGCTTGCGTTGTGCCTTAGTGGCACGGCGTAGGGTGCTTAAGGTGCGGGGTGGACAGTCCTTATGGTATGGTCAATCCTTGGGTTTTCGGCTGTGTGGATGGACGCACGATATGACGACGAAATACGTTAGCGCGGTAATCTCGGAAGAGCACAACGACAACAGCCTGCCGGTGCTGGATGGCACGCTTGGCCCCAGCGCCGTGGACATCCAGACCTTGTATTCCCGCCGCGGGCTGCTCGCTTATGACCCCGGTTTCCGTTCCACCGCTGCCTGCAAGAGCGCCATCACCTTCGTGGACGGCGACAAGGGCATCCTGCTATACCGCGGCTATCCCATCGAGGAGCTCGCCGAACGCAGCGACCTCATCGAGGTCGCCTACCTGCTGATGTCCGGTGAGCTGCCCACACCGGCGCAACGCAAGCAATTCGACCTGGCCATCAGCACCCACAATATGCTGCATGAGCAGGTGCTCTCCTTTTATCGAGGCTTCCGCCGTGACGCCCATCCGATGGCGGTCATGGTGGGTGTGGTCGGCGCGCTGTCGGCGTTCTATCACGATGTCATGAATATCCGCGATGCCAACGATCGCCAGCTGGCGGCCATCCGGCTCGTCGCCAAGATGCCCATGATTGCCGCGGCCAGCTACACCTATTCCATCGGCCGGCCGCAGCGCTACCCGAACAACAAGCTCGATTACGCCTCAAACTTCCTGCAGATGATGTTCGGCACCCCGGCCCAGGAATACATGGTGGACCCGGTGCTGGCACGCGCGCTTGACGTCATTTTCATCCTGCACGCCGATCACGAGCAGAACGCCTCGACCTCTACGGTGCGGCTGGCGGCCTCGAGCGGCGCCAATCCTTTTGCCTGCATTGCCGCCGGCATCGCCTCGCTCTGGGGTCCGGCGCACGGCGGCGCCAACGAGGCCGTGCTCAAGATGCTGATGGAGATCGGCGCGGTCGAGAATATTCCGAAGGCCATCGGCCGCGCCAAGGATAAGAACGACGCCTTCCGCCTCATGGGTTTCGGCCATCGCATCTACAAGAACTTCGACCCGCGCTCGCGCGTTATTCAGGCGCAGGCGAAAAAGGTACTGGCGTACCTCGGCAAGGACGACCCGCTGCTCGAGATCGCCATGCGGCTGGAGGAGATCGCGCTCAAGGATGAATATTTCATCGAGCGCAAGCTGTATCCGAACGTGGATTTCTACTCCGGCATCCTGCTGCGCGCCATGGGCTTCCCGATGAACATGTTCACCGCGGTGTTTGCCGTGGCGCGCACCGCCGGCTGGGTCAGCCACTGGTTGGAGCTGCAAGGCGAATCCCACGGTATCGACCGCCCGCGCCAGATCTACGTAGGCCCAACCTTGCGGCATTATCCGGTGAAAAAATAGCCGCTGCCGGATCATCTATACTTACCTTCTCGTCAATCGTGAAGGAGATTTACCCCATGTACCGGTATCTGATACCCCTGATTGCGATGATTCTATCCGGCGGCTGCGCGACATACGCCTCCACCTCCGGGCAGGTCGTGCTCAAGAACGACAACGCCTCGGTGGACGTTCGCATCGGCGACAACGACCGTGCCGCAATCGAGCATTACTACAAAAAATCCCATAAAAACAAAAAAGGCCTGCCGCCGGGGCTGGCGAAGCGCGGCGGCAATCTCCCCCCGGGCCTGGCCAAGCGCGACAAGCTGCCGCCCGGGCTCCAGGGTGAACCGCTGCCGCACGATCTGGAGGGAAAGCTCACGAGGTTGCCCGCGTCTTACGTGCGCGTGCGGATCGGTCAGGACATCGTCCTGATGGATCGGGAAACACGCGTGATAGTGGATGTGGTCTATGGAATAGCAAATTAACCAAAACCTGTCCCAAAAACAGTAGCGCCTGTGCTGTGCATGGATGCACGAATGCCGCGAGCGCATGGACGCGCAGGAGCGGCCGCACCGATCGATAAAATGGCGCGTGGGACGCGCCCTACATCTAATTGTTCAGACCTTCCTTAATCCTGTTAATCCTGTCTATTTATCTTTTTTCTTAAAGCGTTGGACCAGTGCCCGGCGTTTTTCGTAAGCCTCGCGCGCGATCGCCACGTCTTCCAGGAAATACGGTAGCTCTTCCAGCAGCAACGCCTGCGGGCCGTCCACCAGCGCCTTGGCCGGTACCGGATGGAAATCCACCAGAATCATGTTGGCGCCGGCGATCACACCCTGCGCGGTGACATGTGATATATCGAGCATGCCATCGGGCGCCGCATCGCGCGTGCCAACCGAATGCGAGGGGTCAATGCACACCGGCATGCGCGTCAGGCGCTTGACCACCGGGACGTGGGCGAAGTCGACGAAGTTGCGGTGCGGGTCGCCCATGTTGGTTTTCATGCCGCGCAGGCCGAAGACGATGTTGCGGTTGCCTTCGCTGGCCAGATACTCGGCCGCATTCAGCGACTCTTCCAGCGTGATGCCGAAGCCGCGCTTGAGCAATACCGGAAGCTCGCGCTGGCGTCCGACGATCTTGAGCAACTCGAAGTTCTGGATGTTGCGCGTGCCGATCTGCAGCATCACGCCGGTGGGCTTGCCGGTCTTGTGCAATGCCTCCTGGATTTCGACCAGGTGCGAGTCGTGGGTGATCTCCATGGCGATCACCTTGATGTCGTATTTGCCGGCGAGCTCGAATACCCACGGCAAACACTCCTTGCCATGGCCCTGGAACGAATACGGATTGGTGCGCGGCTTGTAGGCGCCCATGCGCGTGCACACCTGGCCGTTGTCGCGCAAGGCCTTCAGCATCATCTCGACGTGCTCGGGGTTGTCCACGGCGCACAGACCGGCGAAGACATTGAGGTTGTCCTGGCTGAATTTGACGCCGTTGTATTCGAAGCCCGTCGGCCGGCGATCATCGCGGTGCCGCCCGAGCACGCGGTATTCCTCCGAGACGCGCACCACGCGCTCCACGCCGGGCAGGCTCTCGATCTCGGTCTTGTCGAGCGAGGCGGTGTCGCCGATGAGATAAATTTCCGTGAGCGTCTGCTGGGTGCCGATCTCCTGGTGGACCCGCGTTCTGATGTTCGGCTTATGCGCCAGGAAATCGAGAATCTGCCGGTATTCCGGACTCTTCTCGCCCATGTCGGGCTTGAGGATAACGATCATGCGACTTTTCCTTTATTATTCGGTATGGCTCACGGGCGCGTATTCTAACAATTAAGCCGCGATTGTCAGAAAAAATACCCCTTATGAAACTGAAAGCCGTCAAATCCCCGCCCTACGCCTTGGACCGCGCCAGTCTGGAACGCGAGGTGCGCGTGGATACCTACCGCGCCTCCGGCCCCGGCGGGCAGCATGTCAACCGCACCGAATCGGCGGTGCGCCTGACCCACCCGCCTTCGGGGGTGGTGGTGACGGCCACGGAAAACCGATCCCAATTCCGCAACCGTGAGGTTGCTTTTGAGAGACTGATCCATAAATTGCGCGCGTTGAACCGCGTGCCCAAACCGCGCAAGGCCACCCGTGTCAGCCGGGCCGTGAAGGAGCGCCGGCTGGCCGCCAAGAAGCATCGCGCCTCCCTGAAGCGCGGGCGTGGCCGGGGGCACGAGGAGCAAATGTAGCCCTGCTCGCTACGCTCGCTCGTCTTGCCATATTATTAGAGTTTGCTCATTCATGAATAGTTATGTAGGGCGGGTTAGGCGCTTTCTGCCGTAACCCGCCATGCGGAATTGTGACTCGCCACGTCCCTGTGGCTCGCCCTTCGGGCGCGCTAAAGCGCGCCCAATTCCGCTCCCGGCAGAATTGTCTTATCCGGGGAGTTGACGTAGGATATTTTCACGCCAGCCCCACCGCAGGGCAGGCGGTTTTGGCTTCCAAATAAAAAAGGGGGATGTATGCAGACCGGTACCGTGAAGTGGTTCAACAACGCGAAGGGCTATGGTTTTATCACCCCGAGCGACGGCAGTGAGGATGTGTTTGTGCATTTTTCCACCATCGAAGGAGATGGATACAAGAGTCTGAACGAGGGGCAGCAGGTCGAGTTTGAGCATACGCAGGGACCGAAAGGCAAACAGACCACGCGTGTCATCCCCCGCTGAAAAAAAATACGAACAGACACCAGATTTTTCTGTTTTCCGGCCCCGTCGATGCACGGGGCTTTTTATTGCATCCATTATTGAGCTGATTTTTTTCGCCATCGAACATGTCGCATGAGGCATTGAACGAGCTGATCAGGAACTATGGCTATCTGGCCATTCTGATCGGAACGTTTCTCGAGGGAGAGACGATTCTCATCCTGGGCGGACTTGCCTCGCACATGGGATTTCTCGAGTTGCCGTGGGTGATGGCCGCGGCCCTGACCGGCAGCTTCACCGGCGACCAGTTGTATTTCTACATCGGCCGGCATTACGGACCGAAAATCATCGCCAGGCGTCTCTCGTGGCAGGAAGGCGCGCAGAAGGTTTATAAACATCTGCATCGTCACAAAAACCTGCTCATTCTTTCCTTCCGGTTCTTCTACGGTTTTCGCAACGTCACGCCGTTCGCGGTCGGCGCGGCGCATATCTCCCGGCTGCGTTTTTTCTCGCTCAATCTGGTCGGCGCGGTCATCTGGGCGTTCGTCTTTGCCTACGCCGGCTATTTATTCGGCGAGGCCTTCCGCCTGTTCCTGGACGATTTCAAGCGTTACAAGCTGTATGTACTGCTCGGCCTGGTGCTGGTGGGCGTTTTGATCTGGTTGGCAACGCTAATCCGCCACCGTCGCCGGGCGCTGGAACACAAAAAATAGCCTACTTAAACTTAAAGTTCTTGGGTAGGGTGTGCTGAGCAGCAGCGAAGCGCACCGGACGAGCCCAATGGCGCGCAATGCTTCGCTTTTGCGCACCCTGCGAAAGATACTTTGCTTGACCCGTCTTGCATGGGTTTTTGAGATGCCTTGTGGACTATATACTTAAAAGATGATTTCGATCATGCGAACCGACCGTCCCCATCCATGCCAACGCCGACGCCTCGGCCGCCATGGCGCCGCGCTCGTCCTGCTGATCGCGGCTGGCACCGGCGCGTTCGCGCAGGCGGCGCAGGACGCCGTCGTCTTCCCCGATGTGACCGTGTCGCGCCGCCACGGGCTCGATCCCGGCACCGATCTCAGGCGCCGCGACATCGAGCCCATGCTGGACCTGTTTTACAGCGGTGACTTCGGCCGCTGGCGCGTGCTCGGCGAGGTGTCCCTCTCGGAAGACGAGCGCGAGATCGAGCGGCTGCAACTCGGCTGGTTGCTCGACGCCGACAACACGCTCTGGCTCGGGCGCTTCCACAATCCGCTCGGCTACTGGAACACCCAGTTCCATCACGGCACCTATCTGCAGACCTCGATCAGTCGGCCCGGCATCCACGAGCACGAGCACGAGGACGGCGCGCTGCCCACGCACCTCGCCGGCGCGCTCTGGGAAGGCGCGTACGCGCGCGACGGAGCCGAGTGGCGTTACGCGGCGGCGCTCGGCGCGGGACCGGAGCTGCACGGCACGCTCGACCCCGTCAACATCTTCTCGCCCGGCGCGGGCCGCCATCGGCTGAGCGCGACCGCGCGGCTCGCGTACGCGCCGCGCGCGCACGACGCGGACGAGGCCGGACTGTTCATCGGCAGCGCGCGTCTGCCCGGCGACGGCAACCCCTTCACCGAGGTGCGCCAGACCGTTTCCGGCGCCTACGCCAACTGGAAGCTCGGCGAGCTGCGCGTGCTCGGCGAGGCGTTCTTCGTGCACAATCGTCTCGAACAGTCCGGCGGCCGCAGCGCCGCGTCGTTCGCGAGCGGGTACCTCCAGCTCGAGTACCTGCTCGGCCAGAGCTGGACGCCGTACGGGCGCGCCGAGGGCAGCGCCGGGGCGCGCGACGACGCCTACCTCGCGCGCTTCCCGCTGTTCGTGCAGCGGCGCGAGCTCGTCGGGCTGCGCTACGAGCTCACGCGGCGCCAGGCGCTCAAGTTCGAGCTGAGTGAGGCACATCTTCTCGCCGATAGCTACCGTCAGGCCACCCTGCAATGGAGCGCCGTCTTCCCATGAAGCGCCGCGCGCTGCTCGTGGGGCTGCTCGCCTCGGCGCTGGCCGCGACCGCGTTCGCGGCCGAGCGCCAGCTGGTGCTGGTCGCGGCGCAGGGCTCGGCGGTCACGACGCTCGCGCCCGCGGAGGTGCGCAAGCTGTTCCTCGGCGGCGCGGTCGAGGTCAACGGCCAGCGGCTCGAGCCGCTGGTCAACGCCTCGGATGAACTGTTGCACGAGGTGTTCCTGCAGAAGGTCGTGTTCATGGCGGCGCGCAGCTACGACCGCCACGTGCTCGGGCTGGTGTTCCGCTCGGGCGGCCACCGTCCGGCGCGCTACACGAGCACCGAGGAGCTCGTGCAGGCGCTCGCGCGCGAGCCGCGCGCCGTCACCTACATGTGGGCCGATCAGGCGCGCCGCCTGCGCGGCGTGAAGATCGTGCAAGAGCTATGGCACGGCCGTCTCGACTGAGGCATTACCTCGACAGCCTCACCGGGCGCATGGTGCTCGGGCTGCTCGCCATTCACCTGGCGCTGATCCCGGCGCTGTTCGTCGGCGTGCTTTACGTCTTCAAGCAGGGCTACCAAGAGCAGTTCGTGCAGTACGTGCGCTCCGACGCCGCCGCCCTCGCCCGCCAACTCGCGGGCATGAGCCCGCGCGGCGCGCGGCTGCAGGCGCTGCTCGAGGAGGCCATCCTCGACAGCCGGCTCGTGTTCGTCGAGGTGGTGGACGGCGGCGGCCGGCGCCTGGCCGCTGCGGGCGACGTGCCCGGCGCGTTCGTCGAGGACTTCTTCTTCGGTCAGCACGACGACCGGACCTACCACGTGGCGCTGCCGTTCGGCGCCGACGGTGCGCTTGGGACCGTGCTGCTCGGCTACGACGAGACGCCGGCCCGGGAGCAGGTCGGCCTTGTCTACCGCCGCGGCGCCTACCTCGCGCTCGCCTACGTGCTGCTCACGCTCGGCATGGCGGTGCTCGTCGGGCTCAAGCTCACGCGCCCGCTGCGCTGCCTCATCGAGGCTTCCGGCGCCATCGCCGCCGGCGCCTACGACCGGCGCGTGGATCTTCGCTCGCGCGACGAGATCGGGGAGCTCGGCGTGACCTTCAACCGCATGGCCGCCGCCGTCAGCGACAAAACCGCGCGTATCGCCGCCCTGAATGACACTGCCGTAAAGATCACCTCGGTGCGCTCATTGCAGGAAATGCTCGATGAGATCCTGCGCCGTGGCGCAGCGCTTACCGGTGCACAAGCAGCGTGTATTGCCTTTTACAACCAGGAAACAGGGCTCTTCGATAAATGGGTTACGCAGGGCCTGTCGGATCATTTCGTCAAGAACATGGCTTTCAGGCAGGGCGGTCTGGCCGATGAGGCATATGTAATGGCCGCCGGCACGTACGTTCTCAGCAACGATCAGCCGGAGACGAAGCATAAACTGAGCCGGTTGATGCATGCAGAAGGCATACAGTCCTTTATCTGCCTCCCGCTCATGAGCCACGCGGAGCGACTCGGTGTTATCTATTTCTACCGCAAGGACCGTGATTACTTCCTCCCGGATGAAATCGAAATCCTGACTACTTTTGCCAGTCTCGCGGCCGGTGCCATCGCTAATATACGGTTGCAGGAGCAGACACGGGATCTTGCCGTAACGGACAAATTGACCGGATTGCATAACCGCCGCCTGTTCGACGAACGTATCCAGGAAGAGATTCGACGTGCCACGCGCTATGTCAAGCCGCTGTCGCTCTTGATGATCGATATCGACAATTTCAAGCATATCAATGACACCCACGGGCATGCGGCGGGTGATGTGGTGCTCCAGTCGCTCGGGCGCCTGTTGCCCCGGCTGTTGCGGGAAGTGGACCTTCCAGCGCGTTATGGCGGAGAGGAGTTTACCGTTATTCTCCCGGAAACGGATTTTGTCGGCGCGCGCCTGGTGGGGGAGCGCATTCGGCGCGCGATCGCGGGCGAGCGCGTGACGCTACCGGGCGGGGGAGAAATTTCCTTCACGGCCAGCGTGGGGGTGGCCTGCTTCCCGGTGTGCGGTAACAAGGCAGGGAGCTTTATCGAACATGCCGACCAGGCGTTGTACACCGCCAAACAGGAAGGTAAAAACCGCGTCTGCCTGTACCGTGAAATTCTCAAGACGCAACTCGAGCAAGAGCCAAACCGCATCGTGGATCTCCTTAACCAGAGCCTGGAGAACATCCAGCCCATCGTGACGGCCGTGTCAGCCAAGTCTGTCTACTATTACGACCACGCTGAAAAGGTGAACACGATCTCGAAGCAGCTCGCGGAGGCGCTCAACCTTGGCGAGGAAGATCGCCGGACGCTTGCTCTTGCCTCGCAATTGCACGACATCGGCATGATAAGCGTGCCCGACGCGGTCCTGAACAAACAAGGCGCCTTGACGGACGATGACTGGAAGTTTATTCGGCAGCATCCCGCCACCGCCGCAGGGCTGGTCGAGAAAGTCCCGGGCTTGCGCCATCTTGCCCCCATTATTCTTCATCATCACGCGCGCTTTGATGGCAAAGGTTATCCGGAGGGGCTCAAGGGCGATGCCATACCCTACCTCGCGCGCGTGCTGGCGGTGGCGGATACCTATGCCTCGATGATGGGTAAATGGATGGGAAGCGAGGTTATGTCTCCCGCGGAAGCCAGGTCCCGGATCGCGGCAGCAGCGGGCGGACAGCTCGACCCGCAGATCGTTGCGGCCTTTCTGCAGATGCCGGACCGGTAATACCCCGCGAGCGGGACCGGTTGGCGACATAGCCTCTCTACTGCCGGTTTCTTTCCAGCGCAACGGCATAAAAACCGTCGGTGTGATGGGTGTGGGGCAGGAGCCGGAGCGCATCACCCGTCATGGAAAGCGGTATGTGACGCCGTTCAAGAATTTCGTTTACCGGTATCACGTGAAAGTCCGGTCGTGCCGCCAGGAATTTTTCCACGATATCCTCGTTTTCTTCCTTCAGCAGGCTGCACGTCGCATACACCAGCCGTCCGCCGGGCTTGAGCAGCTCGGCCGCGGCCGCCAGGATGCGTTGCTGGGTGTCCATCAGTTCGGCCAGCTTAATGTCGCGCCATTTGATGTCGGGATTGCGTCGCAGCGTGCCGGTGCCGGAGCAGGGCGCGTCCACCAGCACGCGGTCGATTTTCCCCTTCAGGCGCTGCACGCGTGTATCGCGTTCATGACTGATCGTGACCATGCGGACGTTGTTCAGTCCGGCACGCCGTAACCGTGGCTTGAGCCGGTCCAGCCGTTTGGCCAGCACGTCGAAGGCGTACACCGTGCCGGAATTGGCCATGAGCGCTCCCAGGTGCAGCGTTTTCCCGCCGGCCCCGGCGCAGAAGTCCACGACCATCTCCTGTCGTTTCGGCTCCAGCATCAGCCCCAGCAGCTGGCTGCCTTCATCCTGTACCTCGAATAATCCCTCTTTGAAACAAAGAGTCTTGAAAATCGGCGCGCGGTCACGGCGCCGCAGACCGGAAGGCGAGTAGGGCGTAACCTCGCATGGAAACCCCTCTTGCGTGAGTCGCGTCCGGACCTCGTCGCGTTTGGCCTTGATCGTGTTTACGCGCATGTCCACTGGCGCGGGCTGGTTCAGCGCCAGCGATAATGCCAGCGATTCCGCATCGCCGAATTGAGCGCGCAAACGCTCCGCCAGCCAGTCCGGCATGTTCGCCTGAATCGCAAACGGCAGTGCAGCTTTGTCGAGCGTGCGTGCACGCTCGACCATGCCACGTGCATCGCCGCGAAAACCCGTCTCTTCAAGCGCGCGGGCGCTGTAGCCGTGTGTCAGCAGATAAGTCGCCACCACATCCAGCAAAAGAGAGTTGCCGGCGATGTACTCCAGCCAGCGCTTCTCGCGCAGACAACCATAGACGGTCTCCGCCACGAAGCCGCGGTCACGCACGCCCATGTTCCGATGCGTCCGGAAATAGCCCTCCATTTGCCGGTCGGCGGGCATTTTTTCGCTGAGAATGCGCTGGAGCAGCTCAGCAGCGGAATGGAGCAGTATTGGTTTGGCCATTGATTATTAATGTGAACCGCCAAGGACGCCAAGGAAATCGCTTTGAAAGTGACCTGATCGGTCATGCAGGAGAAGAGAATTCCTGTTATTTCCTTGGAAGCAAAATTCAGAAACCCTGTTCAGTTAGCCACTTCAAATAATTTTTTAATTCACTTGGCGTTCTTGGCGTCCTTGGCGGTTCAAAATTATTTTCCGTAGCGTTTGAGCAAGTCTTGATAGGCATCGATGCGCCGGTCGCGAAAAAAGGGCCAGAGGCGGCGCACGTCTTCGGAGTGTTTGCGGCTGATCTCCGCCACCAGGACTTTGGCCTTGTCGGTTGTGGCCTGCGCCAGAAATTCCCCCTGCGGGCCGGCAATGAAGCTCGAACCCCAGAACTGGATTCCGGATGTCCGTCCCGAAGGATCCGGTTCATGCCCGGTACGGTTACAGGCAACCACGGGCAGACCGTTGGCAATGGCGTGCGCGCGCTGGATGGTGATCCAGGCGTTACGCTGGCGGTTTTTCTCCGCTTCATCGTCGCGCGGATCCCAGCCGATGGCGGTGGGATAGAGCAGGATTTCCGCGCCGTGCATCGCCATCAGGCGCGCGGCTTCCGGGTACCACTGGTCCCAGCAGACCAGCACGCCGAGGGTGCCGACGGACGTGACGATGGGCACAAAACCCTGATCCCCTGGAGTGAAATAGAATTTTTCACAGTACCCGGGATCGTTCGGAATATGCATTTTGCGATACCGACCTTTCAGGCTGCCGTCCGTGTCCAGCACCACCGCCGTGTTGTGGTGCACACCGGGGGCACGGCGCTCGAACAGCGAGCCGACAATAACGATGTCCAGCTCCTTGGCCAGTTTCCCCAGTTCCTGCGTGGTCGGCCCCGGAATCGGTTCCGCCTGGTCGAAACGTTTGGTGTCCTCCGTCTGGCAGAAGTAGACGCCGGTGTGAAGTTCCTGCAGCAGCACCAGCCTGGCGCCGCGGGCGGTCGCCTCGCGAATCCCGGCGATCGAGGCGGCCAGATTTGTATGGCGGTCCTCGGCGCAGGAGTGCTGGACGAGTCCGACTTTAAGCGTTGTGTTCATCGCGCCAATGTTAGCATGATCCGGCGCGGCTTTTGGTCTGTGCTTGACAGCTATAGTCCGTATTTCTATCTTTCATGCCCCAACAATAAAAGGAGCGAAGCATGAACCGGAAATTCATATTGGCGGTGGCACTGCTGATAGCCAGTCCGCTGGCAATGGCCTACCAGGTCACCGGCCCGGTACTGGAAGTCACTGACAGCAAGATTGTGGTACAGAAGGGCAAGGAAAAGTGGGAGCTCGCCCGCGATGCCGGCACCAAGGTAACGGGTAGCGTCAAGGTGGGCGACAAGGTAACGGTCGAGTACAGGATGACCGCCACCAGCATCGAAGCCAGGGGCGGAGATAAAGCCAAAGGCAAGAAGTAGAAACCGCCGGAACAACCGCAATCGCATTCAGAAACGGGAAGGCCCCACGGACCTTCCCGTTTTTTTTCAGGCTGTCGGCAGTAGCGAGCAGCGATCCCGGGAATGTTCTGCATCGGTGCCACGATGCCATCTGTCCCGGTGATACCCCGGAACAGCCCCCAAGGGCCTGGCATTTTTGAGGTTTTCTCGAGTTCCCTGTGGCCGACCTCGGCATGCTTGATATAGCTTTATTGGCAAAGGCATATTTTGCAGTGAAATCAGCCGATTTTCGGCTTTAATTGAGTCAGGCGGGCATGGATTGTGCATATCCATCAATTACTTGTTGTCAGGCGATAAGTGTTTGCGGCTTGTAAGCCTATGCACTACCCGCGAGTGAGGATCAGACGCAGTGTTGCAAGAAGGAACTATCGGCTCTTTCATGATTGCTGAAAACAGATGACCCGAGGTTTTCGTCGCACGGTATTTTCAGATGTCACCGCCGTCCGCGGCATGTCAGCGGCGTGGCTCATGCTGGCTGTTTCATTGTTGATAACGGCATGGGGATGGCATCTCGCCCAGGCCAATGCCGAGCAGAACGCCCATGATCGCTTCCATTTTCGCATCGATGAAGTCAGGACCGCCATCGCCGAGCGCCTGCGGGACTACGAGGCGGTTCTGCGCGGTACGAAGGGCCTCTTTAATGCCTCGGCTGAAGTGACGCGGGAGGAGTGGCGGGCTTATGTGCAGAGCCTGAAGCTCGATCAGGCCTATCCCGGCATCCAGACTATCGCTTTTGTCAGGCGAGTTTCCGCTTCGCAAAAGACTGCCCATATCCGCAAGGTTCGCGCCGAAGGATTTCCCGGCTATGCCATCTGGCCACAGGGCGAGCGCGCGGAATACCTGCCCGTCGTTTACCTGGAGCCGTTTACCGGGCGTAACCTGCGGGCATTCGGCTATGACATCGCATCCGAACCGGTGCGACACGCGGCCCTGGAGCAGGCGCGAGACACCGGCGAAGCCGCCATCTCCGGCAAGATCACGCTGGTGCAGGAAACCGGGGAAAACAAACGGGCCGGTTTCATTCTGTTCCTTCCCATCTATCGCAACGGTGCGCCGACGGATACGGTCAAAGCACGCCGTGACGGACTGTTTGGATACGTGGACATCGCGTTCCGCATGGATGACCTGATGCGCGGGATCTTGAGCGCGAATACGCCCGATGTGGATGTCGAAATCTTCGACGGGGTCAAGATGACGAAGGAATCGTTGATGTACGATCATGAGCTCCTCGTGCGGTTCAACCGGGGGGATGGTAGGGCCGCCTTCTTCCACACGATGAGCCTGGACATCCATGACCATCCCTGGACCTTGTACTTTTATTCCCTGCCTGCTTTCGAAGCAACCATAGACAAAGACAAGCCACGCCTGGTCCTGGCGGCCGGCGCCTTCATCAGCCTGCTGTTCTTCATCATCGCCTGGTCGCTCGTGTCCAGAAAGGCGAGTCTGCTGGCCGTGAACAAAGAACTGAAGGCGGAGATCGCCGAACGCCAGCGCGAGAAAGAAGTGTTGCAGCAAGTTGGCCAGGTCCTTTCGGCGGCAACCGGCGAAACGTTCTTCCGCGAGCTGGTGCGAAATCTCGCCGGCACGTTACGGATGGACTATGCCCTCATCGGCGAAGTGGATCAGCAGAACAAACTTCTCATCCATATCCGCGCGGTCTGCGCGCATGGCAAGCTGATTGACAATTTCGATTACGATCTGCGCGGGACGCCGTGCGAAAACGTGGTGGGCCAGCGCTTCTGCGCCTATCCGGACCATGTTCAGCAACTGTTTCCGCAGGACAAACCGTTGCAGGAAATGGGTGTTGAAAGCTATATGGGCGCGCCGTTGTTCGACTCCGCCGGCGCACCCATCGGGCTGATCGCGCTGCTGCACAGCCAACCGCTCGCCAGCTACCAGCGGGCCGAGTCCATTCTGACCATCAGCGCGGCGCGCGCGGCGGGGGAGCTGGAGCGCCGCCAGGCCGAAGCACAGATGCACCAGCTCTCCAGCGCCGTGGAGCAGACCGCCGATGCCATTGTCATCACCGACCGCCGTGGCGTCATCCAGTACGTCAACCCGGCCTATGAGCAGATCACGGGTTACCCTCTGAAAGAGGTGCTGGGGAAAAATGCCAGCGTGGTCAAATCCGGTGAGCACGGCAAGGGTTTCTATGAGGAGCTGTGGCGGACCATCCTGGCCGGCCAGGTTTTCCGCGGGGTGATGGTCAACCGCAAAAAGGACGGTTTGCTGTACTACGAGGAGAAAACCATCACGCCGCTGAAGGACGCGGGCGGCAATATCGTGCGCTTCGTCTCCACCGGCAAGGACATCACTCAGCGCCTGCAATCCGAGGAGCGCCTGCACCATCTCGCGCACCACGATCCCCTGACCGACCTGCCGAACCGTCTCCTGCTGCAGGATCGCCTGACACAGGCCATGCGCGAAGCTGACCAGCTCGAGCGTCTGGTGGCGGTGATGTTCCTCGATCTCGACCGCTTCAAAACCATCAATGACACCCTGGGGCATGATATCGGGGATGCGCTGCTGAAAACCGTGGCCGAGCGCCTAGCGACATGCCTGCGCCCCGGCGACACCGTCTCGCGCCTGGGAGGCGATGAGTTCACCATTACCCTGGCCAACGTGGCACACGTGGACGACGTGACCCGTGTGGCGCAGAAAATTCTGGATCAGTTCATCTCCCCATTCCGCATCGGGGGCCGCGACCTGTTTGTCACCCCCAGCATCGGCATCACTCTTTATCCGCTGGACGAGAAGCAGCCCGAGAACCTGCTCAAGGACGCCGATGTCGCCATGTATCGCGCCAAGGAGCTGGGCGGCAACCGGTTCCAGTTCTATACCCCGGAACTCAACCTCCGGGCGGCGCGGCGGCTGGAGCTGGAAACGGGGCTGCGACAGGCGCTCGAGCGGCAGGAATTCATTTTGCATTACCAGCCGCTCGTGGACATGAAAACCGGACGGATCCGGGGCATGGAAGCGCTGCTGCGCTGGCAGCATCCTGAGTTCGGCCTGATCCCGCCGCTCGACTTCATCCCGCTGGCCGAGGAGATCGGACTGATCATCCCCATCGGCGAATGGGTGCTGAAGACCGCCTGCGCCCAGATCAAGGCCTGGCACAACACCGGTTTCCCGGCGCTGCAGGTGGCAGTCAACCTGTCGAGCAAACAGCTGCGGGACAAAAACCTGATCGCCGCCGTCCGGCAGGCGCTGACGGAGAGCGGGCTCGAGGCACGTTATCTCGACATGGAGCTGACGGAGAGCGTACTCATGCAGGACATGGAGTTGGCCACGTCCATTCTGAAGGAGTTGAAGACGGTGGGGATATCATTTTCGCTTGATGACTTCGGCACCGGTTATTCCTCGCTCAGTTACCTCAAGCGTTTCCCGATCGATTACCTGAAGATTGACCGCTCCTTCGTGCGCGACATCACCACGGATGCCGTCGGGGCGGGCCTCGTCAAGGCCATCATCGCCATGGCCAACGTGCTCAACATCAAGGTCATCGCCGAAGGGGTGGAGACCTATGAACAGCAGGAGTTCCTGCGATCCCATGGTTGCGACATCACGCAGGGTTATTTCTGCAGCAAACCTCTCGCCGCGCAGGACTTCACCGAGCTGCTGCAGGACTGGGATCGGTTACGCGCGGGTAAATGCAGCACCCAGAACCGATAAGGCGGGTGAACGCCTGGAACCATGGCGCGAGCGTTTAAAGGCAGCCGCTTGCCGATATTCTTTTAACGTCGCGGCAGGCGGCTCGAATTACAGAACCCCCTCCGGCAACTGCATCGTCACGCAATGCAGGCTGCCGAACTGGTAAATGAGTGGCAGGCAGTTGATGGCGACTATCTCACGGTCCGGGAAACATTCTTTCAGTTGCGCCAGCGCATCGTTATCAGCCGGGTCTTCATAGGTGGGGACCAGTACGGCACCATTGATGATGAGAAAGTTGGCATAGGTGGCGGGCAGGCGGTTGCCATCCTCGTCGAATTTCGCGCGCGGCCAGGGTAGCGGCACGAGACGGTAGGGCTGGCCGTCCGCCGCGCGAAACGCTTTTAACTCGTCCTCCATCGCTTTCAGTTCCACGTAGTGTTCGTCGTTCTTATCGTCGCAGCGCACATAGGCAATGGTGCGGCTGTCGCAGAAACGCGCCAGCGTGTCGATGTGGCTGTCGGTGTCGTCGCCGGCGAGGTAACCGTGCTGCAGCCACAGGATGCGGTTCAGGCCGAGCAGTTCCTTGAGGCGTTGCTCCAATTGTTCGCGCGTGAGATCCGGGTTGCGCGTGGGCGCGAGCAGGCAGCGCGCGGTGGTGAGCAGGGTGCCGGAGCCGTCGACTTCAATCGAGCCGCCTTCGAGGACCATGTCGACGGTTTGCATCGGGGCATTGCCGAAGGCATCCATGCCATACAGCTTGCGGCTGATCTGGTTGTCGAGCTCGTAGCCGAATTTCCCGCCCCAGCCGTTGAATCCGAAATCGAGCAACATGGTTTCGCCGCGGCACACAACCGTGAGCGGTCCGTGATCGCGCGCCCAGGTATCGTTCGACGGGACCGTGCGCAGCATGACCCGGCTCATGTCGGCGCCGGTGTCGGTGAGCAGCTGTCCGACATGCTCGCGGTGTTTACGGTCGTAGCAGGAGATCAGCACTTTCTCGCGCAGGCTGACCTGGCGCGCGATTTCGGTAAACACCGGTTCCACCTGTTTCAAGCGCTTGGCCCAGTCGCCGTGCGCGTGCGGCCAGGTGAGCATCACGCCGCTTTGC
>Ga0209002_10001571_pt1 | contig 18475 bp, 26 predicted proteins | sample Rifsed16ft2_FD_184010 | JGI IMG/M metagenome (GOLD analysis project Ga0209002, IMG submission 184010) | Soil microbial communities from Rifle, Colorado, USA - sediment 16ft 2 (version 2) | ecosystem: Environmental > Terrestrial > Deep subsurface > Rock core/Sediment | place: Rifle, Colorado... | reverse complement strand
CTCCACGTCCTCCCCGGTTTCCATCCGGAATTCGATTCCGATGTACGCACCGACTTGCATCGCGGGGCGGTTGATCTCGATGTCCACCTTGACCTCCATGGGGGTGAGAATCCGATTCGCGGACAGGCGCATGAACCGCTCGGCGACTGTGAGGTTCAGGCTCACGAGTCCGGTCCGGCTCGTGACGTTCAGGTAGTGTACGCGGCCGCCATCCTCGTTTGGCATTTCGACATGGCTACTGTTCACGTCGCCGAACGCGGAGCTCCCGAGGGATTCGGATGGGACAATCTCTCCGTCGTCCACAAGACCATTTCCGTTCTCGTCCAGCCACTGAACGAGGCTCTTCAGCTCGAGCGTGTAGGAGACACCGCCACCGCCGGGCTTCACGTAGTACACATCGAACTTCCCGTCGGAGAAGGAGACTCCGAACTGGTCCTCGGAAGGTGCGCTCACTAGCCGGCTCGTGAAGCTCAGCCCACCTCGCTGGGCCACCGCGCTCACGACACGCTGCGTCGCGGTCTCGACCGCGTCGGGGATGGAGTCGTTGTCAGCGTCATGGGCCTGAGATTGCGCGACGCCGGACGCAAGGGCCAAGGCGAGGGCGACGGCGGTGGAGAAGGCGAATGACCAGATCACACGGCGCGAACGGACCACGGGGAACGTCCTCTGAAGTCGATGGAGGCTGGCATATATAAGGAGCTTATTTTACGGTTTTCGAAGCTCGGACTACAACCTCCCCCTGGACGACAAGGCGGAAGTCCCCCCTGAACCGCGCGGCGCGGCGTCACTCGCGGACGACTTCCCCGAACGCCATGCGCCGATGGACCTTGGTAATTCGGATCTTCACTTCGTCCCCGATCTTCGTGCCGGGGACGAACACGACGAAGTTCTGAATCCGCGCGAGTCCGTCGCCCTCTCGTCCGATGTCCTCGATCTTGGCCTCGTAGACCTTCCCCTCCTCCACGGGCACGTTCGCAGGTCGCGGGCCACCCCCCGAATACGACATCCGTCTCCCCATGCGGCGACCGTCGTCGCCGACGCGTTCGCATCGGTGTGTGCGGTATTTAACGATATAGGGGGTGGCCTCAGCGGCCACAAGAGGGCATGAACGCCCTACGACTCCCGCAGCGCGCTGAGGTCCTTCTCGACGTCGGAGGGGCGCGCGAAGCGGAGGGAGAGAATCAACAGGACGATGCCCACGATCAGGACGATTAGCCCGACCGCCGTCACGAGACGGTTCACGGGCCCGAACACGTCGAACGCCAGATACTCACCGAATGGGATGCTCAGGATGTCGTGAAGCCACGAGCCGAGGGCAATCCCGGGTCCGCCCAGGAGGATCAGGAAGATCCCCGCGTAGAAGAGGAACTTCTCGCGAAAACCGGCGCGGGGCCCGTCGGCTTCGTCCTCGTCCTCGGCCTCCGCTGCCTCCCCGGCGGGACCGGAGGAGCGCGCGGGCTCGAAGGGGACCTCCTGCTCGAACAACTCCCCGCACTGCGGGCATTCCGTCGCTTCGAGCGGGACGACCGCCTTGCAGGTCGGGCACTCCGCCATGAGAGCTTGCGACTGGGCCATTTCGACGCGTCCCCGCTCCCGACGTACGAGGCTATAGTCATTTGCTCCCGCCTATCCGAATTGAGAAAACGCGAGCGAGGATACGCGTCCTACGACTCGCCGTTCGTCGGGTCGCGATGGAGGGTAGGGCCCGGACGACCCACGCCCGGGGCGTGCGCTATCAGCCGCCCATGAACGCGTCCGCGATAACTGCGAAGACCGGAGGCCAGACGAGCAACGTGGCCACGAACATGAGGCCCATGAAGACTCCGAACCACTTCTTCACGTTCACCTCTCGTCGCCGCAGGGCGAAGTGCAGGACCATCCAGCTCCCGAACCAGCCGGCAAACAGGAAGACCTCCTTCCCGCTGTAGGGTCCGATCCCGGAGTTCAGGGTGATCGCTGCCCTGAAGCCCGTGTCGATCGCCGAGTAGATGTTCGCGAGCCCGAGGCTGAGCAGTCCGATCGCCGCCGCAAGGAGAACTGCCATCGCTACGCCCGTCGAAAACTTCAGGGCCGGAGGCTCTTGGTATGCCTCAGATACAGTGTTCATCGCTCACACCCCCCGGAGCTTCGTGATGGCAGCCCCGAGGACGTACGCGAGGATCATGTAGACCCAGCCCAGCAGGACAGAGAGGGACGCCGCGGCCCGGAGCTCCTTGTGCTTGACGATCCCCGGTCCGTACCGCCAGAGGAGGAACGTGGCTGCGAGCATCATCGGCAACGTGAAGAGCGCGATGAACTCCTTGAACTCGAAGAAGATCTCGTGGATCTCGGGTAGGGTCCCCAGGAAGTAGCTTCGCGGTCCGCCGGCCGCGCGGTACGCGATGTAAATCCAGTTCCCGAAGGCAATCGTCACGGCGGACATGAACGCCGAGAAGGCGGTGAGCCATTTCAGGTCCCGGAAGGCCGTGAGCTGGCCCGTGTACAACCGCCATGCGAGATACACGGCGATTGTCGATCCCAAAAGGAAGACCGTTGCACCGAGTCCATGGAACGCACTGACATAGTGCCACTGCGTGTCGCCGACGAGATCCGTGACGGGCGCCGTAATCGCAGCCACCAGACCAATGACCGCGATCGCGCCGACCGTGAGGATCAGCAACGTCGCCAGCGAGGGCTCCATCCGCCGAATGCGGTTGATGATGGGGATTTCCATCCGCTTCACCCTCGGCGGAGGGGACACGGGCGTCCGTCTATGTACGTTCAGCCTGTAGTGTATATTCAGGACTGCATATGCCGTCGATGTACGCGGCCCCGGGAGAGCCAGGGCTTCAGAGGGCTGGCTTGGGCCTCGCGAGCCAGGGCACGTGGACCTGGCCGACGAGGTCGCGCCACTCCGCGGGCATCGGTTGACCGGATTCGTCGCGCCGGTACCAGTCGGTCACCTGGTCGACCTTGACGTCCCGGCCCGTGATCGTGATCATGAGGGCGTTTCGGACGTTCGCGGCGGCCTCCGCCGCAATCTGGTTCTCGAAGATCGCGGCATAGGGCGTCTGGGACATCCACCAGAGGACGAGGTAATACGTCTTCCGGGCGGGACTCCGGGGGCGTTTCGATTTCATCTCGGGTTGGAATCCTTTCGACGGGGGTGGGCCCGCCGACGGGATAGAAAGACGAGGTGGTGCGATAAAGCGCTTATTGGACGGTTCTCAATAACGATACGTAATCGGCGTCAGTCCTCGAACCAGGTGCCGCAGGTGCATTGGACCGCATCGAGCGCCACGTGGGTTCCGCATCGCGGGCACGCGTACGCGACATCCTCCGCCCCGGGTTCGAACTCCACGCCGCACACAGGACAATCGTCCTCCAGGATCGGCACAAGGGAGCCGCACTCCGGGCACGCGGACGTGGCCGACGTCGAGGCCGCGAACCGCACACCGCAGGCGCACGACGTCGCCTCCTCGGAAACGAACCGGCCGCACGCGGGACACTGGAACAGCTCAATCGTCTCTTCTTGCGCCGGCGACGGTCGGGGGGCGATCTCCTCGGAGACGTCATGGATCTTCTGCAGGTCCGCGAGCAGCTCCGCAAGGCTCCGGGGTGGCGCAGGAGGTTCCGCCTTCGGCACCGGGATTGACCGGAACCCGGCGCGCCCGGAACCGTATGCGCCCCCCGTGCTCCCGGCGAACGCGGTGCCACAGTGCTGGCATCGATCGAGCTCGAACGGTGTGAGCTTGCGACAGTTCCAGCATAGGATCCGGGGAGCGCCGTGTGCGCTCTCACGACCGTCCCGTGGAGGCGAACCCGAGCGATCGACCGTCTGCGTCACCATGGAACCGGATCCCGGAGAGCCGGGGAGCATCACGGTCCGCGACCATAACAGATTAGTCAAAACTTGCATTCCGTGATAATCAGGTTCGAGTCCGGTCCGCGAGTGCGTTCGGTCGCGGGGCGGTCCCGGGGACCGCGAATGATTTAAGTGGCGGCCCTCCTTGAAGCCGCGGTCATGGCGAAGATCCTCGTGTGCGTCGCGTGGCCTTACGCCTCCGGACCGAGGCACCTCGGCCACGCTGCCTCCACGTTCATCCCGGCGGACGTCGTCGCGCGCTACCACCGCATGACGGGGGACGATGTCCTCATGGTCGGTGGGAGCGACATGCACGGCACCCCGATGATGGTCCGAGCCGATGAGGAGGGCGTCACCGCGCGGGAGGTCGCGGAGCGGTACCACGCCCTTCACGCGAAGAACATCGAGCAGCTCGGGGTCCGGTACGACCTGTACTGGAACACGGCGGCGGCCGACCACAAGGCATGGGTTCAGGAAATCTTCCTCACGCTGAGGTCGAAGGGCCACGTGTACGAAGCCACGATGACCGCGCCGTTCTGCACGACGGACAATCGCTTCCTGCCGGACCGGTACGTCGAGGGCACCTGCCCGAACTGCGGCTTTGAGCGGGCCCGCGGGGATCAGTGCGACAATTGCGGAAGGCTCTGGGACCCGTTCGAGTTGAAGGACCCGCGCTGCCGCATCCACGGCACGACGCCGATTCCGAAAGACACGAAGCATTTCTTCTTCCGGCTGAGCGCGTTTGAGGAGCCGCTGAAGCGATGGCTTGCTTCGGGCAAGGAAGATTGGCGTCACCACGTCCTGACGTTCGCGCGGAGCTGGCTCGAGGAAGGCTTGAAGGACCGCCCGATCACGCGGGACCTCGATTGGGGCGTGGAGGTGCCCGTCCCGGGCTACGAGTCGAAGCGCATCTACGTGTGGTTCGAGGCCGTGATGGGCTACCTGACCGCGACGAAGGAATGGTTCAAGCTCCACGGCAGGCCGGACGGCTGGAAGGACTTCTGGTACGACCGCGAGGCGCGGCACTACTACTTCACCGGGAAGGACAACATCGTCTTCCACACGATCATCTGGCCCGCAATCCTCCTCGGATACGACGACAAGCTCGATTTGCCGTACGACGTGCCGGCGACGCAGTACCTGAACTTCTCCGGGGAACGGATGAGCACGGGGCGCGGCCGCGGGGTCTGGCTGCCGGACCTCCTCGCGCAGTTCGACCCGGACCAGCTGCGCTACTACGCCCTCGCGACGATGCCGGAGACGAAGGACACCGACTTCAGCTGGGAGGACTTCGCCCAGCGGAACAACAGCGAACTCCTGGCAATCTACGGGAACTTCGCGCACCGCGCGCTGACGTTCGCCGACAAGAACTTCGACCACCAGGTCCCGGCCGCGGGATACCTCGACGCGACGGACAAGGCGATGCTCCGGTCGATCGAGCAACAGTGGACGAAGGTCGGGCAAAACCTCGAGTACGTGCACCTCAAGGACGCGACGCGGGAGGCGATCCAGCTCGCCCGCCTCGGGAACCAGTACTTCGACCAGAAGGCGCCGTGGGACCTCGTGAAGGACGACCGCAAGGCCTGTGGGACCGCGATCCACGTCGCGCTCCGCGTGAGCCGCGCCCTTGCGATCCTCATGGCACCGTTCCTGCCGGCAAGCTCGGCGCGCCTCTGGTTCGCCCTCGGTTACGATTCCGACGTCCACACGATACGCTGGGACGACGCGCTCGAGGACGTCCACGCCGGCCAGACGCTCCGCGTGGGGAAGCCGCTCTTCGCGAAAATCGAATTCGAGGAGGCGAAGGAGGATCCGACCGAGCGGTTCGACGTCCGCGTCGCGCAGATCGTGGACGTCAAGGAGCACCCGAACGCGGACAAGCTGTACGTCCTTCAGGTGGACCTTGGGGACGAGAGGCGGCAGATCGTCGCGGGGATCCGTGAGAACTACCGGATCGACCAGCTGAGGGGCCGGAAGATCGCCCTCCTGGCGAACCTCGAGCCGGCGCGGCTGCGGGGGATCGAGAGCCGCGGGATGCTCCTCGCCGGGGAGGATGACAAGGATGTCGGCCTCGTCCTGCCTCCGGAGCATGCGCCCGTGGGCACTCAGGTCCTCGGCGTGAAGGGCGCCCCTCCGCTCCCCTTCTCGGAATTCCAGAAGTTCAGGCTGCAGGTCGGGGACGGAGGCGGCGTCTTGTTCCTCGGCAGGGACGGCGAGGTCCGCATCCCGCTCCGAGTGGGCGATTTCCCACTCCGCGTCGACAAGGGTCTCCCGGACGGCACGCGGGTCCACTGAGACCGATGGCACAAGCCGCGCGGAGGTCCGGGCATTCATGCGGCGCCGGCGGCCACCGCGATCGCCCATGCCTGTGCCCGGAGCGCGAGCCCAAGGGCGAGCTCCCTCTCGATCGGACGGAGCTCCGGGTCCACGTATGTGAGTCTCACGCCGCTCCAGGTGGTCTTGCCCTCCACGGCGGGTCGGACGTCGTCGACGATTCGCACACGACCCGCGAACGCGGACTCGATCCGGTACCTCCGACCGCGCCACATGAACGTCGTGTTCCTCCAGCGGAAACGGATCTCGAGCAGCCCGGCGGCCGAGTCGATGTGGATACGGTCCCGCATCGAGTCGTACCGCACGCGACCCGGAAGCACGCCGGAGGAGCCCTCCACGAGGTGCCAGCCCCCGCGGCCCCGCCACACCGCGCTCGATGCGCCGTCCACGAGGACCCGATGGTGGAGCAACCCGACTCGCGCCTCGACGACCACGGACGGGCGCATGTCGCCGTGGTCCGATAAAGACCGTGCGGGAATGCCCGGCCCCAAGGCTTTAAGCGACCCGTCCGGTTTGCGGCCCTCCTTCATGCTCCTGGACCTCCACAACCATACACGGTATTCCCCGGATTCCCGGGTGGCCCCGGCGGACCTCGTCGCCCTCGCGAGGCGCATCGGCCTCCACGGTCTCGCGATCACGGACCACAACTCCGTCGGGGGCATCACGGAAGCGGAGGCCGCGGCCGGGCCAGATTTCCTCGTCATCCCGGCCGTCGAAATCTCCACCCGATCCGGACATGTCCTCGGCTATGGCGTCCGCGAGGTGATCCCGCGCGACGCGTCCGTGGCGGAAACGGTCGAACGGATCGTGGCCGCCGGCGGCATCGCGGTCGCCGCCCACCCGTACCGCTTCTGGTCCGGCCTCGGAGAGGCGGGCATCTCAGAGACGACCTTCCCGGCGTACGAGACCTGCAACGGACGCACCCTGCGTCGAGGGAACGAACGTGCGCGCGCTCGCGCGCGTGCGCGGAAGGTCGGCGAGACGGGTGGGAGCGACAGCCATTTCCTCGATGAGGTCGCCAGGGCGGTGACCGCCGTGAACGCGGGATCCCTTCGCCTGGACGACGTCCTGCAGATGATCGGCCAGGGCAAGACGAAGGCGCAGGGGATCGATCGCGGCGCCACCGCGACCCCACGCTACGTGACGAAATGCGTGGGCGAATGGATCCTGCGCGGGATGCGCCGGATCTGACTACAGGTGCTCTTCGATCCGGCCGAGGAACTTCTCGAGGGCGGGCTTCATCCGCGCGACGTCCGACGAGGCGGAGGTGCGGAACACAAGCAGAGCCTTCGGACCTGCGTGGACGATCACGATTTTGCTCGCCGGGGAGTTGATGACGACGTTGTCCAGGGGCTCCTTGAGCTCCGACGTGGCGTTCTCCGCCGCACCGAGCAGGATCGCGAACATCGCCGCGAAGGTCTCCACGTGGACCCCCTTCGGCACGGAGCCAGCGATGTACGTGCCGTTCCGGGACACGAGGATCGAGTCCTGGACGCCCTCGCTGCGCTCGAACTCGTGGAGGATCGTCTCGAGGGCGGTGACGTCGGCCATGGTCATGCCTCGGGGGAAGGCTAGCCCGGATGGAAGCCTCTCGGGATTAAACCTTTCCGCTGTGAATTTCAGGCGGAGAATCGTCAGAGGCCACGGAGGAGTTCGTGCATTGCGAGAGCCGCATCGACCGCGTCACCGCCCTTGTCGACCCGTGCCATCGCCTGGTCGTCCGTCATCCCGGGTCCCGTGATCCCGAGGCCGACCGGCTTCCCGGTCCGCAGGCCGATCTCGATGAGGGCCTTCGGGACCGCGGCCATGAGCGCCTCATCGTGGAGGGTCTCGCCCTTGATCACGGCGCCGATCGCCACCGCGCCGTCGACGTCCGCACGGTCCAGAAGGCGGGACACGGCCCACGGGATCTCGAACGTGCCGGGCACACGGACGACGGACGTCACGCGGATCCCGCGTTCCTTCGCCCGGGCAAGCGCTCGCTCGACCATGATGTCGGTCACCTCACGGTTGAAGTCCGCCGCGACGACGACCAGCCTCACGGGACCTTCACCCGCAGCGGCCCGGCGTCCGAGAATCCCTCCCGCTGACCCGTCCCCGCGCGGGCGCGGATCGCATGCGGACGGAACAGGAGGTCGTACGCGTTGATCGCGTGTTCCCGCGTGCGCCGGTCGAAGAGCCACGCAAGCTGCGCCTCGTCTGCGGCCTCCTCCTCGTGGACCATCACGCCGAGGATGTGCTTGCCGACCTGCGCCTGGACGAACTGCAGCCCGAAATCGGCCGCGAGGGCGCAGTCCTTGTCGACCTGCTGCCGTCCGACCATGCCGAGGGCCAGCACGAGATCGCATCCCCGGTCGAAGAGGATCTTCGCGCCTGCGGCGAGGTCCTTGATCCCGGGGACCGTGTATCGCTCGACGAGGAAACCGCCGCCCTGTTGCTGGAGTTCGTCGATCGCGGACGCCGCCATGTCGTACCGGGAGAAGGACGTGTCCACGATCCCGATCCGCTTCAGGCCCGCCGCTTTCGCTTTCGCGACGTTGCCCTTCCGTCTCCGCGCGGATTCGCGCGGGCGCCGCGTGCCGGCCCTTTTTGCAGAGCGAGCCATTCCCCCACCTTCCTCACGATCTTCCGCGTGCCGTCCAGGTCGCCTTCGAACCGCGGGAGGCGCACCACGTCCGTGCGGAGACCGCGCCGGCGGCACTCCTCGATGATCCGCTCCTCGTTGTGGATCTGATCGAACCCGAGGACGATGATGTCCGGACGGATCTCGTCGAGGATGTCGTAGATGTTCCCCTCGTGGCCGAGGAGCGCGCGGTCCACGGGCTTGAGGGCGTCGACCATCTGGAGCCTCGATTGCTCGGAGGTGATCGGCTCGTGCTTGAACTTCCGCGCTGTAGTGTCCCGCGCCACGACCACGACGAGCTCATCGCCGAGCTTCCGCGCCTCGCGGAGGAAATACACATGACCGGGATGGAGGAGATCGAAGACCCCCGTTGCCATTACGCGGACCACGAACGCCACGCTCGGACGATGTCCTGCCCTTCCAGGAAGACGAGATTCCTATCTCGCGCATATGCCTTTGCATCCTCCTTGGAGAGGGCCCGTCCATCGTCCGCCATCATCTCGCAGATGGTCGCTGTGGGAGCGAGTCCCGCCATGACCGTGAGGGCCGTAGCGAGCTCCGTGTGGCCGCGCCGGTCGACCAGGAGAGGTTCCGACGCGTTTAGCAGGGGAACGTGCCCGGGCGAACGGAATTCGCGCGCGAACACGTGAGCCGCCCATCCGTTCTCGCGCCTGATCGCTTCCCTCGAGATCTCCGCGAGGCGGGCAATCGTCTTCGCGCGGTCGATATCCGTCACGCCCGTGAACGTGTCGCGGTGGTTCACCGTGATCGAGAAGGCGCTATGCCGATCGTACCGCATGTCCTCCGTCGAGACTTCGCCGAGGATGGGGTACGCGGCCCGCGCGCTTCGCAGGACATCGGCCATGTAGGGCAGCCCGAGGCGGGAGTGGAGGTCCGCGGCGAGGGTCACGCAGATAAGGCCGCCCGCTTCCTTCCGCAAGGTGCGGATCGCGGCCGGAGACACGAACTCGCTCGCGATCGTCAGGTCCGTCTCCTCCTCGCGACCGTCGCCGTCATAAATCAGGACGAATTCCCCGCGGCGGAGCGCGGCGAGGGCCGGCTCGAGATCAGCCACGGTCGATGGGAGCCTGCCGCGATATTTCAAGATTATTGTAGAAACCAGGTTATTGGTAAAATCGACCGAAGGCACAGGCCTTATCCTGACGGGGCCGATGCGGAACGAGATGCTCGAAGCGGACGCGGTCGCGCGGAACGACCCGGGCAAGATGCGCGACATCATCGCGTCGCTGCCGGAGCAGCTCGTGTCGGGGATGCGCCTAGGCCTCGGCTCCGCCGTGGAGCTGGGCGAGGCGCAGCGCGTCTTCCTCGTCGGCATGGGCGGGTCCGCGATCGCGGGGGACGTGTTCGCGGCGTGGGTCGCGGACCGGTCGAAGGTCCCGATCCAAGTCGTGCGTGACTACCGCTTGCCCTCATACGCGAGATCGGAGGATGTCCTCGTGGCCGTGAGCTACTCCGGAAAGACGGAGGAGACCCTCGCGGCTGCGACCCAGGGGATGAAGCTCGGATGTCGGATCGTCGCGATCACGTCGGGCGGTGCGCTACGGGATCTCGCTCGCAAGAACCGCATGCCCCTGTTTGAGGTGCCGCCCGGACTGCCGCCGCGCGGGGCCTTCGGCCATCTCTTCGGCATCCTCCCCTCCATCGGGGAGGAGTGGGTCTACGGGGACCTCCGAGGGGAACTCGACCGGGCCATCGGGCATCTGCGGGAGCTGCGCACGCGCTTGCACCCGGACGCGGGGATCCGTTCGAATCGCGCGAAATCCCTCGCGGTGCGCCTCCGTGCCTCCGTCCCGACGATCTACGCGGCACCTCCCTTCACGCCGATCGCGAAGCGATGGCAGACGCAGTTCAATGAGAACGCAAAGGTGCTCGCCTTCTCCTCCTCGTTTCCTGAGGCGGACCACAACGAGCTCGTGGGATGGTGTGAGGATCCCCGCGCGCGCCGCTATTCCCCGATTCTGATCCGCGATCGGGACGAATCCCCGGAGTTGCGGAAGCAGCTCGACATCACCGTCGCGCTCATGTCGCGCCACACGACGGTCCTCGAGGTCGAGGACGATGGGGAGACGCTCCTCGCGAGACTCCTCGGGTCGTTGTTCCTGGGGGACTATGTGAGTCTCTACCTCGCGGCCCTGCGTCGGGTCGACCCGCTCCCGCTCAAGCCGATCACGGAACTGAAGGCGAGGCTCGCCCGCGGCCATCGAAAAAACTGAACGCCGGGGGGGAGACTTTCAGGCAGCCGTCACCAGAGCGGCGGGAGCCTTTTGAACTCCCGAGGGCTTGCGCCCACCAGCTCTCCAGGCTGGCGCCCTGCTGGACTACGACGTAGGCGACGGTGTTCGGGTCCATGGAAGGGCTGACTCAGTCGGCAGGCCAAAGGCGGACTTGCAGCCTTACGGTGGAAAAAGCCACCCGGGGACGAAAAGAATGAAACTCGCGATGATGCTCAGAATGATGAAGAGTATCACGTACTTCATGTCTTTCGAAATCCGTACCAGACAGCTCACCTATCCTATGCCATGGCGAGGGAAAAAAAGACATAGCCCCGATTCCAATGTCCTCGATTGGCCATCGTCCCCCGCTAACTGTGGCAAGTTTACCGGGATGTATAGTGGCTTTCCCATGGTTAGAAGCGCCGCGGGGGAGATTCGAACTCCCGAGGCCTTGCGGCCACGGCGTGGCTGGCGGCGGTTTGCCGCCGACTCCAGCGCCGCGCCCTACCGAGCTAGGCGACCGCGGCATGTTTTGCTAGGATTCCGTTCCACAGGACCATTGGGCAGGAGAGTCGGGCGGAATCTATCGGACCAGGCGACCTCGGCACCCAGCATCGCGCCCATCGGCTCCGCCGTAATAAAGATTCTCCGCGACCGCGCGAGCGCGAGAATCATTTCCAGAGTTTCGGGTACGTCCCGGGGTCCATGAGGACGCGTTGCGTGTCTGCGGACACGCCGGACTTCGCAATCACGATCTCGTCCGTCGTCATGAGGGCCTTCGCGAGCGCGACCGCCTCCCCTTTCCCCGTGTACACGCCGACGGAGTCCCCGCGGCGGATGTGCGGCGAGAGCTTCGCGACTCCGGGGACGGCGAGGTTCGCCCCGTGGCAGAGCGCGTCGACCGCGGTGTCTTTGATGACAATTGTCGGGAGATGCGCGAGGAGGGATTCGACCGGGCGGAGGAGCGCGCGGATGGGTTCCGGGTTCCCGTCGTCCTTCCAGAACGTGAGCGCATCCCGGAAATCATTCAGGGGATGGGCCTCCGCCTCCGCGAAGGTCGCCGTGCGCGTGCGTCGCAGGTCCACCATGTTTGCCCCGACGCCGAGGGCGTCCCCGATGTCCACGCACAGGGTGCGGATGTACGTGCCGGATTCGCACCGCACCCGGAACAGCACGTTGCGTCCATCGATCTCCAGGGGCACGAGGTCGTACACGTGGCGCGTGCGTTGCTCCCGCTTGACCGCCGCGCGGACCGGCGGAGTCTGGTAGATCTCTCCGACGAAGCGGGCGATCATCGACCGGATGCGGCGCTCCTCGACGTCTTGGTGGAGCTGCATCACGCCGACGTACTCCTTGTCTCCCGCGAGGACGGCCTCGAGGGCCCGGGTGGCATGCGCAAGGCCCACCGGAAGGACGCCGGTCACACGCGGGTCCAGCGTCCCCGAGTGCCCGGCCTTCGGAACACCGAACATGTCGCGCACCCACGCGCTGACCTGGTGCGACGTCGGCCCGGCGGGCTTGTCGACTACGGCGACGCCGAGGCGGATCCGTTCTTCGATCGTCCGCTCTTCGGGACGCTTCCCATGCTTGGAATCCGGGGTATCATGCAAGATGACGAGGTCGCTCATCCCGCCACCCGGGACGCGATGAGGGCGACGATCTCGTCGGGGGTCTTGCGCGCGGAGTCGATCACGACGTCGAAGAGGCGCGTGTCCTTCAGGTCGATTCCGTAGATCGACTTGTATCGGGCGCGCTCCGACCGCTCCCGCGCCGTGATCTCGCTCTTCGCCGCCTCGACCGATTTCTTCTCCCGGCCCGCGATCCGCTCCGCGCGAACGTCGAGGGGGGCGTCGATGAGGACCTTGAGGCACTCGACGTGGCGTTGTGCAAGGAGGTACGCCTGGATCCGACCGTCGACGACCACGTTGCGCCCGTTCGACGCATTCGACTCGATCTCCTCGTACACCGCGCGATCGAGAGATCGATCGATCACCGGGTCGGCCTCCGCGAGGCGCCCGAGCTCCTCGAGGGACAGGCCGCGTTCCTTCGCCATCGCGCGGAACCGCATCCCCGCGCTCACGAGCGCGTACCCGCGAACCTTCGACCAGCGTTCCGCCACGGTCGTCTTGCCGCTGCCGGGCGGTCCCCCGATCACCAGGATCATCCGCGACCCCTCAGGCACCATCGCCCGCTTCCGCGCGGAGCGGCACACCCATCGACTCGAGGCGCCGCTTGAAGCGGATGTACTTCAGGACGCGGGTGATGATCTGCCCAAACGGGATCGCGAGAAGGGAGTAGAGGAGGACCCATGACGGAAAGACGTACACGGAGTTCAGGTACACGTGGTTGGACCAGGGCACCGCAATCCATTGGTTGCCGAGATCCAGGAGGACGATGTCGACGAAGAGCCGGAGCCACGTGAAGATCACGATGAACATGAACATCGTCCAGGCCATGGACTTCAGGGGCGTCGTCTGCATCTCCATCGAGTCCTTGAGGAACCCTTGCTGGGCCTCCTTCAGCTTCTCCAGCTTCGTCGTCTGCCCCTTGCGGACCGCGTCCATCTGTTCCTTCCGCCACGCGGACATCGTCTTCTGCGTCCGGGCCATCTTCACCCAGTTCGTGTAGTGGTCCCGGATGATCGAGGAGACCGCCGTCGTCAGCATCCCGGCGAGGAGGATCGTCAGGACCGGGAGGGTACCGCCGAAGCCGATCGCGGGCATCAGGGCGACGTTCGCGATCGCGGCGAAGGCCTTGCCCAGCTCTTGATCGATGAGCGCCCAAACCGCGAGGAGGCCCAGAAAGATCATGATGAAGCGCGAAAGGCTGGGCCGGTTGAACTTCAGCGCGGGTCGTGCCGCCTCCGTGGGTTCCGCCGTCTCCGCCGAGCCCGAATCATCGGCCACGGGTTCGCCAATGGACCTCGCGATATAAGGATTGTGCAACCCGAGTGGAATTCCTCGTATGGCGGGAGAGAATTCTAATCTCGGCAGATGCCTCGCCATGACCGGGACGGAGATGATTGCGCGCCTATGGCACGGACGGACGGCGGCCTCGCGAGCGGATGACTATTTCGAGTACCTCAAGCGGACGGGTCTCGATGAGTACTCGCGGACGGAGGGGAACCGCGGCGTTTACGTCCTGAGACGGATCGAGGGGGGCCATGCGGACTTCCTCCTCGTCTCCCTTTGGGACTCAATCGAGGCGATCCGCCGCTTCGCGGGGCCGGACATCGAGAAGGCCGTGTATTACCCCGAGGACCGGGACTTCCGGACGAAATTGGAGCCGAACGTGTCCAACTACGAAATCCTCGCCGCGCCCTGACGCCGACGGGAGTCGTCAACCGCCTTCGGGGGTCGCTGGAGGCCCGCCCAGGGCCGCCTGGATCTTCTCGCCGAGGCCCTCGTACCGCTCCGCGAAGGATTTCTCCTGCTTCTGGAGGGATTTCACGCGGATCGTGAGGGTCTCCTTGTGCTCCTCGAGTTCCTTCTTCAGCGCGTCCCGGTCGTCTTGGCGGACGAGGAGCATGCCGATGCTCTTGTAGATCGGCGTGTCGCCGGAGATCTTGTTCAACTCCTCGAGCGTCCCGTCGATCTCGCGCAGCTTCGCCTCGTGCTGAACGCGCTGCGAGGCGAGGACCTGGAGCTGCTGCTGGAGTTGCTGGTACTGCGCGATCTGGTTCTGGAGCTGCGGGGAGAGTTCCTTCATGAGGTCACCTCGCGGCGCACGCGGGCGGCCACGTCGGCCCAGCGAAGATACGAATTCACGGCGGCGCGCAGCGCGCTCGTGTCCTCGGCGTCGATCGTCAGCGTGAGGCGGTTCCGGGTGTATCGCATGGAGACGCGGGCCTTAGGCACGTCGCGTCCCGTCTCCGGTCGGAGAACCTCGTGTACGATCCGCGCATCGGGACCTTCGACGAGGATCGTTGCGCGTCGCATGGTCACCGCGCCTTGACGATCTTCTTGACGTTCGGCCGCTCCTTGTAGAAGATTTTGGACCCGCATCGCTCGCACTGGATCCCGACCGTGTTGATGTTCGTCCGGATCAGCTCGAGGCACTTCGCGCACTTGTACACGCTCAGGCCTCCTTTGACTTGGCCTCGGCGCCCTCGTCCGGCTCCTGGATCTCCCGCTTGAACGACGTCGTGATGATCGGTCGGTACGCTCCGCCCGCGAAGACGTGGCCGCAGTGCCGGCAGGCCCAGACGCCGGTCGATTTGCGGCGCACGGCGACGGCCTGGCATTTCGGACACGTATGGCGGGTCCTCAGGCCCTCCTCGATCTCCTGCACGCGCCGCCGGATGCGGACGCCGTAGCGGGGCCCGAACCGGGCCGCGATGCCGGACTTCCGAGTGCGACGAGCCATGAGCGACCTCAAGTGGGCTGAAGGAACGGACGAATCGATCGACCGACGCGCTGGCTGATCTCGATAATCCGCTTGACTTCGTCGTAAGTGAAGCTTCCACTTAAGCCTTTTTGCATCGCCCGGACATCGCCGTTTTCATCCGTCGTCACGGTGAGGCGCACGTCGGCCATCCGCTCCTCATCGAGGTTCGGATCCACGAGCAGGACGTCCTTGATCTTCGACACGGTCACGCTCACCGGCCAGTGCTGGACGGGCAGCGGGAAATCGTCGCCGACGCCAAAGTTCTTCGCGGGGACGATCGTCGACCCGAGGGCCGCCGTGGCTGCGTACGAGCAGGCGTCGAACAAGTTTCCGTCGTAGTCGAGGACGTGGATGTCGATGAACATGACCCAGACCTTCTCCTTCGGGGTGATGCACATCTTCTTCATGTCAACCATCTTCGACTCGCGGATGCCGCGGTCGACGACACGGGCGAGCTCGATCGCAGCAGGCCGGGGCGGGCCCGCTTCGAAGGTCGGGCTGGCCATGGGGATGAGCTCGACGCTCGTCGACAGCACGCCCGAGTTCGGGGTGTCGGGATAGGGTTCCCCGACGGACATCTTGATGCCCACCAGGACGTCCGTGTTCCCGAGGCGCACGCGGGCGCTGCCTTCCGCGGTCTTCACGAAGGCCCGCTCCACGGTGACCTTGCGGGGCTCGTCGAGCGCGCGGCCGTCGACCCGCTGGCCCGTCGACGCGAGGCGGTACACGTGGGCGCGCATGAGTTCCGAGACGACTTCTTCGGCCATTCAGATCCCCTCCGGGCCCAGGTCGAAGTCCGACGGGGCCGGTTCCATCCGCTCTCCTGACGGCGCGGCAGGGGGCGATTCCTTCAGGATGTCCTCAAGCGTCACGGAATAGCGGCGGCGGAGCGCGTCCCGCTGTAAGTCGTAGATGCGGTGCGCTGCGGCGATCGAAAGGTCCATCGCCTTCTGGAACTCCTCGTACGTCAGATGGCCGTCCATCTGCAGCAGGACGATCTCGCCGGTGCGGGGGACGATTGCCATGGGACAATCCGCGTCGCCGAAGTTGTCCTCGTCCTTGTTCAGGTCGAGGCACACGATGCCTTCGATCTTGCCGCTCGCGCACGAGGTGACGAGGTCCCGCATCGGCACGCCGGCATCGGCGAGGGCGACGCTCGCGGCCGTGAGGCCGGCGCAGCGGGTCCCGGCTTCCGCTTGGAGGACCTCGATGAAGATGTCCACGGAGGTGCGGGGGAACTGCTCCTTGAACACGACGGCGGAGAAGGCCTCCGAGATGACCTTCGAAATCTCGACGGACCGTCGGTCCGGGCCGGGTCGCTTGCGGTCGGAAACACTGAACGGCGCCATGTTGTACCGACACTGGACGAGGGCGCGAGCCGGATCCTGGAGATGCCTCGGGTGGGCCTCCCGCGGGCCGTAGACGGCCGCGAGGACCTTGTTCCCGCCCCATTCGATGTACGCGCTGCCGTCCGCGCGGCGCAGAACGCCCGCTTCAATCCGGATCGGGCGCAGCTCGTCGAATTTGCGGCCGTCCAAGCGCCGGCCGGAGTCGTCGATCAATTTCACATGTTTCTCTATGTGCTCGATATCTTCCATGCGTGTCACTTCCTCAGGTGGCCCTCGGCCCCGCCTGTCCTCGCTGCACCCGCTCGATCAGCTCGCGGACCGCTTCCGTGAGCCCGTGCGCCTGCGCGCGTTCCTCGATCAACCGGATCGCCATCGCGGCGACCGCCGCGTTGCGGTCCTCTCCATCCAGCCATATCCGACCGTTCTGGCCGACGTAAATCTCGCAGCGTGTCATGTCCTTAATCATCGAGACCATGCTCCCCTGCTTCCCGATCACGCGGGGCACTTTCGTCGGCGAGACCTCCATCAGCATGCCGCCCTGGAGGCGGCGCGCCTCGCGGTCCGCCATCGTGAGCTGGACCCGCTTGATCTCGTCGACGCTGAGGACATGGCACAGGATCGCATCACCCACCTTCATGTACCGTGCAGTGTCGCCGAACTCGACGCGCCACGGGCTCTCCGTGGCGTGGAGCGGCGCGGGATAAGGGGAATTGATGTCCACGAGCCAGTGAGATGGACCGAAATCTACGATCTCGCCGACGATCGCGTCGCCCGGTTGCGGGATGTACCGCCCGGCGAGGGGGATGACGCTTACCAGCCCGTCGCGCTCGGTTCGAACCCCGAGCTGCGCCGCGAAAATCTGTCCGTTGTCGCTGAACGTCCCGGATCCCGGTTTCAGCCCGGGGCCGCCGACGGCTTCGCCTGGAATGACAATCGGGCGAAGCGACCCGCTACTCTGCATTGGTTTTGCTCACACACGCGGCGCGTCCAAACGACGGGGGCTACTTGAGGTTTTGGGTGTGCGGGTTCTGTCCCCTAATCGGGTGATTTGACTTGACCTCCCCCGCGTCCCGACCTGTAACTTTCCGGGTGATGGCCCCGCGGGAATCGCCCGTTGAGACGTTGTGGCGGACTACGTCGAGTCGCCGAACGCCTCGCGACCTTCCTTGATGAGGAACGGTATCAGCGCTAGGGCCGCCATCGGATCGGCCCACCACCAGCCCAGCAAGGCGTTGAAGCCGAGGCCGACGAGCACGGTCAAGTCCTGCACGTCACAGATCAAGGATTCGACCGCCTCCGCGCGAAGGGCGCTGGACCCCAGCTGCTTCGCGATCGGCATCTTGCTGAGGTAGAGAAGGAACATCACCGCCGCGCTCGCGACCACGAGCGAAATTCCGAGCGGGCTTTCCCGCGGTTCCGGGAGCCAGCCGGACAGCGTGGCGATCGACTGGAACACGATGAAGACGGCTAGGAGGAAGAACGTCACTCCAACCAACCTGAGGGCCTTCCTCTCGCGCCCGACGTTCTCGCTCCCTTTCCATTCGTGACTCAGATGCCGAATCAGTACGGCTCCCGCGAAGAGCTCGACGATGCTATCCAGCCCGAACGCAATCAGGGCGACGCTACTCGCGGCAATTCCAGCCCACAGGGCGACGGCCATTTCGAGAAGGTTCCAGCTCTCTCCCGCCCATACCAACACAAGCGC
>Ga0209002_10001570_pt1 | contig 18479 bp, 14 predicted proteins | sample Rifsed16ft2_FD_184010 | JGI IMG/M metagenome (GOLD analysis project Ga0209002, IMG submission 184010) | Soil microbial communities from Rifle, Colorado, USA - sediment 16ft 2 (version 2) | ecosystem: Environmental > Terrestrial > Deep subsurface > Rock core/Sediment | place: Rifle, Colorado... | reverse complement strand
GAATCGAGGGATATAGCGATTCCCCTTCTTGAGTCGCGCCGCTGGCGGCGCTTGTATCTTTGCCGCCGAGTTTGTCTAGCTGGCGTTGGAGTTCAGCAAGCCTGGCTTTGGCTGCGCGGACCCGCACGTTGTTGCCGGTATAAATCTGTTCCAACCCTTTGAGCTCGGATTGAGCGGCGATGAGCTGTCCCTGCAACGTGGCCGCCGCCTCCACCATGGCCCGGCCTTGTTCTTTGATATCAATCGCGATGTTCTTGCTGGCGAATTGGCTAAATTCTCTTGCGGCCGCGTCCAGGTCTTGCTTGACAGCCTTCAGCCGTTCTTCGATGAACACCCGCTCGCGATGGGCGGCTGAGGTGGTCAGCTCAGCCGCCAGGCGATTGAGCTCCTCGACGTACGCGGCACCGATGGCGGCGGCTCGCTGCGGAGCTCGGTCAGTCACGGTGATGGCGATGATCCCGCTTTTGCGGTCCTCGGAGATGGAGGTGTTTTCGGCCAGCTTTGTCCGGGCACCCTGGGCGAGTCGAACGCCGTAAACCTTTTTCAAATCGAAACGGGCGATCAATCGGTCTTGAACCGTGCGGCTGCGCAAGATGCCGACAAAAAGCGCGCCCGAACTCTTGGCACCGAGAAAATCCCCCGCCAACATCCCAAGGCCATTCCCAGTCCTGGCCGTCAGTCCCGCGAGCATGGCCATGCCCGAACCGGATTGATTGTCCGGAGGCATCAATTGCGTGGAAGACTCATAACGTTTGGGGATCAAGAAGGCGATGAGGGTAGCGGCCGCCAGACCCACGGCAACAACTCTCAAGAGAGACCAGCGCCGATCCCAGAGCAGCCGGGCTCGGGCGACGCTGCGTTGCCGCCCGTTCATGTCGAGCAGCTCTTCGCCGATTCCGTTCTCGGAAGGGGCCTCAACCTCGTTGGGTCGCGCAGTCGCCGGTGCAGCGCCACTGGCCGAGCTCTCCACTATTGGCTCCTTGGTTGCGGCCAGAACGTCAACTGAAAGGAGGCGGTGACGTTTGACCTGCGGTTGGTTGACAGCACGGGGAACGACCATTTTTCGTACTGAACAGAAGTCGAGAGGATTAAATCAGGACGGAGCACCAGATGCGCGCTCGTACCGATGTCGTTCAGCGTTCCGCCCCCCCTGATAAAATCCCCGTTCACCTTGGCATGGCGGTAGTTCAATTGGACGCTGCTCCGAGGAGACAGCCAATATGTACTTCGTAGTTGGAACCCGACACCTTGTCTACCTACCCAACTTCCGAGCAGATTGCCTTTGTTCGTGTAGGCGTCATGATATTGATTATTCGAGTAGATCAGGCGACCTGCGCTATCCGGACCTGCTGGGACATCGGTGCTGACCATTTCCGCCCGAAAATCCAACTTGGTTAGCCGTGGAAGTCGTGGGAGGTAGAATCCCGGGTTCATCGTGGTGCGGCGGATGGCGTCATCCCACATGAAGTTGCTGTAAAGGCTTAGCCAACCGCCAAACTGGTAGCTGATGTCGAAAGCTTCTCGCCGATCTCCTGGATCGTCACCCGGCGTCCGTCCCTGTATGTTCAAAATGCTTCTCCAGAGCCTGCGGAATGTCAGCGGATGACCAACCCCGGCAAAGACGCTCGTGCGGGAAAAGCCGAACTCGAGATTGGGCGTGGGCTTGAAGCTAATCTTTTGGCCGTGAATAAAGGGTCTGGCCGGAAACCGGTGGCCGGAGAGTTTGCCAACAAAGAACTCGGTACGGACAGGGCCCAACCAAGCGAAAACAGTGGGCAGCTTGAAGGGCATGGCCCTGCTGATCCGCAGCATATAGATCGGCTCGGCATTGTTGCTGAACAAGAGGGGCCCGCCGGAGCCCGGACCCCACCACAGGCTTTGTTTCCCAAAGGCAACCTGCCAATTCTCCAGGTTGACCGCGACATAGGTATCCAACAGGCGAAACTGATTGACCGCCGGAAAAGGCGTTGCCGGCTGCACCGGGATCGAGTCGGCTGCCGCGATCACATTTCGCGCTTGCTCGGAGAGTGCCGGGGAAGAGGGGGCGTGCTGGTATTCGCCGCGCACATAGACGGCGAAGCGACCGGCAACACCCCGGGCGGAGAACCCGGTGACAACGTTGGCGCCCTCGTGGTAGGGCCGGCCATAGTCGTTCACGATGGTTTGGCCGAAGTGGAAGCCGTCGGTCAGCGGCGTGCCGCCAATGCCCGTGAAGCGCGTGTAGAGCGACTCCAGGCGAAGTCCTCGATTGCGTCCTCCCCCCAACGCTCCGAGCTGCTCGGCAAATTCCTTTTCGAGTGCTCGGTACAACCGGATCGCTTCGGCTGGCCCCATGTCCTCCTGCTGGACGCGTTCGCCGGCTTCGTCAATCAGACGGGCACACTCGAGCCTTGTCCATGGCCTGATCCCGGCAAACTGAGTGTGGATGTAGCCCAGGGCGGCCAGGCGCTCCAGCGCCGGATAGATCCAACTATCCAGCGGCACGTATGTCGATCCGGCGGCTGGATAGCGCGGATAGTCACGCGCCTCCGCCGGCGCTGCCAAGGCCAGTGCCACCAGCAAAACCTGCAGGAAGCCGTATAGGGCTGCTGCTCTCAATCCAGCCACCTCAACGGACCAGCACGGCCGCGGTAACCGCCGCAGAGGACGCCACCTGGGCCACACTCAACAAGTTCTTCCAGAGAGTCGAGCCGCCGATGGGTTTCTCGGGCACGACAATGGTGTCGCCGGGTTCAACGCGGGCGGACAAGACGTTCCCGCCCCACCAGCCTTCGCCTTTTCCGGTGAGCACAGATCCATTCGCGCGGACGATGAAGATTGCACTCTTGTCCGCCTGGTCGGTCGGCCCGCCGGCCTGCTTCAGGTACCAGGCTGCATTCTTCCGCGGGGTATAGGTGATGGCGTTGGAGTTGTAAACCTGACCGTTAACGACCACGAAGTCCGGGCGCTTGGGGACATAGAGCGTGTCACCAGTTCTCAATTCGATGTCATCGGGAGAGTTTTCAAACTCGGCCAGATTGCTTCGGAGCCTGATCACCAGGCGTCCGGTGGCCGGCGCCCGCTGCAGGGCTTCGATAGCGCGCTGCCGCTGCTGGAGGGCGGTTTGTTGCAAAGCAACCTGCTCCTGGGCGCTCTGTTGGAGGGAAACCTTGAAGGTGGCTGCTTCCTGCTGAATGCGCTCGATTAAGTCCCGCCTGCTCTTTTCTTGAAGCTGGCGGACTTCAACGCGCTCGAGCAACGCTCCCTGCGGATAAGCCGCAGGGAGAAATCCCCCGCTCCGTTTCAAGACTGAGCTGAGCCGTTCGCCTGGCCGGATGCCATAAGTCCCGGGGTGCTGCACTTCACCCCGCAGAACAACGGATGCGCCAATGTCGTTCCAACCGGCCAACTGTCGGATAGTCAACGTGTCGCCGTGCTTAAGGAGAACATCGGCTTCGCCGTCCCCGGCGAGGGCCTTGGCAATCTCGACCTCCCGATGCTCTCCCGTCACCTTCTGGCCGTTGCGCACGAGGCTGCGCGTCAGGTCGGCCGACTCGGCAAACGCGCTGCGTCTGAAACCGCCTGCCAACCGCACCAATTCGGAAGCAGTCATTCCCTCGCCAAGAGGATACTTTCCGGGATTGGCGACTTCGCCCTGAATGAAAACGGCCGGCGGGTCAACCTTTGCCAGGTTGCGATGAACAAGGATTTGGTCCTTTGGTTCAAGGAGGATGTTCTCGGCCGGGTCGCCAGCGAGCGCTTTCGCCAGGTTGGCGCTCAAGACCTTGAGTTTGCTGCCGGTAGTCTTGCGGAAGACTTGGGAGTCCTCGGTCATGGCATCGGGAGTAAGCCCCCCGGCGAGATAGACGGCATCGCGCAGGTGAATCTCACCGCTCGTGCGATGTTGACCGGGTTCTCGGACTTCGCCGGCGACGGTTACGAAGGGCGGGTCCTCAAAGTCGTAGCGGCTGAAAACGCGGACCGTATCAAAGGGTTGCAGGGCAAGGTTCTCGTTTCCCCCGGCCAGGGCATCGGACAGATTGAAGGCCATCACGACCGGTCGAAAGTCCGGCTGGTCCAGCCGAATGATTTCCGCGTGGCGGTGCGAAGGCTCGGGCAGCAAGTCACTATAAGATTTGACCAGATCACCTACCTTCATCCCGTCGCGGTAGGGATATTTGCCCGGTCGGAACACATGGCCGTCGAGATAAACCGTCTGGTAGCTATAAGGGAGAATGGGGGAGATTTTGATCCGGTCGCCATCTTGAATGTTGAATTGCTCCAGACTCTTCGACACTGCGCCATCATTCTCCGTCTCCGGAAGGTCGAGGCTGAGCATGATCCGTTTCTCGTGTGCCTCGACGCGCTCAACATCGATATGGCGGAGGGTGCCGGTGGGCATGATTCCGCCGGCCAGAATAAGGACATCGGACAGGGTCTTCTCGCCTTTGATTTCGTAATTGGCGGGCCGGCGCACCATGCCTTCCAGGGTGACCTGTGGCCCGATGGGAGGGACGAGGACGGTATCGCCAGCCTGCAGGCGCTGAACGTCAGATCGGATTCCGCGCAAGATCAAATCGTAAACATCAACCTCTTGAACTAATTGTTTTCCTTGGTAGTGGCGAAGCGTGCGGAGGGAGCCGCGGTCGGTCGGACCACCGGCGGCGTAGAGGGCATTAAGAGGCGTGGAAAGCGAACTGATGTCATATGCGCCCGGGCGTTCGACATCTCCCACCACATAGACGCGCACGGTGCGCAGCCGGGAAAGCGAGACGTCAGCCTGGACTTGGCGAAACTGCGTACGAAGAACTGCCTGCAAGGCTTGTTGAACCTGGCCGAGAGTCCGGCCGGTGACCAAGACGGGACCAACTTCCGGCAGAGCCACACGGCCTTGGCGGTCAACAATTCTTTGAAGTCGTTGCGAAACACTGCCCCACAGGTCAATCATCAGGCCATCGCCCGGGCCGATCACATAATCGGGCCCGACCGGAAGATCCATGGGCAGATTGTCGTTATCGCCGGTCCCGTTGCGGAAGATATCGGCGCCAAAGCGCTCGATGACCGGGGAGCGGCGAGAAACCTGGGCGTAAAGATCGTAAAGCGAGGGTACGTCGGCATAAGGATTGGGCCGGCGGACAATGACGGGCTGTTCCCCGCGCGGCTCGGTTGGTGGACGAGGCCGAGTATCGCGGTTGATTCCCGGTTCACGGCGGAACGCGCCCCGCTCTGCTACCTCGTTCGAGAGAGGGCGACCATCTTCCGCGGTTCGAAGCACCTCCGGTAGCTGCTCGGGGCGAATGCGAGGAAGCGGGGAAGTCTCACGATCAAAACCTTCCGGCGGAGATTCCGGCTCGAGCGCTGCCGGCTGACCGGAGACCTGGTCACGGCTTGCATCGCGGATGTAGCCGCGCCTTTCGAGCTCTTCGGTGGCAAGAGCCCTGATCCCGGCGTCCCGGTTCAAGAGCCCGAACAAGGCTTCGTCGGTTAGTTCCGTCTCGTCGAGCAGCCGACCTTGTTCGTAAGCCTTCCTGACCAGGAGCTTCTTGACCTCGAGCAGCAAGGCAGGCTCCTTGCGCAGGATCTCGATGATGCGATCGGCAGAAAGGGAAGTCTGGCCGATGGTCTCCGCTTCGGTTTCGATGTCTCGGTGGTACCGAGCGAGATCCTGCCCGAAGGCAAAAGCCGGCCAGCAAAACAGACTCAGCAGAAAAACAGCGGTCACCAAGACGACCGTTGTCTTGTGGTTGAATTTTTCACGGACTCCCGCGTCCGCAGCCCATCGCTCTGATGCTTTCTGGTCCTCGCGCATAATCCTTCTCCTACCAGATTGGCCAGCACGCTGCCGGACAAGGCGCCACAAGCTCCCTGCGCGAAATAAACGAGCGACCAGCGCCGTTCCAACTATTCGGGGCCATTTTCGGCAAATCAGACGGCATGCTTTATTGATCATAGAGGATCGAGATGTACAGGCTCATCAAGTTGGAACGGCACTAGTTTGGTTTCGTCGAGTCCGGCGTCGCGAAGAATAGCGAGCTGTTCCTCCCGCCTCTGATAGCTTCCAGCAACCCGCGCTCGGAATTCTCGATGGATCGAGAGCGAACCTCGACATCCGCCCAAAAGAAGACGCTGATGTTCCTGTCGACGGCCACGCCCAGGATTTTCAAATCAGGCCGCTTGACCAGGAGCGTCGCGCAAATTGCCGGAACCTGGTCCGATTCGTCCAACCCGACCACAAGCACATCCGGCGCAAGCGCCTCGACCGCCGGAACGAGGTCTTTCTCGTCGTAAAGCTCCCCGACGACTTCCAGGTCGGGTTGCCCGGCAAGCAAGGCAGCCAAGAGATCGCGCACCAGCCGCGGGCGATTCGCCACTAGAACTCTTTTACGCACTGAGCACTCTCGATGGGGCGGAGTATCCTCGGCGAAGAGTACCAACCGGTAGGCACAAAAAGGAGCTATCAGGGGTACTGAAAAATACTACCTAACGGGCACTACGCGGAGAGCTATGGCGGTACTATATTCGACTCGAACTCGGGATGCGAGCGGTCGTTCGGTCGCGATGGGGGTTCGTCAACGCCGGGCGGGGAATTGGAATCAAGATTTGCTTGGCAAGCTGCCCGGCGATTTCAAAACGGTGCTTTACCTTCAATTTGCGCAAGATGTTCCGGAGGTGGTTCTTGACCGTTTGTTCGGATATGCCCAAGCGATCCGCAATCTGTTTGTTGGTGAATCTCGCCGCAATCAAAGGCACAAGCTGGTGCTCACGGACGGTAAGACCGGCTGCTGTCTCGTAAGCCGAGCGGGTCGGATAGGTTCGAACACCGGCCGCAAACTCGACGAGGGCCAAGGTAAGGCTTTTAGGAATCACTGCTTCATTGCGATAGAGGGCGCGAACGGCCTCCAGGATATCGTCGGTGGAAGAATCTCTCAGAACGTATCCTCTCGCACCGCAGCGTATGGCGGTGATGAATTCGTCTTCATCTTCCGACATGCCGAGCATGAGAACCTTGAGCCGAGGAAAGCGTGCTTTAACTTGTTGCAGTGCCGACGGACGCCCGCCCTCGGAAAGGCTGCACTGCAAAAGGAGGATGTCCGGTGAGACCCTGGGGAGGTCTTCGAGAGCGATCGCAGCCGTTGCCGCGGCCCCGACCCATCCGATATCGGAGGTCAGATCAAAAAGCCGCTTCACCGACTCGCGGAGAAGGCGATTGTCATTGACGAGGTAAACGCGGATCCGGCTCACTTCCTGACCCTCAGTTACGCCGCAAGCTTTACATGAACGTGCCGGTTGGCTTCAGTCTTTCGAGCTGTTGGTCATCCATTTCCATGCCCAACACGAATCCTGGCGCAGCAACACCTGCGCGGAGGTTTCGTCGGGGGGATGGGCAAAATTATCTCCTCCTGCAAGAGTGACGTATTACGAGTTTGTGAAGCACAAGCAACTTGCCGGGCAGCCTCCCTCACCAGTGAAGGTGCTGCGAACAAACAAAGTTCCTCACCGTCTAACCCGTCCGGCCACCAATAGTTGCGTTCTGGTAGTTTAATACCCCCCAAGGGTAGTAGCCGGGCTGAAAAGCTTGATTCTGCTTTCAATTGTAAGCAAGGCTGTAATTCTGTGCTAGAATTCGGCATTCTTTTCCTGGCTGTGCCTGGGGAGCAAGAATTGCGCGCCGGCGAGCACCTCAAAGAAATACGGACCCGCCTCGGGATCACCACGCGGGAAGTGGAGGAAAAGAGCCGGAGGATTGCCGAGGCTGAGGGCAACAAAGAGTTTTACATCTCAAATGCCCGGCTCACTCAAGCAGAAAACAAGCGCTCCACCCCGAGCATCTACAAGCTGTGCACCTTGAGTATCATCTACCGCGCGAAGTTCACCGATCTGCTCCTGCTCTACGGCGTGGACCCGGAGAAGATCAGCAAGTATCAGCTCGCAATGCCTCTACAAAAAACCCATTTGACAACCCTTGCCGTCTATGACCAAGAACGGGTTGTCAGTTTCCCAGTTCGCTTCGAGCAAGGATTCAGGCCGGAGAAGACGAACCTCCTGTCGCGCATGGTAGAAATCTGGGGAGAGGTGCCGATCTCCCTTATCCGGCACCTGGACATCAAGCACAGCAAGTACGGTTTCATCGGCCTGGAAGACTACACGTTATATCCGTTGCTACGGCCAGGCTCGTTTGTTCAAATCGATGACCAGCAGAACACGATCTGCGCATTTCGATGGCGGACTGAATTTGACCGGCCCATCTACTTTGTCCAGCTCCGAGATGGCTACGCCTGCTCATGGTGCGAACTACGAGGGGAGCACCTGACTCTACTGCCTCATCCCGCTTCACCGTGCCCCACCCGTGAATTCGTCTATCCCGGAGAGGCAGAAATCGTTGGCCGGGTGACAGCCGTTGCCATGCGGATTGTGGACTACGCGGACCCCTCTCCTGACCAGCCGGCAAAATCGTCAAGGCGATCCTGATCTTCGAAAAAAAGCGCCGCACGGGAAAGCGCAAGAGCTTCGCTAACCGCTTTTTGTTTGCAATCCGGGAGAAATTCCCGGCAATGCCGCCCCCGGCCGGGCGGGCTCGTCGCTCGGTCGCTCCGGCGCAAGGCGCTCTTGTGCTCTCGGTTCATCACCTCCCTCAGCCTCACTGCCGCAAATGGTTTACGCAGCATCTCAGAGGTTCCGTCCACGGACGAGTCCTTGAAAACGGCCCGCTGCGGGTGCGAGGCAACTCGACCAAACCTTTTACTCGTAGATTTCGCGCCGATGACGAACGCGATAGAAAAGCAGGATGCGTCCTTGGATGTCGAAGCGAATGCGATAGTCTCCTACTCGGAAACGCCAACGGCCTGGCCCCGTTTTGCCCGCGAGCTTCCTCGAGTACTTGAAGGGATCCGCGAGAAGTTTAGCTTCGATTGCCTTGAGAATTCTCCGTTGAACGGGTGGGTCGAGTTTTCTGAGATCGTCGAGGAAGCAGTGACTGTATCTTGCGGCGAAGGGCGAGGACATTATCGGAGCTTCTTGTTGGCCAGCGCGAGTTTCACCTGAGTGTGGCTGAGGTAGCGACCCCGCTTAGTCTCTCGGGCAGCTTTCTTCAAGCTCCGCTGGAATTGCGGGTCGCTCTCCTCGAGCAAGGTATCGATAAAATCCTCCACGTCCTGGAATTGATCAGGGTGCTCCTTGACGTAGTCGTGGATACTCAAGAGAATGCCTACCGGAAGATTCCGGCGGAAAATCACAAAGCGGTCATTCTCTCGCAGCTCTCGCAAAATGCGCCCCAAGTGCGTCTTCACTGTATAGGCGGTAACAACTTTGACCATTCTCGCGCCTTCTAGCCGTCCTTTTGTATTGACCAATTCAATTGTACAACGGCTTGAGCGCTTGTCAAGTTGCTGCGCTGCTGCATCCAGGTGCCGGACCACTCTCTACTCATTGTTAGAGAGCGTTAGATCTGCATGAGGTCTTCAGCATCGATCTCGACGGCAACCGAGCGGAGGATCAAGTGCAAAGAAATGACAAAGCGCAGGCTATTTTTCTTTCGTAGCAAGATGCCTTCGAGTCCCTGAAACGGCCCGCTGCGGATGCGGGCGCGCCGGCCTACTCGGAGATAAGGATAGGGGTCGAGCTGCACTTTCCGCTTGAGGAAGTGCCGGATGGCTTCAATCTCCGTTTCCGGCAAGCTGGCCGGAACACCGCCAAAACTGACGATGCGAGCCACCCCACGGGTCTCCAGCGCCTCCCGCCGCTCATTGAGCCCTATCCTCACAAAGAGGTACCCGGGGAAGAGCGGCAGGGCCAATTCTTTCCGGCGATCTTTCCAGCGGCGCACCGAGTGATAAAGCGGCAAGAAGGATTCGATGGCTTTCTGCTCGAGTTGCGAGTGGACGACTTTCTCGTGGCGCGAGCGTGTTTCGAGCGCGTACCAGCGGCGTTGGGACTCGCCGGCCAGCACGACGGGCAGAACGGCGGCCGATGACAATTGCGGGGTGAGCCCGATTCCCGCCCCGGTCACGATTTCCGATTGCGCCCGTTCGGCCATGGTCTGTTCACGGCTCCGCCCTGTCACTCACAGGGGGATATGTGACCTAACCCCTTTATTAACAGCATTTTGCGTCCCTATTTGGGCCGCATCCGCTGTACGTCCGAACCGGCCTCGAGCCCGCCTTGGCCGGTTGCCGTGGCCAGCCCGGCGAGGCTAAAGAACCAAAACGCGTTCGCCGGGATGTGGAGGTTGAAGTCCACAAAGCTGTGGACGAAAATCCCGGCGCAACCGAGCAGCGCTCCGAGCCTCACACCGGCGCCGGCCTGGCGCGGCCAATCGGCTGCGCGAAGCATGCCCTTACGGAAGAGCGCGGCAAAGAACCAGATCAACAAGAGCGTCCCCGGCACACCCATCTCCGCCATCACCTGCGCGATGTCGTTGTGCGCGTAGTTCCAGAGGCGAAACATCGGGAAGCGACAATATTGCGGGAAGACGGCGGGGAAGGCGCCCAGGCCGACCCCGAGCGGGAGGTGATCAAGGAAGATGGCGAGCGTATCCAGGGTGGCCTGGGGACGCAGCTCCAACCCCACCTCGCCGGCAAGCGACTGGTTCATGAAGTGGGCGTAACGCCGGGAGATGTTGCCCGGATCGAGCCAAAGAAAACCGATCAAAATGACGGCGAGAAGCGGCACGGCAAACCACGCGCGCCCGATGCGGGCGCCTGTCGCAAGACGGCTCCCACGCAGCATCAGGCAGAAAAAGAAGATCACCTGAAAGAGAAAGGAAACCAGGCCGCCGCGCGAGCCGCTCAGAATCAGCGATACCGCCATCAAGACGCCGCAGAAAGCAACGAGCGGTTTGCGCTCTCTTGCGACGCCACGGTCGAGCAGCAGGCCGACAGTCAGCGCCACCAGCATTTCCATCAGGCCGGCGAAGTGGTTGTGATTGACGTAAGGGCCGACAATATAGCCGCCAAATCGCGTCTCAAATATCCAGTAGATTTTGCCGTTGAAGGTCAGCAACTGCACGATGGCAAAAAGCGCCAGCAAGAATCCGAAGATAGCGGCTGCCTGGGCGTAACGCCGGAGCTGGCGAGGCGTCGCGAGAAGATTGGCGGCAAGGAAGAAAAAGATTCCGTAGCCGGTAAGCCGGACCAGATCCAATTCGGTGGCGCCCGGGTCCAGGGAACGGCGGCTCAACCATTGAAAGGCGGCAAGCAAGCCGAAGAGCAGCGCCGGCGCATAGAGCGGGTTGGGGGCGATAGAAAGGCGGCCGCGAGCGATGGCGGGCACGAGCCAGGCGAGCAGGACCAGCAATCCTCCGAGGCTGACGGTGCCCCATGCCCAGCCTTCGACGGCGCCAAAAGCGAGCGACGCTGCCGCCGGGAGAAAGACCAGGAGCAACGGCGCATACCACTCTCGCCAATGCGTCCCGAAGCTTCGGGAGGGCGGCTCCGCCGTCCTCACCAGCGGCGATTCGGACGCAGGGTATGCAGCGGTCAAGATTGTTCTCAACCTACCTTTCGTCGTTCGAGAGAATCCGACCGCCCGGCGCCACGCCGCCGAGGCGGGACGGATTTGCCCGGAGCCGGGCCGAGCCCTGCACCGGATGGCACCGGGCCGAGCGATTCGAGACGCACGGAGTCCAGCCAAATGCGCCCGCTCATCTTGTTGTCAAACGTTCGGCTCGGCGGACGGTAAAGAACAACCTGGAGCAAGCGGGTGGCGGGGAGCGTGGGAAACTCGACGGAAACCTCTTTCCAATCCGTTGTGCCGAGCACGTCCGGTGTCATGACTCGCAGTTTGTCGGGCGAGTAGTAGTCGGTGACGAGCAAGCGCGGCCCGCTGTCGCTCGAAACGCCTTCGGCGCGCAAGAAACCGGTCAAACGATAGCGATGCAGCGGTTCTACCGGGGCCAGATGCGCGACCCCGGCGAAGTGAAAGTTTTCTTTCCTGGTGAACTCGACCTTGAGAGAAAAAGTTCCGGTGTGGGCGACCGGGCTCTCGAGATCGGCGGTGACATCCGGAGAGAGCATCACGCGCCAGTCAAAACCGCCGAGCAGCGGTGTTTCCTCGAAGTCACCGTTGTAGAGCAGGTTGCCCGCTGCCTGCCCCGGAGCGGATGGTGAGGGAGCCTGGCCGCGAGCCCCATCCGGGCGAGGCGGAATCAACCCCGCGTCGCGCAAGTGTTGCCAGACGGCGCGGGCAGCATCGGGTTGTCCCCGGCTGAGCAAAAGATCGAAATAAGAAAAAACCATGCGGGGGTCGTAGGGGTCCTTACGCGCGAAAATTTTCTCCCATTGACGGCTGGCGGCTTCCGGGTGGTTGTTGGCCACGAGAAACTGAAGGTACTCGAGCCAGACCTGGACCGAGGCCGGCAACAGGCGATTGAGGTCCGCCTCGGCGTTCTCGCTGGCCCGCCAGAGGATGGCAAAGGTCAGCCAGTTGTAGGCCGGTGTCAATTCGAGAAGCTGGCGGAAGTAGGGCAGGGAGCGGTCGATTTGGCGGGTGCGAAGAAAGTAGTTGCCGGCAGTCCACAGGGCGTCCACGCCGTGGGGCCGGAGGACCACCGCTCGTTCCATCGCCGCCGCCGCGTCGGGCGGGCGGTGTTGCATTTCGTAGGCCAGGGCCAGATCCATCCAATATTGGCCGGTACGCGGGCTGAGGCGGGTGGCCGCCTCCAACTGCTCGGTGGCCCTGTCCATTTCAAACACGGTGACGGAATAGATGAGCGCGCGCCCGAGACGATTGTGATAGTCGGCCTGGGCGGGGGCCAGCCGCACCGCCCACTCCAGCTTTTCGAGTTCACCGCCATCGGCAAGCGTATCCGCCGCAGCAAGCTGGAAGCACCGGTAGGCGAAAGCTGCGGCTAAAAGCGCGAGCCCGGCGAGCATGAGCACCCGTAGAGTCGGCGATTGCGTTCGAAGCTCCATTCCACTCTGCTGAGGCGGAGACACCGACCGATTCGCAGCCAGGCTACGTCGTCGTTCCTCCGCCCTCTTGAGGCGGATTCCCCGATTGCATCGGGGCGAGCGGAACCTCGGCGGAAGATTTTTCCTTCATCGGTTCCGCCGAATCGTAATAGTAGTAGTAACGGCCGCCATAATAGTAGGAATAATCGCTCGAACGAACATCTACATTGTTGAGCACGATGCCCAGCAACTTGCCGTTGACATGGTGAAGGATCTTGCGGGCGCGCTTCAGCGCCTCCCGGGTGGTCACCCCGCCCTGAGCAACCAGAATGACTCCGTCGCTCAACGAGGAGAGAATGACCGCGTCGGTAACGTGGATGATGGGCGGCGAATCGAGCAAGATGTGGGTGAAGCGCGGCCTCAATTGGGCGACCATCTCTTGCATAATGGTGGAAGAAAGCAATTCGGCTGGATTGGGCGGGAGCGGCCCGCAGGTCATTACCGAGAGGTGGGGGACGCTCTCGATGGGAACAATGGTCTGCTCAAGCTGATCGGTGCCGGTGAGATAGGTGCTGAGGCCGCGCTCATTGGACAGGCCAAAGATCTTGTGGATGCGCGGCTTGCGCATGTCGGAATCCACCAGGATGACCGGTCCGCCGAGCTGGGCCAAAAGCACCGCCAGGTTGGTGACCACAGTGGTCTTGCCCTCGGCCGGCTGGGGGCTGCTGACCAGCAGGACTTGCGGCGGACGGGCGGAGGCGGAGAGCAGAACGGCGGTGCGCAGCGAGCGGTAGGATTCGGCGATGGCTGATTTCGGGCTCTGCAATGAAACCAACTCCACCGGCTCAGCGGGCAGGGCCCATTCCTGCCGCCCGGCAGCGAGCCGGCGTCGCCTCCGGCGCGAGCCGTTCGGCGAAATCTGCGCGGGGATCAATCCGAGCGATGGGATGGCCGCAACCTGCTCGACTTCTTCCGGTGTCTTCACCGTGTTGTCCAGGTGCTCCTGAACCAAGGCCACCATCACCCCGAGCACGAGGCCGACGAGCAGGCTGAGGGCGAGGTTCAACGCCTTGCGCGGCCGGACCGGCTCGACGGGGATGCGGGCGGGATCGACCAGGTGGATGTTGCTCGCTCTCAGTCCGGCGGAAATTCCCGCCTCCTTCAATCGCTTAAGCAAGCCGTCGTAAAGCTGCTGGTTGGACTGAGCCTCGCGCTTGAGAATGTCATACTGGATGAGGAGTTCGCTCAGCCGGCTGGCTTCAGCCTTTTGCGCCTGTACCGCAGCCAGCAACAGTTGCTCGCGTTCGAGGGCTGCCCGGTAGTCTGCCTGGAGGGAATGCAGAACCTTGGTTTCTTCTTTCTCAATTAGATTGCGGAGCTCGGTGAGCTGGTTTTGGAGGCGGACGAACTTCGGATAGTTGGGCCCGAATTGGGTGTTGACCTCGCTCATCTGGGTGCTCAGCTCAATGTAGCGTTCGCTCAGGCGCTGGATGAGCTGGTTCTGGGCGACGGCGGAAACTTTTTGGAGATCGCCGCCCCGGGCCATCTTGTGAAGCGATTCTTTCTGGATACGATCGGCCTGAGCCAAAGTGAATTCGCGGCTCACGTCAACCATTCTCTGGGTGACCAGGTTCTGTTTCTCGTCCAGGTTCACGATCTGGTGCCGGCGTTCGTAGTCCACCAGCGCCTGCTGGGAGCGCTCCACCTTTGCCTTCAGCTCATCCAGTTGTTCGGTCATCCACTCCGAGGCCTTAGTGGTGGTTTGGTACTTGCGGCGAAAGTTGTAATCAATATAGTTGCGCACCAAGGTGTTGGTCACGTCGGCGGCGAGCCGCGGATTGGGGCTTTCAAAACGGATTTCCACCAAACGACTGATGCGCAGCAACTCAACCTGCAGTCGGGAGTGGAACCGCTCCACCAAAATGGTCTCGGCCTTATCCCGGGAGGAACTGACCAACTGCCGCCAGCTCTTTCCCTGCGAAGCAAAATCAGGGTGTTTTTGCAACTGGAGATCTTCGATCGTCTTGAGCGCCAGGGTGTCACTCTGTAGAACCTTGATCTGGGTCCGCAGGAAGTACTCATCGGTGGGGTAATAGCGGAACATTTCATTGAGCGACTGCATGTCCGGCTGTTCCGGCGCAATCTCCACCTTGGCGGTGGCCGAATAGATAGGGGTCATGCGAAAAGTGGCGATGGTCACGAGCGTGGTCAGGACCAGGACGATGGTCAAAACCGTCCACCGTCGCTTGAACAGAATCCGGCAGTACTCCCGCAAGGGATGCTCGGGCCAAAGGGTTTGGATGGGCGGGCCATCGTAGTACGGCGTCGCCAGTTGCCGGGAATCGGCGCGCTCCACCCCTGCGGGATGGTAAGGGGCTAGTTGATTGTGCTCGCTCATTTGGTTTTTCCCTCGTTTGGTTCGGCTTCGCTCACCACAAGTCCCGAACTCCGGCTAACGCCGAAAGATGACGATGCCGGTGGTGATCTGAAGCGCGGCCTCCGCCGCCCGGCGCAGGGCTCGCTTTCCGCCGCTGTCGGGGACAAACAAAATGTCGTTGGCGTGAAGAACCGGGTTCGAACCTTTGGCGCCCAGGATCTTGCTGAGATCGACGGGGATTTCAGCGCTCTGGCCGGTGCGGAAGTCTTTGCGGACGATTACCGCTTTACTGCGCAGGGCGCTGGGCTTCAGATCCTCGGCCAGCGCTAATGCCTTTAACACGGTCATTTCCTCCCGGTCGTCTTTCAAAACAAAACCGCCGGGGCGGTTGACGGCTCCGACCACGTAAACGATTCCGGCGCGCGGCACGGCCACCGTGTCGCCACCCTCAACCGGAACGTTGAAGCGGGGATCGCCGGAGTCGAGCAGGTCTTTGAGTCGGATGACGGTGGTTTCGGGCGATCCCGCCTCGGTGGGACCGGGGTTGCCAGCCGTCCGGTCAGCCGGTGACCCGGCCAGCGGCCGGATGGCTGGGCGGGTGATGACGACGGTGCCGCCAGCGTCATCGGCCAATCCCTCGGCGTGGGCAAGCACTTCGAGGAGAGAAGTCCGGCCGACCGCCTGGTACACGGTTGGCCGGCGGACCGCCCCCACCACCGTGATGGGGTGGCTGCGGTATTCTTTCACGGCGACGCTTACCTGTGGCGAGTTGACCAGCCGGCTTGCCAGGAGGCTCTCCTCCAGGGCCGTCTCCAGTTCAGCAGCGGTCAGGCCGGCAGCGAGGATTTTTCCGGGCAAGAGCGGCAGAGAAAGCTGTCCGCGGGAACTGACCCGGTAGTCGCCTGAGATTTCCGGCACCTCGAACACGCTAATCCGGAGCACGTCGTCCGGGCCAATGGTGTAGTCATGGGCTGCTCGGTCGAGGTGGAGCAGTCGAAAGAGTTGGGTGTTGACATCGGCGCTCTTCTGCAACTCTTGACCGCAAAGGGGCGCGCCCGGAAAGAAAAACAACAGCAGGAGACAAATGATCCTTGCCACGGTGATCCTCACTTGGGCGGATACGCTCCGCAAGGGAACAGCAAACGACAAACGGTTTTTTTTGGAGGAAAGTCGTTCTCAGGCTTGGCCCGCAGAAATACTGCGGGGCTTGGGCGGGAAGGGGAGGAAGCCGCCTCAAAGTCTTTGCGGTTGCGTTCTTTGTATGCCTACACTAATTCTGCTGCCAGCGGCCGCCAGTGCCGCTAACTATCCTCAATCTGTCCCGAAGCTTCGGAAGTGACCGAAAGCAAACCTTTGAAAATCGCTCCACTACGCTCTTACACGGCTCGGTGGCGCGAACGTGACCGCAGTTGGTACTCTATGGAGGTGTATCCAGAGTGTCAACAGCGTGTGTCCTCGATGACAACAGCCGAATCACGGAGGTTTTCTGATTGATGTCCGCCCCGCAGCCATGGCCCGAGCCAAAATGGGAACAGGATATGCGGCTTCTCCGCCTTGGGCTGTTCGGCGGCCCGGAGAAAGCTCCGGCCCGGTGGGATGACCCCTCCCTGGATTGGCCGCAGATTCTCCGGCGAGCCCGGCGACATCATCTTTTGCCCGCTGCCATCCGGGCCATTCAGGCGGGCCCGGGTGAGCCGCCGGTTGAAGTCGGCGACACAATCAAACTCTGGTGGCGGACACATGTGCTTGGTTGCGAATGGATGGAGCGGGAACTGCGTCTGGTTGTTGGCGCTGTCCGGAGCACCCGCGTGGAAGGAGCTCGCTACCCGGTTGGCTGAGTTTGACCTGGAGCAAATCCTCTACTGGGTGGGACGCCAGTGCCGGGAACTTCTGGGGGAACGATTCTATCCGAACGAGGGGAAAGCAGTGGCAGCGGGGCGCTGGCGGACGCGGATGACGGCCTGGTGGCTGCGCCGGAACGGAATCCCGCCCGATTATCGTCGGGACGGGGGCCCTTACGTTTCGCTTCTTTGGTGGTTGATGATGCGGCGGGTGTCGGACCAGTGGCGCGTAGCAAGAAGCATTCTCTTTCCGCCTCGAGCCGTTCTCAGCCAGATGTATGGATTGCACCATCTCTGGCAGGCCTATCCCTACTATATCGTTCGCGGCTGGCAGGGGATCGGCTTGCGCGAACGACACCGCCGGTAACTCGGACCCATCGCTCACCTCCGAGCGCGACCGGGGGGAATGGGCAGCATCGCACGGACGGCGCAAAGCCGAGTCAACAAACGACCGGGATGTGTTGCTCAACAAATTACGAGCTAACCTGGTGAGGCTGACAGCCTCCATGAACCGGCTATCGTGATGGCGGCGGTGACGCGGGCTCCCGCCAGCGAAGCAGCTTGTGATATAAGGCGGGACGGATAAGAGGCATCCACCAAGGGGTGCGCTGGCGACTGCCCACTGGCCGGGCACGCGGCAGCAGAAGGCATTGACTCTGACTCGTGCCGTTCCAACTATCTGCGCCAAATACAGAGATTGCGCAACAAATCGCCTATATGCGCTACGTTCCTGAAAAACCTATTCCGAAATAGTTGGAACGGCACTCGCTGAAGATCATGGCGAACCCGCGCGAGGGGATGGCTGAGCTCAGGCGCGAACTGGGGTTGCTCGACTCGACTCTGCTCAATGTGGGCACCATCCTGGCCTCCGGCATCTTTCTGGTGCCGGCCAGCATCGCGCTTCAACTCGATTCCTCCTTTCTCAACCTGGCGGTCTGGGTGGTAGCCGGAGTCTTCTCGCTCTTCGGCGCGCTCATCCTTGCCGAACTCGGAGCGGCCATGCCGGAAGCCGGGGGCATTTTTGTTTTTCTTAAAGAAGCTTTCTCGCCCATCTGGGGTTTTCTTTACGGCTGGTCGTTGTTCTGGGTCATCCAGACCGGGGCGATCGCCGCCGTGGGAGTCTTTTTTGCGACCTACCTCAGCTATTTCGTCCCCCTGGGTCCCTGGGGCATCAAACTGGTGGCCATGCTTTCGATTTTCATTCTTTCCGGGGTGAACTATCGCGGCGTGCGCCTTGGAGCTACCACTCAGAACGCGCTCACGCTTGCCAAGCTGGCGATTGTGCTTGGCCTGCTGGCGCTCAGCTTCCTGCCGGGAGTGAGCAAAGGCGAAAATTTTCATCCTCTTTTTCCGCCGGAGTGGTCAGGCGGGTTGGTGGGGAGCTTTGGCCTGGCT
>Ga0209002_10001568_pt1 | contig 18483 bp, 14 predicted proteins | sample Rifsed16ft2_FD_184010 | JGI IMG/M metagenome (GOLD analysis project Ga0209002, IMG submission 184010) | Soil microbial communities from Rifle, Colorado, USA - sediment 16ft 2 (version 2) | ecosystem: Environmental > Terrestrial > Deep subsurface > Rock core/Sediment | place: Rifle, Colorado... | reverse complement strand
CAAAGGCGATGTCGCCAACCTGCTGCTGCAATTCCCCGAACTCAAGCCGGAGGATTTGCAGCCCTGGGCCAACGTGGACGACGCCCGCCGCGCGAAACTGACCATCGAAGAATACGCGGCGAAGAGGGCCGGAGAGTGGAAGGCCGGCCTGGCGCAGTGGGGCCTCGGTCTGGAGAATATCCGCAAGCTCAAAGACTCCGTCGAGTGTACGGTCTACACCCCCGGCTCCGACGCGGGCCGCCCGGTGAGCGTCCTCAAATCGCTCGAAGCGCCTGGCCTGGCGTGGGACGAGAACCAGGAAGTCCTGCGCGAGCGCATCTCCGGCCTGTGCGCCGCGCTCCTCGGCCTCATCGGCGTCGAGGCCGACCCAGTGAAGTCGCGCGAGCACATCCTGCTCGCCAACATCTTCGAGCACGCGTGGAAATCCGGTCAGCCGCTCGACCTGGCTGCGCTCATCGCGCACGTGCAAAGCCCGCCCTTCCCCAGGCTCGGCGTGTTCGAGGTCGAGCGCTTCTATCCCGAAAAAGACCGGATGGAACTGGCGCTGGCGCTCAACGCCATCGTCGCTGCGCCCGCGTTCCAGGCGTGGATCAACGGCGAGCCGCTCGACATCCCCGCGCTCCTCCGCACGCCCGAGGGCAAACCGCGCTGCTCCATCTTCTACGTCGCGCACCTCACCGAGGCCGAGCGCATGTTCTTCATCGCCCTCCTGCTGGAGCAGGTCGGCGCCTGGCTGCGCGGGCAGCCGGGCACGACCTCACTTCGCGCCCTCCTTTACTTCGACGAAGTCTTCGGCTACTTCCCGCCCTACCCGCACAACCCGCCGACCAAAGCCCCACTCCTGCGGCTGCTCAAGCAGGCGCGCGCCTTCGGCCTGGGCGTCGTGCTCGTCACACAAAACCCCGGCGACCTCGACTACAAGGGCCTCACTAACGCCGGGACGTGGTTCATCGGCAAGCTCCAGACGGAGCGCGACAAGGCCCGCCTGCTCGAAGGCCTCGAAACCATTTCCACCTCGGCCCACTCGATGCTCGACACCTCGAAACTCGATAAACTCATCTCCTCCCTCGCCCCGCGCACCTTCCTGCTGCACAACGTCCACGCAGCCTCACCCGTCGTCTTCCAGACGCGCTGGGCCATGTCGTACCTCGCCGGGCCGTTGACGCGTGAGCAGATTCGCGTCCTCAGTCCGAGGTTGGAAGTTGGCAGTCAGACGGGGGAGGTCGGAAGGCCTCAATCAGCCGCCGTTGTGCCTTTGACCTCCGGCCTCCGGCCTCTGACCTCCAACCTCTCACTTCCAACCTCCATTCCCCAATACTTCCTCCCGGCCTCCCGCTCGATTGAGGACGCCGTCGCCCACTGGCGCGAGACGACCGGCAGCACGCGCGCGCAGTTTGGCCAGGGCATTGAGCTTGTCTATCACCCGGCGCTCTTCGCGCAGGTCGTCGTCCGCTATTTCTCCCCCAAGGCAAATGTGAACGAAGATCGGCGCCTGGCCTTCCTGGTGAGAGAGATGCAACCGGGAGGCGCGCCGCACTGGGGTGAGCATCCAGCGCAGCCGCTGGCCCCGGCCTCGCTGTCCCGGACCCCGCCCTCCGGGGGGAGGCTGAACCCCGATTTGCCCCCCGGCCTCGCCGACCCAAAGAAACTCGCCGCGTGGCAAAAAGACCTGGTGACCTACCTCTACCGCACGGCGGACTTCACGCTGCACCACAACCCCACGCTCAAACTGTACTCGCGCCCCGGCCAGTCGTTCGAAGAATTCCGCGCCGCCTGCCAGCGCACCGCCGAGGCCAAACGCGCCGAGGAGATCGAAAAAGTCCGCGCGCGTTACGACAAAAAGATTGACGGGCTGGAAGACAGACTCTTCGCCGAACAGCACGACCTGGCTCAGGACCAGAAAGAACTCGAAGCGCGCGAGGCCGAGTCGCGCTGGACATCCGTCGAGAACATCGTCGGCATCGCGCTGGGGCGCAGTCCACACCGGATGTTCTCGACCTCGGCGACCAAGAAACGCCTGGCCCGGCGGGCCAAAGACGAGGTCGCCGCCTCCCAGCTCACGATCGCCAATCTCGAATCTCAAATCGCTAATCTCAAAACAGAGGCCCAATCCATCTTCCAGGCCGCCATTGACAAATGGAACGCCGCCGCACACGCGGAGCGTATCCACCCCTTGCGCCTCACCCCGAAACGCTCCGATATCCTCGTCGAAATCTTCGGCATCGGCTGGCTGCCGCACTGGCAGGTTGAAGCGGACGGCGCGCCGATCGAGATTCCAGCGTTTGCGCCCTAGCGGCTTAAGACCGGCTAGACGCGCGAATCCTGGCGACGTTTTCTCCGTTATACCATTCAGGGGCGGGTCGGTTCATCTTCTAAAGCCGTAGGCTCGATTGGCGAACTCGAATCTTTTTGGGCGTGTTACCGTTATGCCTGGTAAGAGAGCTACATTCACTTTCATCCCGGCGAGGCAATCCCATGGTTGATCCGGCCAGCGCGCAGGACTCTGACCTGGCGGCCCTCGCCCGGCGAGGCGATGTGAACGCGATTGGCGCATTGTACGACCGGCATCACGAGGCCCTGTTCCGCTATATCTGGTCGAGGGTCGGGGAGCGGGAGACGGCTGAAGACATGACGGGCGAGGTGTTTACGCGCATGCTCGCGGCGCTGCCGCGCTATCAACCGACGGCGACGCCCTTCCGGGCCTGGCTTTACCGCATCGCCCATAACCTGGTGGTGGATCACTACCGGAAGGAAGGCGGCCGCACGTTTCTGTCCCTCGATCAGGCCGAGGCGCAGAGCGACGAGGCCGGCGACCTGAACCTTATCGTCGAATGGAATCTGACCATCGAGCAGGTGCACCATGCGCTGGCCAGGCTGGATGAGGCGCAACGCGAGGTTGTGTCGCTGAGATTCTTGAGCGGGCTGTCGCTGCAGGAAGTCGCGGCGGCCCTGGAGAAATCCGAAGGAGCGATTAAGGCGCTCCAGCATCGGGGCCTGGCTGCTTTGCGCCGGGCGCTCGTCGAAATGCAGATATCCCCATGAACGAGACTGATACACACGATTGGCTGCAAGAACGATTGGCGCGGATCGAAGCCGGCGAGACGCTCGAAGCGGTCCTGGCTGATTTGCCGGCCGAAGAAGCCGGCCTGGTGCAATTGGCCGCCGCGCTCAAATCCGTTGCGTATCCTGGCCGGGAAGCGAGCCTGGTCTCCGCCCAGCGCCGGGAACTATTGCGCGCTGCTCAGAAAGGAAAAACCATGACGATTCAACCTGACCCCGCGGACGCCGGAGGAACCCGAACACGCTGGGGATTACGGCTGACGCTCCTCGGCGGTCTTGCGGCTCTCTTCGTCTGCGCCTTTGCGGTGGCCACACTGGCCGGCGCAGTCTGGTGGTGGCGAGGTGGAAGGCTGTCCGAGGCCCAACGCGGCCCGACCGGAGGAGAGGTCGTCGTCGAGGCGCGTGACCCGCAAAGCGGCGCGGTGAGTGAGGCGCGCGGCCTGGTCGAGGCTCAGGGGGACGATGGATCGTGGGAGGTGGTCAGGGCCGGTCACGTCGTCACCGCCGGGCAGCGCCTACGCACAGGGACCTTGTCAAGCGCCACGCTCGTCTTTTACGACGGCAGCCAGACGCGCCTGGAGCCGAACACCGAGATCACGGTGGAGGCGCTCGACGCGCAGAAATCCGGCCCGCGCGTGGTGCGGCTGACCCAATGGCTGGGCGATACAGATCACGACGTCGCTCCTTCGAGCGATCCGGCCTCCGTCTACGAGGTGAACACGCCCTCCGGTGCGGGGAGGGCGAAGGGCACCTTCTTCCACGTCTCGGTGACGACGGTGCTCATCCGGTTTGACGTGGACGAGGGCGCGGTAGAAGTCACCAACGTGAACGTGACGGTCGTCGTCGTCGCCGGGCAGTCCACCGTCATCGTCGTCGGCCAGCCGCCCGTGACGCCGATGTTCCGCATCACGGGCGAGGGCGAGGTCGAGCGGACCGGCCCGACGTGGCGCATCGCCGGGCAAGATTTCCTGACCAACGAGAATACCGTCATCGTCGGGAACCCGCAGGTCGGGGATTGGGTCGCCTTCGAGGGACGTCTCTTCGCCGGCGGCACGCGTTACGCCGACCGGATTGTCCTGCTGCGGCGCGCGCTTGAGGGCAGGTTCACCTTCGCAGGGACAGTGGAGGCGACTGGGGTGCTGACCTGGACAATTTCCGGACGGACGGTCCACGTGGACGACCGGACGACCATTGAATCCGGCCTGGGCGTCGGCGACGAGGTGGAGGTCGAGGGCGGGGTCACGCTGGATGGAACCCTCTGGGCGTCCAGCATCCGGCGCGCGGCGACAAATCGTTTCCAGTTTACGGGCGTGGTCCAGCGCATGGGAGCCGGAAGCTGGACAATCTCCGGCATCTCGGTCACCGTCAACGTGAGCACCACGATTGACGTCGAGATCGTGGCGGGCGACGTCGTACGGGTCACGGGGCAGATTCTCGAGGACGACACCTGGCTGGCGACCTCCATCCAGCGGACGACGGCGGACATGTTCGATTTTGTGGGCGTGGTCGTCCGCACGAACCCGTGGAACGTCAGCGGCGTCGAATTCGAGACGGACGAGCACACAGATATTGACGAGGGTATCCGCGTCGGCAACCGGGTGCGGGTGAGGGGGCGCATCCTGGCGGACGGGACGTGGCTGGCCGAACGCATCATGCAGCTCGACGAGGACCGGCGGCATCACGTTCAGTTCACCGCGCGGGTGCAGAGCATTGACCCGTGGGTCGTGGGCGGCATCTCCGTGACCGTGGACGCTCAGACCCAGATCGAGGGCGTGATCGAAGTTGACGACCTGGTCACGGTGAAGGGCAACCTGCTGCCCGACGGGACAGTCCTGGCGAAGAAAATCACGCGCGTGGCCGAGGCGCGCAGTTGCGCCGACACGAGCGTGATCGTGAGCAGCGTCGGGGACGGCCAGGTCGTGCTGCTCGATGGGCGGACGATCTCGCTGACCGAGAGCGTCAACGTCGAGGGGACGATCAACATCGCCAGCGTGATCGTGATCCGTACCTGCGTGGGCGAGGGCGACCAGCTTGTGGTGGTGAGCATCGTCGTCGTCTTCCAATTGGAGGGCCTGCCTACGCCCACCCCTACCCCCGTCACACCATCGCCGGCGGGCGACACAAGCGGCGAGTTCACCATCTGCCACCAGCCGCCGGGCAACCCAGAGCAGCGCCACACGATTAAGGTGGATGGTGGGGCCTTGCAGGGACATCTGGGCCACGGCGACACGCTCGGCCCATGCGGCGGCGACGGGGAGGGCGATGACGACGACGACTGATTGACGAAAGGCACGTCAAGCGCTTGACGCGCCGAGTAAGGGGGTAAGCAAAATGTGTCAGAAAGGTCACCAGACCCGGCAGGCCTCCGAGACCTGCCGGGTCTTTGCATGCCCATCTGCGGAGGCGGGCGATTGGCCCATGCTATAATCCTCGCGCCATGCAATCCGACCTCGCGCCCACTTTCCCACGCGCCCACACGCCCACGCTCTTCACCTGGCTCATCCGCTTTGCCTACACCTCAGCCAGCATGGCCGTCATCTTCGCCTCGCTCGGCGTCATCGGCGCGGCGGCTTTCAACCTCAGTTATAGCGACCGGATTTATCCCGGTGTGCGCGCGCTGGGGATTGACCTCTCCGGGATGACCGCGGCCGAAGCGGCCGTCGCGCTGTCTGGCGCTTTTACTTATCCCCAGTCCCCGGCCTTCACCTTCCACGAAGGCGAACATGCCTGGACCGCCACGCCCGCCGAACTCGGCGTCGCGTTGAACTTGCATGCCACGGTGAACGCCGCATATGCGGTCGGGCGTTCCGGGAATATCCTGGCCGACTGGCTCGACCAGTTCGAGGCGTGGTACTTCGGCTGGCAGATCGCGCCCGTGGTCACTTACGATGAGAGCCACACGCTCGCTTATTTGAAACAACTGGGAGAAGTCTTCTTCCAGCCCACGCGCGAGGCCTCGCTCGTCGCCGAGGGGGCCAAAGTCACCGCCACGCCGGGACAAATCGGGCGACAGTTGGACGTGATCGCCACTGCCACCGTGCTGCGCGCCTCGATCATGCGCCTCGCCCCGGCGGATATGTCGCTCCAGTACGCCGAGACGCCGCCGCTCGTGCTGGACGCCTCCGCCCAGGCCGCGGCCGCCGAGGCCATCTTGCGCCAGCCGCTCGTGCTCGCCGTCGCGAATCCCGCCCCCGGCGACCCAACTGGCTGGACAATTGACCAGGAGGCGCTCGGCGCGATGCTGCACATCCGGCGCGTGGAAGACGGGCCGAACGCCGCGCACTTCGAGGTCGGCCTCGACGCGGGGGCTTTGCGCGCCTTTCTCGAGCCTCTGGCCCCACCATTGGAGCGGAAGGCGCAAGACGCGCGCTTCATTTTCAACGACGACACCCGCCAGCTCGAAGTCATCGAGCGCGCAGTTGACGAACGCCGCCTGGACATCGAGGCGACCATCGCGGCCATCCATGACTCGCTCGCCAAAGACGTGCACACTGTCTCGCTCACCTTTCAAACGAAGCCGCCGCAGATCACCGATGACATGACGGCGGAACGGCTGGGCATCACCGGGTTGGTGAGCGAACAGTCCACGTATTTCGCCGGCTCCAGCGCGGAGCGCATCAACAACATCAAAGTGGCTGGGGCGCGCTTCCACGGGCTGCTCGTCCCGCCGAACGCGACGTTCTCGTTCAATGAGCATCTCGGCGACGTGAGCCTCGACACGGGCTTCGCCGAGGCGCTGATCATTTACGGGGGGCGCACGATCCGCGGGGTCGGCGGCGGCGTGTGCCAGGTGAGCACCACGCTCTTCCGCGCCGCGTACTTCGGCGGCTACCCCATCGTCGAGCGCAACTCGCACGCCTACCGCGTGGGCTATTACGAGCGCGGCGATCCGGGCAAATGGAGCGGCCCCGGCCTCGACGCGACGGTCTTCGCGCCGCTGGTGGATCTTAAGTTCCAGAACGACTCGCCGCACTGGCTGTTGATGGAAGTGTACGTGAGCCCCACGGCGGGGCGCATCACGTGGAAGTTTTACTCGACCTCCGACGGCGGGCAGGTCAGCGTCGCGCCCCCGCTCGTCGAGAACTTCGTCCCGCACCCTGACCCGCTCTACGAAGAAGACCCCGAGCTCCCGGCGGGCACGGTCAAGCAGGTGGACTACGCCGCTGACGGCGCGGACGTGACTGTTTACCGCGCCATCACCCGCGACGGCCAGCAAATCAACGCGGGCGAGAAGCCCATCCGGACGCACTATCAGCCATGGCGCGCGATTTACCACTACGGCCCCGGCACCGAGGGCATGCCGCCGCCGGCGCCTACGCCCACTCCCACGCCGTGATCGCTAAGAGCGGATAGCAGATCGCAGATGGCGTATGGCATTAGAATACGCCATACGCTTATGGACCTTCGCTCTTTCCCCCGAATCTTCTTGCACGGCCCGCTGATCCTGTGGCGTTTCACCCGGCCCAATTGCATCATCACCATTGAACTCCGCCAGCGGCTTCTGGCGGCAGCGTTCATTTTCGTCCTGATCTGGCACCTCGCCGCGCCGAGCGAGGTCACGGCGATCAGCCTGGTCACGCTGGGTGGATTACTCGGCGCCTGCCTCTTCTGGGCGCGCGCGATGGCGCTGCGCGTGGCCGGCCGGCGCAAACTGCGCTACGCCGCCGTGCAGGTGGGCGAGGAACTTGAAGAGCACATCACGCTTGACAACGCCTCCGCGCTGCCCGTCCTTTGGGCCGAGTTCGTGGACCGCTCCGATCTCCCCGGCTACACGGTCACGAGCGTGCGCGCCGCCGACGCGCACAGCTCGATCCGCTGGCGCACCCGCGCGCGCTGCGCACGGCATGGCCTGTACAGCCTCGGGCCGTGGGAATTGCATCTCGGCGACCCGTTCGGTGTCTGCCTCGTCCGGCAAATCTACACCCAGCCGCAGGAGGTCCTCGTCTGTCCGCCGCTCGCGGCTTTACCCGAAGAGCTCCTGCCGCATGGCGCGGCCGTCGGCGATCACCGTCCGCTGCGCCAGCCGCTGCGGGCGGAAACCATCTCGGCCACGCACGCGCGCGTGTATCATCCCGGCGACCCGCTCCGCCACCTGCATTGGCGCACGACCGCCCGCCGCGAGGCGTTGTTCACCAAAGTCTTTGAGCCGGAGGCCTCTTCGATCATCTGGCTGATCCCGGATTTGGATAAGAACGTCCACCTCACCCCCCTCCCCGGCCTAACGTCCTTAGGGATAGGGGGTGAGGATACCGAGGAGACGATGATGCTCCTCACCGCCTCCCTCGCCAATCAGCTTTTGCAGAGGCGGCTGGCGGTGGGCCTCGCGGCCTACGCCGATAAGCCGATTGTGGTCCCGCCCCAGGTGGGGACGCCGCACCTCTGGAAGATTTTGCGCGCGCTCGCGCCCCTCTGGCCCGCCTCGCCATGGCCCCTGGCGCGAACACTCGCCCGCGCCCAGCCGCTCATCTCCGCCCGCGACCTGGTCGTCGTCATCACGCCCTCGGCGAGCACCGACTGGCCAGGCGAACTGCGCCGCCTCATCCGGCGCGGAGGCGGGGCCGAGGCAATTCTGTTGGACCCGGCCTCCTTTGGCGGCGAGGGGAACGCCGACGCGTGCGCGCTGATTCTGGCTGACCTGGGGATCACGTCCAAAATCGTGCGGCGCGGCGAGGTGCGCCCTATTCCGGCGGCTTATGGCCGGTTGCGTCGCTGGGAATTCATGACGTTAGGGACGGGGAGGGTGGTGGTGAAGCAGAGGCCGCGTGTCGCCGCAGAATGAATTTTGAATAGACGCATGTCCCGCCTTCTTCGTCCCTCCTTTCTCTCGTTCAGCCTTATGGCTGTGGCCGTTGCGCTCTTTGGTCGCAGCCTCAGCGAGGCCAAGTGGGTAAGCGGCAACACGGCGCATGTCGGGGGGCTGTGGCTCGGCCTGTTGTGCGGCCTCTTGCTCGCCGCCTCGCGCTGGCGGGGCTGGAGCGCGCTGGGGTACACAGCTGTTCTCTCCCTCGCCGCTGCCGCCGAGGTCATCGGGCGCGTGCTGCCCTCCGTCACCGTGCTTCAATCTGCGTCTTTCGCCGACGTGGTCTGGATTATGCACGTGCGCTTGCTGACGCTGGCGGACCGGCTCAACGGATGGGTTGGCGCTTATTTCGGCGGCGAGGTCATCAAGGACACCGGGTTGTTCGTCTTTCTGCTTGTCATCACGGGGTGGAATGCCAGCGCCTGGCTGGCGTGGTGCGTCCTGCGGCGGCAAAGGGCGTTGGAAGGATTGCTGCCCTCCGGTTTCCTGCTCGCGCTGAACGTTCATCTGAGCGGGCAGCCGTTCTCTGTCTTCTGGTATTTTGTCGTGAGCGCCGGGCCGCTGACCGCTATCGCCGCCTTTGTCCGGCAACACGCCGACTGGGACCGGCGTCAGGTGGATTATTCCGGCGAACTGGGATTCACCTGGGGCGCGAGCGCGCTGACGATCACACTAGTGATCGGCCTGCTGGCTGGGGTGGCGCCATTCGTCGGCACGCCCCAGGGCTGGGAGATGCTATCAGGCTGGGCGCGCGTGGCCCGATTGAGGACCGCCGACACCGCCGCGCAGCTCTTCTCCGGCGTGAACCCGCCGGCCGGGCCGGCCGCGCGGACGACGGCCCGCACGCCCGACCTCGAATTTATCGGCGAACCGCCCGACCAGGGGAACGACACAGTGATGTGGGTCGTCGTGAACGATCCGGCTCCCCCACCGCCGCAGGCAGACCGGCCCGAGGCGCGCGTCCCCAGGCATTACTGGCGCAGCAGCATCTTCGCCACATACACCGGCAAAGGCTGGACGCCGCTGCAGTTGTCTCCCTTCTTCGGGCCCCCGGAGCGCCTGCAGACTCCAGCAGGGCGCTACGAACTTCGCCAGCATTTTGAGATCGTCGCGCCGCACGGCGAGGCGCTCTTTGCGGTGAACCTGCCCGTCTCCGCCGAAGGCGGCGCCCAACTCCGCTCCACCGCGCTGGGCGACAGCGCCAGATTGTTGGGGACAGTTTCAGTTTATGACGTCACCTCCTGGGCAACACAACTGACCAAGGCGCAGCTCAACTCGGCTGCAGCAGTGTACCCGCCCGAAATCAGCGCGACGTACCTGCAACTGCCGCCCTCGCTTCCCCAGCGTGTGCGCACCCTCGCCGCCCGCGTCACGGCGGGCGCCAGCGCGCCGTACGACAAAGCCGCCCGCCTGCAAGCGTATCTGCGCGCGACCTATCCCTATACCCTGGACGTACCCGGCCCGCCGACGGATGAAGACGTAGTGGACTATTTTCTGTTCGAGGCGCCCGGCGGATTCTGCTCGTACTACGCCTCGGCGATGGCGGTGATGCTCCGTTCCATCGGCATCCCGGCGCGCGTGGTCACGGGCTACGCCACGGGCGACTACGATTACACGCGCGGCGCCTACCGCGTGCCCGCGAACGCCTCGCACGCCTGGGTCGAAGTGTATTTCCCTGACTATGGCTGGGTGGAGTTCGAGCCGACGGCGGCGCGCGCGGAGTTCGTGTATGCGAGTGAAAGCTCCCCGATCAGCGCCGCCGCCCCCGAAGCACCCACGCCAGCGCAGGCTAAGGATCGGATCCCTGAGTGGGTCATAGGGGCCATCGGGGTACTGGGAATCATCGGGGCCGCCTGGTGGTGGTTGAGCCAGGCACGTCAGCCGGGATTACGCGGGCCACGCGGGCGGGCGCAAGCCCTGTACCGGCGCATCCGGTGGGCGCTGGCGAGCGCCGGCCTCGCCGCCGCCCCATCCGTCACGCCGGGCGAGTTCGCCGCCGCCGCCGCGCCGAGCCTGCATGCCTACAAGAAATTGGAATCGGCGCTCGGCGAATCTACCGACCTGTACGTGCAGGCTACATTCAGCCCGCGCGCGCCCGACGACGTGGAAACGCGCGCGGCGCAGCGCCGGTGGCGACAGGCGCTGCCCGATTGGCTCAAGTTGTGGCTCAGGCGGCATATTGCCTAAATCAACCGCCATCCGCCATCTGCCAGCCTCAGCTGCGAATTGCGAGAATCGCCGCCTGTGGTAGAATCCGCGCCACTTTAGGGAGAATGCTATGGTCAGTCCTGACTTGCTCGAAATCCTGCGCTGCCCGCACTGCGTCCGCGAAAAGCCGGGGATGCTGGAGCTGGAGCGAGACACCTGGCTCGTGTGCCAGGAACCCGACTGCGGGCGAAAGTACCCCATCCGCGACGATATCCCAGTGATGCTCATCGAAGAGGGGAGCAAGTGGATGAAGACGCCCGTCGCGGATTTGCCCGTCCCGCCCCCCAAAGACTAACCCGCCTCAACCAATGATCGCCCGGCGCTACACCGCGCTCTCGCTCATCCCGCTGGCTATGTCGCTGGCGGGCTTTGCCGCGTTGGGCGCGCCGGACCCGCTGCGCGGCCCGCTCATCGCCACGGAACCCTTTGGGCCGGACGGGTTGCTCGGCCTCTTCACGCAGCCTATGTACCTGGCCGACGCCATCGGCCTCGTGCTCCTCGCCCTGGCCACGCTCGAAATCTGGATCCTCGCCATCACCTGGGAGTACCGCCGCCACCGCCATTACAAAACCGACAAGCGATGACCGTCCTGGACGAGTTGTTTTCCGGGGACGACGCGCGCGCGGCCGCGGTCCTGGAGCACGTTGACGCGGCCCACCTGCCCGCCCTCGCGGAGGCGCTGGCCTCGGGCGGCGCGGACTCTCGCTGGTGGGCGGCGTGCGCGCTCGCCCGCCTGCCGGATGCACGCGCGCTGAACGCGCTCCTCGCCGCCGCCATTGACCCCGACCCGGACGTGCGCGCCGCCGTCCTGCAGGGCCTCGGCGAGCAGCGCGCCCCCGAAGCCGTGGCGCCGCTCCTCTTCGCCCTCGCCGACGACAGCTCCTACCTCGCCCGCCTCGCAGCGGATGCGCTCATCCGCATCGGCAAACCGGCCGTGCCTAGCCTGATCCGCGCGCTAGAGAACGACGCCGCGCCCCACGTCCGCGTCCACGCCGCGCGCGCCCTGGCGCTCATCGGCGACATCGCGGCCGTCCCAGCGTTGTTCCACGCACTCGAAGACGAGTCGGCGATGGTGCAGCATTGGGCGGAAGAAGGCCTGGACCGGATGGGGGTAGGGCAGGTGTACTTTAAGCCGTGAATTCTTGATGGGTGAGCGGTTCTGTAAGGAGCCGCCCGACCCCGGCGTGCGCCGACTGGCGTTACTGTCTACTACGATATCAAATAGGCAACTTGGATGGCGCAACTCTATAGCGTGCTGGCAATCCTCATTGCAGCGATAAACCTGGGCTTGTTCTTGGTCGCGCCAACGGGATAGATTCTAGGTGCCCGGCCACCTCCGCCCTTGAAAGAATAGCCCCCTTCTGCTACAATCTCGCGCGCTCCCCCCACGCGGGGGAAGTTTTTTGACAATCAGGGCGTTGTACCCTTCGCCCGCCGCTGCTACAGAAAGGAAAGGGCTTGTATCCCCATGAAAGTTTTGCTGCTCAAAGATGTGTATAAACTCGGCCACGCCGGCGACATCAAGAAGGTCGCCGACGGCTACGGGCGGAATTATCTGATCCCGCATGGGCTGGCGATGCTCGCCACGCCCGCGGCGGTGAAGCAGGCCGAGACCCTGCGCCAGAACGCCGCCATTGCCCGCGCCAGGATCAACGCCGAGCTGGCCGGGGTTGCCGAGAAGCTCAACGCGCTTACGCTCACCTTCGCGGTGAAGGCGGGCGAGACGGGCAAACTCTACGGCTCCATCACCCCGGCGACGATCGCAGAGGAGATCAAGAAGGCCTCCAGCCTCGAGGTAGACCGCCGCAACGTGGGCAACCAGCCGCTGCGCGAACTGGGCGAGTACAAAGTCCCGGTGCGGTTGACGACGGACCTGATCCCCTCGGTCAAGGTCGTCATCTACCGCGAGGGCGAGGTGCTCAAGACCGCCGCCGAAGCCCCGGCCCCGGAGGCCCAGGCCGCGCCGACCGAAGCCGTGCCCGCCGAGGCCACACCTGCGCAGTAAAGCCCGCACGGTTGGCATTCCTGTCTAAACTTTTGCCATCGGCCCACGGCCGGCGCACGCCGGAAGCCGGGGGCTTTGTTTTTTAGAAGTCCTGTATGATCGGTCAGTTGCTGCGCGAGGCGCGCGAAGCCAAAGGCTGCACGCTGGAGGAGGCGGAGCGCGCCACGCGCATCCGCGCCAAGTATCTGGCGGCGCTGGAAGCCGAGGATTTCGGTGCGCTGCCTTCCGCCATACAGGCGCGCGGCTTTCTGCGCAATTACGCCCAGTTCCTGGGCCTGGAAGTCTCCCCCCTGCTGGCCGAACACGCCAGGTTATCTAAGAAAACCGGCCTGGCGCTGCCGCTGACCTCGCGGCCGTCACGGCCGGCAGCCCGGCCTCGGGCTACAGCAGCGCCCCCGGCATCCGATGGGGGGATTCAGGTCCGCCCGCGCCGCCTGCTCTCCGCCGATGTGCTCGTCGCCGCGCTGCTCACCATCGCGCTCGGCCTGTTGCTGCTCTGGGGCGGCTCGCAACTCTTGACCAGCGTGGCCGCCGGGGCGACGGGCACGCCGACTGCGGAAGGCACAGCCGCCCCCCCCAGCCTCACGGCGACCGCCGCTGCGCCGATCGTCGAAGCCGCTCTCCCTGCTACCCAGCCTCTGCCGACGCCGCTCCCCAATTACACCGGCGTGCACGTGCTGGTGCGCGCCGAACAGCGCCTGTGGCTGCGCGTCACGATTGACGGCGTCGAAGATTTCGCGGGGCTGATGCGACCCGGCGAGTCAAAGGAGTTCATCGGGCGGCAGGTGATTGAGTTGGTGACGGGCAACGGCAAAGGGACGCACGTCATCTGGAATGGGATTGACCAGGGTACGCTGGGCGACGTGGGGGAGGTCGTGGCCCGGCTGTGGACGCTCGAAGGAATGGTGATCCCGACGCCGACGATCACCCCAACGCCGACAGTCACCCCGCCGCCCACGCGGACGCCGAGGCCGTGAAACGTGAGGCGTGAGGCGTGATCCGTGATGGAAGGCTCGCTCGTCACGTGTCACGGATCACTCATGTTAGAATACCTTCCACTATTCCTATGGCAAAAGTCAAATCCAAACGCTTCCACCTCGTCAGCCTCGGCTGCTCCAAAAACACGGTTGATTCGGAGAGCATGGCCCACCTGCTCGGGCAAGCCGGATATCAGGCCACGACCGATCCGCGCCAGGCAGAGGTGCTCATCGTCAACACTTGCGGCTTCATCGGCCCGGCCAAGCAGGAGTCGGTGGCCGTGCTCAACCAACTGGCTTCCGGCAAGAAGCGCGGGCAGATGCTCATCGCCGCCGGCTGTCTGTCGCAGCGCTACGGCGCTGAACTGATGAAGTGGGTCCCCGGTCTCGACGGCCTCATCGGCACGCGCCGCTGGATGGACATCGTAGATTTCGTCCAGCGCCTGCGCGAGCGGCGGCGCCCTGAGCCGCTCTATCACCTGCCGGACGACGCAAAAGTCGTCGGTTCCGACGAGCACAGCGCGTTGCGGGCCGCCGTGCAGGGGGCGAGCGCCTATCTTAAGATCGCCGACGGCTGCCGCCGCCCGTGCGCCTTCTGCGCCATCCCGCTCATCAAAGGTACGGCCGTTTCGCGCCCGATGGAATCCATCCTGGCCGAGGCGCGCGCGCTCGAAGCGCAGGGCGTGCGCGAGCTGATCCTCATCGCGCAGGACACGACCGACTACGGCCACGACCTCGGGATGAAAGACGGCCTCGCGGCGCTGCTCGAAGGAATCGCCGAGGCCGCGCCGGGGATTGACTGGACCCGCGTCATGTACGCCTACCCCGGCTACGTCACCGACCGGCTGATCGAGACAATGGCCGCGCGCCCGCAGATCACGCATTACCTCGACATGCCGCTCCAGCACGGCCACCCCATGACGCTGAGGCGGATGCGCCGTCCGGCGAACATCACGTGGGTGCATCAATCCATTGCCAAGATGCGCGCCGCCATGCCCGACCTCGCCCTGCGCTCGACGTTCATCGTCGGGTATCCGGGTGAGACGGAGGAGGAATTTCAGGCGCTGCTCGATTTCGTGGAGGAACTGAAATTTGACCGCCTGGGCGCGTTCACCTTCTCCTACGAGCCGGGCACGGAGTCGGCGGCGCTGGGCGACCCCATCCCCGAAGCAGTGAAGCAGGAACGCAAAGACAGGCTCATGGCGCTGCAACAGCGCCTCTCGCTCGCGAAGAACCAGGCGCTGGTAGGCAAGACCTTGAACGTGTTGGTGGAAGGGCAGGGGGATGGCCTGAGCATTGGACGCACTTACCGTGACGCGCCGGAGATTGACGGCGTGGTGGTCATTGACGGCGAAGCGCCGGTGGGCGAGATGGTCCCGGTGCGCATTTCGGGCGCGTTGGCGTATGATTTGTCGGGGACGGTGGAGACGGCCTCGGCTCAGGCAGTCACTGCGCCGTTGGGGTTGGTCAACGGATGAGACGGATGGAACAGGGAAGAGAAGTGGAACAAATGAAACGCTCCTCAATTCTGAGGAGCGTTGTCGTCTTCCACGTGGTATGTCCCATCCACGACTTCCCCGCTCGAACCCGAGGAGGGCGGGGGGGGTGGTTTGTCGTCCACCACGCTCCAACTGCCCGGCGCGGACTGGGCGAGGTGTTTGAGGTGTTCGTGCACCACGTCGGGGGGCGCAAACTCGAAGAAGAAGCGCAGACCCAGCATCACAATGGCGAGGTCGTCCACTTGCCCGAGCAGCGGTATCACGTCGGGCGCGATGTCCACCGGCATGAACAGGTAGGCCAGCGCGGCCAGCGGGATGAGCTTGGTCACCGGATGCACGCGCCGGTCGAGCATCAGGCTATAGGCCAGCTTCACCTGCTGGACGATCTCGCGCATCCAACTCCCCTCCGGGATGTAAGGCCCCAACCAGTTCTTTTTTTCTTCTGCCATCGCAACCGCCTTTCACTGATGACTGACAACGGACGACGGATCACTGAAACCAGTGACGCCTTCTACTACGCATTCCCCCCTGACAAGTTGCGCTGCTTAATCATTGAATAAGCTATAAAAACTGCGGCTCTGCTCGCGGATGGCGAAGTTCAAACGCTCCTGGGTGATCGCGCCCTGCTCGAGCAAAATGTCGCCGAGCCGCTTGGAGACGCCGCGCTCCGCTGCCTGGTGCTGCGCCGCCAGCGCATTCTTGAGCTGCTCCTCGGTGATGAACTTGTAATCCAGCAGGTACTTGCCCAGGCGCGGCACCGGGCGGTCGGTGTCCTTCTGCTGCTCCTCAATGGCGAACTCCAAACGCTCCCGCGAGATCGCGCGCTGCTCGACCAGGATATCCCCCAGCCGCTTGGCCACGCCCTGTTTCGCGGCCTGCTTCTGCGCCACCAGGGCAGCGCGCAATTGCTCCTCGGTGACGAACTTGTAATCCAACAGATATTTGCCCAGGCGCGGCACCGGGCGGGCCTCGTCGCCCGGCTCGACAATCATCACCTGGAGCGCGGCATCCTCGGCCTTCATCTCGGCCACGGCTGCCTGCCGGGCCTTCTCCTGCTCGGCGAAGGTCAGCCACTCCTTGGCCGTCTCGTTGTTCGGGTTCAGCGCGAGCACCCGCTTCAGGCAGTCAATCGCCCGGTCCATGTCGTCCATCACGGAGGCGAGCGTCAGCCAGGCCTGCTCGTGGCGCGGGTTGACGCGCACCAGCGACATGAGGAGCCTGCGGGCGTCGTCAATACGTTTTTCCTTGATTGCGGCTTCAGCCTGCGCGTAGAGTGTGTCCTGATCCATTCGTCCACCCTCACGGACTTGAAATTTTATAGCCAGTGTTATAGAGGCGGTTACTCCTCTTCATCGTCGCCACTCCCATCTCCGATAGTTGCATGTGGGTTACGCTTATTGTAGATCTCTCGCAACGATAGAAAGTACTCTTGTTCAGTCATCTCTCTTTGGGTTTCAGTGTCGACTAGCCTCACCCACGGCTCTGATCCACCTTCAACAACCGGTTGAAAGAGCATCATCGTGACGTTTTCAAATTTCTCGCCGGGATCAGTATATTCATCACGCCCACTGATCGTTGCGAAAAGTTGTCTCGCTCGCTGGAAAGTCGAAACGATCCTGCCCTCAGTTATATCTTCGTCTGAAGCAGACGGAAAAGCAAACAACGCACAAATCACCGAATAAGGGAAGCGCATATGGAGTGTAATAGCTTCGGTACAAAGGTCAGCAAAACGGTTCTTCAGGTTCTTGCCAAAGGGGGCAAAATTAATGCTTTTGATCGACACTGCCAGCAATAGGCCCTGTTGCTCATCAGCATAACTCACATCCACCTTCTTGGGCCCTAAGCCGCCCTGAAACGCTTTCTCTCCTGGGCCTCCCCGTAGTGGCTTGACATGTGGAAAGCCCACTCCGCGCAATCTCTCAGCAACCTCCACGGCTAGTAGCTTGAAAGTATTTCAGAATAGCGCTTTTTCTGCGCCTGAGGAACATCGTCTGACGGTATTGATCCCGTAGCAATCACAGCGTCAAGTAGACTCATGCGGTCGTGCCTCGGGAATATCGCCTTTGACGTAGCGAGTCAGCGGCCTTCCTCAGAAGGCCACAATCCTTTTGGCTCAGTCCAAGTCCGTCTTGCAAGACAACAGCATCGGCGCGAATCTGCATAGTCGCCTCATCGCTGTTTCGCGCTAATGCATTCAACTCTTCAGCCAACTCCACCAATCGCCCATTGTGGCGTTGGCTTGAAGCGATGACGACATTTTCTGCCTCGGTCGGTTCGAGCTTCAACATCCCTCCGCCGAGGGCGTGGCCTTCTATTTCAGCACTGAGGCGTGTCAGTGAAGTCTGCCACAAGGCCGTAATGGCTGGCATAGTTAGAGAGACATGAGGATGGAGTCGCAGAATGTGAAGACTATTAGGAGCCACAGCCCCGGCGTTATTGGTCACCAGCCGGGAGGCCATGCCGCTCATGTAGGTCAAAAAAGCATCCGGCTGATGGACATGGGGGACACAGAACCATGGCGACCTGGTGCGGCACTTATAAGTTTGAGATACGCCCTGCGCTTCGCCATGCTCCAGATAATTGCGAACACTCTTGGGCAAAGCCTCACCGTTTTTAATCCGTAACAAGTAGCTAGCCTCCCCCGTCTTTAAAGCTTTGTGCCAGTCCTCTTGAGTAAAACGCAGGCCTGCCAGCGCTCGACCACGGCGGACGGCCGGCTTCAAAAAGGCTTGAGGAATGCCCCATGTTTCGATTGCTTTCGGATCGAGGTGAAAGAAATCATTTGCGCCAGTAACGTACCCTATCCCAACATCGGCTAACTCGCCGAGATGATGGGTAAGTGGCAAGTTTTTTAGTTCACGATATAGGTCGCGCGCCTTTTGTGGAATGAAGTGCTCAATTAACTTCTCCCGCCTTTGAGATATGGCTTTCGCG
>Ga0209002_10001563_pt1 | contig 18500 bp, 18 predicted proteins | sample Rifsed16ft2_FD_184010 | JGI IMG/M metagenome (GOLD analysis project Ga0209002, IMG submission 184010) | Soil microbial communities from Rifle, Colorado, USA - sediment 16ft 2 (version 2) | ecosystem: Environmental > Terrestrial > Deep subsurface > Rock core/Sediment | place: Rifle, Colorado... | reverse complement strand
CTCGCGAAGGACATCGCTCAGAAGGACGCCTGACGGCTCGGAAGCTTCAAGTGGACACCCGCTTTCATTCCGCGTAACCGGGTCCGGGTCGCCGTGTTTCATCCCGAGGAGCTCAAGGCCGTCGAGGAACGGCTCCGCGCGTGGGAGGGCACGACCCTCCGGGATTCGTTGAAGAAGCAGCCGGAGTGGCGGGGCGATTTCGTCACGACTTCGAGCGTTCCGATCCGGCGGTTGTACACGCCGCTTGACGTCGGCACGAAATCGTACAACGAGCGTCTCGGGATGCCAGGCGAGTACCCGTACACGCGCGGCATCCATCCGACGATGTACCGCGGCCGGCTCTGGACGATGCGGATGTTCGCTGGCTACGGCGACGCGGCGGACACGAACCGCCGATTCAAGTATCTCATCGAACACGGAGAGACAGGCCTCAGCGTTGCGTTCGACATGCCGACCCTGTACGGCTACGACACGGACGCGCCGGAGGCGAAGGGCGAGTTCGGAACGTGCGGCGTCGCCGTTTCCTCGCTCCGAGACATGGAAATCCTGTTCGACGGGATCGATGTCGCGAACGTCTCGACCTCGATGACGATCAACTCGCCGGCCGCCATCCTGTGGGCGAAGTACCTCGCGATGGCGGAGGAGCACGGGATTCCGTGGACGAAGCTCCGTGGGACGATCCAGAACGACATCCTGAAGGAGTACCAGGCCCAGAAGGAATGGATCTTCCCCCCAGAGCCGTCGATGAGGCTTGTCGTCGACACGTTCGAGTTCGGCTCGAAGCACGTCCCGCAGTGGAACACGATCTCGATCAGCGGCTACCACATTCGCGAGGCGGGCGCGACGGCGGGGCAAGAGCTCGCGTTCACCCTCGCGAACGGGTTCGAGTACGTCCGGTGGGGTCTCGAGCGCGGCCTGAAGATCGACGAGTTCGCGCCGCGCCTCAGTTTCTTCTTCAATGCCCACAACGACCTCTTCGAGGAGATCGCGAAGTATCGCGCGGCGCGGAGGATCTGGGCCCGCGAGATGAAGGAGACGTTCGGTTCGAGGAATCCGCGCTCCTGGCTGCTCCGATTCCATTCGCAGACCGCGGGCGTATCCCTCACGGCTCAACAGCCCGAGGTGAACATCGTCCGGACCGCAATCCAGGCACTCGCCGCGGTCCTCGGGGGGACGCAGTCCCTCCACACGAACTCCTACGACGAGGCGTACCAGGTGCCTGCGGAGAAGGCCGTCCGCATCGCCCTCCGGACGCAGCAGATCCTCGCCCACGAGAGCGGGGTCGCGAACACGGTCGACCCCCTCGGCGGGTCGTACTTTGTCGAGGCCCTCACGGATCACATGGAGGAGGAGGCGTACCAGTACTTCGATCGGATCGAGGCCTTGGGCGGCGTGATTCCCGCAATCCGGAAAGGGTTCTTCCAGCAGGAGATCGCGAACTCCGCATACCGGTATCAGAAGGAGATCGAGGACAAGGAGCGGACCATCGTCGGGGTGAACGAGTTCGTCGTCGATGAGCCCGCAGCCGTCGAGCCGTTGCGGGTCACGACGGAAGCGTACGAGCGGCAGCTCGGGCGTCTCCGGCGGATCCGGAAGGACCGGGACCCGAAGAAGCACGCGCGAGCGATCGAGGCACTCAGGAAGGCGTGCGAGGGCGATGAGAACACGATGCCGCGCATCCTCGATGCCGTCCGCGCCCACGCGACACTCGGCGAGATTTGCGACACTATGCGAGTCGTGTTCGGGGTCTGGGAGGAGCCCCTCCTCTACTGACGATGCCGAAGAAGATCCGCGTCCTGATTGCAAAGCCCGGCCTCGACGGCCACGACCGGGGCGCGAAGGTCGTCGCGCGCGCCCTGCGGGACGCAGGGATGGAAGTGATCTACACGGGCCTGCGCCAGACGCCGGAGGACATCGTCGAGGCCGCGATCCAAGAGGATGTCGACGCGATCGGGCTGTCGTGTCTCAGCGGCGCGCACATGGCTCTCTTCCCCGGCATCGTGAAACTCCTGAAGAAGCGCGGGGCGGGGGATATCGTTGTCGCAGGCGGAGGCATCATCCCGGACGAGGACGTCCCGAAGCTCAAGAAGGCGGGCATCCAGGCCGTGTTCGGCCCGGGGACCCCGCTGATCGAGATCGTCCAGTTCTTCCGAAACGCTGCGAAGTGAGCGCGGAGCGAAAGGCTATCTCTCCCGCCGATAGTCGGGGTGGCCCGTGAAGCTTGTCGAGCAGGTTCTGAAGGGCGACAAGCGGGCCGTCGCGAAGCTCATCTCGATGGTTGAGGACGACGACCCCGGCGCAACGGAGGCGCTCGCCTTCGTTTATCCGAAGACAGGTAAGGCCCATGTCGTCGGGTTCACAGGCCCGCCCGGCGTCGGGAAGAGCTCCCTCATCAACCGCCTCGTGCGGGAGTTCCGAAGTCGCGGGAAGAAAGTTGGTGTCGTGGCGGTCGATCCGACGTCACCGTTCACCGGCGGTGCGGTCCTCGGGGACCGGATTCGAATGGCGGACACGGGAACGGATCCGGGTGTGTTTATCCGGTCCATGGCGACGAGGGGCCATGCAGGAGGCCTTGCGCTCGCAACGTTTGACGCCGTCAAGGTGCTCGACGCGTTCGGAATGGACATCGTGTTCGTGGAGACCGTCGGTGCGGGGCAGTCGGAGGTCGAAGTCGCGAGCCGCGCGCACACGACCGTCGTCGTACAGATGCCACAGTCCGGCGATGCGGTTCAAGTTCTCAAGGCGGGGATTCTCGAGATTGGTGACGTGTACGTCGTGAACAAGACGGATCTCGGCGGCGCGGATGTGATGGCGACGAACCTCCAGTTCATGATGGACGAGAAAGAAGGCTGGCGTGCGCCGGTCGCAAAGACGTCCGCGCTTGAAGGAAAAGGCATCCCAGAACTCGCAGATGCGATTGAGCGCCACCACAAACATCTTCGATCCGGACCCCTCTGGGAACGACGCGAATCGGATCGCGCCAGGAAGGAGCTACTCGAGTCGATGCGCCGTCTTCTCGCCGAGACGTTCTCCGAGAAAGGGGCGGGCGAGGCGTTCGAAAGCAACGTCAAGTCGATTGTTGCTCGGAGGATCGATCCCCGCACCGCAGCGGCGAATCTCCTGCACGATCTTCCACGATCAGGGTAGCGACCCCGCGGCCCAGCGCCCCGGCCGGGATTCGAACCCGGAACCGCCAGCTTTCTCCACGCCCGCCAGGGACGTTAGGAGGCTGGTGCCATATCCATTAGGCCACCGGGGCTCCGCGTCGAGTAGCCAGGCTGGGCGCATTAAAGGTTGCGAGCGGAACGATCCGAGGTCAGAGCTCTTCGGGCGCTTTCTCGTCGGGCGGGAGCTCTTCCTCCGCGCGCTCCCCCGCCGGCGGGGGCACGGGTGGAGCCTCTTCGGAAGTCTTCTCGACCGCCTCGGCCTCCGCCTTCGTGGGCGCCTTCGTGGGAGCCTTTGCGGGCGCGGGCTTCGTGTACTCCTCGACGAAGCGGATCTTCTCGAGGCCGAGGAAGTCGCGGAAGTCCGCGACGACCCTGAACTTCGAGACGAACCACCGCTCGTCCGTCTTGCACACGTCGGGCACGACGATGTTCGCCGTTCCGTGGTCGATCGTGATTTGGAATCGCTCCGGGAGGCCGTAGTCCATCTCGAGGATCGCGCGGAGCCGCTCCTCGGTCCCGGAGGCCTTCTTCGTGACCGTGTAACGGTAGAGGAGGGTCCGGCCCGCGAGCGGGTTGTTGAAGTCGACGCGGACGCGCCCGCCCGTGACCTGCGTGATCGTGCCCCGCCGGCCGCTGAGGGAGACCTCCATCCCAAGATGAGGGTCGATCTCCTGGCGCTGGAACTCCCGCATCGGATGGAGTTCGACAAGCTTCGGGTCTCGCTCCCCTGCGCCCTTCTCCGGAGGAATCGTGAGCTCGAGGTCTTTGCCAATCTCCGCGACCAAGAGGGCCTCATCGAGTCCGGGAAGAACCCGTCCGTTACCCACGACGATCGGGAACTCCGCGTACATTTTCTTCTCGTCGTACTTGTCCTCTTTCTTCGCGAGCTCTTCGCGGGTCGTGTCGAAGAGAGTGCGATTCCCGTCTGGGTTCAGGATCCAGCCTTCGTAGTCGATCCAGACAATGTCGCCCTTCTCGATCTTCGTCGAGGGGGATTCCTCGTCGGCCTTCTTCGCATGGGAAGGCTTCGGCGCCGCCTTGACCTTCTTCGCGGCCTTTGTGCGGGTCTTCGCCATGGAACGCTCAGTCCTCGGCATTCTCCCTGGAGCCGGGTTCCCGGCCTATGCCGCGGTTTCCTTGAGGCCGATCGCCTTCGAGATCCGCTTGTAGCGGTTCCGGATCGTGACCTCAGTGACGCCCGCGACCTCGGCGACCTCCTTCTGCGTGCAGGGCTTGTTCGACAACATCGCGGCGATGTAAATCACCGCCGCCGCCACGCCGCTCGGGGCGACGCCGCTCGCGAGCTCGTCCTTCTCGACCTGGTCGAGGATCTCCTTCGCCTTCCGCAGGACGTCCATGTCGAGCCCGAGTCGGTTGCAGAATCGCGCGATGTAGTCCCGCGGGCTCTGCGGCAGGAGCTTCAGGCCGAGCTCCCGCACCAAGGTCCGGTACGTCCGGCCGATCGATTTCCGGTCTACGGGTGTCTTCCCGGCGATCTCGTCGAGAGTCCTCGGGACGCCGCACTGGCGGCACGCCGCGTAGAGGGTCGCGGCGACGACCTCGTCGATCGAGCGTCCTCGGACGAGGTTGTGGAGCGATGCCTTGCGATAGAGAACAGCGGCACTCTCCCGTACATGGCGGGGAAGCCCCATTTTCGAGGCCATCGTATTGATCTCGGTGAGGCCCTGCGCGAGGGAGCGCTCGCCGCTCTTCGACGTGCGGATTCGGTGCTGCCACTTCCGAAGGCGGTAAATTTGCGCTCGGGACTTGTGCGGAATCTGGCGCCCGTACGCATCCTTGTTCCGCCACCCGATCGAGGTCGAGAGACCCTTATCGTGGCTCATCACGCTGGATGGCGGGCCTGCGCGCTCCCGGGATTCACGCTGCTCGGTGTCGAAGGCCCTCCAGTCCGGACCCTCGTCGATGATGAAATCATCAAGGACGAGGCCACACGATTCACAGACAATCTCCGCGCGCTCGTAGTCCCGAATCAGGTGCTCGGACCGGCACTCCGGGCACGTGGTCATGACCTCGATCTCCTTCATAACACTCCTCCCAAGACGACTCCTCCCATTGTGAGAAGGGACACCCATCCGAGAGTCGAGGTTCTTATAAACCTTGCGGGCCGCTAGAGAAGAGCGTGCAAGAATATGTCACGCGACCGGTTTCATGACACAAAATCCGAGGGGGTTCACCGTGGAACGGGGAGCTCGAGGAACTCGCCGTTCCGGAGGAGCCGCCAACGTCCCTCGAAGCCTCCGAGGACCTCGGAGCACACGATCGCGACCTCGTCCTGGTGTGTCTCGTGAAGCGAGTAGTACGGGACGCACGTCCGCGCGTCCCGATGCGCGACGATCCGGTCGCCATCGATCATCAGGAAGGTGTACGACGAGGCCTTCCGTGGGAACTCGCGGTCGAACGATTCCTTCGCGGCCGCGACGGCGCGCTTAAACTCCGCGTGGTCCGTCTCGGCGAGCCCGAGGCCTTCGACGACCCGATCGAACAGGGCGATCGAATCGGTTCGCCCGTTCCGCACCCCATGTCCCTCGACGGCGCCGTCGTGCCCGAAAAATGCGAGGCGGTTCGCGGTCTCCCTTCGGAACGGATGGGAGAACTCCGTCCGGATCTCGTCCCGCCGCGGAGAGCGTCGGAGGTGAGCGAGGAGCAGGAACGGCGGGTTCGCCATTCGCGCAACCGCCTTCACAGCGTCCTCGTACGCAGGATCCGCGGTCGCCTTTAGCGCGCCGCGCCGGTAGACCTCTTCCGCCTCCCCGAGGCACGCGATCCCCCATCCGTCGGGATGGCCAGGCTTTGGGTCCGGCTGAGGGCATCCGAAGTCCTTCGGGGTCTTCCCACTCTCCGCCAGGGCCCGGAACGCGACCAGGATCTTCGGCGGGAACGGTCGCCGGCTCACGGCACCGATCATTCGGGACATCTCAGCCCAACTTGTAGCCGATCTTTCGGAGGAGCGAGAGCCGCTCCTTCCGGTCCGCGTCCGTCTCGATGTCCCTCGCCGACTCGCCGTCGATCACGCCGACGATTCCGCGTCCCCGGACGTTCGAGGCGACGAGGACGTCGGCAGCGTTCGCGGTCGCACAGAAGATCGTGACGATTTCGGGGACGTCTCGGATCGCGCGGAGGACGTTGATCGGATACGCATCCTTCAGGAACACGACGAATGAGTGTCCGGCGCCGATTTTCAGCGCGTTCCGGGCCGCGAGGTCCTTCAACGCAGCGTCGTTCCCTTCGGCCCGCACGAGACAGGGCCCGCTCGCCTCGCAGAACGCGACGCCGAACTTTGCCTGCGGTACGCTGTTCGCGATCGCCTCGTAAAGGTCCTCCGCCGTCTTGATGAAGTGGGTCTGGCCGATGATCACGTTCAGGTGCTCGGGGTTCTCCACGGGGACGTTCTCGATCTCGGCCATAGCGGCGGCGCATCCCTCCTTGGGCTGTAAATAGGTTGCCCTCGGCCGGGGGTCACGCGGGCCGGAACACCGGATGGGACCTGAGAAGAACTTCCTCCTGGCGCTCCCAGGAGTACGTCGTCTCGAAACACCGGAGGGCGGCCACGGACATCGCCCGGCGTTTCGCGGAATCCTCCACGAGCGATCGGATTGCGGCCGCAATCGACTCGGCGCTGCGGGGGTCCGCCGTCGTGCCGATTCCGCAATCGTCGACGATTTGGCGCATCGAGGGGAAATCGCTCACGACGACGGGGATCCCGAGTCCCATGTAGTCGAACAGCTTGAGCGGGACGACGTAGAGCTGGTTCGCGCTCGTCGGCTCGAACAGCGCGAGGCCGAGGTCGAGTACGGCGGCATGGCGGAGGTACATCGGCGTCGGGAGGGGTCCTGTGAACGCGACCCGGCCCGCGATGTCCCCCTCGGTGACGACCCTCTTCGCCGCCTCCACCTTGCCCGGCAGGCCGCCGACGACGAAGAGCTTCACGCGCTCGGGCAACCCCGCGATCGCCTCGAGGATCGCGGGCAGGGCTTCGTCACGCCCGAGGGATCCGGCGATGCCGACGAGAACATCGCCGTTCGCGAACCCGAAGTCCCGACGGATTTCTGACTTCTCCTGGTCCATGAGCCGCGGCATCTCCGTGATTGACTTCGAGCCGTACTGGACCGTTACGGGCCTGCCCCATCCCCGGTACTTTGCGGCGAGCTCTTCCCCCACGGTGTAGATGTGGTCGACGAACCGGACGAGCTTCCGCTCGAGGCGGGCGAAGACGCGGGCCTCCATCGGGCTCCGCTCGGAGACCATCGCCGGCCAATCCTCGTGGGAGTGATACAGGATTGGGACGCGGAGGGAGCGCCCCGCCATGACGGCGGCCCAGAGCATCTCGAGGTCGTGGCAGAGAATCGCGTTCGGCTTTGTCGCGGCGATCTCCCGGGCAAACATCTTCGAAATCCGACGGTACCCCATAGCACGGGCGATTCCTCCCTTGGGCGGGGCGAACTTGACCCGCCGGATTCTCACCCCGTCGCGGACCTCGTGGATCGGCCACGGCGTGCTCTCGTCCTTGATCCACGACACGACGACGACGTCGCGCCCGAGGCGGCGGAGGACGTCGACCTCCCGCTTCGCGCGGACCACGGGCCACGGCTCGTACAGGTCCGTATGGAGGACGACGCACACGCGCATCGCGCCCGCACCCGCGCGGCCTCACTTAATCGTTGCTAGGTCTGCGATGCTTCGACGTGTTCGTAGATCTCCTCGAACCGCGGGGCGATGCGATTCCAGCGGAACTCCCCAAGGGCCTTCTCACGACCTGCCCGCCCCATCGCATCCGCCAACGAACGGTCCCCGAGCAGCTTCCTCAGGTGGTCAGCGAGAGTCGCGGTGTCCCCCCATCGATAGAGGAGGCCGTCCGTCCCGTCACGAACGAGGTACGGAATCCCTCCGACCTGGGACGCCACGACGGGCCGGCCTTGCGCCCAGGCCTCGAGAATTGTGATTCCCTGTGCTTCGTAGAAGCTCGGGAGAACGAGGCACTCGCATCCTGCGAGGAGGTCACGCTTTGTGGACTCGTCGACGGACCCGAGGAAGCGAATCCGATCGCCAAGGCCAAGAGACGCGGCGAGCGCCTCGAGGCCGCGTCGAGCTCCGGCATCCGGTCCCGCCAAGACGAGGGACACGTCACGCTCCCGCAACGCGGCGCCCGCTCGAAGGAGATGATCCAAGGACTTCTCTCGGTGGAGGCGGCCCACGAACAGGATGTACCGCCCGAGTTCCAGCCGATCGCGGACGCGTCTCGGATCGCCGGGAGCGAACGTCTCCTCCCCAAGGCCCGTGGGGATCACATGAATCCGATTGAGGGGGAGCCCACGGCGGTCGAGCCATGCCCGATCGACCTCCGACGCCGCGACGATTGCCTGCACGGTTCGCAGGATCGGCATTCCTACGAATGGATCGTAGAGAGCGCGTTTCATTCGGGTGATGAGATTTGGCGGGGGTTGCGCGACGCCATGGTGGAGGGAGAACACAATCGGGGTACGACCCCGTACGTTGCGGGCGGTCCAGTCGTTCGCGACGTGGCTGTATCCGTGGAGATGAACGATATCGGCGCGCTCAATCTGAGGGCGAAACAATGTCGTGTAGTATCCAAGGCGGAGCGCAGGGGCGTACCGTCGGATTTCGATCGCGCCGAGCGTGTCGCGCTGCGGTAGCGGTTGTCCGCCCTGGGAGCGTCGGGAGGTGTGGACGACGACTTCGTGGCCGCGGCTCAAGAGGGACTCCGCGAGCCGAAGGACCTGCGTCTCGACCCCGCCCACGTCGGGGTAGAAGTGCGGGGCCACGTGATGAACGCGCATCGCTCACAGCTCGGCGTACGCCTTCAGAAGCCGGTCTTCCATCGCCCCCCACGTGTATTTTGCCTCGTACGCGGCGCGGCCTCGGGATCCCATCGCAGCCGCCTCGGAGGGTGAGAGCATGAGCCGCTCGAGGGCTGCCTGGAGGGCGCGGCGGTCGCCGAACCGGACAATGATCCCACAGCCCTCCTGCCGGACGACCTCCGCCATCCGCGTGTCGTCGCTCACGATCACGGGTTTCGCGAACATCATCGCCTCGAAGAGCTTGTTCGGGGACGCGAGGCGATTTCCGGGGATTGCGGGGTCGTAGAGGGCGACGATGACGTCCGCCGTCGCGGTCGATTCGAGGACCTCCTCGTATGAGACGTTGCCCGCGTATCGTGCGACGGGGGACGATTCGATGAGCGGAAGGAGCGTCGCCTCGTCTGGGCCATGGCCTGCCACGAGGAGTTTCGCGCCGCTATCCTCGCACACCGCCACAAGGTCCGCAAGCCCACGGTCTCGAGCGATCATCCCGCCATAGAACACGAGAAACTCCGTCGCCTTCTTCCGCGAAACGGGCCGCTCCTCCGGGACGTTCATCACTTCAATGATCCTCGCGGGTCGTGCATCGCCGAGCTGGCCTTGGCGGGCGAGATCCGCAAGGATGACAAGATCTGCCGCGAGAATCGCGCGTCGCTCTCTGCGGGCGAGAAATGCGCGAACGCCCGAGGAGAGCGGAAGAGCGATCATGTCCGCGTAGAAGTCGAAGATGTCGTACACGAGTCGGTGGCCGACAATCTGCTTCGAGAACACGGCGGGAATCGCGGAGTCGAAGTCGATCGCGTGAACGACGTCCGGTCGCTCCCGGGCGATCTGCAGGAAGGACCGAAGCCACCACAGCGGCAGACGAACGGCAAGGTCGGGGCCGCCGTAGGATGCGCGCATTCGGATGCGCTCGATTCGGTATCCGTCCCGCACCTCCGATTTCAGATGTTCGAGGGCACGGTCCCAGAGGAGGACTGTTACGTCGTAGCCCGCGTTTGCGAGCGCGCGCGCCTCCTTGTCGATTCTCGGCTCGATCCCTGCGGGGCTCTTCGACCGCAGGAAGAGCACGCGCCGGGACATTCCGTCACCCGACGAAGCCGTCGACGATCCGGGCGATTCGCCGGCCCGTCGTGCCGTCGCCGTACGGGTTCGGCCAATTGCGCTTCGCGGCAAGCTGATTCTCCGCGGCCCTCAGGATCCGCTTCGGGTCCGTCCCCGCCAAGACATTCGCGCCAATCTTGAGCGTCTCCGGTCGCTCCGTGTTCTCCCTGAGTGTCACGCAGGGGACGCGGAAGAAGCACGACTCTTCCTGAAGGCCACCGGAGTCCGTGAAGACAAGAGCGGCGTTCCGCTCGAGCTCGAGCATGTCGAGGTACCCCGTAGGCGGGATCACGCGGAACCCGGAGTCCGGATAGATGACGGAGCGTAAGCCGTACCGCCTCGCCATCTTCTCCGTTCGGGGGTGGATTGGGAAGACAACATCCATTCCCTCCCGGGAGGCGAACTCCCGCATCGCTACGAGGACCCTCCGCAGCCGGACGGCCCGGTCGACGTTCTCCGCGCGGTGGAATGTGAGGACGGCATACCCGCGGCGCTTCAGCCCGAGCTTCCGGAGGATCTTCGAACGGCGCGCGATCCGAAGGTTCTGCTTCAGCGCATCGATCACGCTGTTTCCGACGACGTGGAGGCCCGTGCGGATGTTCTCGTTTTCGAGGTTCTTCTTGGCGATCGATGTCGGCGGAAAGAGGAGCTGCGACACCTGGTCCGTGAGGAGCCGATTTACTTCCTCCGGCATCGTCTTGTCGAACGACCGGATCCCCGCTTCGATGTGCGCGACAGGAAGGCCGAGCTTGTGCCCGAGAAGCGCGCCCGCCAGTGTCGTGTTCGTGTCGCCGTGGACAATCACGAGGTCGACGTTCTTCATCACGACGGCGGCGCCGCGGATTGTGTTCGCGACCTGGAGGTGCGGGGGCTTCGCCTTGAGTTCGAACTGGAAGTCCGGCTGCCGGAGCTTCATGTCCTTGAAGAAAATCCGGTCCATCATCAGGTCGTAGTGCTGCCCGCTGTGAACGAGAACGTGGTCATGGGAGAGGGTGTCGAGGGCTTTCACGACCGGCGCCATCTTGATGATTTCCGGGCGGGTCCCAATGATCGTGACGATGCGACCCATCGCGCGCGTCCGATGGGTGGGCGCGTTATAAACATAGCGAAGGCGTTATAGAATTCCGCGAAAGGAAGATAACGGGGCCTCCCTTACGCGTGCCAGGTGTTGATCAGCGTCGTTGTGACCGTTCGGAATGAGGAGAAGAACATTCGCGATCTCCTCGACAGCGTCGTGACGCAAGAGCCACCGATTGAAGTTCTCATCGTGGACTCGGGAAGCACGGACCGCACGTGCCCGATCGTCGAGCAGTATGCGACGAGATACGATTTTGTTCGGCTCATCCGTCATGGCGGCACGCGCGGCGAGTCACGAAACTTTGGTGTACGGCTCGCGAAGGGCGGAGCGGTCGCATTCACGGACGGCGACTGCATCGCGAATCCGTTCTGGATCAAGAGCCTCCGCGAGGCGCTGCAATCCTCGACGGTCGTGGCGGGGAAGACAATCCAGATCGGATACCGGCCTTTCGAGGAGCTCGAGCGGGTCGAGCTTATCCACCACGGGTCCGACGTTACGTTTCCAACGTCCAACCTTGCCTACACGCGCGACGGGTTCTCGGCCGCTGGCGGGTTCGATCCTTGGTTCGTCACGGCCGAAGACATCGACATGAACCTCCGGGCGGTTGACGCTGGGCATCGGATCCAGTACGTTCCGGAAGCGATTGTCTACCATCGCACGCGGGACTCCGTGTACGACTTCCTCCGCCAAGCCCTCTGGAACGGCGCGGGCCGGAAGCAGCTCACCGTGAAGCATGGAGCCCTCTGGTCGCGATACCGCCCAATCGAGATGTTTCGGCGCCAGGTCACCGTGTGGTCCATGATTCGTCTCGTCGTCGCGCTCATCGGTTACGTTGGCTACAAGTTCTTCGGGCGCGCACACACGACGGCGTGAACGATGCCCGCGATACCCTTAAGGCGCTCCCTCGAATGCGCCGCCGATGGCCATGAGGCCTCGCGTGTCGGTTCTCATCCCCACGGTGAATGAGGAGGCCTCGATCGGGTCCGTCCTCGACGCCGTCCATGCGGCCCTCCGCGACTACGGACCGTACGAAATCCTCGTCGTTGACACGACCTCGATCGACCGAACCGTGAACATCGCGAGGGAAAGAGGCGCGCGGATCATCCCGGAACCGCGGCGGGGCTACGGCCGGGCCTACAAGACCGGATTCGCGGCGGCGCAAGGCGAGATCATCGTGACGCTCGACGCGGACCTCACGTATCCAGCCGACCGGATCCCCGACTTCATACGAATCCTCGAGACCGGAGAAGCGGACTTCGTCAGCGGAGAGCGGCTTTCCGGACTCACGGAAGGCGCCATGAACGGGATGCATCAGCTCGGGAACCAGATGCTCACGGCTGCGTTCCGCTTCCTCTATGGCTTCCCAATCCGGGACAGCCAGAGCGGGATGTGGGCGTTCCGCCGAGCGATCCTTGACCGGTTCGAACTCCTCCACGATGGCATGGCCTTCTCGGAGGAGTTGAAGCTCGAGACGATCTTGAAAGGCCTCCGGTTCCGCGAGATTCCAATTGTGTACCGGACCCGCGTCGGAGACCGGAAGATTCGGAGTTTCCGGGACGCGACCGCGAACATGGTGTGGCTCTTCCGAAAACGCTTCGGCTGGGTTCCGCGCCGTCGCGGGATCTAGGCTTCGGCCCCGGTCAGGAATAGGCGGTCAATCATCCACTTCGCGTCGAAGGGGACAAGGTCTCCGTACGCTTGGCCCGTGCCGACGAACAGGATCGGCTTCCCGATCGTATGCGCGATCGAGAGCGCGGCTCCTCCTTTGGCGTCCGCGTCGATCTTGCAGAGGATCGCGGCATCGACGCCAACGGCCTCGTTGAACTGCTTCGCCTGCTCGACCGCGTCGTTCCCTGCCAAAGCGTCCCCGACGAAGATGATCATGTGCGGATTCGCGACCCGCTTGATCTTCTTCATCTGGTCCATGAGGTTCTGGTTCGTCTGCATCCGTCCCGCGGTGTCAATCAGGACGACGTCCCGCCCTCGGGTCTGCGCGTGCTCGACCGCATCGTAAGCGACCGCGGCGGGGTCCGCGCCGGCCTGGTGCTTGATCAGCTTCAAACCAAGCCGCTGCGCGTGGACCTCAAGTTGCTCGATCGCCCCCGCGCGGAACGTGTCCGCCGCCGCAACGACGACGGTCTTCCCCCGCTTCTGGAGCATGTCCGCGAGCTTCGCAATCACCGTCGTCTTTCCGGTCCCGTTTACGCCGACGAACATCACGACGACGGGCTTCGGCGCGGTCTCGACGAACCCGATGAAGTCCATCGGCTTTGCGGAGAGCGCCTTCTCAACGGCCGACCGGAGTGCAGCTTCGATCGCGCGTTCGAGCTCGACCCCACGGACGATCCGCTTCCCTTGGAGGTCCTCCGCGAGGGTGTCGACAATCTCCTTCGCGACGGGGAACGCGACGTCGCTCTCGAGGAGAGCGATCTCGAGGTCATAGAGGATCTCCTCCATCTTCCGCTCGTCGACCTTCTTCCCGCTCTCCCCGAAGACGGCCTCGACCTGGGGCTCGGCCTTTTTCGTCCAGCCCAGGAGCTTCTCGCGCAGGAACCGGAACATTCGTCTCCGCTCAGGCTCCCTTCTCGCCCTCTCGCTCCGCGAGCTGCTCGTAGACGCCCTGGACGAAGTCCGTCTGGGCCCGAACGCGTGTGTCGAGCTCCGCAATTCGCTGCGCGAGGCCCCCAATCGCCTCCTGGAGGCTCTTGACTCGGCCTTCGAGGCGCTCGACCGCCGCGGGGATCGTCTCCTCGATGAGGAGGTCGGCCCCGATGCCGATGATCGTCCGTTCCTCGTCCGCGATCTGCCCGAACAGGAACGTGTTCCCGCCGATCGGCACGAGGATCGGCGCACCCTTCCCCGCCTGCTGGTAGCGGGACATCGTCTCCCGGGCGCGCACCAACTCTTCCAGGGAGAGCGTCAGGAGTTCCTGCTGGCGCTGGAGGGCGTCGAACTGCGCGCGGTATTGGTCGAGGATGCTGAGGGCGCGCCGGAGCTCCGTCTCGCTCACGGTCATTCCGCTGCACCTGCCTTCATCCGTGCGAGGGAATCGACGACATCGGTGAGAGGCACCTCCGTGACCGTCGAGATCCAGATCACCCGCCTCGGAGCGCGGTGCTTGCTGCCGAGGTCGCCGTAGACGACCTCCCGCGCCGCAGACTCATCCTCCGCCGCGACCTCCTTCGAGAATGTCTGGATGGACGGCCCCATGCGGAACGTGCCTTCGACCCGAAAGACCTTCATAGGAACGGCCAAGAGAGGCGGGTCTTACTTTAAGGTTGCGAGCCGGATTGCTACCTTACTCGGCGTCCAGCGCGACCTGCCCTCGGAAATGCGCGAGGATGTCCGCGGCGACTTTGCGCGTGATTCCGTGGACTTTCAGGAGGTCGTCCTCTGTCGCCTTTCGGAAGTCGTCCTGCGTCACGAAGCCGGTGTCCTGCAAGGCTTTCGCCCGCGCGGGGCCGATGCCCTTGATCTGGAGCAACTCCCGGATTAACTGGTCGTGCTGCGCCCGGGCGGAATCGAGGCCGCCCAAGCGGGCTCGGAGGTCCTCGTCGTCCGGGGAGATCTTGAGGGCTTCCTTGTACGATCGGAGCGCGTCCTCCGAACGGCCCATCTTCACGAGGACGTTCCCCTGGGCGACCCAGGCGTCCGTGTCCGTCGGGCCGAGCTCGACGAGCCGGTCGTACGTGTCGAGGGCGTCGTCGAGCATGCCGCGGTCCTCGAGGATCCGGCCCCGAGTGAGGAGCGCCCCGCCGTGGTCCGGCTTCAGGGCAATTGCGCGGTCCAAGCACTCCACGGCGTCATCGAGTCGACCCGCCCGGCGCAGCGCGGTCGCCTTCGCAACGAGGGCGTTCACGTTCTCCGGCTCAAGCTTGAGGACTTGGTCTAGGAGGTGCACGGACTCCTCGACGTTGCCGGACGCACTCGCGATGAGCGCGCGGCTCTGGAGGGTCGCGACGTCGACCATAGCCTGGTCCAGCTTCGCGAGGAGGGCGGGGTCCCCCGGTTTCCGAGCGAGCGCCGCCTCGAACGCGATCTGCGCCTCCTGGCGGCGATACAACGCGAGGAGCGCGTCTCCCTTCCGATCGAGCATCGCGGGATCTCCGGGCCGTGCGACGAGGGCTTCGTCGATGAGATCGAGGACGTCGCGCCACCGCTTCTCCTGCGCGAGGGCGTCCGACTTCCCGATAATCGCGGTTTGGTCCGACGCGTTGATCCCGAGGACCTCCTCGAAGATTGCAAGGGCGCCCTGCACGCGGCCGAGCTTCAACAACGCGTTGCCCTTCGCGTTGAGGACGATCGGGACGCGGGGCTGCGTTTGGAGGATTTCATCGAACTTGGCGATCGCGCCATAGTAGTCGCCACCTGTGTAGAGGTTCGCGCCTTGGGCGAAGAGGTCCTCCGGGACGGCTTCGATGGGCGTCTCGGGACGGGGTTCTGCGGGAATCGGCACCTCGACCGCAATCGGGGTCGCCCTGGGCACGGATGGCGACGCATTAACGAAGGGAGCGGGCGTGATCGGCGCTTCCTGCGGGTGGTCTCCCCCGGGGGCGAGGCCCGCAGGCGTGATCCGGGAGTGGGACGGGCGCTGGTATTCTGCATACAGCCGTTCTCCCGGGGCTACAACGTCCGCGGACTCCGTGGAGAAAATCGATGCTTTCTGGGACTTCGTTCGCAGCGGCTGCAGGTAGAAGAAGAACACGGCACAGGCAATCATGAGGGCGATCGCGAAGCCGGGGACGACACTGGACAGGGAGGGAAGGACGACGCGCCGGAGCGCATACGTGAACGTGACGGGTTCGAGGGTCGGATTGTAGAACGTGATGATGTACGTGTGGACCCCCGTCCGGTCCAGAGGGATTTCCGTTAGGCCCCCGTTCGTAATCGTCTCGGGATCGAGGGTGAGACCGTCCTTCTCCATGATGACCTGGAGGCCCCGCCCCGACGAAATCTGGACGAGGAGGTTCGGGTAGCGCACCCCGCCAAGGGGGTCTGCCGAGTCAACGCGTAACGGCGGTCCCGAGGTCTGACGCGAGAGGACGAGGAGTTCCAGGTCCGTCGTTTCCGGCCCGCTAATCATCCGATGCGCGGGCGGAAAGAGCAGAATGGCGACGAGAAGGCCGCAGACAATAATCACGATGCTGATCCGGCTCATCGTGTTCATGACCATCAAAAACTTCTGCCCCTCGTGGCTCGCGAAGCGAATTTCTAGGGTGCGGAAGAACATCTCGAGAATCGAACCAATGAGGATCATCACGAGGACCGGAGGGAGGAGGGCCTCCAGCGGGATGTAGAGCGGCTTTAGCGTCGCGCCGCCGGAATAGAGGGAGAAAGCGACGAGGGCCGCGGTCGCGAGAATGAGGGCGGCGTGGGTCCACGCCTTAATGTTCCGGACTCGAAGGAGTCTATACCCTCCTACGAGCCGGTTCCGGTAGCTCGCGTCCATCCGTTTTCCCCTACGCCGCCACCGACGCGATCCCTCGGCACGCCAGGAAGACGGCTAGGTATTCAGGAACTTGAATCACCCCCTCCTTTAGGTTAAAGGTTTCGTCCCGTATCGCGATACTGATTCCAGTTCGAAGTTGGACGCGGACTGGTTTCTCTGTCCACGTCTTTGGGACTGCATCGCGGAGGGGCACGAAGTCCTCGATTGTGTCGCGCCCCAACGGGATCACCGCGAGCCCCGTTTTCCCGTGCAACGTGTGCGGCATGCGGATGAGCCGCTTGATGTCGGACGTTACCGGCTCGTCCGTCTCGCGCTTCCCGAGGTCTACGGCGGGTGGCACGAAGACCTTGCGAAATGGATCGAGGAACTTTTCCGAGGGGAAGACGTCGATGTCTCCTCGACGAAGGCGCTCGATACCGCGACTCCCGGCGCGACCCGCGAAGAGTGCATCGTACATGTCTCTCGCCATCTTCGTCGGGATGGCGCCAAGTGTCGCGAGCTTCTCGGTCGCGTCCTCTTTCGGCAGGGACTCGAGGCGTTCGACGGCCGCGACGATCCCTTGTGCCAGGCGCCCGGGCCATCCCGGTTCTTCCGGGCTCGGCATCCGATGGCGGTACTTCACGGTAGCCTTGTCCTTCCACTGTTTCAGGTCGATCGGCTCCCGGCGGAAGAGGGCCTCCGCATCGAGCTCCGTCCCCGTGATGTAGTCGACGATCTCCCGGCGCTCATGGCTCTGGAGTTCCCACACGCGGGGGTCGCGGACGTGAATGTGGTAGCCGCGCCCGCCGCTGAACGTGATGAGGATCGCGCTCGCGTCGAACCCGAAGTCCCGGAGCAGGTACTGGTCCACGATCTTGATGATCTCGGACTTCACCTCTTCGAGCATCCGCTCGTATGGCATTCCCTTCACGCGCTCGATGTGGTCCGCATCGAGGTCGAAGATGAGGTCCGCGCCGAGCCAGCTCTTCTCCTCCATCGTTGGCGCGCCTGGACTCTCGTAGTACGCGCTCGAATAGTACACGTGCATCGGCGTGCGACGAACGAGGAAGTCCCGCAGGACGTCAGCACTCTTGAACGCCTGATGGCGCTGCATCATTCCTGCCTCCCAGAACATGAAGCCGTATTCGCGCCGCGCGTACCGTGGCGGGAGGTCGATCTTCGCGTCCCGATAATACGCCCGGAACCGCTCCCGCAGCCACGTGATTGTCGCGGCGTCTCCCCTCGTCCCCTTGGGAGGCGCGGCCATCGCACGACGATTCCCGAGCCCGCCTTAAGGATTCGCGTGGGGCCTTCGAATCCGGGCCTTATGAGCGAAAGGAGATCGTCGCGGTGGCGTTCCCCGTTGCGGGCGCGGTCCGGAGATCGCGGAGCCGGATGAGCTCGAGAGGACGGTCTGAGAGCAGGGTTCGCAGGCCATCGACATGCCCCTCGCCGACGACGGCGAGAACGGAGCCGTGCTTTGCCTCCAAGCCGCGGAGCGCGCGGGCCATGTGGTCGTTCCTCTCGTCGAGGAGCACCCGCTTGACCGCAGGGAAGTGGCGGGCGAGTTCATCGAAATAGGTTTGCTGGTTCTGATCGAACTTGGCGAGCTCCCGTTCGACCTGCTTGCGTCCGATGAAGAGACCGCCGAACACGGACAGCGCGAATCGGACCTTTTCCCCGAACGACATCGCGTTCAAAAGGCGGGCGAGGACGACCCGCGAGTCGAGATCGATGAACGCGAGCGTCGCGCCGACGTCCTGCGCAGCTCGGGCAGCTGCCTCCATCTCGCCGCCGACCTCGGTCCCGTACTCCCGCGCGATTCGGCGCTGGACATACGCGATGAACGCGTAGATCCCCAAGGGCGGGCCCTTCGGCGTTCGCGC
>Ga0209002_10001561_pt1 | contig 18512 bp, 17 predicted proteins | sample Rifsed16ft2_FD_184010 | JGI IMG/M metagenome (GOLD analysis project Ga0209002, IMG submission 184010) | Soil microbial communities from Rifle, Colorado, USA - sediment 16ft 2 (version 2) | ecosystem: Environmental > Terrestrial > Deep subsurface > Rock core/Sediment | place: Rifle, Colorado... | reverse complement strand
CCGCCAGCGGTGCCGACAAGGGAAAGCTAACCTCCGAGCAGATGCTTCTCGTCGACGAGGGTGAGAACGTCATCGAAGGCACAGGGCATCCCTCCGCCGAGGTTCGCCTTCATCTGACGTTGGCGAGACTCAAAGAGGCGGGCGCAGTGTTGCACACACACTCGATATGGAGCAGCATCCTGTCGGAGACGTATGGGGACCGAGGCGGCCTGACCATCGACGGGTTCGAGATGCTGAAGGGCCTGGCGGGAGTCCGAACGCATCGTCACAGAGAATGGCTTCCCATCTTGGAGAACTCGCAGGACTATGGCGCCTTGGCGCAGAACATCGAGCGCGTCCTGGGAGATCATCCCTCGTCCCACGCCTTCTTGCTGCGCCGCCATGGGCTCTACGCCTGGGGCCGAGATCTGATGGAAGCCAAGCGGCACGTCGAGATCATGGAGTTCCTGATGGAAGTCTTGGGGAGGACAGACGATGGCCAGCGTTAACATTCCCGACGAGAACAGAGCCTTGGTCGATCGCAACGAGATCCGACGCTACCTGGCGGCGATCGGCATCGACTACCAACGCTGGGAGCCGTCTCAGCCCGTGGCGGAGGACGCCAGTGAAGAAGAGATTCTGGATGCCTACTCGCTGGAGATCGAAAAGCTCGAGGCAAGCGGCGGCTATGTCACTGCCGACGTCATCGACGTCAATCCGTCAACGCCGGGACTCGATGTCATGCTGGCCAAGTTCAACCGGGAGCACTGGCACGACGAGGACGAAGTTCGTTTCGTCATCCGCGGTCGGGGGCTCTTCCACATTCGACCCAAGAGCGGTCCCGTCGTCGCCATCGAGGTCGAGGCAGGAGACTTGCTTCGCGTGCCACGAGGAACCTGGCACTGGTTCGATCTCTGCACCGAACGCCAAATTCGATGCATCCGATTGTTCCAGGATCCCTCGGGCTGGACACCGAACTACACGGAAAGCGGTGTGGACCGAGATTTCGAGCCTGTCTGCCTGGGACGTTCCTTCAAGCCGGCCGGATCTCCTTAGCACGGCATGAGCGGATCCCTTCCCTACTCGGGTGTCCGCGCCATTCTCCTGGATATCGAGGGCACCACCACTCCGGTGGAGTTCGTTCACGAGGTCCTCTTTCCCTACGCGCGGGCCAAGGTCGAGAGCTTTCTCGAGAACCACCGAGAAGCCGCCGCTTCCGATCTTGAGCTGCTGCGCGCCGAGCACGAGCGAGATGTGGCGCGGGGTGAACAGCCACCGGCATGGCACCCGGTCTCTTATGTCCATTGGCTCATGGATCGAGATCGGAAATCGACTGGCCTCAAGTCGCTGCAAGGAAAGATCTGGGAGGAAGGCTATCGATGCGGCGAGCTTCGCGGTGAAGTTTATGCCGACGTGCCGCCGGCCCTCGAGCGATGGCGTGAACAGGGGAAGAGAATCTGCATCTACTCCTCGGGGAGCGTTCTGGCTCAGAAGCTCCTGTTCTCACACTCGACCGCCGGCAACCTGACGCCGTTCATCGACGCGCACTTCGACACCACCACCGGGCCGAAGGAAGAAATAGAGAGTTACCGCAGGATCGCGACAGCTCTATCGCTCCCGACATCGGCCATCGTCTTTCTGTCGGATGTGGTGGCCGAGCTGGACGCCGCACGGGCAGCCGGCATGAAGACAGGCCTCTGCGTACGGGAAGGAGTTTCGGAATTCTCGGAACACCCTGCCTTCACCGGCTTCGACCAGGTGGAAATCACTCCATGAGTCGCAGGGGAAACTCTTCTCGCAGTGGGGTGGCTGACCGGCGGATTTGGCTTTAGTCAACTACTCTTTATCAACGGTCGGCAACAGGAAAGGCCTCGTTACCAAGGCTAGGCTTGTAACATTCTGACTTTAAAGGCACAACAAACTCCTCTCCCACCATAAGAAAGAATACTTTACTTTCTATTTGATTTAATAAAGAATTGTTTACTTAGGATTCCCAGATGCCCAGAACCACTGGAACGTATGAGCGAACCGCCGCCGCTGGCGAGAAGGTGGAAGCTTTCATTCCCTATCCTCTGCCTCCGACCAGTCCGACGTTGGTGCTCGACGAACAGTCGACCGAGCTGCTCAAGCGGGCCGAGCACAAACTCGCCCTACTCGAGCTTGCGGGAGAAATGGTACCTTCCTTCAATTGGTTCCTTTACACCTTTGTGCGCAAGGAGGCGGTGGTCTCGTCCCAGATCGAGGGCACGCAGGCAACCCTCATCGATCTCCTGACTTTCGAGGCCGAGGGCAACGCCGAATCCGCCCGGCCTGCGGACGTTCGCGAGGTCATCAATTACCTCGACGCTTTGGAGTATGCGCGTGCCGAGACAAAGCGCGCCAACGGCGTCCCCTTATCGATGCGACTACTCAACGAGAGCCACCGCTTGCTCCTGCGTGGTGCACCGGGTAAGGATAGGCAGCCCGGCCAGGTTCGACGCACCCAGAATTGGGTCGGTGGCACGCGTCCTAGCGACGCTGCATTCGTACCCCCTCCTCCTCATGTCCTAGGCGACTTGCTGAGCTCCTTTGAACGTTACATTCACGCCGATGATGCTTTGCCAGCTCTGGTCCGTACCGGCCTGCTTCATGTCCAGTTCGAGACCATCCATCCTTACCTGGATGGCAATGGCCGTATCGGACGCCTGCTGGTGGCACTGCTCCTCGAGCACTGGAAGCTCCTGTCACGGCCACTCCTCTACCTGAGCCTCTTCTTCAAGCGCAACCGTCCTGAGTATTACGCGCTGTTGAATCGCGTTCGCACCGACGGAGACTGGGAAGCGTGGATTCGTTTCTTCCTCCAGGGAGTAGACGTTATTGCGGACGAAGCTACGAGGAGCGCCCGGGATCTTTTCACCCTAGTGACCTCCGACCGAGCGCGTCTGCTTGCCGCACCGTCTGGCACTCTCACCGCAGCCCGTTTGTTCGAGCAGTTGCCTGAGAACCCCGTGGTGACCGTCGCCCGGGTAACGAAGCTTCTGAGCACGAGCAAGCCCACGGCGACAAAGGCGGTGACGGCGTTGGTCGACGGCGGCATTCTTGTCGAGGCCACCGGCCGAAAGCGCGACCGGACATTCCACTATCGCGCCTACCTCGAGCAACTGCGCGTCGGGACGGACCTTGAAGATCAATAAAGTATTGGTAGCTGGTATGGGAGAGTCCATTGGCGGGACCGATGCTGTGCGACATGTTCACTCCTATGCGCCTGGGATCTCATTCCAAGACGAAGGCCCGCCGCAAACTTGACAGGGGCGGTGCGGGCGGCTAGAAAGGGCCGAGCGCTCTCACCCCACGATGGAGATCTCTTGAGCAAAGCAGCTTCCTCTACACCGGAGCCCCAGGCGGGTCTAGGCCTGAGCCAGCGAAAGACCCAAATCCTGGAGAAGGCCGCTCACCTGTTCTGTGTGAAGGGCTATGACTCCACCTCGATGAGCGACATCGCCGACGCGGTCGGCATCTCCAAGGCCGGACTCTACTACTTCGTCGATGGAAAGGAGCACCTGCTCTACCTCATCACCGACCATGGCCTGGATCTGCTCGAGGAAACGGTAGTGAAGCCCCTGGAAGGCATCCAAGACCCCAAGGAGCTCCTTCGCCAGTTGATAGCGAATCACGTGCACATGGTCATGCACCGCCCGCGCGAAGTGACCATCATCCTGCACGAGCGTACCGGCCTGACCGGGGAGTACCGAGAGAAGATCCTCAAACGGAAAAAGGCCTACATCAATCTCGTTCGCAATACCCTCATCCAACTTCAGAGAGACGGAATAGCGCGACCCGTCGATCCTACTGCAGCCACCTTCTTCCTTCTCGGCTCCATGAATTGGGTCTACCAGTGGTACAAAGATGAGGGTCCGCTCAGCGAACAGGACCTGGTTCGCAACTTCACCGATCTCTTCGCCAGAGGCTTCTTGACCGAAAGCCTGTAGTGCCGACCGCCCTGAGCGGCCTAGTTCGAGCGACTTCGCCGCTTCGATTGACTCTGCGCCGTCAGCTCGATGAGCTCGAGCAGCTGATCTTGGAGGTCGGTATTCCCAATCCTTCTCCAACTGGCCAGCAGGTTCTCCTCCTCCTCGTTCTCGGCGAGGGGCTTGCGGATCCGGCTATCGGGGATCAAGTCGGAGACGGTCACCGAAAGAACTTTGCTGATTTTCCGCAGCCAGTCGAGAGAGATTCTGCGCCGACCCTGCTCGAAATTGGACAGGGCAGAGGCAGACAGTCCGGCCTTCCTGGCCAACTCCTCCTGGAGCAAACTCTTTTTCAGACGTAGCTCGCGGATCCTCCGTCCCACTTCCACATGCATTTCTTGCTGCACCTTCGCTTCCGTTGTCGCCTGCATCGTCTTGCTCCTCTTAGACTTCATGATCTGAACAGCTCCCGAATCTTAATCCAGCCGCCGAGGCATGGGAAGTGCGGTCCGGCGGTCGGGGTCGCTTCTCTCGGAAACGTCCCTTCAGGAGGAGTGAGCCGGCGAAGGCTCGGCCGTCCCGAGAGGCAGGTCTCCCCGCTCCCCATAGCGTTCAAACATTTTTCCCCAAGGAGTTTCCATGAAGCGCGCCACCCGGGCGCGGCCCACGAAGGGATACCAGTACCAGTCGTGGTAGGCCCAGGAAGCCACATAGGCCCAGACCACCAGAGGCGTGCGCAGCAGCAGGTTCTCCAGAGGTTTGAAGAGCCCGTGATAGATGGCGTGCTGTCCGCGACTGGCGAACGTATCACCGCGGTTGAATCCCCAGTTGATCTCCGCGATGTCCTCTCCTACGATCTCGATTTCCTTCGGGTCACCTACTCCCAATCCCCTCTCGTGAGCCGCCCGGATGAAAGCGAGGCCAAGGGGATCGAAACCCATGATCTTGGCCGCCACCGCGTCGATGGCAACCTGATCGGCGGAAGCCAGAATGAGATTCTTGATATGAATGTCCATGCACCGGGGGCCTGGACCGCTACCCGCCACCGTGCCGTCCATCACCGCAAAGAGTCCTGAGTGGATTTCCTTCTGGATCATGAGCAGATCGGCGAGCGTCTCGTGGATAACGGAGTGCGTCCAGTGACGCTTCTCGTTCAACAGGCCACCGAAAGCGTTCTTCATGGCGCCGGTCATGGTGGTAAACACGTGCGTCTTCATGGTCGGAAGGTGCACGATATTCTCCCCGATCAACCGCTTGGGGATGTAGATCCCCTTCGGGTAGACCTCGTGCAAAACCCGCGTCTTGCCTTTGGGCTGGTAGACCGTCCAGTCCTCGGATTTCTCGTAGAGATGAATGTTCCGAAGGCCGTATCGTTCCACCACCACCTTGTGTCGATTCTTTCTCTCTCCCATCCGGGCACTGACCACCACCGTGCGGTTGTGGCAGGCGTGCAGCAATTCGCGCTGGTAACCGTCGGCCAGTAGGGTGCGAATGACCCCTTCCAGCTGCCAGGGCGTGGTCGAGCAGGAAGGGTAGAACTTGCCCCAGGAGATATTGATCTTGAGCGCCGTATCCTTATGCTTCGGAAGGGCTTCCTGGTACCCAGCCATTCGCATCGCCCGGCCGTAGTCCTCGAAGACGGTCTCCGGCTGGGTCCGGATCACGGCCACCTTGGAACGCATCACTCGGGTCTTCCTCCTTGCAGAAACGCCATTATGCCACAGGGCCCGGCGCCCTATGGCGTCCCGGCGAATCTGCGCTATAATATTGGGTTCTGAACAAGGATAGGTGTCAGTCTTTTTTCGTAGTCCGAGATTAGGAGGTCTTCCCAGTGGCAGCATCGGAAACAGGTTCTTTATTCCTGACCGTGAACATCGCTTCCCTGCGCGCCCGCCAGCTCATGCAAGGGGCGGCGCCGCTCATCCGAACCAAGTCTCGTAAGCCCGCCGCCATCGCCATTAGAGAAGTGCAGAAGGGCCTGGTTCCCTTCTACCTGCCGGGGGACGAGCCTACGTTCGCTCCCGATGAGGACGACCAGGCCGAGGAAGAAGACTAACCCGGCCTTCGCCCGCGGAGGACGGTGGGCTTCCGGGGTCTGCCGTCCCGCCCAAGCGACGACTAGGCGATTCTTTTCCGCCTCTCCGCAACCACTTCGCGCATCGCGGCGACGAGCCGCTCGGCGAGAGCCAGGCTGTCGGAGATGGAGCGATCGTGAGGCAGCAAGTGTGACGTGTCTCCAGCGACTAAGTTCGCCACCGGAGTCCGGATAGGCGCCAGGCGACGGGAGAACCCCACCGGACAGACAGGCTGTGCGTAGGGGGCGCGAAAAACCCGGTAACCCACCACCGACGAGCGATCGAACTCTGGCCGGATCTCTTTGACGGCTTCCAGGGTCTCCTGGCAAACCTCCTCGGCGTTGCGGCGATACTGAGCGTCCTTCGAGCTAACATACTGCGGAGAATAGATCAGGCTGTGGCCTCCGAAGGCGTCCGGAGGGTTGAGGTTCGTGTACTCGATGAGACCCATGATGGGAAGCTGGTCGTCGTTCACGTTGATCCAGAAGTAGGGAGTCAACGGTTGTCTCGTTTTCAAGACGATGCATCTGACACCAATATTTCCCAGGTCGGTTGCGGCGCGGCGGTAGTCCTCAGGAAGGTTCCGTCCGATGTCGACCAGGATGGGCAAGGGGATGGTGGACAATAGCGCGTCGGCCGGATAGTCCTTACCCGCTGCACGAACGCCGACCACCAAGCCGTTTTCCAAGAATATTTCTTCGACCGCCGCCTCACACTGGATCGCTGCCCCTCGGGACCGCACTGCGCCGGTTAGGGCATCCACGACCGCTTGAGAGCCTCCCCCTTCCACGAAACCCAGCCACTCCTGAAAAAAGCCCCTTCGGGAGCTTCCCAGACGGTGAATGCGACTCCAGATCCAGGCTGCGGAGATGCGGTCGGCCTCTTCCCCGAACTTCTGTCGGAGCAGAGGCTCCCAGATGACCCGGTAAGGCTCCTCGCCTTCCCCGCGGAGAAGCCACTCCCGTGCCGGTACGTCCTCGAGAGCCTTCCAATCCTTTCGACGCCGCGCCGACAACACGTGGAAACCGTAGCGGACTCGAGAGGTCATGGAGAGCGGGGCGAATCGAAGAAGCGACATCGGATCACCGAAAGGGTGAAGCCGAGCGCCCCAGTACATCGCCATCCCGGTTCGCCTCCAACGAAGTCGCTGGGCGAGGCCGAGCCGGCGCAACCACTTGAAGTAAACGTGATCCGAGCCGCAGATGAAATGGTAGAACTTCTCCACCCGAGTCCCATCGAAATCGAAGGATCCTGCCAGACCACCGGGAGCGGGTGCCGTCTCGAGGACTCTGACCTCATGGCCATCCTCGACGAGCTCGAGGGCCGAGGCCAGCCCCATGATCCCCGCGCCGATGACGACGATTCTCATACTCCGATGGGTCTTGGTCACCGGGCGAGAACGAACTTCTCGGCGATGGAAGTGATGTAGAAGCTCAGGCCGTAGTAGATCGCCACGGCGTAGTAGCCACCCGCCATCCATCTGCCGGCGGGAAGGGTGCGTTGCACCCAGGCAAGCGCTTCCCCCGCCGCGAGCGAGACGAAGGGAGCGATCCAGAGAATCTCCTTGACCCTGTTGAAGAGGTCGGGAGCAGCGGTTCTCAAGAAGATGAGGACGACGAACGTCGATCCCCAGGCAAGCAGCAGGCGGGACAAGAAGGGACTGGGTCTTCGCAGGAACCACAAGAGCGCGCCTCCTGCCACCAACGGTAAGTACACTCCATCGAAGAAAACCCAGAATCTCCGCATCAGCATGGTGAGGGTTGCTCCCACCGACACGGTCCCGCCTCGCGATTCGCTCGCCAGGAAACGCGGAAGCAGCTCCGTCAAGAACACTCCAACAAACTCTCGATAGACGACGGACAGAACCAGAATCGCCACCGCTGCCGAGCCTGCTAGAAGCGTCAGCCCCTGGCGGCGAAGGCCCGGCGTCCTTCTCAAGAGAAGCGAGAGTCCGAAGATGGGGAAGAAGATCCCGAAGTTGATGAGACTGCCGGGATAGGCAGCGAGCGCAGCGGCCAGAAGACCGAGCGTGAGCCAGTAGTGACGCCGACCGTCTGCTTTCCTGGGGAATAAAGCCACCAGCACCAGGGTGTCCAGGAAATGTGCGAACACCGCCGCCAGGAACGCATAGGGCAGCCGGGAAAATGCCGCCGGTGAAAAAGCGGCCAAGGCTGCCGCCCATACTCCCGTCTCGGCGTCCCGGAGGCGACGGCCCAGGCCAAAGACCACCAGCACCTCGAGCGCAGAGAGCAAGCAGGCAACGAGCTTCATCGCCGTGATCAGAGAGAAGAAGTCGAGGCGAAACGGGACGAAGAGAGCGTGAAAAACCGGCGAGAAGGGAAACGCATAGGTGTCGCCCATGGCTTCTTCAGCCCATACCCCTTGCTGGGTGATGTAGTGTGAAGGCCGAGCCCAGAAGTCGAGTCCCGCTTCGGACACGATCTGGGCAAGGTCGGCGTGGGAGCGCAGGTCGGGATAGTAGTAGAGAGGATGAAACAATCCACCTGCCCGGACGAGAAACGCGATGACGAAAATGACGGGAACCAAAGGAGCGCCCGCCTTCCGTGCCCAGGGAGTGAGACACAAACCCGCCAGGGTTACGCCCAGACCGGAGAAGCTCACCGAGCGAAGAACGTGAACGACCGAGAAAGGCCCGGCCAGGCTTCCGTAGAGAGCCACCGCGACCGGGAGGCTGGCTCCCAAGAGAAGAGACCAGCGTGAATCGGGGAGCGAGGCCCGCGCCAGCAGCCAGAAGGACAGTGAGAGTAGCGCGCTCCAGAGCAGAATCGACGGGCCGGGCACGACCCGCCCCCGTCGGTCCTGAGCTTCGAGTCGCAACCAATCCATGCGCAGTCCGCGGTTCTTCCTTTCATGGGAATCTGCCAGGAACTGTAGCTCGAGAGGCTGACTGCTCAACACGCTGCCCGGGATCACGACCGACCGCTCGTTATAGGCACCCCCTCGAACCGAGAACCGGTCGGCCAGAACGCCGTTCACGCGAAGCTCGACTTGGGCGGTTTCGCCGTAGACGCGGGAGAAGCGGTAGGTCAGCCCGAAGCGACCTCCCTGGAGTCGTAGCGGCAACCGCACTCTGCTCTGGTAGCTGTTCCAATGCGTGGCGAGTCCGTCGGGATCGATCTCCCAGCGAGACTCGTAACCTTCGAGATAATCTTCATCGCCGGGACCAAAGTTAAAATAGACGCTGGGCTCCACCCAGCCACCGAGGACGGGAGCAAACGCACCTAGCCCGGCGATTAGCAGAGCGGCTACCATCCGGCTCATCATTGGACAGTGGACAGTTTGGCGAAAGAAATCTTACCATCTCCAGCCTCTCGGTTCTCTCCGAAATGAAGGGCGGTACGACGTGGAAGGAGTTGCTATGAGACCGGAAAGTACCTTACCGTGTGGAGAAAGCAGGGAGACGGGAGCTGGAAGGTGGTCGCCGACATCGGAAACACGAATCCACCCGCCACCGACCGCTCCGAGAACCCGTGAGAGCCCGCCTCAGCTAACGACCCCCGCCACCCATCCCGACCGGAGAAAGGTCCTCAGGGCCTCGACGGTCGCCATCACCCGATCGAAATGGAAGCGCTCCAGGATCTCTTTCAGCTCCGGGTGAGCTCCCAGCAAGCGGCGGAGAGCGGTCTCGGAAAGCATCAGGAGCTCGCACTCTTCGAGCGTGGTGACGGTCGCGCTGCGCGGTACACCGGTGAGAAAGGAGACTTCTCCGAAGAACTGATGCGGGCCCAGCATGGCGAGCATCAGCTCCTCACCGCTTGGCGTTTCTCCTCGGACTTCCACGCTTCCACTCTTGATGAGGAAGAGAGACGCTCCCGGGGCTCCCCGATGCACGACCTCTTGACCGGCCTGGAAGGTTACCAGCTCCATCTCATCGGCCACTCGTTCTCTATCCGCGGCCCCCAACATATGAAACAAGGGAGAGCGAGCGAGGACATTGAGCATCGCCCTCTCTCGGTACATTTTTAGAAGGACTTCCCTCAGCCGAGGATGGCTGCGCATCAGCTGCTTCACATCGCTCGCCGAAAGCTCCAGGAGCTCGGTCTTGCCGAGGGTCCGTACGGAAGCGATGCGTCGCTTCCCGGTAAGAAACGAGAACTCTCCGAAACAACTGCCGGGACCGAGATGTGCCAGCTTTTGAGAATCGGTGTTCACTACCACCGCTCCGCGAGTGACGAAGTAAACCGAGTCTCCTTCGTCGCCTTCGGCAAAAATGACCTCGCCCTCGTCCTTCTTGTGAAGACTCATGTTTTGGGCCACTGCCTCCAGTTCGGAGGGAGCCAGATCGGCCAGGAGTGGAATCTCGGCGAGCGGCTTCGCCGCTTCCGGATGGGAACGTGACTCCGCCCCCTTCCGGTGCGCTTCCTCCAGACTGTCGGTTTGAACCTTTGCCACGTAGGACAGCGGGTTGTCGAACCGTGGGTCGAGCCGTTCGACTTTCTTGCCGGCGACGATCGCTCCCAAAACATGGCCGGCGCCGGCCAGGATTTCCTGTAGCTTGACGTACTCCGAGATGGCGCCGTCGACATTGCCCATTTCTTCCAGGAGCTCGGCGAGCTCGCGTCGAGTATCGACATCTCTGGGAAAACGCGCAATGTGATCGCGGTAGGCCTCCGCGGCGCGGTCCAGCTTACCGGCCTGACGCTGCTTTTCGGCCCGATCGAGACTCGCGCTCCGAGGCATCAACTGCCTTCTCGTCCAGCTCACGCTAGACGGTGGGACGCCGTCAATAGCTCCCGCGAGCGTTCGTGAAGTCGAGCTCGATAGGCCAAACCCCCCAGCCCACTCCCCACCAAGACCGGATTCATCGTCTTGATGAGCTCGTCCCAACTTGCCCATCGCGCCGACTCGATCTCGTCTCGGTCTACTGGTTCGAGCTCGCCCGCGACCGGCTTTGCCACCATGACATGGGTCGTCCAGCTGGCGCTCTCTCCCCCGTGAGTGAAGGTCGCATGAACGCGCAACAGATAACTCTCGAACTCGACTCTGAGCCCAGTTTCTTCCCAAGTTTCCCTTCTCGCTCCGTCGAGAAAGGACTCCTCGGGATGAACCCCTCCCGAAGGCGCGCGGAATGCGCCGGCCGGGTATTCGTGCTTGCGGACAACCGCCAGCTCATCCGCCCTCAGAACGAGCACCGTGACGTCATGGGCTCGGTGGAGCTTGATGTGCTTTTGCACCTGGGCGAACTCGTCCTCGCCCATCTCGAAGCTCCAATTCTCCATGGCGGGCTGACCGAGCTCCATCGCGATCTGTTGAGTGATCTGCCGGGTTATGTGCATGAAAGTTGCGGACGGCTAGACACCGTCCCCGTCCTCACCTCGGAGCAGCTCCACGAAATCATGGATCACGATGGGAGCAATCCAGTCTCGCGGCCCGATCACTTTTGCCACCAGCCTTCCGTCGCGATCCACAATGTAGGTTTCCGGGTACTTGAAAGTGGAGAAGCGGTGGGCGATCTTCCCGCCTCTATCGTGGAGGATAAGCAGGCTGAGCTGGTATTCCTGCCGGAAGCGCTCTACGTCTTCCAGGCTCTCGTCGACGGAGGCCGCCAACACCCGGAGCCCCTTATCGCCCAAGGCCTGCTGGAGTTTTTGGAGAGACGGCATTTCTTCGACGCAAGGCGGACACCAGGTGGCCCAGAAATTGAGCACCACGACTTCACCCCGGAAGTCGGAAAGGCTCACCGTCCGGCCTTCCAGGTCGGGAAGAACGACGTCGGGGACGGGTTGCCCGATGGTTGGAACGGGAGGCGGCTCGCTACACGCCGCTAGGGTTGCGACCAACAGCAGGGTGCGCCGCAACACCGCTACTCACTCCCGGGCGGAGCTGCGGTGCGGGCCACCCCTGCCAGCTCGGCGACCGAAGCCACCGCCAGAGCGGGGTCATCGGTCATGATCCCGTCGACCCCCCAGCTCAGCAAACGCTTCATGTGAACCGGCTCGTTCACCGTCCAAACGTGAACCTCGAGGCCGAGTCGGTGCGCCGCCTCGATGAAAGCGACTGAAGTCACCCGTCGGAGGCCGAAGTACTCCGGCACCTGCAGGGCAAGGCCGGGTGCCTGGTAACCGTCTGTCACTCCCCCCCGCAGCCGAGCCAAAAATTCACGTATCTCGGCCTTGCTGAAGCTCGTCGGCACATTGCCGTCGAGGGATCTAAACTCCTTCAAGTGTTCATGCTCGTGCGACGCCACCAGCACTCGCTCCATGGCTCGGCAGCGACGGATCACCTCCAGAACCGCGCTGCCGATTCCTTCTCTTGTTTTTTTGATCTCGATGGTGATGCGTGCCTCGGGGAATTCTTCCAAGACTTCTTCCAGGGTTGGAATCAGCAACCCCTGGGCTCGGTAAGGGAAGGAGCGCCCTCGGTCCAGCGTGAACTCGTGTCCGGCGTCCAGTCGGCGAATCTCGGCGAGCGTCATCCTCTCCACCCTACCCCGCCGGCCGGTGGTGCGGGATATGGAGTTGTCATGAATTACGACTACCTGTCCATCCACGCTCAAATGGACGTCGAGCTCTAGGTAGGGCGCGCCAGCCTTCCGCGCCAGGCGGAACGACTCCAGTGTGTTCTCGGGAGAGCGCGCGCTGGCGCCGCGATGGGCAAATAGCCGCGGTTCAGGCCCTGAGAAAAAACCGCTTTCCCGCCTAGCGTGAATGACCAAGCCAGCTCCTCTCCGGCCTTCCAGTGCGCCAGCCGCTCACTCGGGCCGCATTCCGCTCGAAAAACCCAAGGAGCCAGTCCGGCGAGCATCAGGCAAGCGAGCCGTTTTGAGGCGGTCTTTATTATCCGGAAGGATCCTGGGGTAAGTCAAAGACCGGAGCGGTCACGAAGACACCCAAAAGACGGTGGTCCTCTCTCGAAGGCTCGAGATCCGCCGGCCGGAAGCCGGTGGCGCACTCGACCGCTAGCCAGCCAAATCCATGGGTGGCGGGAATCTGAAGGCGCTTCGCTTCGAAGGGTCGGAGAGGGAACCGGACGACTCCCTCGGACTGCTGGACCGTAATCCAGTTCTCCTTTCCTCCGTTGACCAAGGACAAAACGGTGTGGGGAGACAGCTCTTGCTCCAGAGCAAACCGGGCTTGGCTTCCCGCCCGAACCCAAAAACCCGACGGCTCATAGAAGACGTTATCGTCCAAAGAATGCAGTCGAAGTCCGGAAAGGAACTGCAGCGACTGGAACGCGGTGACGAAGTCCGCTTCCAAGCGGACCGCTCGAAGGTGGAGATTGGGTATCGACTCCTCACTGCGAACGTGAAAACGGGAAAAGCCGACTCGAGTCTGGAACGGTTGACCGGGGCGAGCACTGGCGAAGCAGCCTTCGCCGTTACAAAGACGGAGCTCGCTCGACGGTCCGCCCTCCAGAACGAATTCCCCGGCAGGAAGGTGAACGGGCATGCTCTCCCAGAGACCGCCAACTTCCCGCTCTTCTCCGGTTGAACCCCTCGCTTGGGGAAGAGGAAGCTCGATGAGCTGGAGCACTTCACCGTACTGGAGAGAGCTCACCGCAGGCAACATCAAGAAATGAGCCGTCTGACGGTTCGAGATGCCCCACAACAGCCGTTCCATCCAACGTCCGGACGCGGAATCCGGCAGGCGTCCGGGAGAAAGGACATCCACCAGCACGGTGCCCACAAGGATCGTAATAGCCAGCGAGGGTAGCCGAACCGCTCTACCCGAGAGCTGAATGATGACCGCCAACAACACCACCGCCACTCCCGCGCCTGCCAGGGCGAAAGAGCGGGAGTCGGCTCGTTGGATCGACGGAAGGTAGTGGGTAAGGTCCCAAGATGCTCCCAGTGCTTCCCACAGACGACCCGTCCCGTCCCTTTGGTTGAGATACAAGTACTGCCCGGGAACTGAGGCCATGTAGATTCCGAAAAGCACACTGCTCAACAGGAGCGGACGCGCCCAAGGATACATTCCGCGCCCGGACTCCTGGCGCCAGACCGCCCCGGCACAGGCAGCCAGCAGAGGCAGCGCCGGAAAAAGAAAACGGGCGGGGGCCGACGTTCCTCCGAACCACACCGGGTGCGCAGCCCCAGGAAGGGCCACCGCGGCCAATGCCGCCACCACCAGAAAGCCCAGCGCGGGCCGCCATCGAAGGAAACTCACCAACGCGACCAAGGCGAAGACATAGAAAGGCGAAGCAGGCAAGAGCCCCGCCTCCTGGTCGAAGAAGAGGCCGGCGAGACCCCGGGGGATGCCGCTCCAGAAAACACGTTGCGTACCCCAGGAGGTGAGAGGGTTGGGGCTCCCGGTAAGACAATAAGAAAAGGTCAGGACTCCCAGCAGTCCAGCGGACATCCCGACCAAGACCCCCCATCGCTTGCCACGCCAGAAGTGCAGTGAGCCCAATCCAAGAACCGCAGCAAGCGGGAGAAACTTGATGTGAAGTAAGGGTAGCAGGCCGAAACCAAGCCCCCAGACGACAGAGCCGAGAGAGCTGACGGCGTGGGAAGACAACCAGCGCCGAAAGACCGCCACTGCCAAGACCGCCGCCGGAAGCTCCGGATAGGCGGCCGTCAAGAGAAAGAGCGCGGGCGCGGTGAGGCCGAAACCTACCACCACCAAGAGCGCGGCTCGCCGGTCGCCTGCCAGAAGCTCCACCGCCCGGAACAACTCTCGTACCGCAACGGCACCCAACAAGGCCTCGGTGAGCAGCACGCCCGTCAATCCCAACAGGGCGAATCCGGGCAAAAGAAGGAGCGGCAGGCCGACCCCGTGGATGGAATAGGGGGTTCCGTGCGCTAAATGCGGACCTATCTTGCCGTCATAGAATTCCCGGAAGCTTCCCTCTGCATAGTCGTCGTCGACCCGCAGATCGTGATCACGGAGAAGACTCTGGGCGATCAGCATGTAATGCGGCTCGTCGCCGGTGAGCCCCACCTCCTGCTGGGCTCGGTGGCCGACCCATAGGTACAGCCCGAGCGCCACGACCGCCACCTGATTCGCCGAGGGAGATAGGGTCACGCCGAATTGCTCGGCGGCTCTCCAACAAGACGCCGCCAAGCTTCCCAGCAAGAGCAGGTCCAGCAGCGGTCCGGAAATAGCGGCAAGAAACGGGACCACGGAAAGCGCGCCCGGAATGTAGGCGAGGTTGGCGAGGCCGGGAAGCAGCAAGGGCCGCAGGATCTCCGAAGCCTCTTTTCCTGCCAGCCACCTCCCCAGCCAAGCTCCCGCCAGGGCTCCGGCTGCCAGAGCGGCGATCCACCATCCGATGGGGGGAGTGGTGACAACAAACGTGGGCTCGGAGAGCCGATCGACCAGCGGAACGCGCAGCGCGCCGCGCACGACGAGAGCGGTCGCGGTCGATGCCCCAGCCGCAGCGGAGAGAAGCGTTGCCGGAAACGGGCAAACTTTCTGCAAGGCCTAACGCCCCGTCAGCCGCTCCTCGAGCAAGGCGAGCCCTATAAGGGTCTTGGCGTCTCGGATCTCGTGCGCGGACACCATGCGAAGCGCCTCGGGCACGCTGAAGAGCCGAACTTCTATCCTTTCGTCCTCTTCGGGCAGAGGTTGCCGCTCTTCCAGCTCGGTGGCGAGAAAGAGATGCATCCGCTCATCGGTAAAGCCGGGGGCGGGATAAAATTCCAGCAGGCTTTGCAGGCGATGGGGATAGTAGCCCGTCTCCTCTACTAGCTCGCGGCGAGCCGCTTCCTCCGCCGACTCACCCGAGTCGATGTGACCGGCGGGAGCTTCCCACAAGAAGTCACCGACGGCGTAGCGGTATTGCCGCACCAACACCAGGCGGCCGTCGGCGGTGATGGGCATTATGACCGACGAGCCGGGATGGCGGATGACTTCCCGCACCACCTCCAAGCCTCCCGGCTCTCGGACACGATCGACATCGAGGGTGAGCAAGCGACCCCGATAGGCGACCCGGTGCGTCAACCGCTTCGCGGCGCGGTCCGAAGACATGCGAACGATTCTAGCATGCTGCTTCGGCGCTGGGTGCTGGCGAAGGCTCGGCTACACGAAGCTCTGGGAAATGCGAAGAATGACTCTCAGGGCTCTTGCTGGGGAACCGCGTAATAGCCGGTGCGAGTCCGCACCACGAGATTGGGTCGATCCTTGATGCGAACTTCGATAGCGCGCCAGCGACCGTCTCCCGCGGTGTTCGAGGGAATATAGGCCACGCGGTACTGGCTATGAAGCTCGTCCTGGATGCGAGAGAAGGAATCGTTGAGCTCGCCGATATCCTTGGGAAAGAAGGCCGCCCCTCCCGTTTCTTCGGAAAGCTTGTCCAGGAACCCTTTGTTGACACCTTGGCCCCCGAAGCCACGACGTCCTTCGAACCCTACCGAGTAGATCGTCACTTCCGAGAACTTGGCTCCTTCGATGCAATCGTCTTTGGAGGCCTCGCTCCCCACCCCCACCGATTGTGAGTCGTCACCGTCGGTGAAAACCAGTAGCGCCTTTCTCCCCTCTACGGTTTCCAGCTTGAGGATAGAGAGGAGGATAGCGTCGTAGAGAGCCGTCCATCCCGAAGGGTACAGCGACTGAATGGTGCTCACCAGCCGGTCGACGTCCTCGGTGAAGTAAGTGCTGAAGCGCACCCGCTCGTTGAAGTCTCCCACAATGGCCTGGTCTCCATCCCAAAGCTTGCGCACGAAGTTGGCAGCCGCCTCCTTCACCCCGTCGACACTGGGCCGCATGCTGGTCGAAGCGTCGAGGAGGAGAAGAACCGTTATCGGTGTGACTTCGGGATTGAAGAAACTCAGCTCCTGACGAACGCCGTCCTCGAAGACCTCGAAGTCCGATTCCGTGAGGCCGGGGATGAAGCGCCCGTTCTTGTCGGTCACCACCACGTCGAGGTTCACCGCCGACACCGCGACCTTGAACTGGAAACGGTCCCCTGTTTCTCCCTTTTCTCCCTGAGAACGTGCCGTTCCGGGCGAGATCAGGACCAGCAAGCCTAATAGAACCCAGGTGATGATTCGCGTCATGTTGATCCTCCCTTGCCTAGCTGAGCTCCATCTGCGGCGGGCAAGTAATGGCCCCGAAAAGAGCCCTCATCGAGACCGCCCAGCCCTGGCATCTCTCTGACGGTTGGCGAGCCGACGGGTTAAACCCTTTGAATTGTAGCACAAAGACGGCGGGCTCCCAAGAAACGGCGGACTCACCTGGGTGACTGTCGTTTGTCCGTCCCGCTGGTTTTGGATAAACTTCTAGACAAATGGACAAACGCTTCTTCACCGTCCTGGAAGCGAACGAGCTGATCCCATTCCTTACCGAACGGCTGCGCCAGCTCCACTCGATCTACAAGGGTTTGAAGTTGAACGCGGAGAGCCATACACCCAAGCTTCAGGACGTTCTCGTTCGAGGCGGTATCCCCGTCGACCTCGGTTACCTGCATCTCATCGGTCGTCTGCAGGGGCTCACCTCGGAGATCTGCTCACAGGGCTGTCAGCTCAAGGACGTAGAAGGCGGACTCGTCGACTTTCCAACCATCTGGGAAGGGCGAGAAGTCTATCTCTGCTGGAAACTCGGTGAGCAGGAAGTGAGCTTCTGGCACGAAATAGACGCCGGCGTTGCCGGTAGGCAACCCCTCAAGAACGATCCCCGTACCTAGAAAGCCCGCTCGCACCTTGGCGATCTCGAATCCTAAGACGGATCGAGCGCTGGTGCGTTCAACTCCAAGTCGACGGTGGAAGTGGTATCGGACTCGATCTCGACCGGAACCTCTGTTTCTCCCAGAAACTCGTGCCACAACTTCAGCACGTATTTCCCGACCGGAACGTCCTCGATGGAGTAGGATCCATCGGCCACCGTCAGCGCGTAGTAAGGATGCTCCTGAACCATGATGTAGCCACTCATCCAAGTGTGACCGGCGTCGCACTTCAAGCTCATCAGCCCGGGTTGATCCAGCCTCCGCCGTATCCGGTAGCCCCGAAGGGGCATGGCCAGATTGAACACCGTTTCCGTCCCATTCAGATAGGCGTGTACGTTGTGGAGAATCGGATCGCTGTTGGCGATGTCGAGAGTGGAGCCGAGGGGAACGATCTGCACGTGGGGTACGTATAGGCACCCCACTTGATCGAGCTTTGTCGGCGCGGGCAGCTGCTCCATCGGCTTGCCTTGGGTCACCCCCACCAGCGAAACGATGACGTTGGCGACGCCGTTTCCCGTCCCTAACTCGAGGGAAGGGTTCGGACTATGCGTACCGCAAACGCTCTGATCCTTCAGAACCGGAATCCCGGTGAGCGGGGCAACGGTAGCCGACAGCCTTACGGTTCCTGTCAGCGCGCCTGCATCCTCAAACGAAATCACCTCGTAACGATGAGGACTGGGATGGACAGGGCTACTCTCCACGGAAGAGACGGCGTCATCAACCGTTTCCCGGCTCGATGGGGCGTTCTCCCGGTCGTCGCCGCCGCTGCAGGCAAACAGCAAGCAGAATAACGGGGGTAGAAAAAAAGGAGCAGCCCTTGTCGCCATCCAGATCGCTCTGACCTCCGCAAAAGGAACCATCAGTGACACGTCCCGTCCCGGCTGGAATA
>Ga0209002_10001560_pt1 | contig 18513 bp, 19 predicted proteins | sample Rifsed16ft2_FD_184010 | JGI IMG/M metagenome (GOLD analysis project Ga0209002, IMG submission 184010) | Soil microbial communities from Rifle, Colorado, USA - sediment 16ft 2 (version 2) | ecosystem: Environmental > Terrestrial > Deep subsurface > Rock core/Sediment | place: Rifle, Colorado... | reverse complement strand
GTAGCCCGCGCCTCAGTTCCGCTCTCGACGCTGCCCCCGACAGCCGCCACCGCACCCCGCTGCCCTGCGCCGCCGTGGGGTGGTGGGCAAGGGGCGGGCAGCGGGGTGCGGTGGCATCCGCCGGGCTCCCCACGAGGTCACTTCGCCATGGCCCTCTGTCTTGAGGGTTGCGGCGACCTCGCGCACGATGGCCCGTGCCTTGAGCACGCGCCGGACTGCCCGGAGCGTGATCCTGTAAGTCCCTGATTGCTGGGGCCGCGTCGGATCTTCGGCTCTCTGGAGAGGTTCATAGGACCCCGCGCCGCCCACTACTCGCCCGGGACGACCTCTGAGCCTGAGCCAGCTGAGGAGCCTGAACCCCCGATCTGAGCCCAGCCCAGCCGCTGGAGCGCCGTCCTGTCTCTGAGGTGCGAGATTCCAAGGCGCGTAACGGACAGCAGGGCACTCCGTCCTGCTTCTAACGATTCAGAAGGTGCGGGTTGGCAGATCGCCAGTGCGGATGAGGATGGAACCATCCGGTTCTGTTTCTCCCGCAAGATATTTCCGCCGCGCTTCTTGCTCAATGACCTGACGGTTCGCTCTGAATACCTCCAGCTTGTCCTTGTTATCCCCTTCGAAGTGATCGTCGATGGCCTCTCTGCTGATTGCACACCGCACGCGGATTTCTCCATCTTGTGCCCAGAAGAGCACGATACTGCGATCAAAAACATATTTCTCTTCCGGGGCCGGAAATCTCAGATCGTGTTGCTCAAGGGACCACCGCACCCCCTTTGCAACGAATGCGGAGAAGGGATTGATGTCCAGGTCAATGCTGGCGCTGTCCAGTGCCTTGAGATAAGGGTTGCGATCCCTGACGCGGATCACCGTCCATGGATAACCGCCTGAGGCCAGCATCGCGTTCATCAGGAAACGAGCCATCCGTCCGTTGCCGTCCGGGTAAGGATGGATGTAGCCGAACAGCCAGTGACCGAGCACGGCCCGCACGCTTGGCTCTGTTTCTTTTTCGAGAAGATCGAACAGCGCTGGCATGGCATCGCGCGCCGCCTCCCATCGTGGCGGCACGTAGCGCGACGTGCGCAGATAGACCGGACTGTTCCGGTATCCGGCCAGCGCCCCAGCTTCAATCAGGCCCGCCGCAACACAGGGCCCGAACAGTTCGCGGTACCATTCTTTGTGGGCCGTGCGCACCAGCTCCCCCGCATTGACGCCCTTGATTAATTCCGCGACTGTCTTCTTCACGCTCTGGAATGCCTGCCAGTAGCCCCGCGCCGCCAGCGCGTCGCGGCTCTTGCGGTCATCCTCGTGATGGTCCGGGTCCCAATCGCCCTGCCGCACCCGCTCAATCAGCGCTGGTGTGACGGAATATCCCTCGATGGATAGCGAGTGATACGCGTCGCTCTGATAGATTTCATCGATGGAACGCAAGTAAGCATCCCTTTCCTTCGGCAGTCCCGGCGGTGTCGGGAACGTCTTTATGACAGCACCGCGCATCGATTCCCACATGATTTGCACGCGTCCTACAATGGGTGCCGCCGCGCGGCTCGACGTGCCGAATATCTGCCCGGCCTCGAAGGGATTGCTCTCCCGCACATCATAGCCAGCGCTTTTCATCGCGCTGATGATCTCATCCGCCAGCTTCGGCCGGCCGGTCTGTCGAAATGCTCCTGCGAGATAGCCCGCTTTCGCGGAGTGGCCGCCGTTCAGCAACAGCCGCAGCAGGTCCGATGCGTCGGCGAAGCTGCCCAGCACCACCTGCGCCTCGATAGGATTTCGCGAGAAGAAAGATTCCGGCACCCTCACCACCGCCGCCACCGGCGAGAAAAGCCGCAAGCCGTCCCTCACCACAAGATCCGCCGCCGCTGGCATCTCGGACGACTTCAGGTCGTATAGAGATGTGCCGAACAGAAGGTTGATTGTGTTGTTCGTGCCCTTCGGGCTGTTAACCACCACTTGAGCCGGAATGACCGTTCTTTCGCCGTGAAGCAATAGCGACTGCTCCGGTGAACAATGCCACTCCTCGCCGAAACGGTCATTGCAGTAGCGCGCATAGAATTCCCAAATTGAGGCATACCATGGCGTGCTGTCGCCCTCGCGGGCGCTCGGGCTGGAGGAGATCAGCCAGCCTCTCATGACCTCCTGAAGAAAACCGTTGGCAACTAGTCGCTCACGATGAACACGGCTCAGGTCGTCTGACCGGAACACACGTCTCCCGCCCTCCTGAAGTGCTTTGAGCACATCGAGGGATTCAGCCAGCTTCTCATTCGGCGTCGCCATGGAGCTTCTCCCGCGTCGGGTGATTACAAGTGTTTGATGTTGTTCGAATACAAGTATATAGTGCTGTGTCAATACAAGTCAATAATGATGTCAGTACACAAGTATTTAGTGCATTGTATAGAACAAGGTATCTAATTACAAAGGTTTAGGAAAATAGAGACACGGATAAATTGGGACCCAAAGTGCTAAAAAATATGCGGGTTGAACATCCACTTCCACACGCTCGTGCTCGACGGTGTCTTCAGCGAGACCCGACCCGGGCACCTCACCTTTCACCCTGCCCCCCTCCCGAGCGACGAGGACGTCGCGCACGTCCTCGCCACCGTCCGCGCCCGCGTGGGGCGGCTGCTCGCCCACCGCCCCCTCGAGCCCGCTGACGACACCGCCCCGGCGGACCCGCTCGCCGACGCCTCCCCCGTCCTGGCCGGCCTCGCCAACGCCTCCGTCCAGGGCCGCGTCGCCCTCGGCCCCCGCGCCGGCGCCCGCGTCCGCCGCCTCGGCGACGGGCCGGCCCTCGGTCACGTCACCTCCCGCGGCCCGCGTCAGGCCCAGCTCGATGGCTTCGATCTCCACGCCAACGTCTGGGTCCCCCCGAACGATCGTGCCCGCCTCGAGCAGCTCGCCCGCTACCTCCTCCGCCCCCCGCTCGCCCAGGACCGCGTCCAGCTCCGGGCCGACGGACGCGTCCTCGTCACGCTGAAGACCGTCTGGCGCGATGGCACCTCGCATCTGCTCTTCGAGCCGATCGAGTTCCTGGAGAAGCTCGCGGCCATCATCCCCCGCCCCGCGATCAACCTCGTCGTGTATCACGGCGTTCTCGCCCCGCATGCGCGCTCGCGCGCGCACGTCGTCCGCTACGGCCGCCCGGCCCCGGACCTCCATGCGCCCGAGCGCGAGGCCAGCCCCCGCGCCGCCGGCACCCCGGGCGCGTGGACCTGGGCCGCCCTGATGCACCGCGTGCTCGATCTCGATGTCCTCGCCTGCCCGCGCTGTGGCGGCCGGCTGCGCGTCCTCGCCACCGTCCAGGCCCCCCGCGCCGTGCAGGCCATCCTCGCCTCCCTGGCCCGCTCCGGCGCCCCCGCGCCGCCCGGCCCCGCCCCACCCGCGCCCGCCGCAATCACGTAGCCCGCGCCTCAGTTGCGCTCTCGACGCTGCCCCGCGGCTGCCCCCGCCAGTTGCGGCTGATGTACGAAAAGAGCCGCCATGTCTCACGCAGCGTAGCGAATGATCTCGAGCTCGGCGCCCCGCTCGACTCCTGCCAAGATCTCATCCACCCGGCGAAGCACGCCATCTTCTAGGAGATACTCGGGACAGTTGCCACATTGGACGACGTGGAGGTTCTTGAGGATCACAATCCGAGTGTCCCCGACCTTGAACGGCAGATCCGTCCTCGTCGGCCTGAGCTCGGCTCCCCACACCGTGCATCTCATCGGCGCGGTCTCCTTGTCTTGAGATCGGGCTGCCACTCGTCGGGATCCGGACGATACGATGTCACAAAGGCGCACATTATCGCCTTCGACGTCCACGGCAAACAACACGCGGAACGCTTCCTCCTCGTGGCGAGCGAGGAGCAAGTAGCTCGGTAGGTACTTGTCGTCTGGGTACGCCTCAACCCGTACGTCTCCACTGCTGCCAGAATCGCCTCGCGGGGGATAAACCGGCCGGCGAGGCGCATATTGACGTGATAGGTCCAGAATATCGGCCCCGACGAACACCGCCCTGGATGAATCCGACTGGGTCCTCGGGAACCCTGTTCTCACGGGTCAACCCGTCGTCTCCGTCCGACCCCTCGCACTATTCGCCGAACGCTCGCGGTCAGCAGCCGAGGCGAGCATCGCGAGCCCGCCGGCCCGCTGGAGCGGGTAGTTCGGCAGTAGCCGCTACTCACAGGTCTTCGGGACGCAAGGCGGTGCGCTTCGCGATGCGGCCAGCATACGGGGCCCGATCTCCTCGTCGTCGTGGAAGGCGAACACGAAGTCAGCCCAGCCCGTGCGTGATAGCGTTCGGTGCGACCCCGATTGACGCTTGATCACCCAGCCAATCCTCAAGAGGGCCGCGAGTACCCGGCGAGCGCGGGTACTCGGCCAGGCGCTCACGCCGCGTTGAAGGAGATGCTGAGGAGTTCAGGCCCCGCCTCGCCGTGCTCCAGCCGGTCGGCGATGACGCGTAGCGCGAGCGCCTGAACGCGTGAAAGGGCAGCCTCCTGCGTGTCGCCGTACGCGAGAACCCCGGGGAGCTCAACGACCTCGGCCAACCAGCGACCGTCGTCCTCGCGTTCGAGTTCAACCTTGAACGTGATCAAGCGAGTATGCCCTCCGTATCACGAGTATACGATGCCTGGCCTGGCCCCTCGCCTGACGGAATCTGCCGAACGTGCATGGTGAGCGGCCGGCCGCCCTGGGCCGGTCCGCTCTACCATGTTGTTGGACGGCCTGGCGACACGGTACAGTACACCCATGAAAGTGACCATCGACCTGTCGCCGGCGCAGGCTGAACGCTTGCGCCAGGAGGCGGAACGTCTCGGCCTCACGCCGGAGGACCTGGCCCGGGCCGCAGTTGCGGATCTGCTGGCGACCCGGGACCAGGATTTCGAGGCCGCCGCCGAGCGAGTACTACAGAAGAACCAGGAGCTGTACCGGCGCCTCGCCTGATGCGCTACGTCACGCTGGGGGAGGTCGTGGAGCTGCATCGGCGCCTCCTTCAGGCGACCGGAGGCGCGCCCGGCCTCCGGGACTTCGGGGCGCTGGAGTCCGCAATTGCCCAGCCCACGGCCACGTTCGATGGTCGTGACTTGTATCCGACTCTCGCTGAGAAGGCCGCGGCGCTGTGTCTGGCGTTGGTTCAGAGCCACCCTTTCGTCGATGGCAACAAACGGGTCGGGCATGCCGCCATGGAGACATTCCTCGTGCTCAACGGCGCCGAGATCGATGCATGCAGCTCCGCGGGTTCTCCCCGCGCACGCAGGAAGCCTACGCCCGTGCCGTCCAACAGCTCGCCGTTCACTTCCACCGGTCTCCCGATCAGCTTGGGGAAGAGGACCTCCGCGAGTATTTCCTCTACCTCACCAACGTCAAGCACTTCGCGCCGCCGAGTTTCACCATCGCGCTGTGCGGGATCAAGTTCTTCTACGAGCGCACACTGAGCCGCGAGTGGAAGCTCCTCGAGCTCGTGCGGCCCGTGCGCGAGACGAAGCTCCCCGTGATCCTGAGTCGCGATGAGGTGCAGCGCATCCTCGGCGCCGTGAGGCTGCCGGTCTACCGGGCGTGCCTGACGACGATCTACGTCTGCGGCCTGCGCCTGCTGGAGGGCGCGCACCTGCAAGTCGCCGACGTGGACAGCGATCGGGGCGTGCTGCACGTCCACGGCAAGGGCCGGCGCGACCGCTACGTGCCCCTGCCGGCGGCAGCGCTTGTGATGCTGCGCGCGCACTGGCGGACCCACCGCTCGCCGGAGTGGCTGTTTCCGGCTCCTGTCCGTGAGGGCACACGCTACTTCGTCCCCGCGGGGGCGGGACCGATTTCCCGCTCGAGCCTGCAGTCGGCCTTTGTTCGCGCCCGCAAGCAGAGCGGAGTCCACAAACGCGCGCACGTCCACACGCTCCGGCACTCCTACGCCACGCATTTGCTGGAAGACGGCGTGAATCTGCGCCTCATCCAGGTGTACCTCTTTGCCGCGGCTTCGCGCGGCAAAAAGCCTTAACTCGTTAGGCCTCACGCGCCGCACCCAGTTGCTGCATCACCGTTCTCGCATCCCAGTAGTCTCGTTGCTCGAGAATCTTCCCGGCTTTGAACCGCACGACGGAGACGCCCCTGATACGGGTCTCTTTCCCCTCCGCCGGCAGGTCGAACAACGGCGCGCTGTGCCTCGCGGTCCAGGTCCACTCGATAGCTCCGCCATCGGCGTCCCCCGAGTACCTGATCAAGGTAAACGTATTCCGCCGATGGGCAGGATTCATGAAGCCACCGAAGAACTCCCGCAGCGCGGGCCTGCCGCGAACCGCTTGGCTCAACGTTATATCCTCGAACCGTGGATCCTCAGCGTACAGCTCCATAAGGCCGCCGGGTTCGCTGCCGCTGAACCGGCGAAGCCAGTCAGTTGCCCATGCGTCGTTCATGGTCTCCCTCCTGGGTCGCGGGGGTTCCGCACCTGCCTCGTGAGGCCCAACGCGCCGGCTCAGCGGCGCGCGAAGCGCGTCCGCTGAAGCCGGAAGTTCGACGGCCCTACATCCGGCCAAGCCTTTCTTTCACCCACTCGTGGATCAACTCCGCCTCATCGACGCCACGCTCAGCCGCTGCATGCCTGATTGCTTGACGCTCATCCCTGGTCAGCGGAACGCCCACAACGTGCGCACGATGAAACACTGGTCCCGACATCTCCTCGAGTTCGCCCTCGAAGTCGGTTACGTCGTGGTTCTGCCAGAACGCGGCAAGCTCTTGAATGGAGTCAGTTCTCGGAATCCTAGCCATCATCGGTTCTTCCAGTCGGCGTAGCGCCGCTTCTCTTTGGTGGTCATGTCGCGGGCGGTCACGGGATATCCCTTGCCGCCAGGGAACTCGATGACAACGCAGAACAGGTGGCGGTTCGCATCAGTCTCCCCGAGCACGTAGTACACCGGGTTGTCCCCGGTAGCCTTCGCCCGGAGGACGAGCGACCGGCCGAAGCACACCTCCTCAAACTCCTCCGGTGCGACGCCATGCTGGGCGATGTGCTCCACCCGGTCTTCGGGCCATATGAGTTCTGCGATCGGCACGTCTTCATCCTACGCTGCCACCGCCGCCCGCTCCAGGTCCGGCGAACGCGCACGATAACCCGCGGCGGCTGAGCGCAGCGAAGCCGCTGTCGGGTTCATCGTGATGTTAGCCGGCATCCCAGAGCCGACCGGGCCGAGTTTCTTCGCAGTGGTAGCACGCGCTCGACTCTCCATCGGCGTCATACCAATGATGCCGTGCGCCCACGGCCTCACAGTCCTTCCCCTTGGCTGCAATACCAAGGCGAATCAGGAACCAGGGTAGTCGGCCCCGAAGCCGAGTACGCCATGCATAAGGGTGTCTCTCGTCAAATGGCATGCGGCGAACTAGAAGTCGGCCGAACGACCGAGTTCTGCAAATGCTGACGGGCGCGGCCAGCGTATTCAGGAAACGTCCGAGTGTCGTCCGTGATGTACGTGGCTGTCATTGCTCCAGTCCCCCGCCTCCTTGACGACCCGCTGCAGCACTGACTCGTGCAGGTGGTGCCGCCGGCGATGACCGGTGAGGCGATCGACGTACGTGCGCGTGGCCGGGAAGACCCACTGCCACGCCCATTCCCGGCCCGCGTTCGGATACTTGCGTGCCAGGGCCATCGGCAGCTCGACCCACCCGGCGCCGTGCTGGAGGTCCCGCCGGTGCTGTCCGCGGGCACGCTCGAGATGGCGTGCCAGGTCCGGCTTCACCGCCTCGGGCAGCATGGTGATGCGGTCCTTGTCGCCCTTGCCTGCCCGCACCAGGATCTGGTTGGAGGCGAAGGCAACGTAGCAGACACGCCATCAGGCGCGGCACGCCATCCAGGCGCTGCAGCACGGCCCGCACCTCTTCGCGGGTCAGGACGACCGGCAGTCGTTCCGGACGCCGGGCGCGCACGATGCCGTCCAGCCAGGGCAGGTCGAGCTCGAGCACGTCCTTGTAGAGGAACAGCAGCGCGCTCAGCGCCTGGTTCTGGGTGGACGCCGCGACGCTGCCATTCACGGCGAGTGACGTCAGGAAGCCCGTCACCTCCGGCGCGCCCATCTCGGCGGGATGCCGCTTGCCGTGGAACAGGATGTAGCGGCGGACCCACGCCACGTACGCGTCTTCGGTACGGGGGCTATAGTGCCGGATGCGGGCGGCCGCGCGAACCCGGTCGAGCAGGCGGGGAGGCCGCGGCCCGGCCGGCGTCGTCTCGCAGAGGCGCGAGCGCCTGGTGGGGCGCTCGCATGCCAGGCCCCGCGCGTACGAGAACACCATTCGCGTCTGACCCCCGCCCGCTCCGGCGCTCGACTGCGGCACGGCGAGGGTACGCGAGCAAACGGCAGCTTCGCAAGTCTCGATTCCGATACGCCAGCTCGCCTTGGCGTGGCCATGACTCTGTTCTCCTGATGCGCGGTTCCATCTCGGAACCGAGGAGATTCCACCTCCGTGCCGAGGAGAATGAGGAGCGAGCGGAACATGCCCTCGTCGCCTGAGGTGTCTTCGGACGAGGGCTAGCCCCGGATGCGCTGCTCTCGCGCGTACCGGAAGCCGAACAGGCGCTCGAGGATCGTCCCGTCCGCCCCGAGGATGACGATGGCCTGACCCTCGCGAACGTAGAGGCGCCCGTGGCGCGGGTCGCGGACGGCGCCCGGGACGAGCGCGCGGGACGTGTAGGCGGGCCGCGTCGCCGGGAGCACGCGCGCCGCGAGCCGCGCGACGCGCCCGTCCGCGCCGACGCGGAAGACGCCGCCGGCGCCTCCCTCGAAGCGCGATGCGCCCACCCAGGCGCCGCCGCTGCCGGGCTCGGGCAGGATCCACGCCAGCGCCTCGAACCGCGGCACGCGCCAGAGGACGCGGCCGTCCGGGGCGAGCCGGGTGAGCTGCGTGCGGTCCGCCTCGATCACGAAGAGCGCGCCGGCGTCCACGGCGATCTCGGCCGGCGCGTTCAGGTCGCGGTACTCGACCTCGATCCGGCCGCTGGCGCGGTCCAGGCGCGTCACGCGATGGCGCGACGTCTCGACCACCCAGACCTGCGCGCCCGCGGCCACGACCGCGCTCGGCACGGACGCGAACGGGCCGAGCCGCGGGCCCCGCGGCCCGCCCGGCCCCGTCGGCTCGACGTAGTGGGGCGGCTCGGGCCGCGGCGTGAGCCGGCCGGTCAGCACCCAGGCGGCGCCCGTCGCCGCGTCCAGGCCGAGCACGCGGTTCCCGGTGAGCGGCGGGCTCCGCCGCGCCACCCGGCCGTCCTCGCGGATCTCGGCGAGGAACACGCTCCCGTAGCTCCAGGCCTCCTCCGAGCCCACGGCGAGCAGGCCGCCGTCGGGCGCGACGACGCCCGCGACGAGCCGCCCGGCGACCTCGACCGAGCCCGCCTCCTTGCCGAGGGCGTCGAGGAAGAACACCTCCGTCCGCGGCTTGGAGGCGCTCGCGCCGGGCTGCCAGCCGCGCGGCTGGCGCGGGGCGAGCACGACCAGGCGCTCGCGCCGCTCGTCCCAGGCGAAGCTCGCGTCGACCGGCCAGCCGCGGCCGATGAGCCGGACGTCCGCGAGGAAGCGGTGCCCGAGGAACCCGCGGCGCAGGCTCGCGCGGATCAGGCTCGGCCCCGCGAGCTGGTCGAGCGCCGAGGCGTCCACGGGGACCGAGTCGGGCAGCTCGAGCGCGAGCGGGACGGCCGGGTCGCCGACGCGCGCGACGAGGCCCCCCCACCGGCCCGAGAGCGACCGCCGCGCGTCCGTGCCCAGCACCCGGCCCGGGATGCTGAAGCCGGTCGGCGCGAACGGCGGGTCGCCGCCGCGGCGCCGTCGCTCGACCCGGACGATCCGCGGCCGGCCGCCCGCCTCGACGGCGAAGAACACGAGCACCTTCTCGCCGGGCCGCAGGCGCTCCGCGGGCAGGGCGGCCGTCCGGCCGGCGAGGTCGAGCGTCGAGCGCCCGGAGACGTAGGCGCCCCGGAACGGATCCTTGCGCGCCTGCGCGTCGGCGATCTCGAGGTCCACGCCGACGCCCGGGTCGAGCGCGATGTTGATCTCCTGCCAGGCCACGAGGGCGCCGAGGGCGAGCACCTGGACGCCGACGAGCAGGTACATCACGAGCCGGCGCGAGAGCCTCGCCCGTGGCGGGATCATCCGGCGTCTGCGCCGAAGCGCCGCAGGAGCCGGCGCCGCGTGCGCTCCACCCAGACGCCACCGAGGATCAGCGTCGAGCCGCCGACGATGAAGAACAGCGACTTCGGCATCGCGTCCCAGAAGTACTCGTAGAACCGCGTGTAGACGTTCACCGCGAAGAAGACGAGGCCGGTGTTCAGGAACACCGGGCTCTCCCAGGCGATGCCGAGGTAGACGCCCGCCGCCGTGAGCAGCGTCAGCAGCAGGATGAACCAGACCTGGCGCGGCTCGGGCGTCGCCGCGATCACGCTGCCGAGGACCAGGAGGACCACGAGCAGGAGCACGACGAGCACGGGCGGGTCGGTCAGGGCCGCGCGCCGCCAGCCCAGGTGGATCGCCGCGAGCGCGGCCAGCGCGAAGACGAACGGGCCCGCGAGCAGGAGCCACACGACCGCCGGCGCCGTCGAGGGATCGACGCGGACGCTCCGCTGGAGGTCGAAGATCGAGAGGATCAGCGTGGAGAGGTAGACGAGCAGCAGCCCCACGAGCGCGTAGGAGGCGGCGAAGCCGCGCTGGCCCCGCCACGCGTGGAGGCCCGCGACCGCGAGCAGGCACGCGCCGAGCGCGACGAAGTGGAACGGGCGCCCGAGGTAGAGCCAGTAGCCGCCCCACGAGTAGCCGATCTCGGCCCCGAACCACGCCGTGACGCCGGCGAGCCCCAGGAAGAGGATCAGGCGCGAGCGCATCAGGTACGCGACCGAGAGCCACACGGCCCAGTCCAGGAGGAGCGACCACGCGTGCTCGGCGGTGAGGTCGTAGATCAGCGCCAGCAGCACGACGTCCACGCCGAACATCGCGCAGCCCAGGAACACGAGAGCCACGCCGAGGGCCGGGAAGCGCCACCGGCCCTCCTGGCCGAGCTCGAAGCCCGCGAGGTAGAAGAACAGGGTGAGGCCGAAGAGGCTCGCGATCTTGGCCGCGCGCCCGAACTCGATCCAGTTGGAGGCGAAGAAGACCAGCAGGCCGGCGGCCAGCACGAGCGCGCCGAGGTTGATCAGGATCGCGACGCCGCGGCCGAGCTTGCGCTCCTGGGCGAGCGCGCCGGGGGAGGCGCGCGGCGCGACGACGCTCGCCAGGAGCCGGTCGTGCTGCTCCCCGCTGAGCAGCCCCTGGGCGCGCCAGTCCGCGAGGCTCTCGCGGAGGATCCGCTCCCGGTCGTTCATCCCGGCGACTCCAGCGGGACCAGCAGGCAGGTGGCGGTGCCGTGGGCGAGGATCCGGCCCTGCGCGTCGGTGATGCGGCCCTCGGCGGTCGCGACGCGCGAGCCCACCGCGAGCGTCCGGCCCTCGCAGGTCACCGTGCCCGTGCCGGCCGTCATCGGGCGCACGTAGTTCACCTTGATCTCGATCGTCGTGTACGCCTGGCCCGGCCGGCAGGCGGCGTGCACCGCGCAGCTCATCGCCGAGTCGAGGAGCGTGGCGGCGAAGCCGCCGTGGACCGTGCCGATCGGATTGTAGTGGAACTCCGCGGGCTCCGCCTCGAAGACGGCGCGGCCCTCCTCGAAGCGGGCGGCGCGCAGGCCCAGCAGGCCGGCGATGGGCGGCCGCGTCGTCTCGTCGCCGAACGCCCGGCGCAGGTACTCGACGCCGGAGAGGCGCTTCATGGCCTCCCAGTCCGGCGCCGGCGGGTACCACGTGTGGGTCCGCGAGCGCTGGTCGCCCACGTCGCTCACCATACCACCGGCCGCCCGAGCGGCGGCCGGCGCCGCCTGAGCGCCGGGACGGGCGGCACGCGCAGGAGCAGCGGCAGGAATCGCCAGTAGGGCGGGGCGACGCCCAGCGCCGCCAGCGCGCGGTCGACGACCCGCTCGTAGGTCGACATGCCCTCCTCGGCGGCGTGCACGATCGCGGGGCAGCGCCGCATCGCCCGATTGATCCGCCCGAGCATCCAGTCCTCGTCCACGTCGGGCGAGAGGTAGAAGGTGGGGGCGGCGAGATCCCGATCGGCCGCCAGCGCGCCCGCCTCCACGGCATCCCGCGCGAGGGCCGTGCCCGGCAGCACGCGGATCCCCGTCATGAAGGTGACGACGCAGCCGGGCCAGGCGAGGTGACGCTCGACGAAGGCCAGCGTCTCCTCGACCGTGTCGCGCGTCTCGCCCGGGCCGCCGAGCATGAAGAACCACATGCTGGCCAGGCCCGAGTCGCGCGCCAGGCGCGCGGTGCGCCGCACCTCCTCGACGCCGAAGCCCTTGCGCAGGCTCCGCAGCATCGTCTCGCTGGCCGCCTCGGGCGTGATCATCATCGAGGTGAAGCCGGCCCGGCGCATGCGCGCGAACAGCCGCTCGGAGACGCCGAGCGGATTGACACCCATCGCGGTGAGGCTCACGCGCAGGCGGCGCGCCACGATCTCGTCGCACACGGCCTCGGCGTGCTGCGGCGGCACGTTGAAGGTGGAGTCGACGAACTCGAAGGCGCGCGGACCGACGAGCGCGCTCACGCGCTCGATCTCGTCGGCGACGTCCGTGGGCGGCCGGCGCCGCGCGCCACGGCCCTCCACGGCGGGGTAGGCGCAGTAGCTGCACGCGAGTCCGCAGCCGCGCTTCGTCTGGATCGGCCACGTCGCGCCGGCGCGGGCGTACGCGCTCCAGTCGACCCAGTCCTCGAGCCCCGAGGCGCCGAAGCGCGGCAGGCGCGCGGGCTCCGCGGCCGCGCCGGCGCGCGCCCGCGTGACGACGCCGGGGATCGGCGCGTCCGCCGCGCCGGACTCGATCGCGGACAGGAGCCGGGGGAAGGTCTCCTCCCCTTCGCCCAGGACGGCGAAGTCCCCGTCCACGTGGTCCAGCACGCGGGCGCCGAGGATCGAGACGGCAGGGCCGCCCAGGACCAGGCGGGCGCCGCTCGCGGCCCGGACGACCGCCGCCAGGCGGCCGGTGTCCTCGAGGTGCCAGGCCGGGCGCTGGCGCACGACGTTGTCGATGTTGCGGATCGAGAGGCCGACGACCTCGGGCCCGAGCGCGGCGAGGTGCGCGCGGAGGTCCTCGAGCGGGCGCGCGCGTCCGACGAGGTCCACGAAGTGGACGTCGTGGCCGGCCCGGCGCGTCGCCCCCGCCACGTACGCGAGGCCGATGGGCGGCGCCGGCAGGAGCTCGCGCGAGGGATTCCAGTAGACGAGCAGGACGCGCACGGGACGATGCTACCCCGGATCCGCTGGCGCCGCCCGCTGCGCCGTGCGATCCTTCCGCGCATGGACACCAGGACGATCCAGAGCCGCGACGTCGCCTACCAGCTCCACCCGTTCACCAACCTCGGCCGGCACGAGGCCGAGGGGCCGCTCGTGATCACGCGCGGCAAGGGCGTGTACGTGTACGACGAGGCGGGGCGCGAGTACCTCGAAGGGCTCGCGGGGCTCTGGTGCACGGCGCTCGGCTTCGGCGAGGAGCGCCTGGTCGAGGCCGCGACGCGCCAGATGCGGCGCCTGCCGTACTACCACCAGTTCGGCGGCAAGGCCAACGACACGGCGATCCGGCTGGCCGAGCGGCTGATCGGCCTCGTGCCCGTGCCGATGTCCAAGGTGTTCTTCAGCAACTCGGGCTCGGAGGCCAACGAGAGCGCGATCAAGCTCTGCTGGTACTACAACAACGCGCTCGGCCGCCCCCGGAAGAAGAAGATCCTCTCGCGCCTGCGCGCCTACCACGGCGTCACGCTCGGCGCCGCGAGCCTGACCGGGCTGGCGATCGCGCACCGCGACTTCGACCTGCCGATCCCGCAGGTGCGCCACGCCGACTGCCCGTACCCCTACCGCTACGCGCGGCCCGGCGAGCGCGAGGAGGACTTCGCGACGCGCCTGGCCGAGAGCCTCGACGCGCAGATCCTGCGCGAGGACCCGGACACCGTCGCCGCGTTCATCGCCGAGCCCGTCATGGGCGCGGGCGGCGTCCTCGTCCCGCCGCGCACGTACTTCGAGAAGGTCCAGGCGGTGCTCCGCAAGCACGACGTGCTGCTGATCGCCGACGAGGTCATCTGCGGCTTCGGCCGCACCGGGCGCATGTTCGGCACCGAGACGTTCGGCCTCGGGCCCGACATCATGACGATGGCCAAGGCGCTCACCTCGGGGTACCTGCCGCTCTCGGCGACGCTCGTCTCGGACGAGATCTACCGCGCCTGCGTCCGCCAGAGCGAGAAGCTCGGCGTGTTCGCCCACGGCTACACCTACACGGGGCACCCCGCCGCGTGCGCGGTCGCCCTCGAGGTGCTCGACGTCTTCGCCGAGCGCGACCTCCTGGGCCACGTCGGGCGCGTCGGGCCGCGCCTGCTCGACGGCCTGCGCGCGCTCGGCGACCACCCGCTCGTGGGCGACGTGCGCGGCGTGGGCCTGCTGGCCGGCGTCGAGCTCGTGCCCGACAAGCCCGGGCGCGGCACGTTCGATCCCCCCGGCGCCGCGGGCACGCTCTTCGTCGCGCGCGCCGAGGCCAACGGCCTCATCGTCCGGGCGCTCCAGGACACCGTCGCGCTCTGCCCCCCGCTCGTGATCTCCGAGGGCGAGCTGGACGAGCTGCTCCGGCGCTTCGGCCGGGCGCTCGACGAGACGGCCGAGGCGCTCGGCCGCTGATGCCGCGCGCGCGCCCGACGCCGTACGCGCTCACGCCCGCGTTCGGACGGATCCTGTGCGTCTCCGCGCATCCCGACGACAACGAGTTCCTGATCGGCGGCAGCGTCGCGCGCTGGGCGCGCGAGGGGCGCGAGGTCGTTTTCTGCCTCGTGACGAACGGCGGCGCCGGCACCAACGCGCACACGCCCTCGCCCGCGGGCCTGGTGCCCGTCCGCGAGCGCGAGACGCGCGAGGCCGCGAGGATCCTGGGCGTGCGGGAGCTGGTCTTCCTCGGCTACCCCGACGGCGTGCTCGAGCCCACGCTCGACCTGCGCCGCGACCTCACGCGCGTGATCCGGCGCCGGCGCCCCGACGTCGTGGTGTGCGGCGACCCGACGCAGCGCTGGTTCGGCCGCGAGTACCTGAACCATCCCGACCACCGCGCCGCGGCCAGCGCCGCCCTCGACGCGGTCTTCCCCTCGGCGGAGACGAACGCGATCTTCCCCGAGCTGCTCGACGAGGGCCTCCCGCCCCACAAGGTGCGCCAGGTCCTCCTCGCCGCGACCACCGAGCCCGACACGTGGGTGGACATCGGCGACACGCTCGCGACCAAGGTCGCCGCGCTCCGCGCCCACGCGAGCCAGGTCGGCGCGGGCGAGTGGGTGGAGCCGCTCCTGCGCGGCTGGGCCGAGCGCGACGGCAAGCGCGCGGGCGTCCGCCACGCCGAGGCGTTCAAGCGGTTCGACCTGAACGGCACCTGAGGAGGGACCATGAGTCTGCAGGAGAGGCTGGACAGGATCCGGGAGGGCGCGAAGGCGCGCATCCCCGCCCCGATGTACGAGATGATGACGAAAGCCGTTGCGGACCTCGCGGCGTCGGGCCAGGCCGCCCGGGCGCTGAAGGTGGGCGACCGGATGCCCAGCTTCGAGCTGCCGGCGGCCGCCGGCCGCCGGGTCGCCTCGGACGCGCTGCTCGCACGCGGCCCGCTCGTCGTGAGCTTCTACCGCGGCCGCTGGTGACCGTACTGCGTCGCAGAGCTGGCAGCTCTGCAGCAGGCCCTGCCCGACATCACCGCCGCCGGCGGCACGCTCGTCGTCATCTCGCCGCAGATGGCGCCGAGCCCGCGTGAGGCGGGCGTGCAGCACCCCGAGCACGCCTACGAGCTGCTGATCGACCGCGGCAACGAGGTGGCGCGACGCTTCGGGCTCGTGTTCGCGCTCCCGGACGAGATCCGCGACATCTACCGGACGTTCGGCAACGACCTCGAGCTGGCGAACGGCGACGCCTCCTGGACCCTGCCCATGCCGGCCCGCTACGTCGTGGACCGGCAGGGCGTCGTCCGCGCGGCGGACGTCCATCCCGACTACACGCGGCGGACCGAGCCCGCGGAGACCGTCGCGGCGCTCGCGAGGCTGCCATGAGACACCGGATCGCCGCGATTCCCGGTGACGGCATCGGCAAGGAGGTCGTGCCCGAGGGCATGCGCGTCCTCGACGCCGCCGGCCGCCGCTTCGGCTTCGACGTGGAGTGGACGACGTTCGACTGGAGCTGCGAGCGCTACGCGACGACCGGGCGCATGATGCCCGAGGACGGCCTCGACCAGCTCCGGCGCTTCGAGTCCATCTTCCTCGGCGCGGTCGGCTTCCCCGGCGTGCCCGACCACGTCTCGCTCTGGGGGCTCCTGATCCCGATCCGCCGCGGGTTCCGCCAGTACGTCAACCTGCGCCCGGTGCGCCTGCTGAAGGGGGCGCGGTCGCCGCTCGCCGGCCGCGGCCCCGCCGACATCGACATGCTGATCGTGCGCGAGAACAACGAGGGCGAGTACTCGGAGATCGGCGGGCGGCTCTACCGCGACACGCCCGAGGAGCTGGCCGTCCAGCAGGCGATCTTCACGCGGAAGGGCTGCGACCGCGTGCTGCGCTACGCCTTCGAGCGGGCGATGCGGCGGCCCCGCCGGCACGTGACCTCGGCGACCAAGTCGAACGGGATCATCCACAGCATGCCGTACTGGGACGAGCGCTTCGCGGCGATCGCGAAGGAGTACCCGGACGTCACGACCGCGCAGTACCACATCGACATCCTGACCGCGCACTTCGTGCAGCACCCGGACTGGTTCGACGTGGTCGTCGCCTCGAACCTCTTCGGTGACATCCTCTCGGACCTCGGCCCCGCCATCGCCGGCTCGATCGGGCTCGCGCCGGGCGGCAACATCAACCCCGAGAAGGAGCACCCGTCCATGTTCGAGCCGGTGCACGGCTCGGCGCCCGACATCGCGGGCAAGGGGATCGCCAACCCGATCGCGCAGATCTGGACGGGCGCGATGCTGCTCGAGCACCTCGGCCACGCCGACGCGGCGGCCGCCGTCGTCCGGGCGATCGAGCGCGTCGTGGAGGAGGGCCGGACGCTGACGCGCGACCTCGGCGGCCGCGCGACGACGCGCGAGGCCGCGGACGCGATCGCCGCGCTCGTCTAGCGTTCCGTCCGCGAGGTCACGTTCACGGTCGCGGCGCGACGGGCCGCCAGGCGCGGGCGGGAGGGTCGACGGGACCGCGCGGCCCGCTGCCCGCGCGGCGGGAACGGTTCCCGTCGCCCCCTCCCGCCCGCGCCGTCGGCCCGGACGCGACGCGGGACGGGGCGGAACATGACTTCGAGAACGGCACACCCGTGCGCAGCGCGCACGAGCGGTCGTCGCGTGTGGCGGGCGGATCCTGGCGCCGGGCGCCGCCCCCGCGGGGCCGGCACCCTGTGCCACCCGCGCGGTCACGCCATCGCCGTTCGTGAATGATGTGGGCGGGCGGGCGGCGCGGCGCGCGCTACCCGGCGGGGCCGGCGAGCGCCAGACGCCAGGCGCCCGCCACGGCGAGCGCGGCCAGCGCCGCGAGCGCCCCCTGCGCGCGCGGGCCGAGCGGGCGCCGGAGGGCGCCGCCGGCGGCGAGCCCGAGGGCGCCGCCGCAGAGGAGCCCGAGGCCGTGCGCCAGGACGTCGGCGTCCGGGCTCGCCCCGAGCATCGCCAGGAGTAGCAGGCTCGCGGCAGGGATCGTCCAGCGCCTGCCGCGCGCGCGCGCCGCGGCTGGCGCGGCGACGAGGCGGAGGGCCGCGAGGATCCCGATCGCTCCGAAGGTGGCGGTGGAGACGCCGACGGCGACGTGCCGCGGATCCTGCGCGAGGGCGCCGAGCAGATTGCCGGCGGCGCCCGCGAGGAGCACGAGCGCGACGCCACAGCCCGGCCCCAGCTCCCGCACGACCGCGGCCAGGAGCACCGCGGTCGCGACGGCGTTGCCGGCCACGTGGACCGCGTCCACGTGGAGCGTCAGCGCCGTCACCGCCCGCCACGGCTCGCCGTCCACGATGCGCCCGGCCGCGCCGGCGCCCCGGGCGAACCAGCGGGAGCCGGCGGCGGGCGGGCCGGTCACGGCGAAGAACGCGAGGAGGAGCGCCCCGGCGGCGACGCCGACCGTCCACGCCACGCGGGGCGAGGCACCCGGGGGGCTCGCGGCGGCCGGCGCGGGCCGCGCCTCCTCGTCGTAGGCGTCCAGCGCCGCCCGCGCCCGCGCGACGTCGTCGGAGTGGACGAGCAGGCTGAGCCCCGCGTCGTCGAGAGCGACGCGGTGCGGGATGCCGGCGGCGGCGAGGACGAGGGCCCAGTCCTCCGCCCGGGCCGGCCGCCGGGTTGTACGGATCGCGGTCTCCACGGCGTGATGCTACCCTTGCGCCGCCGGTCGCGGGCGACTCCCGGCGGCCGGGCGGGGACTATCATCTCTCGAGAGGAGCGACGCGAGTACATGGCGAAGAAGATCCCGGGCGCCCGGCTCGAGGTGATCGCGGGCGCCGGCCACTCGGCC
>Ga0209002_10001557_pt1 | contig 18525 bp, 21 predicted proteins | sample Rifsed16ft2_FD_184010 | JGI IMG/M metagenome (GOLD analysis project Ga0209002, IMG submission 184010) | Soil microbial communities from Rifle, Colorado, USA - sediment 16ft 2 (version 2) | ecosystem: Environmental > Terrestrial > Deep subsurface > Rock core/Sediment | place: Rifle, Colorado... | reverse complement strand
CGGCCGATACTTCTCCGTCCAGCTTATCATGCGCATCCCACGGAACGGTCGCGAGGAGCATAACCCTATCACCGAGGGGCAGAAATCGGGCGATTCAGTATGGACGTATGTTTTGTTTAGCTGTAACCGAACGCGTGTTGAAATTCAATGTTCTAGCTTAACTCTCACTTGGGCGCTCATTTGTGTACGTTCTGGTGATACCGCTCGTACACGTCGCAGAGCTCTTGCAAGAAGTCGTCGTACGTCTTGCGGAACTTCAGTCGGTACAGGCGATCGCGGGTTTCCGTCGTCAGCTGGATCGTCGTGAGCTCTCTGACACTCTTTACCACGGACCTCGCCACGAACCATAGTTCTATGGGACCATATAGGGCTATGGGTTGTCAATCCGGCCCTCCGCATACGCTCGGTAGACCGAACCAGTATGGACACGCCGACTCCCCTAGGCAAGATTCAGGGACGATGAAGGACGCAATGGGCGGCGCCTGGCTCCATGATCGCGTTGCAGGCACGGCAAAGGACACGAAATCCCGGCTCCCCTCGGAGGATCTTGAAGCCTACGTCTGCAGCGTGGCTCCTCTTGTTCAATCGGTATCCGCCGCCATTAATGTGGTCGAACTCGAGCCGATTCGGTCCATCGATCTGGCTCCATCCGCAACATGCACAATGAGGTTCGCCACCTAACAAATGCTTCAGAGCTCGAATTCGACGACCTCGTAGCTCACGGCGCCTGGACGCGCGGTATTCCTCTGGATGGGCCTTTCTCCATCGTTTCACAGCCGCGCTAGAATTCCATGGCATGAACGTGCAAGGATGAAGACTAGATATCCACCCATCGTGGAGGGGTGAGTGAAACTGAGGACTCGCGCGGCGACTCAGCTCTCGTAGTCCTCGAGCCGGAGCTGCGGGGGGATCGCCTTCTTCTGATCCGGTCGGCGAATGCGCCGCTGCATCTCGTTCTGCACGCGGTTGAACGTGTCGATCTCGATGAGCGGCTCGTGCTTTCCTTTGCGGATTCCGCCGTTCAGCCGCGCGAGGCCGCAGTACACCGGATTGCTCAGGATGTTCGCGATCGTCTGGCTCGCCCACGACCGACCCGTCTTCGTGCGGTATCCCTCCCGATTGAGCTCTTGGCAGATTTTCGCGATGCCCTTCCCCTCGAGGTACCGGCGGAAGATCAGGCCGACCACGCGGGCCTCTTCCTGCTTCACCTGGAGGACGCCGTTCACGTAGTCGTAGCCGTAGGGGCTCGCATACGTCAGGAAGGCGTTCGCCTTCTTGACCGCGCTATTCAGCGCCTCCGCGCTCTGCTGGCCTCTTGCGCGCCGAAGGACCTCGCGCTCGTTCAGCCCACGTTCCACGCATAGCTTCTGGAGGGCCGCCTCCTCGGAGCCGGCACTGTAGTGCTGGAGGAACTCCCGCTGCGAGCCGAACCGCATGAAGATCTCCCAGAAGAGGAGGGCGTCCGCAGGCGCTCCGTCCGCACAGTGCTTGCAGAGGACCACCTTCTCCCGGCGGATCGTCGGGTCCGCGCGGGGGTTCGCGTCGACCTCGTGGTTCACGAGATTCTTCGTGGTCCAGCAGCGCTGGCAGCGTCCGTCCATGCCTTACGCCTCCAGGACGACGGGGGGCGAGCGTGCGTTCGACAACAGGGCGCGCGACCGCAGGCGTTCCTGGGCCTGGTTGAACGTGTCGATCGATATGACAGGATCGTGCTCCGCCTTGCGTACGTATCCGTCCCAGCGGAGGTGGCCGGCATAGATCGGGTTGTGGAGAATCCGGTACACCTTGACTGCGGTCCATCCCGTTCCGCGCTTCGTTTTGCGCCCGAGTTCGTTCAAGTCCGCGGCGATCTCTTCGAGAGTTCTCCCCTCGAGACATTCCTCGAAGATCTCCCGCACGACGTCCGCTTCGTCCTCGTCCATCCGGAGCTGTCCTTCAACCACGTCGTAGCCGAGGGGCGCGTGAAATCCCAGGATTCCGGGTCCCGTTTTCGCCTTCTGGGACATGCCCATGTACACGCGCTCGCCGATCTGCTCGGACTCGAGCTGGGCGATGCGCTGGATGATGTCCATGACGAACCGGCCCATGGCCGTTGAGGTGTCGAGGGACTCCGTCGCGGAGACGAAGTCCTTTCCCCACTCCTGGAGGGTGTCCATCATCTCCATGAAGTTCCGGGCGTTGCGATGAATGCGGTCCATCTTGATTACGAGGAGCGCGTCCCACCGATCCCGTTCTGTCATCATCTTCTGGTATGCCGGACGGCGCGTGTTACGTCCCGAATGACCGTCATCGATGTACTTCGCGGCAACGGACCAGTCCCGGGCACGGCAGTATGCCTCGAGGCGCTCGCGTTGCGCCTCCAGGGAAAAGCCCTCCTTGGCTTGGTCCTCGGTCGACACTCTAGTGTAAACTGCGACGCGGACCATGTGCACCCATCCCGTCGCGGCGAAGCAACGTTGAAGTAAAAAAGACTAACGGTCGGACGAAAGTCTGACGTGCGAGCGTGCCGTCGCGCTTCGGCGCAGGCAATGGCGAACGAGGAACCGGCACCGCTTATTTTTATCTATCCAACTGGATAGTTATCAGCGAAGGAACCGAATCCATGCTAAAAATTATCACGGAAAGTAAGAGGTTTCCTCTGAGCTATAATGTTATAACTAGAATCGTGAACGACGTAGCTATTATATGTGTTGGCTGTCCGCATTGTATCGGAATAATACATGTCGGTGGATATTAATCAGGGTTTCGTCTCGCCACGCAATTCCGCGAGGATTTCCTTCGCGCGATCCATCCTCACCTTCCGTTCCCTCACGAGGATTTCCGCCACGCGGTCGACCTCCTCGCCCACCGCCCCCATGGATGCGGCGATGTTGCGGGCATGCAGGGACATGTGACCTCGTTGAATCCCTTCTGTGGCCAAGGCCCGCAATGCGGCGAAGTTCTGCGCGAGGCCCACGGCGGCGATGACCTCCGCGAGCTCCTGCGCGGTCTTCACTCCGAGCAGACGGACGTTCGCCTTGGCGGTCGGGTGGACCGCGGTCGCGCCGCCGACGAGGCCTACGGCGAGCGGGAGCTCGATCGTCCCGACGAGGTCACCGTCGGCGTCCTTCTCCCATGCGGTGAGGGAGCGGTAGCCGCCGGCCTTCCAAGCGGCGAAGGCGTGGGCGCCGGCCTCGACGGCCCTCCAGTCGTTCCCCGTCGCCACGACGACCGCATCGATGCCGTTCATGATCCCCTTGTTATGGGTCGCACATCGGAACGGGTCCGAATCCGCGAAGGCGTACGCCTCCAGGATGCCATCGACGACGTCCTCGCCTCCGATCGCCTCCTTCGCGAAGACCGCGCGGGCCCGCGAGAGCCGCTTCACGGCGAGGTTCGAGATAATCCGGAGGTATACACGGCCTCCCGTCCACTTCTCGATGTGCGGCGCCACGGCCTCCGCCATCGTGTTGACTGCGTTCGCGCCCATCGCGTCGCGGCAATCGACGATGAGATGGGTGATGACCATGGGACCACGGGGCGTCTCGACGACGCGAACCTCCACGTCCTTTGCGCCCCCGCCGAGCTTCACCAGGAGTGGGTCTTTCTCGTTCGCGGTCGACAGGATCTCGTCCCGATGCCCGAGGATCGTCAGGCGCGCCCCATGCGGATCCGGCACGCCCACGAGCTGGATCTGGCCGATCATGACAGGGCCCGTCGTGCTCGTTGTGAAGCCGCCGCGCTCACGGGCCATCTTCGCGGCGTTCGAGGCTGCCGCAACGACGCTCGGCTCTTCGATCGCCATGGGAATCAGGTAGTCCCGCCCGTTGATCCGAAAGTTGACGGCGACCCCGAGGGGGATCGGCATGCTCCCGACCACGTTCTCGATCATGCGGTCGATCTGCTCGAACTTCAGGGCACCCGTGCTGCGGATCGTGTCGATCTCCGCGTCGGTAAGCTCCCCGAACTCCCGGATGGCCTTCCAGCGGTCCTCGGGGCTCCGCTTGTAAAAACCGGACAGGTCCGAGCTCTTCATTCCCGCACCGCTCGAGGGAGAGGGCTCTCCCGCCATAAAGGCATCGAGGAAACGGTCCCCTCACGCGGAATGGAGTCGGCCGTCCGGCTCAGACCTTCGCGCCGCACTTGCCGCAGAACGTGGCTCCGGGCGCGAGCGGCGAGCCGCAGTTGCGGCAGGTCATCTGCACGGCCGGCGCGCCGCTCGGTGGCATCCCCGCCGGAGGCATTCCGCCCGGCGGCGGGGCCCACTGTTGCTGCGGCATCATCATCGGCGGCATTCGGTCCTTCCGCACGACGAGGTAGATGATCAGTCCGATGAGTCCGAAGAGGAGCACGATGATGAGCCAGAGGACGCCGCTCATCCCTCGACCCTCCGCGTCGCGGTACACCCAGATCGCGATGAGGATGGAGACGATGAAAAGGGCGACAAAGAAGAGACAGAGCGCCCCGCCGAAGAAGAATTCGATTTGGTAAGCCAGCAATCCAGCCAAGATCCCGCCGAGCATGAGCGGCCTTGCCCCCCCGGTCGCCGGATGCGAATCTCTCTATTTAAAACGTTCCGGCCGCGCTTGGTCATTTGCCCATCCTCTCAAATCGCGCGGGTGCGGCGCGCGTGGACAGTTCTCGAACCGCCCGTTAGAAATCTATAAACGATAGACAAATCATGCCGCCAGCGGGGAAACCATGGAGGAGCAGAAGGCACCTTCCGGCGAGGCCGCAAAGCCCGCCGCGAAGAGCAAGGCTTTGTGGATCGTAATCGCCGTAGTGGTCGTCGTCGTGGTCGTCCTCTTGGCCGCGGTATTCGGGGGGCTCTTCGGGCCTCCGGAGGACCGCGTGCTCAAGATCGGGACGGTCCTCTCGATAACGGGCGGCCTCGCGGCGTTCGGTGGCAAAAATAGGCAAGGGGCCATCCTCGCCGTAGAGCAGATCAACGCGGCAGGAGGCGTCCTCGGACGACCGATCGAGATGTTCCATCAGGACGACCAGACGAAGCCGGATACCGCGCGCTCCGCGGCGACGACTCTCGTTTCGCAGAACCGGGTGGACGCGATCATCGGCGCGACGGGCTCGGGTCAGTGCTCGACCGTCGTCGAGGTCGCGAAGGCGAACGGCGTGGTCGAGATCTCCGGATCGTGCACATCGCCCCGGTTCTCGAACCTGACCTTGACGGACGGCTGGTGGGCCCGGACGGCGCCCTCGGACGCGTTGCAGGGCGTGGTTGCAGCGTCCTTCGCCCGGGAGAACTTCACGCGGTCCGCCGTGGTCGGCATCAACAATGCCTACGGGACGGGCCTCGCGAACGTCTACGCGACGAACTTCACCCGGCTCGGAGGGACCGTCACGACCGGCTCGCCCCGGATTATCACGGAGGTCCAATCCGGCGAGACAGACTACACGGACGACCTCACGGCAGTGCTCGACGTCAGCCCGGCGCCACAGGTAATCTACGTCGTCGCGTACCCGCCCGACGGAATCCTTCTCGTCCGGAACTGGGAGCAGGGCCAGTCCACGCACCCCGGTTGGGCGGGCGTGAAGCTCCTGTTCTCAGAAGGGGTGTTCGATCAGGCCGGATTCCTCGACGTTCTCTCGGGCAGCCCGAACAACTTCGACATCTCGGCTTACCAGGGGACCGCGCCGAGCGCGTTCGGCGGGCTCACGGGCCCGGACTTCGCGTCCTGGGCGGCGACGTACAACACGCGTTGGAGCGGCCAGCCCGGCCTCTTCGACGACAACGTCTACGATGCGGCCTTCCTGATCGGCCTCGCCGCACAAGCGGCGGGCAGCGCGACTGGAGCCGCGATCAAGTCGAAGCTCAACGACGTGGCGAACCCGCCGGGCACACAGATCTTCCCCGGCGAGTGGACGAAGGCCCTAACTGAGATTGCCGCGGGACGAGGCGTGAACTATGAAGGCGCGTCGGGAGCCGTAAACATCAACGCCCTCGGCGACCCGCTCAGCGGGTACATCGTCTGGGGCGTGAACGCGACGAACAAGTGGCGAGTCGACAAGATCTATGACGAGTCGGAGGTCACGGCCCTCCTTCCCGCCCCAGCTCTGTTCGCTTCCATGCTCGAGGCGAGCATGGTCTGGACTCCGATCGCTGCGCCGCGGGAGAACTAGGCGTCAGCCGCCCAAATAGAGGCGCCCAACCTCCGGGTCCCGGAGGAGCGCCTCTCCTTTTCCTTCATAGCGATTCCGGCCCATCTCGAGGACGTACCCTCGGTGCGCCATCCCCAGAGCCTTCCGCGCATTTTGCTCCACGAGCAGGACTGCCGTGCCGTGTGCGTTGATGTCGAGAATCTTCTCGAAGATCAGATGGACAAGCTTCGGCGCGAGCCCCGCGGAAGGTTCGTCGATGAGCAGCAAAACAGGATCCAAGACGAGCGCCTTTCCGAGCGCGACCATCTGCTGCTCGCCTCCACTCAGGTTTCCCGCGCGCTGGCGAAGCTTCGGGCGCAAGTTCGGCAGGAGCGTGGCGATGCGCTCGACGCGCTCCGTGAACTGCTCCGCCGTCATCGGGGCCTGGGCCATCGCCTTCGTCGCGTCGTCGAGGGACCGCGGCCACGGCAGGCGTTCCTTGACCGCCTCGCCCGCGCGGTGCAGCCATCCGGGCCGCCGGGTGATCGCACCCATTTCGAGGTTTTCCATTACCGTGAGGTTCGGAAAGATGTTGCGGTTCTGGGGGACGTAGGCGAGGCCGTCGAGCACGAGCTCCTCCGGGTTCCGGCCTGCGATCTCGACGCCGCGGAACCGGATGCTCCCGCGGGAGGGCTTCAAAATCCCGATCACGGCCTTGATGAGGGTCGACTTGCCCGCGCCGTTCGGGCCGATCACCGCTACGATCTCCCCATCATCCACGTAGCCCGAGACGCCGTGGAGGATTTCCGTCTCACCGTAGCCCGCGAAGACGTCCTGGACCTCCAAGAGAGGCACGGTCACACCCCGAGGTACGATTCGATGACCCTCGGGTCCGCCTTGATCGCTTCCGGCAACCCTTCGACGAGGCGGCGACCCTGGTGCATCACGATGATCCAGCTGCACCGCTTCATGACGACGTCCATGTCGTGCTCGACGAGGAAGAACGTGAGCCCGCTCGCCCGGAGCTCCTCGATCACGCCGAGAATGCGCTGCGCGAGGGTCGGGTTCACACCGGCGACCGGCTCGTCAAGGAGCATCATCCTCGGTTTCGCCATGAGGGCCCGGGCGATCTCGAGGAGCTTCTTCTGCCCGCCGGACAGGTTCCGCGCGTACTCGTCCCTCAGCTCCCGAAGGCCGACCGTCTCGAGCACATCCTCGGCCCGCTTGATCACCGCCTCCTCCTCTCGTCGCACCTGGCCCGGACGGAGCAGGAGCTCGTGCAGGCGCTCGCCCGCCATCGGCGGTGCGGCGACCATCAGGTTCTCGAGGACGGTCAGGTTCCGGAGCTCCCGCGGGATCTGGAACGTCTTGATGAGCCCGTTCCGGACGATCCGGAAGGGCGGCAGGCCGTCGATCCGCTGGCCGTCGAAGTGAACCTCCCCCTCCTCGGCCGCGAACAGGCCCACAATCACGTTGAACAAAGTCGACTTCCCGGCGCCGTTCGGGCCGATCAGGCCCGTGATCGTCTGCGGCGCCACGGAGAGCGTGCATCCGTCGACCGCGCGGATGCCGCCGAACGTCTTGACGATGTCCCGGACCTCGAGGATGGGTGGCATGGGCTCACTCCGCCCGCGGCGACCGTGGGACGTACTTTTTCTCCGGGAGCACGCCTTCCGGACGGAAGAGGATCACGAGGATCAGCAGAACACCGACAACGATCTGGTTAATGAAGTCAAGGCGGAGGCTCCAGTCCGGCGGCAGGTATCCGCGGACCTGCTGCGTGCTCCAGCCGAACACATAGAATAGGTAGGCCCCCAGCACGACGCCACGGTTGTTCCCGCTCCCGCCGAGGATCACGACGACGTACGCCGTGAAGGTCGACGCGGGCACGAAGAGGTCGGGCACAAGGACTCGGTTGAACGACGCGAGGAGCGCGCCCGCCAGGCCCATGATCGCGCATCCGATCGCGAAGGCGGTGAGCTTGAGGCGGAAGGCATCCTTCCCGAGGGCGATCGCCGCCTCCTCGTCCTCCCGGATCGCGCGGAGGTCGCGGCCCCACGGCGCGCGCGTTACATACTCCAGGACGACGACGACGCCGAGAGCGACGCCCGCGACGATGAAAATGAACAGGCCATCGGAGGCCCATCCGATGTTGCCCGGCACAAAGGCCTCGAAGGGACGCGGGATGAAGGCCAGGCTCTGGTCGCCTCCCGTGAAGCGCCGCTCGTTCTTCAGCACGAGCCGCACGATCTCCGCGAGGGCGAGCGTCGCGATGGCCAGGTAGTCCGCGCGCAGGCGGAGCGCGGGGGCCGCAACGAGCAGACCGAAAATCCCGGCGACAGCCATCGCCACCAAGGCGGCGGCGATCATGTCGATCGGTCGGTCCGGACCCCAGTGGTACCAGCTCACGCCCGGGTTCGAGTACTTCCCGGTCGCGAACATCCCGAACGTGTACGCCCCTACGCCCACGAACGCCGCGACACCCGCGTTGAAGAGGCCCGTGTGGCCCCACTGCAGGTTCAGCCCGAGGGCCAGGATTGCAAGGATCGTCGCCGGCACGAGAAAACCCGCCAGTTGGAGGATCATGCTCTGGAAGACGTCAGCCAAGGTCCTACGCCCCCTCCGTCCGCCGGCGCACACGTCGCGCGAGAACGCGACCTCCCATCGCATGCCGCCGGACGCCCATCAGCCCCTGCGGCATGAACAGAAGGACCGCAATCATCACGAGGAACGCGCCCACGGGTCCGTATTCCGCCCCGCCCTCGATGAGCCCCGCCTGCTGCATCGACACGAAGATGAACTTCGACAGTTCCTGCACGACGCCGATGATCAGCCCGCCGAGCATCGCTCCGTACGGGGACCCAATCCCGCCCACGATGACGGCCGCGAAGATGAACAGCAGGACGAAGAAGCCGAGGAGCGGGTACACGTTCACGATGATCGCGAGGAGGACGCCCGCGACGGCGGCGAAGGACCCGGCGATCACCCACGTCCACAGGATCACGTTCCGCGTGTTGATGCCGGACGTGCGGGCGAGGTCGAGGTCGTCCGCGCAGGCTCGCATCGCCTTTCCGAGGGTCGTTCGGGAAAGCATCACATGCAGGAAGATCACGAAGCCAGCGGACACGGCCAGAGCGACGCCGTCCTTCACGAAGTTGAAGGACAGCCCGGTCCCGCCGATCGGCACGTCCCGCGGCACGCCGACGTTCAGATACTGTACGTTCCCCGTGAAGATCGCCGCGAGCACGTTCTGGAGGACGAGCGACACTCCGACGGAGGCGATGAGCGCCGCCACGGGCGCGCGGCCTTCGAGGCGGCGGAAGATCGAGAGCTCGAGGAAGATGCCGAGGACGGCGACCACGAGGATCGCGAAGACGACGCCCGCGAGGATGTGCTGCCCCGCGGCCACGTTCAGCGTGAAGGCGACATAGGCCCCGACCGTCATCAGGTCCCCGTGGGCGAAGTTCGCAAACTTCTTGATGCCATAGGTCAGGGAGAGGCCCGACGCCCCGAGCACATAGATGCTGCCGACCGCGACACCCCGCAGCGCAGCTTGGGCCGCGTTGCCGCCGAAGACGACGGACATGATCGCGACGACGGCCACGAGCAGGATGACCGCGAGGGCCCACCGGGGAATCTGTACGCCCGACTTCGGGGGGTCGACGTCCACCCGGTCGGACCCGGTCCCCTCCGAGGCCCCCGCCATCCTCCTCGCGAATGTTCGGCCCGGTATAAGCCCTCTTTCCCGATGCGCGGCTGCGAAGGATTTTAGCGGCTCCTCGGATTGCCCTCGCGATGTCACGTCTGCTCGTCCTCCTCGATGATCGCGGCGAGAAGCACGCCGTGGCCGTGGACGAGCCCATGGCCCGCGTCCCGGACCTCGGGACGTTCGAGTCTGCGAAGCTCCTCGCGTCGATCGGTCGGCGGATCCGGGTTGGGGATCGGTCGTTCATCGTGCTCCGACCGAGTGCGATGGACCTGCGAGAGACGATGGAGAGAGGTCCGCAGACACTGACCTCGAAGGATCTCGCGGTGATCCTCTTCGGCGCAGACGTCGTGGCGGGGACCCGCGTGCTCGAGGCCGGATCGGGATCCGGTGGCCTCACGGTCGCCTTGGCGCGGGCGGTCGGTCCGTCGGGCCGCGTGATTTCATACGATGTGCGTCCGGAATCCCTCCGCGTGGCCCGGAAGAACGTCGAACGCGCCGGAGTCGAGTCCATCGTCGAGTTCCGAACGGCGGATGTCCGCCAGGGAGTCTCGGACCGCGACCTCGACGCCGTCGTCCTCGACATCGAGGACCCGTGGTCCGCCGTCGGCCCTGCGTGGGACTCGCTGCGCCCCTGTGGGACGCTGGCGTCCTTCTCCCCGAACATGGAGCAGGTCAAGGAGACCGTGGCGACGATCCGTGCGCGACCCTTCGTCCTCGTCCGGACGATCGAGGTCATCGAACGCGAGATGGAGGTCCGCGAGGTCGGCGTGCGCCCGTCCTTCGCGGCGCTCGGCCACACCGGTTACCTGACGTTCGCCCGGAAGGTCCTCGACACGTTCTAATAAGGGCCAACGGGTGGCCCCGCGTCAATGGCCTCTGATCTCACGACCTTCGCCGTCACGACGTTCGTCGCGATCTTTGCGATCGTGAATCCGATCAACGCGACGACATTCTTCGTCGTCCTCACGCGGACGTATTCGAAGGCGATGAAGCGCCGCATCGTGGAGAGGGCCATCTTCGCCGCGACACTCACGCTTCTCCTCTTCGCCTTTGTGGGGAACTACATCTTCGTGGTCCTCGGTACGTCCTTGCCCGCATTCCGGATCGCGGGCGGCATCCTCCTGTTCTCGATCGCCTTTGCGATGATGCAGGGTGAGCGCTCCCGCACCCAGCTCACGCAGCAGGAACGCCAGGAGGCGCTCGAACGCGAGGCCGTCGGGATCGTGCCCCTCGGGATCCCGATGTTCGCGGGTCCCGGGGCGATCACGACCGTGATGGTCCTCATGGCGGAGGCCTCCTCCCCCTTGGAAACGATGCGGGTTGCGGTCATCGCGGCCTCGATTCTAGTGACGATGGGCCTCGGCTGGGTCATGCTCGCGAACGCGGATCGGATCTTCAGCCGCCTCGGGCGGACCGGTGCGTACGCGATCTCGCGGATCATGGGCCTGCTCCTCGCGGCCATCGCCGTGCAGTTCATCATCCTGGGGGTCCAGGGCGCGTACCTGGATTACTTCCGACCGCTCCTTTGACGCCGACGCATCAGGGCAGAAGCATCGGCTGCAGCCGCTGTGGCTGTACGACGTGACGCGCGAGGCGCGTGAACCGCTCCGGGTATTCCGTGTGGACCGGGATCACGGCCTTGGGGGCGATCGCCTCGAGCATCTCGCCGACCTCGCGCTCGCTCAGGTGGCCGGAGGCATGCAGCTGATGCCGGACGAACCCGAAGCGGTTGAGCCAGTTCGTCAGGACGGCGTCGTTTACGTCGTCTTCCTCGAACGGCTCGCTCTTCGAATGGATGAACGGCGAGCCCGGCGGGGCCCGAAGATCCACGAGCTCGGGCAGGTGCCAGAAGTCGAGTTGCACGAGGTAGTCCGACGGCTTCTTCTCGATCTCCTGGGCCGTCACGACACGGTCCTTCATCATCCCCTGGAGATCTTTCTCCCATGGGCCCATCATCCGCATCTGGCGATCGTACAGCAGGAGGGTGTCCTCCTTCGTGATGTCGGGCACCCGGATTCGGGTGTCCTTGAGGAGGGTGAGCAGGAGGTGCGCGGTCTTCCCGTTCACGACGAACTTCCGGCCGACGTCCCGCGCGACCTCAAAGAACGTCCGGATCCGGTCCACGTCGCGACCAGGGAAGGTGACGACAGCGAGTTTCTCCTTTAGCGGCTCCAGGAGCTGGATCGCGCCCGCCTTGACGTCCGCCTCCGTCAGGTTCTCCCGCGGGTCGTCCGGGGTGACGCGCGTGCCTTCCGTGATCAGGGCGATCGGCTTGGCGGCCGCGGCGGCGGCGATGAAGTCCTCCGTAAGCTGCTTCATGGGCCCGTGGTGCCGCAGGTCGCCCGTGTACGCGATCGCGCCCTCGCTCGTGTGTACGATGTACCCGTACGCCGCCGGGGCGCTGTGGTCCACGTGGATCGGTTCGACCTCGACGCCGTCCACGGTCGTCGCCTGGCCGGAGCGGAACGTGTCGTACGGATGCGCGCCGAGGCGCAGATTCGGCTGGCGCGCGGTCGTGTCGAGGGACTCGAGGATCGTTCGGGCTCCTTCCCCGAGGTGCACGGGGATGTTCGGGTCGACCCAGCGCAGGTGCTGCGTGTGGTCGTAGTGGACGTGCGTGATGAAGATCGCCGAGAACGCTGGGGGCTGCCAGGGCATGTCCGTGGGGTCGAGGGCCTCCGCGGAGTACAAGCCGGGGATCCGCGGCATGAGATCCAGGGCGAAGTAGTCCCGCAGACCGAAGCGGTCCCTCGGTCCGAGGAACTCGGCGAAGTAGTCCTCCCCGAGATCGAAGGGCGCGCCCATGTCGAGCCAGATCCTCGCGTCGCGGTCCTCGACGAGGATCTTGTTCCCGCCGATCTCGCCGACGCCGCCGTAGAAGGTGAGCTTCGCCACGTCCCGCTCCCGCACCTCAGTCCGCGAGATGCGTCACGATCACGTCCCGCACCGCCTTCATGGAACGGAAGCTCAGGATGAGGCGTCCCTCCGGATCCGTCTTGAAGAGGCGCTTTTCGACGGTCTCCGCCGGGGCGACGAGCATCGACTGGATCCTCCCCGTCTTCGTCTCCATGATGAAATCCGAGAGGACCCCAAGGATCTGGCCGTCCTCCGTCATCACCGTCTTCCCCTTCAGTTCCGTGGCAAAGACCTTCATGCCCCGCCCCGCCTGCGTATCCCGGCCTCCGTATTTTTCCTTTCGGGAGGGATGTGCCCGGATGGCGGGTTTAACGTTCCGTCAGACCGTCGGAATCGATTTCTAACGAATCGCGGACCGTCGCGACGTCACGTTCTTATACGCCGCGCGCCGTTCTTCCCGCCCGCTCCCACGCCCAGGTGTGCTAATGGACCCCGTCGTGATCGAACGCAGCTGTTTCGTCGGCTTGGTGACGTCCGCCGTCGAGGCGTACAACTGCGAGACGAACGGTTTCCTCGTCGGGAACCGCTCGACCCGCATGTTGAGGCAGCGTCCTCGCGAGGTCACGGTCCTGCGGGCTGCGTATCCGTTGCAGACGGAGGAACGCAAGCCGAACTGGGTCGCGCACGGGAACGTGAAGGCGTTCCGCCGCGCGCAGCGCACGATGGAAAACATGGATGTCGGGTACGAGGTCCTGGGCGGGTTCCACAGCCACACGGGCCATGACGGCGACGCGGAGCTGTCGAAGACGGATCTCGAGTACGTGGCCCAGGAGCTCCAGCGGCTGCGACGTTCCGGGTCCGAGGACGCGCGGTGGCTCGAGGTCGTCGTGGCCCTCCGCCGGAAGGAGTGGGCTCGCTCCCACGGGGTCGGTTGGACCACGCGCACGTATCGACGCAAACTCGGCTGCACGGTGGCGATCGATCCCACGCACGGGTACGACATGACCCTCGCCGGGTACTGGGTGCGTGCCCAACCCGACGGCGCGCCGGACCGCTGGGACGTCGTGGCCACGGAGGAGTCGCGGCTCCTCCTGCCTTGGTCCCGTTGACTCATCGTGGCAGCTGGCCGCTCTGGCCCAGGAACGCGCGCCGGCCCATGCGGTTGCTCAGCAGTTCCTGGATTCGCTTCGGGTGCGGCACCATGTCGATCGTGATCGAATCGTCTCCCGTGTCGACGACCAGGGATCCGATCCGCAGGATTCGCTGCGCAAGGCTCTGCTGAAGATCCACCCGCTCGAGCTGCGTGTAGGGGACCATCGCGGTCCTTTTGTTGAGGATTCCGTCCTCGCGGATGATTTTGTTGTCCGTGACAATGTACCGCGTCGTCTTCTGCTTCAGTTCCGCGGTCAGGAAGGCCACAAGGGCGAGGAAGAGGAAGAAAATCGCGAGGAGTGTGCTCAGGTTCCACCCGGCGATATCCGGCAGGTCGAACGTCGGTGCGAACCACTGAACGACCCGGAAGAAGAAGACCGCCGCAAGGATCAGGAAGAAGATCGCGGTCACGTAGAATCGAAAGGCGATCAGCCGCGTGGGCCGCGTCGTGAGAAGAGTCTGTTCGCCGGAGTACATCCGCTAGCCGTCCGCCGGAGCCATCCGAAGGGCTCGATAAAACGCTTTCGACCTTCCGCGGGAGCGGTCACGGAGCGTCGAGAGTGGCCTGTCGATAGAAGAATGTTCTTATCATCGGATAGACCATCCGTCCGGGGGGCAGTATGACGGTCCTCTTCGGCACGCTCGGCTGGAGGCCCCAGAGCCTCATCCCGTCGATTCGTGGGACGGAAGGCCTCGAGCGTGTCGTCGTGTACCACAGCGACCACGCGAAGAGCCGTGAGGCCCGGTCGCGCGTGATCGAATTTTGCCGCTCGCTCGGCGTGCCGGCGAGTGGCGTCGAGGTCAGCGACGCGTTCGACCTGCTCCACTGTGCGTCCCAGATCCGCTCGGACGTCCGGAAGGAGAAGGCGAGCGGCTCGAGCGTGCGCTTCAACATCGCGGGTGGGACGCGGTTGATGAGCAGCGCGGCGCTCCTCGTCTGCATCCTTGAGGGCATCCCGGCCACGTACGTCCACGACGAGACATACCAGGAGATCCCGCTCCCCCTCCTCCATGTCGCGTATGGGGAGGGCCTGACGACGAAGCAGCGCGAGGTCCTCGGCTTCCTCGTGAATAACCGGGACCGAGACTTCACGGAGACGTCCCTGGCCAAGTCCCTCGGCGTGCACAAAGCGACGATGAACCATCACCTCCGGGAACTCGAGCGGAAGGGCGCGATCGAGCGGCTGCCGGACCCGGACGACGCGCGCCAGCTCATCGTGAAGCCGGCACCGGGGATGGAACTCCTCATCGGGTGACCGAATGCCGCAACGCACGCTCGTGGCGACGATGGGCACGGACGATCGGCAGGTCCTGCCCGCGATGCGCCTCATGCCGTACGACCGGCTCGTCCTCGTGGCCGCCGAGGAGGCCTTCGAGTCCGCGGGCTTTCGTCGTCTCGAGGCGATCGAGCCGCTCCTTCACAGGGTTCCCGTCGACCCGTACGACTTCCTCTCCTGTCTCGAGGCGGTCCGGCTAGCGGTCCGCGAGGCGTCCCGAGACGGACCTGCGCGGATGAGCGTGGGCGGCGGGTCGAAGATCCTGTCGAGCGCCGCGATCCTCGCGGCGTTCCAGGAAGGCGTCGAAGCGTGGTACTGCGACCCCGAGCCGATCCGACTTCCCGTCTTGCGTGGAATCCGGCTTGTCGAGGCCTTCGCCCGAGAGGAGCAGACGCTCGGTCGGCTCGTTCGCGGCCCCGTCGCGCTCGACCGCCTTGTCCGGTCCGCCGCCCGTCACGGCCTGTCGCGATACCTCGCGACTCGCGCCGTGCGGTCTCTCACCGCAAAAGGCCTCTTGGACATGCAGGTGGTCGAAGGCACGACGGTCGTTCGACCGACAGCCGTCTTCCCCGCCCTGAGGCCGCACCTCCGCGGACCACCGGGAAAGGCCTAAGAGGAGGCAGGGCATCCCCGGGCCGAGGCCCGCCCTCATGGTCCGCGTTCGCGTAGAAGTCCATCTCAAGAAGGGCGTGACCGACCCGGAGGGGGACAACGTGCAGAAGGCACTGAAGCTCCTGGGGTTCAAGGGGGTCCGGGGCGTTCACAGTTCGAAGTTGTTTCTAATCGACCTCGATGAGACGGACGGGAAAGCGGCGAAGAAGGCCGTCGAAGAGATGTGCCGCAGACTGTTGGCGAGTCCCGTGATCCACGATTACACGATCGCTGTCGAGAGATAGCCCACTCTGTTACGCCTGCGAGCTCGTGAGTAACAGGCGGATGGAAATCGCGCCGAGGAACATCCAAATCGTAACGAGGATCATGATCAGCGTAACGTACAGTCCGGAGGCCAGATGGCAGAGCCAGCAGTGACCCGGGGCATTCTGATCGACTCTTGACACCTCTTTCGCGTCGTGATCTTGGGCATCATGCATGCTACCATCTGTTCACCCGATTCCTCGGCGGCGGAAGGTCTTTGTCCAGCGTCGTCCCATTGATCACGCGTACCCACGGATCCGCTCGCGTCCTGGCGGTTCCTGAAGGTGGTCCGTCCCCATGAGGGCGGATTTCTTCGTCTCCTGTTCCGCAGCGCGGACGAAGTCGTCCATCGTGATCCGGTGGCGCTTGCCACGCCGGAGGGAGTTGCGCATCGCCTGGCGCACGACGTTTAGGATCGAACCGCCGCTCAGCGGATGTTTCGCCGCCAGGGTCTCGAAGTCCACGTCCTTCCCGACAGGCGCCTCCTCCGGAACGAGGCGTTCGTACAGCTTGCGGCGCAGGCGGGCATCTGGGAGCGGGAACTCGACCGCGATGTCGATCCGTCGGTCCAGCGCGCGGTCCATCACCCTCGCGAGGTTCGTCGCCAGAATCACGACTCCAGGGAAATTTTCCATCTGTGACAGGAGGATGTTCACGTCGCGGTTCATCCACGGCGTCGCCATGAACCCGCGTCGCTGGAAGACCGCGTCCGCCTCGTCGAAGAACAGGACCGCGCCGGACTCGAGCGCCGCGTGGAAGACATGCTCGATGTTCTTCTCCGTCTCCCCGACCCACATGTTCTCGAGCTGCGCATAGTTGACCACGTGCAGCGGCCGGCCGAGCTCGCTCGAAATCGCCTCCGCCGCCATCGTCTTCCCCGTGCCTGGCGGCCCCGCGAACAGGAGGCTCAGGCCCTTCGTCCGCTTGACGACCTTGCGGAGGCCCCAGCGCCGGTACATCAGGCCCTTGTTCCGGATCTCCGCCAGGGCATCGAGGAGCCGCTCCCGCGTTGTGTCGGCGAGGACGAGGTCCGTCATCGTGTAGCGAGGCTGCACGACGTACGCGAGGGGCCGAGGCGCCTCATGGACGTGAGGCTCCGGCGGCTCCCGCTCGTCCTCCGACGGGTACACCTCGACACCCTGGTCCAAGAGGCGCATGATCCGGCGAACGTCATCGCGAGACACATGCCGGCACGACTCCCGGATCCGGCCGCACTTCGGACACTTGACGATCCATTGTTCCCGATTCTCCTTCGCCATGGCATTCCCCCGAGGAAACGGCGGACGTCGATCGTCCGGATTCCCGCGGCGAACACAATCGCCGAGCTATTTAAACATCGCCCGCACGCGCGCTCGCCCCGCCGATCCAAGTCGGGAACTCGCGGGCCATTCCGACCGCGAGGTCGAAGTTGTGGACGGAGACCTCCTCGATGTTCACCCCGAGCGGCACGGGAGGACGGGACAGGCGCGCCGCCGCTTGAAGATGAGACCAGAGCGTGCGCGCGACATCGATGGACGCGCGGCCGATCGGCCGGCCGTTCGCGGTGAGCAAGGTTTCTTCCGTCTTCGGCGTGACGGTCGCACCGAGCCACACGAGGAACTCGATGTCCTGGTAGTCGGACACGGGCGCGAAGCTCAGCAGAATCGTCGCCGGGGGCAGGCCTTCCGACGCGCACCGCTTCCCGTACGCACGGAGCACCGTGGCCATGGGCTCTGCCTCGAACAGGACTTGCGTCGTGAAGAACTGGCAACCCGCACGGGTCTTCTCCACGAGCCGGTCGACCTCGTGATCCCGCTCCGGAATCGTGATGTTCCCGAGCGCCGTGTCCTCGCGGTTCTTGACCGCCGCGCGGAACGCCTGGTTCGCCTCGATCACGGATGGCCCGGGATAACGGACGCGGCTGTTCGTCCCGCCGACGAGGACGAAGGTGCGCAGGTCGTGCTCCCCAAGGGATTCGCGAAGCCACCGACGGAGGGCCGCGACGGACGACACGTGGGCGACGACCTTGTTGACGATCGGCTCGACGCCGAGATCCGGGCCGAGTCGCTCGACGAACTCCTGCGGGTCCATGTTGCGATAGAACGGCTGCCCGGCATGGTTCTCATCGAGCACCTCCGGGACGTTCACCGCGTCGAGACGCGGAAGCGAGCGGACGGCGTCTTGCACGCGTCGGACGAGGGTGTTGACCGCCTTGTCACTCGCACGCCGCCCGGGCGGGACGACTTCGAAAACGATCGGCGTCGATCCGAGCCGGTTCCGAAACGGTCCGCGCATCGACGGCCGAATGGGGGATGCGAGCTACTTGAACGTTCGCTGTTCGGTAGTCCGGGAGCCTCGACCGAACTTTCGCGTCGTCCAAGGAGAAGCATAATGTACCGCCTACGGTTGTCCATTCGAGGCGAAGGGTTGGTGGAGCGGTTCCGGCGGCGGTCCCTCCCGTTCCCGCTGCACGACATCATCCTGAGGGACGCCTCGCCCCAGGAGCTCGGACACGTCAGCGAGAGGCTAGCTCTCGCCCTCAGCGTCGACGAGATGCAACGG
>Ga0209002_10001553_pt1 | contig 18551 bp, 13 predicted proteins | sample Rifsed16ft2_FD_184010 | JGI IMG/M metagenome (GOLD analysis project Ga0209002, IMG submission 184010) | Soil microbial communities from Rifle, Colorado, USA - sediment 16ft 2 (version 2) | ecosystem: Environmental > Terrestrial > Deep subsurface > Rock core/Sediment | place: Rifle, Colorado... | reverse complement strand
CGACCTGGTCGCGACCGATCTTGCCCACGCTGAAGTACTGGGCCTCGGGGTGGTTCAGGTAGAGGCCGGAGACGGAAGCGGCGGGAAGCATCGCGTAGCTCTCCGTCAGCTCGACCCCCAGGTTCGGTGCCGCCTCGAGTAGCTCGAAGAGCGTTGCCTTCTCCGTGTGATCCGGAAGCGCGGGGTAGCCGGGCGCCGGGCGGATTCCGCGGTAGCGCTCGCGGAGCAAGTCCCCTTTCGAGAGCTTTTCGTCTCTCCCGAACCCGCAATCGCGCCGGGCCTGCTCGTGGATCTTCTCCGCGAGCGCTTCGGCGAGCCGGTCGGCGAGGGCTTTCACCATGATGGACTGGTAGTCGTCGCGGTCTTCCTCGTAAGCCTTCGCCAGAGCGTCGCAACCGAAACCCGCGCTCACCACGAAAGCCCCGAGGTAGTCGGACGGCGCGACGAAGTCCGCGAGCGCAAGGTAGGGGAGAGAGTCCCTCTTTTCCTGCTGCTGCCGCAGGCTGTGGAAACGGGCGCGCTCCCGCGAGCGGCCGGCGTCCTCATAAATAATGATGTCGTCGCCGCTCCGGCCCGCGGGGAAGAAGCCGTATGCCGCCCGAGCCTGGAGCTTCTTCCCGGCCACGATCTCGTCGAGGAGCTTCCGGGCGTTGTCGAAGAGCTCCCGAGCCGCTTCACCCACCCCGGGACGGTCGAGGATGTCGGGGTAGATCCCCCGGAGCTCCCAGGCGTGAAAGAAGGGCGTCCAGTCGATGTAGGGGACGATCTCCTCGAGAGGGACCGGGTCGAGGACGCGGATCCCGAGGAAATCGGGGACGGCGACCGAGGAGCCGTCCGCGGTTTCCACCCACGCCTTCGCCTTTGCTTCCGGGTACGGCACGAGCTTTCGCGTGCTCTCTTCGAAGTCGCGACGGGTCGCCTCCTGCTCGCCGCGGTTTCTCGCCACCAGCGAGGCCCTTTGGGAGTCGCTCACCAGATCGCCCACCACCGTCACCGCGCGCGAGGCGTCGGAGACGTGGATCGTCGGGTTCCCGTAGGCCGGAGCGATCTTGACCGCGGTGTGCTTTCTCGACGTGGTGGCTCCTCCGATGAGGAGCGGGAGCTCGAACTTCAGCCGCTCCATTTCCGTCGCCACGTGCACCATCTCGTCGAGAGACGGCGTGATGAGGCCGGAGAGGCCGATGAGGTTCGCGCGTTCCTTTCTGGCAGTGTCGAGGATCTTCTCCGCCGGCACCATCACCCCGAGGTCCACGATGCGATATCCGTTGCAGGCGAGCACCACCCCCACGATGTTCTTGCCGATGTCGTGGACGTCGCCCTTCACCGTCGCCAGGACGATCGTGGCCTTCTCGCCCCGGTCCCCCGTGGCCCTCTTTTCCTCCTCCATGAAGGGCTCGAGATAGGCGACCGCCTTTTTCATCACCCGGGCGCTCTTCACCACCTGCGGGAGGAACATCTTCCCGGCGCCGAAGAGATCGCCCACCACGTTCATGCCGTCCATGAGCGGTCCTTCGATCACCGAGAGCGGCCGGTCGTACTTCACCCGCGCCTCTTCGGTGTCCGCCTCCACGTGCTCCACGATGCCGTGGATGAGCGCGTGCTTGAGCCGCTCCTCGACGGGAGCTTCGCGCCACCCCTCGCTCTTCTCCTGTTTCTTCCCCGGTCCCGCGTGCTCCTGCGCGTGGGCGATGAGCTTCTCGGTGGCCTCCGGAGAGCGGTCGAAGAGCACGTCCTCGATGAGCCGCCGGAGCTCCGGGTCGATGTCGTCGTAGACCGCGAGCTGGCCGGCGTTGACGATTCCCATGTCGAGGCCGGCCTCGATCGCGTGGTAGAGGAAACAGGAGTTCATCGCCTCGCGGACGTAGTCGTTGCCGCGGAAAGCGAACGAAAGGTTGCTGATACCCCCCGAGACCTTGGCCCCCGGGCACTTCTTCTTGATGAGCCGCGTCGCCTCGATGAAGGAGCGCGCGTAGCCGTTGTGCTCCTCGATCCCGGTGGCGACGGTGAGCACGTTGGGATCGAAGATGACATCCTCGGGAGGAAATCCCACCTCCTCGGTCAGGATGCGAAACGCGCGCTCTGCGATCGAGACCTTGTGGTCGACCGCCGTCGCCTGCCCGGTCTCGTCGAAGGCCATGACGATGACCGCGGCGCCGTAGGAGCGGATCTTTCTCGCCTGCTCCTTGAAGACCTCTTCACCTTCCTTGAGGCTGATGGAGTTGACCACCCCTTTGCCTTGAAGGCACTTCAGGCCCGCCTCGATCACCGAGAACTTGGAGGAGTCCACCATGATCGGAAGTCGCGCGATATCGGGCTCGGTCGCCACGAGGTTCAGAAACGTGGTCATCGCCCGCTCGGAATCGAGGAGACCCTCGTCCATGTTGACGTCGAGGATGTTCGCTCCTCCCTCGACCTGTTGGCGCGCGACCTCGAGCGCTTGTTCGTGGGCGCCGTCTTTCACCAGCCGCGCGAACTTCTTCGAGCCGGTGACGTTGGTCCGCTCGCCCACGAGGATGAAGTTCGAATCCGGCCGGATGGTGAGGGGCTCGAGACCGCAAAGACGCGTGAACCGCGGCGGGCTCGACCTCCGGTGAGGTGCGAGGGGCGCCATTGCCTCGACGATGGCGCGGACGTGCTCGGGAGTGGTGCCGCAGCACCCTCCGGCGAAGTTGAGAAAACCCTCGCGGGCGAAGCCCGCGAGGATGTCCGCCATGTACTCTGGGGTGTCGTCGTAGCCGCCGAAGGCATTCGGGAGGCCGGCGTTCGGAACGCAGCTCACGAAGACGTTCGAGACCGTGGCCAGCTCTTCCACGTAGGGCCGCATCGCCCCCGCCCCGAGCGCGCAGTTGATGCCGACTCCGAGAAGGGGAGCGTGGGAGACCGAGATCCAGAACGCTTCGGGCGTCTGGCCCGAGAGGTTCCGTCCGCTCTCGTCGACGATGGTCACGGAGGCGACGACCGGTACCGTCATCGACCGTTCGCGGAAGAGCCTCTGGATCGCCGAGAGCGCCGCTTTGATGTTCAGCGTATCGATGAACGTCTCCGGGATGAGAAGGTCGACCCCTCCATCGAGAAGGCCCCGGGCCTGCTCGTGGAACGCCCGCTCGAGCTCGTCGAAGCTCACCGCCCGGAAGGCGGGGTTGGTGACGTCGGGCGAGATCGAGGACGTTTTGGTCGTCGGCCCCATGGAGCCCGCGACGAAGCGGGGCTTCTCGGGGTTCTTGCGAGTGAAGTCGTCCGCGGCCCTCCGCGCGATCTCGGCGGCGCGGCGGTTGATCTCGTAGACGTGGGGCTCGAGCCCGTAGTCCGCCATCGAGACGCTCGTGCCGTTGAAGGTGTTGGTCTCGATGACGTCGGCGCCCGCCTCGAGGTATTTCCGATGGATCTCCTCGATGATGCGGGGCTGAGTCAGTGACAGCAGATCGTTCGCGCCTCTGAGGGTCCTCGGGTGGCTGCGAAACTCGGCGCCGCGGTAGCCCGCCTCGTCGAGCCGGTAGCTCTGGATCATGGTGCCCATGGCGCCGTCGATGACCAGGATGCGGCGGGAACAGAGCTCGCGGAGCTTCTCTTCTTGCGCGGACAGGTTTCGGAAGGCCATCCGCTTAGGTGATAACAACTTCGACGGACGGAAGCAAGCTGCGCCCACCCTTGGAGCGACTGGGTTGATCCGTTCTCGTTGGCGGTTCATTCGGTTTGGCACTGTGGGGCGTGCTGGGATAACTTTCCCGCGCTTTGAAGTTTCACCACAAGGTCGCGATCGGCCTCGCCGCCGGCATTGCCGTTGGGGTTCTGTTCGGACCGAAAGCCGCGGTGCTGGAACCCCTGGGAACGCTCTTCATCAAGGCGATCCGGATGGTGGTGGTGCCTCTCATCGCCTCGACGCTCGTCATGGCCATCGCCGGTCTCCCGGGCCGCGCGGTCCTTGGGCGCATGGGGGTGAGGGCTTTCGCGTTCTTCTTCGTGACTCTTTTGCTGGCGCTCTTCATCGGGATTGCCTTCGGCCTGGTCTTCGAGCCCGGAAGCGGGCTTTCCCCTGAGGTCCGCGAGCGTCTTCTCGAGGGGCAGGACGTCACGATCGTCGATCCAGGCGCCTCGCGCCCCTCGCTCGTCGACACCCTCCTCGCCGTCGTTCCTGACAATCCTTTTCGGGCCGCGGTCGAGGGGAACGTGCTCCAGGTGCTCCTTTTGTCGATTCTCCTCGGCCTCGCGGCGAGCACCCTTCCGGACGCGAAGCGAAGGCCGCTGGTCGAGGTGGCGACGAGCGTCGCCGAGGCCCTCTTCAAGGTGACGCGATGGATCCTGCATCTCGCACCCTTCGGTGTTTTGGGGATCATGGCGGCCGTCGTCGGCCGTTCGGGGCTCTCAGTGCTCTGGATCCTGGGCGCCTACGTTCTGGTGGTGCTCGGAGCACTTGCGGCTCATATCGTGCTCGTATACGGCTCCGTTCTCTTCGTGGTGGCGCGAGGCAGAATCCGCCAGTTCATGGAGGCGGCGCGTCCCCCGTACCTCATCGCATTCGCCACGTGCTCCACGGCGGCGGCGCTTCCCGTGTCGCTGAAGAGCATGGAGAGCGAGATGGGAATCTCGCCTCGAGTCGCGAGCTTCGTCCTTCCGCTCGGCGCCGCCATCGGCCGCGATGGAAGCGCGATTTATCAGGCGGTCACCGTTCTCTTCGTGGCGCAGGTCTACGGAGTCGAGCTCGGCTTCTCGTCTCTGGTGACGCTGGTGGTGACGGCGATGCTCGCGGCACTCGCGGTCGCTTCGATCCCCGCGGCAGGGTTCGTGAACCTCGCCATTCTTCTTTCGGCGCTCGGCCTACCTCTCGAGGGGGCGGCTCTCGTCTTCGGCGTCGAGAGGCCGCTCGACATGTTCCGCTCGTCGACGAACCTCCTCGGTCAGCTCACGAACGCCACGTTCGTCGACGCGGCTGAGAAGCGGGCGGGCGAACCTTAAAGATTTAAACCTCGAGCGCGTTGAGCCGGGGGAGGTTTCCCCTCAGGTCAAGGGGGGAAGGGTTTTTCTATCAACGATTTGCCTCTGGCAGGTCTCTTGCATTTTCCCGCGCCGTGGATCGAGACCGAATCGTCCAGGAAACCCTTCCGCTCGTCGCCAGAGTCGCCAGTGCCATCGGCTCGCGGCTTCCGCACTCCGTCGAGATGTCGGACCTCACGCAGGCGGGTGTCCTCGGTCTTCTGGATGCGGCCGACAAATTCGACCAGGCCAAAGGGGTCCGCTTCCGAACCTATGCCGAGCTCCGCATACGGGGCGCCATTCTCGACAGCTTGAGAAGCCTCGACTGGGTTCCCCGCTCCCTTCGTCGACAGCGGCGCGAGCTTCAGCGCGCCGAGAGCCTTCTCGAGGCGAAGCTCGGTCGGAAACCGACGGACGAGGAGCTCGCATCGGTGATGGAGCTATCGCTCGCCGAGCTCGGAGCGGCCCGGGAGCGAGTGCGGCGGGCCGAGGTCGCCTCCCTCGGGAAGGAGAGCTTCGACCGCGTCGTCGCGCTCACCATCGATCCCAGCTCGCCCGATCCGCATGAGCTCCTGGAGCGCCGCGAGATCGAATCGCTTCTCGCACGCACCATCGAGAAGCTTCCCGTGAAGGAGCGTCTCGTTCTCACGCTCTACTACCACGAAGAGCTCACGATGAAGGAAGTGGGAAGGGTCCTCGGCGTCAACGAGTCCAGGGTCTCCCAGATCCATTCCAAGGCTATCGAAAAGCTCCGGCATCGCCTGCGCCGGGAGCTTCGCCCGAGCTCCGTCTGCTAGGTAACCCGAGGTTCTTTAAGAAGTTACCTAAGAAACCTGGGCCATAGCCTCCAGCTAGGCTCCAGCTCCCGATATCGTCTTGACACGATATCGGCTTTGGCCTATATTGGGGTCGTCGTGATCGAGGTCGTTGTAACCGACGTGTTTCGCGAATGGTACGAAGCTCTGATCTCGGATGAACAGGAGTCCATTTTCAGGGTGGTATCCCTTTTGGAAAGACTCGGTGTGGCACTAGGATTCCCCTACTCGAGCGCTATAGAAGGGTCTTCGCATTCGCTTCGAGAGCTACGAATTCAGCATCGAGGCAGGCCATTCCGCGTCTTTTATGCTTTTGATCCGAGAAGACAAGCAGTGCTGCTTATCGGTGGAGACAAAACCGGTAACGAGCGCTTCTACACGGAGATGATTCCGAGGGCTGTGGCGCTCTTAGACGCCTACCTCAAGGAAAACGGGTGGAAGGAAAGTACAGAGAAGGGAGGAAACGATCCATGACGGTCCGCCGCTGGAACGAACTCAATCATAAGTTTTCGAAGGAGCGTGAGGATGCGATCCGTCGAGAGGTCGAGGTGGAGATTCTCGAACTTAACCTACGTGCGATCCGGGAACTGATGGGGAAGACGCAGGAGGAACTGGCTGCACTAGTGGACACGACTCAGAGTCAGGTCTCCGAGACCGAGCGACGTGAAGACCACCGACTCTCCACCCTTCGCCGCTATATTCAGGCGTTAGGCGGCGAACTCGAAATTATCGCCAACTTTGGCGACCGGAGAGTTCGCCTCCATGTCTAGGCTAACATCGCTCCCATGATTTGCCACGTGGTATTGATCCGCCTGAAGAACGGCCTCGGCGAGGCCAAGGGAGCGGAGCTTCTGGAGCAGGCCCGGAAGCTCCTCGCGCCCATTCCCGGAGTTCACAATCTGCGCCTCGGACGGGGGCTGGGGAAGAAGGCCGAGGTCGAATATCCCTACGCCCTGGTCATGGAGTTCGAGGACGAGAGCGCCCTCCAGGGCTATCAGGTGCACCCCGATCACCAGCGCTTCGTGCGGGAGGTCGTCGACCCGATCCAGGACGACAAGAAGGTCTTCGACTACTGGTGTTGAAGACCGAGGAGATCGAGCCCGAGCCGCCGAAGTAGGCTTCGAGCGACGACCTCGGCGGGAACGAAGTAGTTGCCGGAGGCCACCGCCTCTCTCAGCCACGCGATTCGAAGGGTCCGTTGGGCGGGGGACTCGGATTTCTGGCCTTTGCCGTCCATCGAGGGATCTATCGGCATTTCCGGCTCGGACATTTAGGTGTAAAGCAGGAGGTGGGCCTTGACCGCCGGGTCCGCCCCCTCCTCGACCATTCGGGAGAAGTGCCACCCGTGCTTGTTGAGAAAGACCAGGGGGGAAAGCTTCCGCTCCTGCATTTCGAATCCGGGGAAAAGCGCGGTGCGCGTCGCGAGGAACTGACCGCGCACGGTCTCGTTCTTCCGCTTGACCGCCCGGAGGGCTTTCGATTCCAGCTCCTTCAGATGGTGAAAGAGCTTCCCCCGGGTGGAAGCGACCGTCGGGACCAGCGTCGGGTCGACTTCGGCGAGGTCCCGCTCGAGAGCTGCGGGGATCTCCTGGATACAGGTATGGGCGCGGGCCAGATCCTCCTCGAGCCGCGGCGGGGAATGGCGGCGCAGGATCTCGTTGAGCACCGACTCGTCGTCGGAGTTGAGGCGGGTGAGGTCGACGCCGTAGCGCTCCAGAAAACGCGCCTGGGGGCGCTCGACTACGGTGAAGCTCGCGCGGGGCGCAACGAGCGGCATCGTGACTCCGAAGTGAGCGTAGAGGCCGCGCAACTGAGCGAAGTACGCGAGCTCGCTCGGGCCCGCGATGTAGGCGAGCGTCGGCAGGAGCGTGTCCTGGTAGAGGGGTCGAAGGAGAACGTTCGGGCTGAAACACTCCGGCTCTTCGTCCAGAAGCCGCTCGACTTCCTCTCGCGAGAGCACGCCCCCGTCGGGAGCGAGGCGGAAGCCATTGCCCTCGACCGAGATCGGATGGCGTTCGGGCCTCGCGTAGGAGAGGTTGAGCTGCGAGTCCACCGTCGTCGCCTGCGCGTGGTATCCCGCGGCCACGAGCTTCTCGGTCGCCGCCCGAACACTTTTTTTCGACTCCTGGCCCTCCGCGAGCTCCCGGCGAAACAGAACGACGGCGAGCCGTTTCAGGGCGGGAAGCGACGGGTCGACGACCGCGAGGCCGGTTCCGCGGGTGAGTCGCAGAAGGAAGCTCCCAAAGGCTTCGGCGAGAGAGCGGCCCGGAGCGTACGCCTCGAGTGCCTGAAGGAGCTCCGCCTTGAACTCCGACGCGGGAAGCGCTTGGGACGCGGCCTCGAGGACTTTCTCGATCGCGGGCTCGAGTCTGCGCCCGCCGACGGGAATTCGGCTCTCGCCGCCCCCGACCTCGTAGTGAACGGAGACAAGCTCGCCCGAAGGGCTGAGGAGGTGGGCGTGCCTCACCTCGTCGAAGTCGTGGTCGTCGGCGTCCATCCAGAAGAGGGGCACGACCGGCCGTCTGAGCTGCGACGAGGCGGAGCGCGCAACGCGCACCGCGGAGAGCGCCTTGTAGAGCGTGTAAAGCGGCCCGCCCAGAATCCCAACCTGCTGGCCGGTCACGATCGCGAGGGCCCCTTCCCCGAGAGCGGTGACGCTCGAGAGCGCCGCGTCGTCCCCTCCGAGGTCGCGGTTGAGGTCCAGAAGGGTGCGAGCGACGGCGGCTCTCGGGTGCGTCGCGGCATCGAGCTCCCGCGCGACCGTCGCCCAGGATTCGCGCTCGAAGGGGTCGCCGGGGAAGAACTGGGAAAGCGTTCGGTATCGATGAAGGTAATCGAGGAAGAGCGGCTTGTACGAGAGCTTGCGGTAGTCGAGCGGTACGGTTTCAGTCATTAGCTCGGACCTAAGGGGGGGAAAACATGAGCGGCCCATCATAGCCTAGCGTTGACATCCCAAAAAACGTTGTGCTAGCGTAACTTAACTGAAATTTGGGCAGTGAGTTCCATCCGCCGCAGGGCTTTGACCTCGAGACCGTGGCGAGAGGCCAAGGACCCATCGAATCCGATCGAAACTTGACGAGGTCTCTTTGACGCAACAGGGCGGCGCGATTCCGCAGAAGATCGATCGCTACGAGATCATCGCGCCCATCGGCTACGGGGCCATGGGAGCGGTCTACAAAGCCTTCGATCCCATCATCAAGCGCCCGGTCGCGGTCAAGACCATTCGCCTCGACGTGCCTCCGGCGAGCCCCGACTATCGCGCCTTTCTCGATCGGTTCACGGTCGAGGCGCGCACCGCGGGCCGTCTCTCCCATCCCAACATCGTGACCCTATACGACGTCGGGCACACCGAGGAGAGGATTCCCTGGCTCGCCATGGAGTACGTCGATGGCGAGACGGTCGCCGAGCTCCTCCAGGGAGAGAAGCTCAAACCCGAGGTGGTGATCAGTCTCGTTTCGCAGATCGCGAGCGCCCTCGACTACGCGCACGGGGAAGGTGTGGTCCATCGGGACATCAAGCCTTCGAACGTCATCGTCTACGCGGGGGAGAAGGTCAAGGTCACGGACTTCGGGATCGCGAAGCTGATGGATGCCGACGCTACCCACTCCGGGCTGATGATGGGGACACCGAGCTACATGTCGCCCGAACAGGCGATGGGAGAGGATCTCGACGGATCGACGGACATCTTCTCTCTCGGCGTCGTCGCGTTCGAGATGCTGAGTGGAAAGCAGCCCTTTCCCGGAAACAACGTGACCTCGATCCTGTACAAGCTCGTCCACTCCGACCCGATCCACCCCGACAACCTCGAAGTCCTCGGTCTTCTCCCCGACAAGTGGCACGAGGTATTCTCGCGCGTCCTCGCGAAGTCCCCGTTGGATAGATACTCCACGGCGGCCGCCTTCGTTCAGAATCTCGAGTTCTGCCTGGGCTCATGGTTCGGGGCGCTGGAGGGGGAAACGGTGATCCTCCGCGAGCCTTTGCTCACCCCCGCGGAGGTCGCAGGAGCTTCGAGGGCGGATTCCGACGAAACCATCGCGGTACCGCCACCCCTTCCTCCGGCGCGAGGAGCGGGCGACGAGACCGTCCTCGCCCCCATGGAGCCCATGGTTTCGATCCCGACGGCGACCGCTCCCATCGCCGCGGAGCTCGACGAGACCATCGCCGCGCCAGCGCCGGATATCGAGAGGACGTTGTACGCCGGGCCGGGAATCGAGCCAGGGGCGTCCGCCGCGTCTGGGGACGAGACGTTGAGCGAGACGCAGCCGAACCGTCCGGCGATGACGGTCACGATCCGCAAGCCCCGTGGTCTGAAGCCTGTCCTGGTCCCGCTCGCCGCCGGAGCCCTCCTTCTTGCAGGCCTCGGCGCCTTTCTGATGAGCCTCCCCGCGGGGGAGCCGCCGAACGCGCCGGTCGAGGTCGGCGAAGAACCACCTCCGGTTCCGCAGGCGGGAAGCCTCCGCGTCGCGACCGAGCCGGACGGAGCCCGGGTCCTCGTCAACGGCGAAGAACGAGGGTCGAGCCCGCTTCTGCTCGAAGCTCTTCCGCTCGGAACCTATCAGGTTCGAATCGAGCGCAGAGGCTTCCAAGCGGAGGAGCTCGAAGCGGCGATCACCGCCGAGGCGCCGGCGGCGTCGCTCGACGTTGCCCTGAGGTCTCAGGCTCCGGCGGTCCCGGCGGCGCCGAGGCCCGCCATCCTCCGCATACGGAGCAGTCCTTCGGGAGCGCGAGTCGCGGTCGATGGGCGCGACGTCGGAGTGACGCCCATCGAACGCCTGCAGGTCGACGCCGGCTCGCGCGTGGTGCGAGTTCTCCGCGACGGCTATCTCCCCTGGGAGGACACGTTCCGCGCGCGGGCGGGGAGGACGGAGACCATCGACGCGGTTCTCACCGCGCGCGGGGCCTCAGAGCCCGAGCCGGCCGCTTCGGAGCCCGAGCCTGCCGCACCCGGGCCGCCTCGGGTCGTCGAAGGGACGCTCGTGGAGCGAGGGGAGCCGGGAGTCACGAACCCGAAGTGCATTCGTTGCCCCGCGGTCCCCTATCCCGAAGCGGCTCGCCGATCGCGCCTCCAAGGGGCAGTAGAATTGAGTTTCCTCATCGATGAGGATGGGGAGGTCGGTGAGCTCCAGATCCTGGAGTCGGGTGGCCAGGTGTTCGATGACGCCGTCCTCGAGACCGTGAAGAGCTGGCGATACGAGCCGGCGACGAAACACGGGGTTCGGGTCAAGGTGCGTTGGGTCCAGAGGTTCCGCTTCCAGCAAGGACGGTAGGTCCCTTTGGCGAAGCTTGTCATCAACCCCACGTCGGCGACGAAGAAGGAGATCCCTATCCTGACTCGCGTGATCTCCATCGGGCGCGATCCGTCGAACGATCTGGTGTTGTCGGATTCCATGGTCTCGCGCCGCCACGCTATCCTGGAGCACCGTGAAAACCAGTACATCCTCAGGGACAACAACAGCTCGAACGGCACGATGGTGAACGGCGACCGGGTCGATAGCGAAAAGCCTCTCCGAGACGGCGACCTCGTCGCCATCGGATCGTCGCGGCTTCTCTTCCAGCTCGACGAGACCGCTGAAGCCTCGATTCCCGCGGCGGCGGCCGCTCCTTTCCCGGCGCCTCCGGAAATCGCCCAAGTGCCCGCTCGCGTCCCGGGCGAGGGCGAAGTCCGATGCGGCCACTGCGGGAAGACGGCGCTCGTCGGCGATCGCTTCTGCCGGGGGTGCGGCCGCGACCTCGCGGCGGAGAAGAGGAGCGCCGTCTGCAGCCAGTGCGGAAACGAAGTGCGGCTGCCGGCCGACTTCTGCGGACGCTGCGGGAAGCCCCTCTCCGGACGCGAGAAACCTCCTTTCCTCTCGACGCGCGCCCATCGCCGCTCCGAGCTCGAACCGGAGCTCGTGAAGGGCGGAAGCGATGAGGTCCCGGCGGCAACGCCGGCCGCGCCCTCGCCGAGACCCCGTCCGCGGCCGACCGGGGCTTCTCAGACGAAGGCCGGCGAGGCGGCGGGCTTCGGAATCCGTTTCCTCGCGTTTCTCGTCGACGAGATGATCCTCGGGATCCCGCTTCTCCTCGGAGGGCTCGCCCTGATGACGTCGATGACGTCGTTCGCCTTGGGCCCGTCGGCCTCCCTCCTCAGCGCGGCCTTTTCGCTCTATAGCCTGTTCTGCATCTTCTATTACGTCTACTTCTGGGGAGCGAGGGGGGCGACGCCGGGGAAGAGCCTTCTCGGTTTGACGGTGGTCACCGACTCCGGTGAAACCCCGATCGGTTACGGCCGGGCGCTCCTTCGCCTCGTGGGCTACGGGGCGAGCTCCTTGCTTCTGGGCCTCGGCTTTCTCCTGATTGCCTTTTCCCCGGATCGGCGCGCGCTCCACGATCGCATCGCCGGCACCCGGGTCGAGAGAAGCTCGTGAGCTCTTCCACAGACGCTTCAGAGAAGCTCGAAGGGGAGATCGGCGCCGAGGCCGGCGCGGCCGAAGCCACCTCCGCCTCCGCGGTGAAGACCGGCCGCTTCCAATCCCTCGTCGACCTGCTCCACGACCTGGCGATCGCGGTCGTGGTCTGCGTTCTCCTCATCACCTACGTGGTCCAGGCGTTCAAGGTGCAGGGGACGAGCATGTCCCCGGAGCTCAAGGACGGGGATCGCATTCTGGTGAACAAGTTTCTCTACTACTTCGGCGATATCGAGAGGGGAGACGTCGTCGTGTTCTGGTACCCGGAAGACCCCAAGCTATCCTTCATCAAGCGCGTGGTGGCTCTTCCGGGAGAGACCGTCGAGATCCGCTCGGGCGCGGTGTTGGTGAACGGGACGCTCATCGATGAGACCTACGTCTCGGGGACGAATGCGGATCTTCGGAGCTTCCCTCCCCACGAGGTTCGCAACGGCCATTTCTTCGTCCTGGGCGACAATCGCAAGGGAAGCAACGACAGCCGGAGCTGGGGGCTCGTGCCCGAGCGCTACATCTACGGCAAGGCGTTTCTCCGCATCTGGCCTCCGCGCCAGGCCGGCGTCGTAGATTAGCCCCCGCCCCGTTTGGTGGACTCGGCCCGACATCATAGAATCGAGCCGTGGCAAGCCCGGACTTGGAGGGTCTCATCGAGGCGCTCACCTCGAACCTCGATACCATCCGGCACTACTACGACTCCTCGACCGGCGAAGTCGTGGCCCTCTCCGAGGAGTTCGGAACCGGCGAGCTCGAGGGCCCCCCGCAGCGCTATACGCCGATCCACTCCTTTTCGGTGAGCGAGCGCTATCAGATCATGGAGGACTTCGTCGAGACCATCGAGAATCAATCCCTGCAGGACGAGCTGAACGAGGCGCTGATCGAGATGGGAGCGTTCCAGAAGTTCGAAGAGGTGCTGAACAAATACCCCACGCGCTATCGGCAGTGGCAGGTGTTTCGCTCGGACAAGGTCATGGCGCGGGCCAAGAGCTGGCTCCGCGACCACAAATTAGCCTAGCTCACATCCTGTCGGGCACCGGAATCCCCATGAGACCCAGCGCCTTCACGTGCCGGCGGTAGAAGATCTCGACGGCGAGAAGCCTCAGGACCCGCCGGCCTTCGTCAGGCTCGTTGAGGACCCGATAGCGATGGTAAAACGCGTTGAAGGCCTGCGCTTGCGTGAGCGCGTGCCGCGCGAGGTGCGCCGGCTCTTCGGTTCGAACGACCGTCGAAGCGATGTCTCCCAGATCCGTCGCGCCCAGGACCAGGGACCAGAGATCATCGGCCTCCTCGGGAGCGAGCGAGGCGAAGAGCGCTCCGATATCCTCCGGTAGGGCTACGGCTCCTTCCTTCGACCGTCCGAGCTTCGAAAGAATCTTCGCCGCCCGCACCGCCGCGTACTGGACGTAGGGTCCACTGTCTCCCTCGAACGAGAGCGCTTCTTCGAAATCGAACGCGATGACCTTGTTCTTGGTGAACTTGATCATGAAGTAGCGAAGAGCGCCCCGGGCGATGGTGGAAGCGACCTCTTTCTGCGCGTCCCGGTCGAGCTCGGGATTTCTCTTCGCGACCTCGTCGCCGGCTTTTTGTTCGAGGGCGTCCAGAAGGTCGTCCGCCTTCACCCCCAATCCCTTCCGCCCCGAGACCTCGAGGTAGGGCTTCTTCTCTTCCTCGGGGCTGACGGGAAAGCCGAGCTCGCGGCAGGTGGCGGGTGTCAAGGCCACCATCTCGTAAGAGAAATGGTGCGAGCGCTCGCGCGCCTCCTCCGAAGCCAGGAGCGCCACTCCCCGCTGCACCACCTGCTGCAGGTACGCCTGGCGGACATCGATGACGTTATAGACCCGCTCTCCCTTGCCGAAGTCGGGGGCGCCCGGGGTCGACTCGGCGGCGGTCGACCAGACGGTGGTACCGTCGGGATAGCGATGGAACGGGCGGAAGCCGAACTGCCGGTCGAGAAGCCCGAGCTTCCACATCTGATAGGCGATGTCCTTGCCGACGTACGTCACCGTCCCGTTCGAGCGCACGATGACTTTCTCGTCGCCCTGGTCGGGATCGGTTTCGCTCTCGGCGCCTTCGTCGAGATCCATGACCCAGCAGCCCTGGTTTTTTCCCGAGGTCGCGAGCCGGATCGCCTTCCGCTCCTTGAGAAGCTCGTAGGCCCTTTGCCAGAACTTCAGCCGGAGGATGTCGCTTTCCCAGGGCAGGAGGTCGTAGCGCACGTCGATCCGATCCATCGTGGTCAAATGGCAGCGCACGATCTTGTCGGCGATGAGCGCCCCGATAGGTCCCTCGGGAGCTTCACCCTCCTCGATGGCCTTGAGTGTGTGCTCGCGGAGCCGGAGGCGCTCCCGGTCTCCCTGAAAGAATTGCGAGACCCGGGCGTACAGATCCCAGCAGTAGTAGTCGAACCGCTCCGACGCGGCGAGAGCTTCGACCTCGGCCTGGGTCTTCTTCTCGAGATGCAGGAACCCTACGACCACGTCCGCCACCTGGACTCCAGTGTCGTCGATGTAGTTTTGGACCTCGACGTTCTCGCCGCAAAAGCGCAGCGTCCGGACGAAGGTGTCGCCGAGAGCGGCGTTGCGCAGGTGACCGATGTGAGCGGCCTTGTTGGGGTTGATATTGGTGTGCTCGACGATGACCTTGCCTCGCGCGGTCTTCTTCTCCGTGGAAGCCAGAAAGCTCTCGAGGTAGCGCGACCGATCGAAGAACACGTTCAGGTAGCCCGCCCCAGCCACGTCCACCCGCGATACGCCCTCGACCTTGCAGAGCGCCTCCTTGAGCTCCTCCGCGATCTTTCGCGGGGCCTTCTTGAGCGCGCGCGCGAGCTCGAAGGCGACGGGAAACGCGAGGTCTCCGAGCTCGGTCCGCGGCGGACGCTCGCTCACGATCGGGGCGAGCTCGACGCCGAATTGGGACCGCACCGCCTCCGCGAGCGCGGCTTCCACTCTCGCGCGAACTCCTTCACTCATGGGCGCGATTATACAAAAGCGCCCAACGAGCGGCGAGGCGCTCCGCCGCCTTCGCGGGTTTAACTACGATAACGGAATCGGAAGAACGCAAAGGCGCAAAGGTGCAAGGGCGCAAAGAAGAACAATACAAGTAGGGATAGCGAGATGGAGTGATATGGAGATAAGACTGGCATTCTCGGATCTCATCCTTATCCCTCCTATCCCTTATCCCCCTTGTATTGGTCTTCCATTGCGACTTTGCGAGTCTTTGCGACTTTGCGTTCCTTCCCCGTGTGTCGCGGCGTTGGAGCTATACGTCACAGTACTAATGAATGCCTGTGCTAAAAGGTAAGATAACGCCATGGGCTCGGGATCTCGCGGAATGCACTTCAGTCCGAGGCGGCGCACCGCGGTCGTGCTCGTGGGCGAGGGCACCGGCGCCGCCTATCTCGTCGGAGCCATGAGGGCTCTCGACGCGGCCGGGGTTCGTATCGACGTCGTCCTGGGACGGGGCGCGGGCGCTCTGGTCGCGGCGTTCTCCGGTTTGGGCGCCGAGGACAAGATCGACGGCGAGGGAGGTCTTCTCGACGCCGCGGCCCGGGTTCGGCCGTTTCGGATCGCTCCTATACATCGTTTCGCCGCCCTTTGCCTCGCGACGTCCTTCGCGTTCTTCGCCGCGCCGGCGCTCCTGGGGCTGGTCGCGGTGGTGGTGCTCCCGGTCCAGGCCCTGGTTCGCGGCATCTTCCCCGCGGCCGCCGCCGGAAGTCCGAGCTGGCTTTCGGGCCTGGTCTCCGTGGTCGAGCCGTACTACCTGCCCGCGGTAGCGCTTCCGGTCATCGTTCTCTTCCTCGCGTTCTCCGCGCGCGGCCTTCGCCTGTTGTGGCGAGGGAGGGGCCGCCGCCCCGGTTTCTCGGCTCTGTTCCCGCCTCCCTTCGATCTCGATCCTCTCGAGGGGCTTCTATCGAACCGTTTGTGGCAGCTCGCGAGGGGCACCGCGACCGAGGAGCGGCCGCGCGATCGATGGGCGCTCTCCGAGGCGTACGTCCAGCTACTCGCCTCCGGTCTGGGCCAGCACGGGTTTCGCGAGATCGTCCTCTACGCGCTCGACACCGACACGGGCGAAGAAGTCCCGTTCATCGCGCTGAAGGAACGATTCGCGAAAAAGATGGCATCGGATCTGGGGCCGGGTCGAAAGGAGCCCATCGATCTCTCGGGGGAGGGGGCTTCGATTCTGTTCGACGCTTTGATCGCCGCTTTGACTCCCCCCGGGCTCGCGCCCGAGGTAGGCATACGGCTTCCCCGGGGAACGAAGCTCGGAGGGGAAGTCCACCGCTTCGCCTCGAGCCTTTCGACCGGAGGCGAAGCTTTGCCGGACGCCGTCGCCACCGGCGCCGAGCAGATCTTCTACGTGACCTCGACCGCCGCCGGAAGTCGGGTCTCGGGCACACTGTGGGAGCGGATTTCCGTAGGCGGACTTAGAACGAGTCTCGAGCGCGATCTGCTCTGGGCGGCGGAGAGAACCGAGGTTCCAGTCTTCGTCGTTCGCCCCGAATCGGAGAGGCTCGCTCCCTACGAGCTCGAAGGCCGCCCGCAGCTCGGAGGCGAAAGGCTCTTTCCGAGCGCTCTCGTCGATCAAGGAGCGCGGGACGTCGAGCGGCTCTTCGTTCGTCCCGTTCTCGGCGAGGAGCTCTCCCCGCTATCCCGGGAGGCGACGGTGCCCGTGGACCGCGAGTGGAAGGCCGGTCCGAAGGAGCTCTAGTCTAGTCAGGCTGCTGAAAATGACATCTGCAGCTTGAGCGAGCCGAGCTCAGCCCTGAGCCGGAGCGCAGGGCGCCGCCCGCCGCAGCGAGCCTGCGAGCGGAGGCGAAGCGCGCGAGCGAGGAGCGAGCGCGCATTGATGAAAGCGAAGCGAGTCCCGGAGCGAGAGCGCTGGGGGTGGGGCCCCAGCGCATTGATTAAAGAGCCGAGCGCGCACTAAGGAAGGTGAAAACCATGGCGAGATCCGATACTCCGGTCATCCTGCTCGTGGACGACGAGGACATGGTCGTCACCAGCATCAAGAGCTTTCTCACGCTCGAGACCGACTACGACGTGAAGGGCTTCACCAATCCCGCGGAGGCCATGGAGTTCATCAAATCGAGCCGAGTGGACGTGGTGGTCTCGGACTATCTCATGCCGGAGATCGACGGTATCAGCTTCCTCGCCCAGGTGAAGGCGATCCAGCCCGAGGCGACGCGCATCCTCCTCACCGGCTACGCCGACAAGGAGAACGCCATCAAGGCCATCAACGACGTCGGGCTCTACCAGTACATCGAAAAGCCCTGGGAGAACGACGACCTCAAGCTCATCATCCGGAACGGTCTCGAAAAGCGGATCCTGCTGAAGCGGCTCGAGGACAAGATCGCCGAGGTGAACCGCGCCCACGACGAGCTCATGAGCCTGCAGCGGGATATCCTCAAGGCCTTCGCATGACCGAGAGAGCGGCCTCGATCCTCATCGTCGACGACGAGGAGATGGTGCTCTCGTCCCTGCGCGGCCTGTTCATGCTCCAGACGAGCTATCAGGTTCTCGAGGCCGGCGACCCGAGGAAAGCCCTCGAGGATCTCTCCCGGACCCGTGTCGACCTCGTGATCTCCGACTTCCTCATGCCCCAGATGAACGGCATCGAGTTCCTGAAGGAGGTCAAGAAGGTCCAGCCGGAGACGATCCGGGTTCTGCTGACGGGCTACGCGGACAAGGAGAACGCCATCAAGGCCATCAACGACGTCGGGCTCTATCACTACCTGGAAAAGCCCTGGGACAACGAGGCCCTCCTGAGCATCGTGAGAAACGGCCTCAAGGAGAAGAGCCTTCGAAGGATGCTCTCGGAAAAGGTCAAGGAGCTCGACACGCTCGCGAGCCGGCACCAGGCCCTCGAGAGAGAGTTGGAGATGGCGGCCCGGGTTCAGAAGAGCATGCTGCCCGGGGGTTTCCCCGCGCTCGAGGGTTATCGTTTCGCGAACCTCTACCAGCCCAGCGCCGAGATCGGCGGCGATTTCTTCGACCTGGCAGAGACGGAAGGCGGAGTGGTTCTCCTGGTCTCGGACGTCATCGGCCACGGAGTCCAGGCGGCGCTCAGCACGATGCTGCTGAAGGGAGTCTTTCGCGAAGCCGTCTCTCTCGACCACGACCCGGTCGCGCTCCTCGAGTACATGAACCGGAGGCTGAACGCCGTTCTTCCGACGGGAATGTACGCCGCGGCCGCCGCCTTCGCGATTCGGGCGGGGAGCGAGGAGATCGGATTCGCGAACGCCGGACTCCCCTATCCCTTCGTGCTGCGCAAGGCGGGCCGGCTCGACGAGATCGTGCTCTCGGGTCCGCCTCTCGGCCTTTTCGAG
>Ga0209002_10001551_pt1 | contig 18553 bp, 10 predicted proteins | sample Rifsed16ft2_FD_184010 | JGI IMG/M metagenome (GOLD analysis project Ga0209002, IMG submission 184010) | Soil microbial communities from Rifle, Colorado, USA - sediment 16ft 2 (version 2) | ecosystem: Environmental > Terrestrial > Deep subsurface > Rock core/Sediment | place: Rifle, Colorado... | reverse complement strand
CGGTATCGCAGGTTCTCGCTATCGTGCTTGTCGCGGCCGTGCCTCCGGCGTTCGTGGCGCGCATGCCTATGGTTAAAGCCGTCCCGTTCGCGCACGTTGCGGCGGTTGTCTGACACTGGGCGTTCGCGCCCGAGCCTGAAAACGAAGCGGCTGTCCATGATGTGCCGTTGTTCAGAGTGTATTCACAGCCGGTAAGAGGTATATTCCTGTCGTTAAATTCGGTGGTGATTGTAAAAGCGCCGTCAACATAGGCTCCGCTGTCGCTGCTTGACGGCGTAGGTCCGGAAATCACGGACGGCGGGGCGTTTCCGGTCGTCAAACTCGGGTACGTGTATGACGCGGATTGCTCTCTAAAAACAGGCGCCAAAAGATTGTTGTCATAAGCCCTGAAATAATACGTCCTATTCCCGTCGGCGCTGTTATTCGCGATGCAGAAATCCCATTCAGGCACGGACATGGCGACATGATCGAATGTCGAAGCCGCGGTTCCGTCTTCGACATAAACGCCCGCGACGGTCGAACCGGTCAACTGGAGCGCCCCTGTCACCGCGGCGTCGTCCGCGCCCGCGGCGCAATCGGCATACCTCCATACCCCGGTTCCGGCCTGCGCGTCAACGTCAGTCCATGCGGTGGAAGGAAGGTTCGGGTCGCCCGTGGTAAACTGAAGCGTCTTCCTCCCGTTGGTTTGCCCGTGAGCCGCAAGTTCGGCCATGTTAAAACGAAGCCTTAGCGCGGCGGCGGCGCCGACGCCGCTCGGCGTCGCATTCTGAGCCGCAAGCCATGACCCCGGCGGATTAGCCGTCGTGTCGCTTGTCCAACGCCAGTTCCTCGACCACGGCGAATAAGGACGCATCGCGAGGGCATAGGATTGACCTTCATTCTGGGCAGTGTTATCCAACGGCGAGAGAGCTGTTTCAAGAGAGTTTGTCCAACCCGCCGCTTTCTGCGCGGCTCCGTCCCAGCGATGTTCGGAAAGAGAGTCATTCAGGTCATTGCCCATAATCCAGATGTCATTGCTGTTAGGCGAAGCAACAAGAAAATGACCTGCCGCGTCGTCCAACATGTCGGCGGTGCCATCTCCGAGATTGTCGCTAACGGTGGCGGGCGAAAACCCGTTGGTATCGTCCCATGTCTCGTAGCCGGTATCGTCGTTGAACCCACCGAGGCTTGAGACGTAAAACGCCTGAGCGTCCGAATTCAGAGATTCGAACGCGACGCCTAAAGCCGGCGAAAGAGTGGTCTCTATGCTGCCCCATTCGTTGCCTTTTGTCATTGCCGCGCCGTCCCAGATATAAGGAACCGCCAATCCCGTAGCGCCTCCTATAGCGGTAGCGGAAAGCGTCATGACCGCGATATGGGTGCTGCCGGTTGTCTCCGCGCCCGCGAGCCTCACCCAGTTGCCTATGTTAGTTGCCGCCGACAGGTCGGGCAACGCGGTAGCCCCGGAATCCCATGCGGTTGTTTCGCGCGTCCACTTTTTGTAACGATAAGGCGCCGCCGAAGCAACCGCGCTTTCGGCCCAGACCACCATGGCGTCGCCTGTCGCGTATTCCCACGCTCCGTCAAAATTCTGATTGTTTATGGTCGAGGAGGTCTGGGTAATCATCGCGCAATTACCCCACGAAGTTCCGTTCCATATCGCGGCGAAAACGTCGCTGTTCTCGTCTTCGGCGACCATCAATATTTCGTTCGTGCGTATGCCCTTGAGTTTTTCGCCGCGCGGGATGAGCCTCACCCACCTGAGCGCGCCGGTTGAGGCCGTGCCGCAATTCGCGGCGCTTAAGACAAAGGTGCTTGGCGTCGTGCAACTCGCGGGCGACCATGCCGAGCCGTTCCACGCGCAGTATTGAAGCGTATTTGCCGTTGCATTGAGGCCGAACGCCACCATCGCGTCGCCTGACAACGACTCATACGCTATGTCAAAAGGCCTCCAGCATGAGCCGCTCGCGGCGTCGCAGGTCATCGCCGGCGGCGCCACGCCGGTCTTGTTGAACTGGGCCGTAACGTCTCCCGCGGCATCGCAACCCCCTACGCACCTGACGACGTCGAGCCTGCCGTCCGCCTTTATCTGCCCTATCATTACTTCGTCCCTCGCGGGCGCGTTCTTTGCCGCGGTAAACGCTATATTGGAGCCGCTTGTTGCGGGGCCCGCAATCTCGCCGGAAAACGTGTCCGGGACGGTAAGGGTTCTAAATTTCAATTGGCCCGCGTTAGTCGTGTCGCCGTACGCGAGCAACCCGGAGGTGTAAACCGAAGTTCCCGCGGTTGGCACGCATGTCCGCATAGTGGCGAATGAAGATTGGTTGTCTACGTTATCCTTATAGCAAAGTTTGTAATAATACGTAACGCCGCTTGTAAGCCATGGCTGGGTATAACCCAAGGAAGCGCCTGTGTACGCGAGGCTTCCTCCGGCGCAGTTGACGGGGTCGGACGTCCCGTAGCGAACCTCATAAGGCTCGCTCGAATGCATACCCGAGCCGCCGACGTCGGTTGCCGCCGTCCAGCTCAAGACACATTGACCGGCCCCGGCCGTCGCGGTAAAGGTTCCTCCTGCCGTCGGAACGACCGTATCGACGGTCCTTGATATTGCCGTGCCGGTGCCGACGTTTGAGTTATTATCGGTCGCCCTTATGTTAAGAGTCAGCACCGTGCCATTGCTTGACGTTATGCCGGTCTTCGTGCAAGTCCAGTTAGGAGCGCTTCCTCCGACCGTGGCGGCAAGCCACGTGGAGCCGTTGTTTACGGTATATTCGCAACTTGAAAGCGTATTCGCTTCCGTTATAGTCGCGCTTAAATCGAACGTGCCGTCAACGTGCGTTGCCGTGGCAATATTCGCGGGAATTACCGCGCCCACGGACGGAGAGGCGTCGGTAGGCGTGCCTGAACCCGAAATACCGTCGGAGTACGCTATCGGAGCGCCTGCCGCGCCGTCGGAATCGCGGGTGCAGACGAGATAGTAATAAGGGATTCCGTTCGCAAGGCCGGTGTCGTTGTGGCTCGTCTTCACCGCGCCGTCATAGACCACCGTGCCGCTGCTACACCCGATGAACGGCACGGCCGTATCCCTTACTATCTTGATTCCGTCGAAGGTCGAATAAACAGGGTTGGTCCACGAAAGGTCAAGAGCCCCGCCGCTGCCCGGATTTACGACGCTAAGGTCCGAGACCTCAGGCGGAAGGAAACGCCAGTAATCGAAAGAATAAGGCGATGCTATCGCCTGCGCGAGGGATGCTTCGAGCGCGGCGCCGCCGTCCGCGTCGGTCCACGTAAACGCGGGGGCCGCGTCCATAACGAGGCGCTTCGCGAAAAAGTCGTTGTTCGTGTCGCTTGTCGTAAACATCAAACGGTCTTTGTTTATCGGGTCCGCTACTATGTTATACCAGCGCTGCGCTCCGAAAAGAGGCGCCGGAGTCCAGGGCGTCTGCAGCGTAAAGACGCCGCCGTCTCCGACAGACCAGCCGACGTTCGTAGCGCCCGAGTCGTAATAGACGACAACGCTTCGCGTGGTTGCGCCGGATATGAGCCAGCCGGTTGCAACGTATCGCGTGCCGGCAGACGGCGTTGCGCTTGCCGTATCGTGGTTCGCCGTGTTCGTCCACGCGCTTCCGCTCCAGTACCCGACCTGAAGGTCGCTGCCGGAATTGCCTATCGAGGCGAAGACGATTTCATTCGTATCCGGGTTGGCGGAAATATCGAGGTTTGTCGCGTCGTCTAACCATATCGGAGGGTTTATCGCGCCGGACCATGCGCAAGTTGACGTGCCGCCTGTGCAGGTCGCGTATCTCACGCCGTTTGTGCCGTTTCCGCCGTTGGAATTCGCCCATACGACCATCACATCGCCTGAGAGAGACTCATATTCAACGTCAAAGTCGTCAACGTCCTGCGCCGTGCCTGTATTCTCGAGGGAAAGCTCCAATACGCCCGACTCGTTGCCCCATGCCGTGCCTGACCAAACCATGGCCGAAAGGTCGATGCTCGCGTCCGCCCAGATTGCGGAAATAAGGTTTGAGCCGGAACGGCGGTCCCACGCAAGTTTTACCCAGTGAATAGTGTTGCTTGTCCCTGCGGGGTCAAGGTTCGTTCCGGCGCTCCAGCCTGAGTTGCAGGCAGAGGTTCCGGGTTTTGTTCTGTATCTAAGTTCGTTGGGCGTCGCGGTATTCCCCGAATAAAGAACCATCGCGTCGCCGGTAGCCGTCTCATAAGCGACGTCAAACCTTCTTGTCGCGCCTGAGCCGCCGACGGCGACACTCCATTCGCTTGTCCATGTCGTGCCGTTGTAGCACATCACGTAAAGGGTTCCGGCGCTGCTGGTATATGCCGCGATAGCCTCCTGCTTTGTGGGAGAGGTTCTGATAACGAAGTTCCTGCCTATGGCTCCGGTCGCGGCGAGCGCTTCCGCGCCAAAGACGTTTGCGGAATTCGCGTAGGCGCGCCACTGGGGCGTGGTGGTTGTATCTTCGTAAACGATAAGACCGTCGCCCTCACTGACGGTCAGGGCAAAGACATGCCCCGGAAAGGCGAAGGAAATGGCGAAGAACGCGGCAATGCCGGCAAGAAACCTCGAAATATTGTTTTTAAGACAAAGGGCTTCCATAAAATCCTTTTGGCTTTCTCGATTCCCTAAAAAAACACCTCAAGACTCTCTTGAAAAGCCTTGAGGCGCCGTCACCTCTGTCAACCTCTACCTCTATTGACTTCTCTCGCAATATCCGTAATTATTATACACTTTACCGCAAATAGATGTCAAGAACCTTATCTCGTGACTTCGATTGCGGCAGGCGCGCTTTCGCACCCGTTTTGGCCTACGGAAACAACGGAATATATTGACGCGAGACTCCCGTCTTTCTTGTCTCTCCCTTTCGGAGCAGACTCGTCAATAAACTCGACCTTTCCGTCCCCGTCGCCGTCAATCAAAAGCGTCTGTCCGCTTGCAAGCGTTCCGTCCCTATATACCCTGTAACCCGCAACCGCGATATCGCCGTCCCAGCGCAAAACAACCTGTCCCTTGCCCGGCTTGGACGTAAGATTTTGCGGCGCGGGCAAGGTTGAGCCTCCGCTCGCCGTTACCGTAAAAGCCATCGGATCGGTCGAGGAGTTATAATAAGCATAAGACGTATCTCCGGCAATCTTCACGGAAACGCCTGTCGCGACGTCCGTAAACACAAGTTCAAGCCCTTCGCACCTCATAAACTCTTTGGCGCCGTCGACATTCCACCTGACCGCGACGTCCTTGCCAATAAGGGTATCCTTCACGTTGAGCGTCCACGTCTGAGGCAAATTCAGCGACCTTATATCGCTCATGTAGTAATCCGTGCCGCCGGGGACGCCGCTCCTGCCCCATTCCGGATGATAGAAGTACGCGGACATGCCGCCGCCGGGATAAGCGTCCCCGTCCTCGAGCGGGTCATAGCCTTCGGTTCCCGCGGACGAGCCTCCGACATACAGAACGTTTTCCGTAACGCCGTCGTTGAAGATTATCGGCGCCTTCCAGATCCTTACCAAAGAATCCGTTGCCTCCGCGGGCAGAGCCTGCGCTATAACGGCCAAAGCCGCTATCGCCGCAAGCAAAGTTTTCATGCTTTTCATAACACCTCCGCGCTAAGTTTGTTTTAGCAGGGCCGGAGCCCGGCCCGCGTTACTGGGCATCGCAATAGAATCTGAGATATTTCGCGTTCGTAACGTCGTTTACCATCACCCAGTACGCCGCGAACGGACGCATCTTGTTAGGTTCGGAACCGCTTGTTATCGTCTCGGACCACTGCGTCTGGTAACTGCCGCCCGCGCCCGGATTCCACCTGTAAACCATGCTCTTTATGTATCCTGCGCTAACCGCGTCCGCGTAGCTCTGCGCGGTAACGCCGTCGCTTTTCACGACGCTTACCGTGCCGCCGTTGCCTAAAGTCGCCGCGGTCGAGGCCGTAACGACGGTAAGGCACGGATTTGCGACGAGGTTGGCGTTCATGGCGCCGACTTTATTCAAAATTACCTGCTCGTAAGCAGGGGCCTGAGCCTGCTTGGAAGCGGAATACTCGGCATAGCCGCAAGTCGCGTTTACGCAGTTCGGGTAGTCTATTATCTTGCTCGACCCGTCGTTATTCCCGAGCAAATAGCCCCTTCCCTCATACACACTTCCGTCGGAAGTCGCGTACCCCTGCAAGTCCTGATTCCATATAACCGCGCGGTAACTCGCGAGGTCGTCTCCGAATATCGCGGCGTTCGCGATCCCGGCGCCAAGTTCTCCGGGCACGCCCATCATGTTATAGCCCGATACGGCGGTACGGTCATACGGTATGGCTATGAGGTTATCGTTGTTAGTCGTTATATTATTGAGCGAATCTTGCGCGCGCACGGTAAACCATCTCTTCACGCCGTCCCCTTGCGTGGCAGGCGAACTTATTACGGTGAAGTCGTATTTATTGGCGTAGGCCGTGCCTCCGCAGGACGCCGCGTCTCCGGCCGCGGCCGGATCGGCTATGGCCCGAGAAGAGCCGCCCGTCGCGGGCGAAGCCGTGTTATGCCGGATGATATAAGGCTCTGTCGGATGAAGGCCTGAGACGTCGGTTGCGTCATTGAAGCAGAGCGTTACGGTTCCGCCCTTTCCCGTGTCTCCGACATAGCCGAGGTTACCGAAGGTCGGAGGGGTAGAGTCGCCGCCGCAGGCAGAGGTCGATGCCGTCGCCGCGTTGGAAATTACGGAAGTGTTACCCACGTTATCCGTTGTCTTTACGGCAAACGCGTAGGTCGTCGCGCAGGCTAAAGAACCTACGGTCATTCCGGTCGCCGGAGGCGCCGGCTCGCCGGCAGCCTGACTTGCCGTTGCCCAATCACCCTCCGCAAAAGTCGAGCCTACCCTGTAGCGGACGTCAAAGCTCGCGTTCCCGCTTCCCGCGCCGTCGGACGGATTAGACCACGTAAGCGTTACGCTCGTTGTGGTCGCGCCCGGGGCCGCGAGGCCGGCTATGGCCGCGGGCGCCGCCGTATCGACGGTCCTTGATACCGCCGTGCCGGCGCCGACATTCGAGCTGTCGTCAGTCGCCCTCATATTAAGACTCAAGACAGCGCCGTCGGAGCTTGTTATGCCCGTCTTCGTACAGGTCCAGTTGGGAGCGCTTCCGCCGACCGTGGCGGCAAGCCACGTGGAGCCGTTTATCGTGTATTCGCAACTTGAAACCGTATTTGCCTCTGTTACGGCCGCGCTCAAATCGAATAAACCGTCAACGTGCGTTGCCGTGGCCGTGTTGGAGGGCGTTACCGCGCCTACGGCCGGAGGAGTGGAGTCCGCTGAGGAGCCTATCTCAAGATGGGTTGTGGATGCCCAGTTATCGTAGCCGAGCTTTTTAACGCGGGTGTTATCGTAGTCCGCGATGAATATATGCGGCTGACCGCTTATGGCGGCGATGCCGATTCCGAAATATTTGGTCCCTGAATTGAACTGGAAGTTGCCTGTTCCCGTGCCCGTGCCGCCGACGACCATGAGGGAACTTCCGCTTGAGTTAAATAGCTGTATCCTGTTATTGTCCCTTTCGCTCACCCAGAAACTTCCGTCGGCTTGGACTTCAACCTGATACGGGAAGTTGACCTGCCCTGCGCTTGTGCCGGTGGTGATGGCGGAAATGGCGCCGAAGGTGGAACACCCGTCCGTTGATTTAAAGAGTTTGTCCGCCGGGCTGTCCGCCACAATCACGGCGCTTCCGTCCGCGCTTGTGCCTATGCCGCTCGCGCCGGCCGTTGCGCCAAAGGCAAGTCCGGTAGCCGCGCACTGGGACCAACTCGTGCCGCTGTTTGTCGACTTATATACCCTCTTGTTGGCATAATCGAGCGCGTAGACTACGGCGCCGTTACTGCTTGCCGCCACATCGTTTATGGCAAGCGCGCCGGGATTGACGGTAGACCATGAGCTTCCGCCATTGGTTGATTTTACGACGCCCTTGCCGTCATCGCCTATGTATATCTTCGTATTCGCGCCGTCATTTCCTATTGCTATGCCATAAGCCTTTGCGTCGGCGCCCGTGCTCCAAACACTCGTCCAGCTTGAACCTCCGTTAGTGGACTTGAATACATACGGAGACGTTTTATCGGTCATCCAGATTGCAGAGGTATTTGAAGGGTCTATTGCCACGTCCTGCGGATTTGAACCGCCTATGCTGCTTTCAGGAAAGTTCGCGGCATAATAAACGCCGTCTATGCGGTAAGGGTATGTGCCTGCGCCGAGGGTAGCGGCGGCATCGTTTTTGCCGTCCCAGACGTCGCTATTGGCGCCGGCCGATTTGTTTGTCGCGGTATATGAAGCCGGCGTTACAAGTTTTCTTTGCAAGACGCTTGAACCGTCGTAAATCCTCGTCCACAAAAGGGACGAATTAGCGAGGCTATAAGAAATAGTCGTGGTGGCGGGCGGGAGGAAGGGGTTGGGAGACGCTGAAACGCCGGATACGTTAGGAAGAATCGGGGCAGACTTGAGCGCAAGTAAAATGCCGCCGCTGCCCGTGGGAATAGCGCTACCCCAGTTCACCGAAACATTCCCCGTCGCCCCTGCGGCGGTTCTTGCCGCCTCGGAAAAGGTTATCACGCCATCACCGCCCATACCATTCGATGATTCGACATAGTGGTCAGCATACGCGGACGGGTCGGTCCCTGTCGTGGTTATCGAGGAGTTATTATCGTCCTCTCCCGCAACAGCCGCCACCACCAATGATTCGGCCGTAAGGGTGGTGATGCCGGTTAACGTCGTCGGGTCGGCTGTGCCGGTCTGGGGAGCGCCTTTCACTTCCCATGGGTCGCCGGTCGTGATTGCCCCGCGGTACGTGATGACAGCCGCGTAAGTGTCTCCTGTTCCCGTGCTTTTATCGACAAGCGGATTTGTCTCGGAGGCTGATGCCGCCCGCTTCCAGGCCCACCAGTATCTGGCGGTCGTGCCGCGGTCAACTGTCGCGATCTGCGTCCAGCCGCTCGGCCATGTGATGGTATCATTCACGTCGCGGACAATGACTTCAATCAGAAAAATGTCGTTCGCGACATGCGCGGGCAGGGTAACCGTAACATCGGCTCCGGTTGAAGAGGCAATCGCGCTGAACGCCTGATAAGCCGGCGCCGCCGCCCGGACGCTATGCGGGGCCATTGAAACGAAAGAAAGGGCAAAAAACGAGAGAACAGCGAACTTTAAGCCTTTAAGCCATACCGCTTTCTTTTTCCGGTTGCGTCCTCGGGATTGCTTCGTCGCGCCGTCAGACCGCGCGCCTGCGTCGACGCCTCGCGGCGCGTCCGCCTCATGACCTGAAATTATTTTATTCTTCATTACCCCCTCCTTGCCGGAGACGCGATTCGCCCCCTCACCCCTTCGACTTCGTCCGCCTCGGGCGGAGGCAGGCTCTGCCCTCTCCCGTTCGCTCCGCCTGAGGCGGACGGAGGGAGAGGGAACAAACTGATGGAGACGCGATATTTTAAACTCGGTTTACTTGTAAATCCTCTGTGGCAATCTTTGCCTGAATTAAATATACGGCTCCGGGCTTAACCCCTGCCCTACTTCTTGCCTTCGTCCGCCTGAGGCGGGCGGACGGACTCGCGGTATTCGCCCTTTTTCACGGCCTCCCTGATTTTTTGCATCTCGGAAAGTCTTTTCTTTAAGACCTCGTCGCCGGGGCTGAGCGAAACGGCCTTTTTCTCGAAGAACACGGCGTTATCGAAATCTCCCTTTAACGCGTATGCCTCAGCAAGAGCGTCGTAAATCTCGGGGCTGTTCTTTCTTGTCTTCAAGACCTCTTTGAGTTCAATGATGGCCGGCTCAGGCTCCCTCAACATAAGGTGTAACGCCGCGAGCTCAAGCCTCTTGGTCCAACCGGCCGGTCCTTTGGCGATTTCCTGTTTTAACGCCACGACCCTGTTCTTGATTTCAAGCCTTCTCTTCGCCCTCTCAAGCATATCTTTCAGATGCTCCGCCGAAGGGTCGAGTTCAAGGGCCTTTTGCCACGCCTCTATGGCCTTCGGCGTGTTATCGAGCCTGTAATAAGCCATGCCCAAAGCCTCGTAGGTCTTATTAAACGAGGGACGGTGGTTCTTTACCTCCTCGAATGTTTTTACGGCATCCTCGAAACGCTCCGCGTATATATACGCCACTCCGAGATTGAACCTGTCCTGCCACTTGGATTTTCCGGTTTTCCCGTCTTCCTCGAATTTCTTAATCGCCTTATCGAGATCTTCCCTCGTCTGATAGGTAAAAGGCTCGGGAGGGGCGTTGACCTTCTTCCGCCAATAGTAGCCGCCGCCCGCGCCGATAAGCGCGACAACGATTATCAACGCCAAAGCAAAATATTTCTTCTTCATGAACTCTCCTATTGGTTATAGTGGAGCAAAGGGGACGGCTTCGGGGCGCGGTGAAGCCTCCGCCTAAGGCTGACTACTGGTTATGGCATTTCAGGCAAGTATTGCGCATCATGCCCGTGGCGGCAACATACTCGGCGGTGCAATTCGAACCCGCGACCGCGGAAGGACAAAGATTTATGTTGTAAGCGCTGTCCAGTTGCACGAGATTCGTGTGGTCAAGAGTGGGGTCTCCGGCATTATTCGGGTTTCCTCCGCCGTGGGCGTAATGGCAGGAAAAACAAAAAGGCTGTTCGTCGTCATTGAACGGGGTGCCGTCGGGATTTATATGCCGCACGTCCCCTGAGGTTGCCGCGTCCCAGAGCGTGGAGTCGGCGTGCAGGTTTGTTACGGCCAAAGAAATGTTTATGTCCTGCACCGGGTGCCTTATCCACGGGCTTGTCGCGCCGGAATTGTTATCGCCGCTACCCAGACCTCCGGCGCCGATGCCTCCCACGTTGGCCGCGCCGCTTATACCGTAAAAATTAACGTGACATCTTCCGCACCACGCGGCAACGCCCTGTTTGGGACTGTCGGCGTCAAGAGGCGCCCTTATGAAGGTAACGGTCTTCCTCTCATATTTACCAAGCCCCATCCCCGTCGCGACCGTCTGCTCCACCGAGCACGGCGTCGAGGAATCATCCGAACAATTCGCCTGTCCGCTCATCATATAGGTAACCTTGACGCCCGAAGCCGAATTATCGTTCGCCGGATTGCCGGGATCGTACCTTAAATTTCTGTAATTGTTATTCCCGTGATTGTCGTGGCAATAGATGCAGTTGAAGGTGGAGCCGAACTTATCGGTAACGTCAGTCCACGTGCCGGCATAACCCGGAGGGGTCGGAACGGCAACCCCCACGTCGTGCATGTTGGAGTAATTCTCGTAACCCCGGTCGGAAAATCTTCCTGCGGACGGAACATAAACCTGACCGGCGGCAGGGGCCGCCCTTATATCAGGCGCGCCGAGACTGGCATTGTCCCCGTCGTGGCAATAAAGGCAAAGACCGAGTATCGAGTTAAACCTGAGAAGTTTTGTCTGCGGTCCCGAACCTCCGCCGGAATATATCATTGAAACGCCGCCCTGCGTGCCGTGCATGGTGTGGCACTGGGAACAGGCGATGGTTGTTATGCCGGAAGTTGTCTTGACCTCCGAGGCGTGATATTCGCCGGCCATCGCGGGATTTAAAAGCGAAATAATAAAAAGAACGAACAACGCGGTGCGAAGAAGACCGAAAAAACGCCGATTTTTAGCAAATAAGGCCATAGTCTCCCGCGTCGGAATTGAATTATCGGAATACAGGGCGGGGCTTCGACCCTGCGGTAAACACGCAACCAAGGAACCCACCGTAGGGGCACGATGCATCGTGCCCCTACTTAAAAACGCCTATCCTTTTAGCGCCTTCCTCCAATACATATATCATACCTTCCCCGTCAAAGTCAATGTCCAGAGGGAAGTCCAGCCTCTCGCGCTCCGCCCCTCCGGCGGCGCCGAATCTCGATATTTCCGCGCCTTCCTTGTTAAATATGATTACCCCTTTTAAGGCGTCCGCAAGCCAGAAGTTTCCGTCTTTATCCACCTTTCCGCTTGTGGGAAGTCCGAGGATGCCGCCCCTGTCCTCTATCGCCTGAAAACTCATCAGATGTTCGCCTTTTACCGTATAGACATGAATAACGTGTCCTTTGAAGAACGGCGTTATGAGATAAACCCTGCCTCCCCCGGCCGCGACCCCCGCGAGGGAGGCAAGCCCCTCGCCTATCGAGCCGGTAAAGTTATCATTCTTATCGAGGACGAGACATCTGTCCGCGGCCTTGTTCACGACGTATATATTGCCCTCCTCATCCATGTCCATCCTTCCGGCGATAAACTTTCCCTCCGAAGGCGTGAGGGTTTTAATCGGTTCTCCCTTAAGACTCAAAACCTCGATATAAGGTTTGTTTTCGTATGTCAGGTATATGCGCTCATTTCTTACCGCTATATCCAGCGGAGCGAATTCGCCCGGACGTCCGCCGAAACTGAAAACCGGCGTGCCGAGGGTGTCGAAGATAAGCACCTCTCCCCTCGACGGGTCAACGACGTAAACCTCTCCGTGTTCCCTGTCCACGAACACGGACTTCGGGCCCTTGAAACGGTTTTTATAAAAAGAATTAATCTCGAACTTGAACTTAGGCGGCAGTTCCCTTGCCGCCGCGCCTGCGCTCGCCTCTCGGCGAAGCCGAGGGTCGACGCCTTGCGGCGCGCCTGCGTCGACGCCTTGCGGCGCGCCAAAAGCCGGGACGGCGACAAGAAAACAAATAACGAGAGACAACGCGAATCTTAACCACATAAAAAGTCTAACCTCGACTCTGTCATTACTATCTTTTTTTGTCATTCCCGCGGTCCGCCACTTCCCCCTCACCCCTTCGACTTCGTCCGCCTCACGCGGAGGCAGGCTCTGCCCTCTCCCCAAGGGGGAGAGGAAGATTTAGGGCCTGTCCGCGAACACGATAATCACCGTCCGCCGATGATTGAAAGGTTTTGCCTCGCGCCCTCGTCCGAGGGATTAATCCTTAATACTTCCTCGAATTCGGCCTTCGCCTCTTTTAACATTCCGAGCCTCTTATACGTAATGGCGAGGTTGAAGCGCACCGAAGCGTCGTCCTTGGATATGGCGATCGCCTCCTTGTAATGCGAAACAGCCTCGCCCAACATCCCCTTCACGTTATAGATGTTGCCCAGATTGGCGTGCGCGCCAAGTTCGTTTCTCGAAGAGAATCTCTCTCCGAAATGCCCGCCCTTAAGAACGGCGTTTATTCTGAGCACCGTGTCGAACTCCGGTATCGCGTCGTCGTATCTTTCTGTCCCGACGAAGCTTGCCGCAAGGTTGTAATGGGGTTCCACGTACCAAGGGTCGTTCTTTATCGCCCTTATAAAAACAGGTATGGCTTCTTCATATCTTCTCTCGATACGAAGAGCGTCCCCGAAATTGTTCAAGGCCCTGGCGATGCCGGGGGATTTGGAGGAGGCATCCCTCCACAGGGCAATTTCGTCCGTCCATACGAAATTGCGCATGAAGGACAACGCGCCGAACACGACAAGGACAGCCGGATATAAAAGCGCCTCACTTTTGAATATTTTCCTCGACAACGTCGCTAAAACCTCCTCTTTGCGAAAGTCTATCGATGCGCCTGCGCGCCTTATCCCTCCATGCGCCGGGACCGGAAACCTCCGCATACAGCCTCCAATGCTTCAACGCCTTCCCGTAATCACCGGAGCCTTCGTAGGCCAGACCGAGCCCGTAGTGGGCGTTTATGGAATAGGGGTTTACGGACAAAGCCCTTTTGTGCATCTCCACGCTCCTCCGGTAATCTGCCGTATCGAAATAGGCAAACCCCGCGTTTGTAATGGCCGCGGAATCATAGGGGTTTATCTCCAAGGCATCGAGGAACCACTTGAGCGCGGTCTTGTAATCCCCCTTTTCAAGAAAAACCGTGCCCATGTTCGTAAATGCGGAGGAACCACCCGCGCCCTTTCCTATGGCCATGCGGTATTGCTCAACGGCCTTTTCGAACATGCCGAGCCTCTGATAGGCAAGCCCCATGTTATTGTGAAGTTCCCCTGCCTCCGGCTTGCGTTCGAGCGCTTTTGCGAATCTCCCGACGGCATCCGCATATCTTCCATTCATGTAATCGTTCAGCCCAATCCTGTAAAACGGCCTCCACTTAGCCCCCGAACCGGAAAGCACGTTTTCCCACAAAACCCCCTCGTCGGCCCACACGCCATTTCTCGAAAAAGCGCAAAGCATGAGAACCGCCGCAAAAAAAGCGATGCCTAACGCTCCGGGGTTTTTTATGCGCAATGTCCCGCAGGCTTGCGTATGCATCGCGGCGCGGTTCAACTCCCTCCTGCCCCCTTTTTCGCTTTCAGTTTGTAAAATTTTTCAAGATGAGCCCGCGCCTCTTCCTTATCGCCCATTTTACCGTAAAGAAGGAAAAGGTGGTAGTGGATGAGCGGTTCGTCCGGGTTTATCCCGACCGCCGCCGAATACATTTCCAAAGATTCATTCAAACGGCCATTGCCGAGATAAAGGAACCCCATATTCACGTAAGGGGCCTGGTATGAGGGGTCCTGCTCGATTGCCGTCGAGAATTCTCTCCGCGCCTTCCCCTCTTCGCCTCCTTCCGCATAGACGAGCCCGAGGTCGTTGTGGAGAACGGGCAAGTCGTGGCGCCGGAGGAGGGATTCGAACTCCAGGACGGCCTCTTTCCTCATCCCGGCTTTCCTATAGGCGTTCGCGAGGTTATGCCTTGTGCGCGCCCTGTCCAGGAGCGAAAGGGCCGTCTTGAATTCGTTTATGCAGAGGGAAAATTCCTTCATCGCGCAGTAGGCTATGGCGAGATTTTCATGGGCGCCGGGAAAAGAAGGCATAAGCTCTATGGCTTTTTCATGGTGCGCCACGGCATCCGAAAGCATGCCCTCCTTTCCATAAACAAAACCGATGTTCGAATGTATCATCGCAATGTCCGGATTCAATGAAAGGGCCTTCTTAAAACCCTCTATCGCATAGCCGGCAAGGCCCGCCCCGTAATACGCCATCGCAAGGTCGTTCCGCGTCCTCGCCTTTGCCGGAGACTTCCTCGATGCGTCTTTCCAAACGGCAATGCCGTCGAGCCAGACGAGGTTCCTTGCGAAAGTCGAAGCGGCAAAGGCCGAAACGACGGAAATCAGGACAAGCGATCGAACCGCCGAAACGCAAAAAAAGGAGAACGGGCGGAGTCCGCCGTTTTTTTTCGACATTACAATCAACAAGGCTTATGGCCCCCAAAAAAACTACTTACGGCAAAGGGGAGATTTGAGGCTCCGTTGAATCCATCTTTTCAAGAACCCCCTCGAAGACCTTGATGACGCCGGTGGCGTCGGCAACGTATATGCGTCCCGCCCCATCCACCGCAACCGCCCTCGGCCAGCTGAAAATCGACGGTCCGCCGAATTCAAAAAGGGGCTTGCCCGTCATGTCGAACGCTATAACCATCATCCTGTTCGTATCGGCTACGATGACCCTCCCGTTTTTCTCGTCGACCGCAAGAGCCGAGGGCATGCTGAAACCTCCGAAAAGGCTCGATAGACCGCCCCATTTCGCGATAAGCGTTCCGTCATGGCCGTAACGGAATACCGTATAAATCGAACTATCGAGAAACGTGATGCCCCCATCGCTTACGGTAAGACCCGCGAAATTAGTCCCCTTGATGACGTCTTGTCCGTACTGGCTGACAAATTTGCCGTCAAGGGTTAAAACTATTATTCTTTGCGATGTTATGTCGCCGACGTATATCCTTGCTCCTTCCCTGCTTTTATACAAGGCTATCGACCTTATGGCCATCTTGTCGGCATCAGGGACGCCGCTTATCTTCAATTCTTTCTTGAAATCACCCCTGTAATCGAGGACCGCTATTCTGTCCATCTCGGCAACGTATATGTCGCCGCCGGCGTCAACGGCAAGAGATCGAGGAGCCTTGACGCCTGAAAGCAAATAATTGAAATGATACTGGTATATGCCGTCCATGTCCATAACGACGATTCTTCCATTGTCCTTGTCCAGAAGAAATATCTCGCCATGCCGCTCGTCCATGTATATCTGGTCGACCCATTTTAAAACGCTTCCGCTCAGTTTTGCGTCGAAACCGTACAGATAGTTTACGGCAACCGCCGGCAGAGGCGATGAAGCCGTCTGAGAAAAAGCTTCCCCGCGCATGCCCGTAAAGAAAACAAGGCACATGAAAAGCATGAAGGCTCTTATATGGACGGAATATCTATGGTTTCTCATGCGTCTCATGACGTTTTTACCTACCCTGCGTAGGGCAGACCTTTAGGTCTGCGGTCTTTCGTAGGGGCACGATGCATCGTGCCCCTACTGCCCCGCCCTACAAAAGCGGACAAGGTTCTCTTTTTAAATTTACAATAATAGAGCAAGAAAAGCAACCTGTTTTCTTGCCATGCCGGACCATAAAATGAATCCGGGGGGAGGCTTGTTTCAACATCTCGTAAATAGTCATTGCGAGGAGCTTTACCCCGAAGCAATCTCGTCTCTTTTCCCCTCACCCCACCCTCTCCCACAAGGGGAGAGGGTGAAAGAAAAAAAGGAGAAGAGGAAAAACAAAAAAGGGCACGGGAATTTCTTCCCGTGCCCTTTTTCATTTTTTATTCGCCTCACCTTTTCCCCTCACCCCTTCGACTTCGTCCGCCTTAGGCGGAGGGAGAGAAGAAAGGAGAGAAAGGTTCCGGGTTGAATCACCCTATAACAAGATAATCCGAAGATTACCTGTTGTGGCATTGCTGACATCCCGTAGTGCTGTCTAAACTGTTGCCGGTCTGACCTCCCGGGGTGGGCACACCCGAGGTGTAATCCCACCTCAAGTTGTCGTTATACGGACCGCCGTGCGCAAAGTGGCAAGAGAGACAGAACACCTTGGATGTGGTCGGATCTCCGCTAAGATAGTATTCGTACCCGGCAGCGCCAGTCTTTGCGACCGGAAGCCTAAACCCATCAGCAGCCACCGCATTAGTGCCGTACGTGGTCGTATTAATTATGGTTATACCTGCGCCTGACGTGGTGCTGCCGTCGTCAAGGAGGTTCTCCACCGGGTGCCTTTTCCAATCGTTGCCGGACCTGTTGGCGTCGCCGGCGACAACATCCTCATGCCAATTGTCGTGGCATGTGGCGCACCAATATGAAATGCCGTCTGTTGCGGCTCCCGCGCTTACGCCGTAACAGTTTACCTTACCCGTAACGCCATCAACGCAAGGGTCGCTTCCGTCCCATGCTACCCCCGCGTCATCCGCGATAGCCCATACGCCGGTATCTAACGCGCCGTTGCTCGGAGCCCATGAGTCGTCACCCGTGCCGCCACCAACTGTATAACCGCCCATGCCTCTGTAACTCTTTACGTTGGCATTAAGGGTTACCGAGGGCTCGCCTCCGGTTATATCCGGCTGGAGTTTGAGGTTACGATAAATGTTTGCAACGCTTGTTGTGCTGGTATACGCGCCATGCGGGTCGTGGCAAGAGGTGCAAGAAAACGTGGCAACGACATTATCTCCGCCGGGAGGCGTTAGTGCCGTTGTTCCGAGACTATGGGCCTGTCCCAGGAAATTGGTCGAGCCGTCGGTCCAGCCGGCGACGGAACTTCCGGAAAGGTCGCCTGAGAAATCTCCACCAGCGCCGATAACCAGGAAACTGTCGAGCGTGCCTGCGACAGCGCTATTGCCTGCGCCCTGCTGGCCGTCAATATAGACCTTCGGAGCGGTCTCTTCATGAGGCTTGTGCGTGCTACCGCCCTGCGCTCCGTTCGATGCGTGGCACTGCAGACAGAAGTTGTGTATCTGCTCCCTGCCTGCAACGATTCCCCTCAAAAGGACTATCGAGGGGCTGCCGCCGAGGGTGTTCGCGCCGCCGCCCTGGCTGTTGTGCATGGTGTGACACGAGCCGCAGGCAAGTTGGTTGTCGGGGTTCTTATGCACCGCGCTTGCCGGTGTCGCGAAAAGCGCAAGGCCTATGACCGCCAAGGCCGCTATCGCCAATGTGTAGAATGTTTTCATGATGTCCTCCCTTTTTTTTTGTTCCGTTACTTTTTTGTAGGGGTTCAAAATTTTAAACCCCTACAAATCTTACATATTGCCTATCGAGGGTAAAAGCGTATTACGCGGAAACGTATCCCTGTGTATAGAACAACACGCATCATCCTCAATGAGGCATCCATCGCCTCTTATAGACGCAAGGCTAAAGCCTTGCCCTACATAGCCGCACCTTCGTCAGTGCTTCTATTAATCTTAAATTAACAAATTTTAATTTTCTTGTCAAGAGAATTCTTTGGGGGGGGTCAAAATTTTGAACCCCTACGATCTGTCCCCCCAATTTTAGGGTTCGAAATTTTGAACCCCTACATCGGGTACATTTCGTCCTGTTGCCAATTTATCGGGTTATTGACGATATATTCCCTGATTTTCCACAACGATTCTTCATCGCGAATGATGTGTTCAAAATAATTGCGTTGCCATATAGGAATGCCGTGCATATTACGGATTGCATTAATTTGTTTGGTTACGGCGGATTTGAAACCACGAATTATCGTCGATATCGAATTTGATGTTGGATTGCCAAATTGTTCCGCCGTAGGGGCACGATGCATCGTGCCCCTACAATCACCAATAATAATTATTCCATGG